>Ga0180430_10000200_pt1 | contig 68812 bp, 58 predicted proteins | sample SS_ome_9_FD_132999 | JGI IMG/M metagenome (GOLD analysis project Ga0180430, IMG submission 132999) | Hypersaline lake sediment archaeal communities from the Salton Sea, California, USA - SS_1_S_2 metaG | ecosystem: Environmental > Aquatic > Non-marine Saline and Alkaline > Hypersaline >...
GCCGGGACATGAGGCAGCACTCGCTGCGCAATGCCCTGCAGTCCGCGCTCTACCTGCCCCTGATCATCAGCATCGGCAGCGTGGGAGTGGCCTTCGCGCTCTGGAAGGGGGGCGCGGATTTCCTCGCAGGCACCGGACTGACCCTGGGGACCCTCATCGCATTCATGCAGTATGCAGCCCTCTTCTACCTGCCGATCCAGGAAATGGCGGCCCGGTTCACTGGCCTCCAGGGGGCCCAGGCGGCTGCGGAACGCATTCAATCCCTGCTCGACGAGCGACCTGCAATTCGGGACTCGGAGTCGGCGAGACGACTCTCGGGGTCGGAGCCGCAGCGGATCGAGAGGATCGAGTTCCGGAACGTAATATTCGGCTACAAGGCCAGTGAGCCCGTCCTGCGGGATTTCAGCCTCGAGGTGGACGCCGGCCAGACCGTGGCCCTCGTCGGTGCGACGGGAGGAGGAAAGAGCACGATCGTGAATCTCCTGGCGCGTTTCTACGAACCGGTATCCGGAAAAATCCTGATCAACGGCGTGGACTACCGCGACTACAGCTTGCACTGGTGGCAAACCAGGCTCGGGGTCGTTCTGCAAACCCCCTACCTCTTTGCCGGAACGATCCGGGAGAACATCGCCTACGGCAGACTCGACGCGACAGACGAGGAGATCGAGGAAGCGGCACGCCTCGTCAACGCCCACGACTTCATTCAGGCGACCGAAGACGGATACGGCAGCGTCGCGGGGGAAGGCGGGGTACTTTTCTCCACCGGTCAACGCCAGCTTCTTTCCCTGGCCCGCGCCGTGGTCGCCCGATGCGAGATCCTCATCCTGGATGAAGCCACCTCATCCATCGACACCGAGACCGAGCGGCTCATCCAGGACGGGATCGACGCCGCGTTGCAGGATCGCACCGCATTCGTGATCGCCCACCGCCTGAGTACGATTCGCCATGCCGATTTGATCATCGTGATCGATCGCGGCGAGATCGTTGAGCGCGGAACCCATTTCGAGTTGATCGAACAGGGAGGACGCTACGCCGATCTCTATCGGAATCAGTTCGCGAGAGAGCGGAGCAGGGACGTGCTGTAGGGAAACCAGGGATCCATCCCGTGACCCTCTCAGTCGCCGCCATTTGCCCGGTTTGCTGGACACCGTGGCCAGCGTACTTCACGCCTTTTCGTGCTCCGTCGCCAACGCCTCTTCGGCGGGTTCGACATAGGAGACCGGGTTCGAGCCATTCCACGACCAACCATAGAAACCATCGTCGAAATTGCGGGCCTGATAGCCGAGAAGCGTGGCGACGAGAAAGGAGAGGCTCGATCGCCATCCGGTGCCGCAGTGGAAGGTGAGAGTGGTCCGTCCCTCCTCGACATCGCGATCGATGATCCCGAGATCGATCCATCGTTCGCGGACGCCCGGGAGAGCGGGTCCGATCTTGTGTGTCCCGGCTTCCATCAGGTTGATCCAGTCTCCCTGGAGAATGGCTCCGGGAATGTGGCCCGCCTTGGAGAAAAAGGGATAGTAGCGTGTCAGGGTCCCGTTGTATTCCCCGGGTTTGCGAACGTCCACGAGCTTGCTGGGAGCGGCTCCCGGGTGCCGGGAGATTTCCCGCACCTCGGAAGTCGTGGCGAGCAGATCGGAGCGCATTGTCCACGAGGCGGCGACCGCCGGGGGGGCAGGATTCGCCTCCGCCATCTCCACCGCCCGCCGGATGGTGCCAACCGTTTCGCCGCCGCAGGCCAGCCACGTTCCGATCCCCCCGTCGAGAAGACGGATCGTTTCGACTCCGGCGACGAGAAGTCCCCAGATCAGCCTGGCCGCAGCCATGGTTCCATCCGGTTCGGTGCCATAGACGAGCACGGACCGGCCTGGTAGAATGCCGAGACGCTCCAGCGCCGCGGTCAATTCCGGGAAGGGGAGGAGATTCCCATCCTGCGGACACGAATAGTAGGGGTAGTATTTTGATTGGTCGGTGCCCGCTTCCAGGTAGGAAGGGTGAATCTGGATCGCCCCCGGGAGGTGCTTTTTCACCGGTAGATCGCCCTCCAGGGGATGGTCGAACGAAGAAAAATTAGCTTCCAGCACCACGGGTGCCTCGCCCTGTCGGGTCCCGGCGAGGGAATTCTCGATAGCTTCTGGGCCGACAAGTTCGAAATCGATTTTCACGGGGGACGATGGGAGAAAGGAGGTAAGCATACACGCGGAACGCGAAATGCCACGTATGATTCGTTGCACGCGCGACACGGGACGATGAGTCGGAGAAACGTTCGGGGGTTGCCGCCATCCTCGCCCCTCCCGAGACGTTACCCCCACGGGTCGACGCGGATGCCGAGGGCGCCCGGCAGCGGAGCGGGATCCAGGTTCGCCACAGCGAGTCCCGACTCCTTCGCCACGCTCGCGGCATAGCCGGCGACCTGGCCTGTCGTCATCCAGAGCGGCTCCATTCTCAGAGCCGACATGGCCACGTGAGTGCTGGAAAGAGCGACCGGCACGAGGAGATTGTCGATCTTCTCCGGGAGCATCGCACCGTAGGGCACCTGCCCGGGCTGGGCGGGGCCGGTGGCCTTTTGCGGATACCAGAGGACGCCCTCCATCCAGCCGTCGACGGCGAAGCGCCGGTCGTGGCAGGGATGCACATCGAAGGAATGTTCGCCGATGGCGATGGGATGCTCGACCGACGGTGTCCGCCCTGTCGCCGGATCGACGATGAAATGGTGTTGCGTCACTTTCGCCCGTCCCTCGATGCGGCGCCCCTGTCGGACGTAGATCTGCCAGGGCCAGTGATCGTTGTCGGGGAACTCGTCTGCGTGCCGTCCCGCCGCCTTCCAGATCGCCCGGGTCTCGCCGGGAACGCGGGGGTCGTTCTGGAGAAACCAGGCGTAGCTCGCGGCGTGGTCGACGTGGAACCGCGCGAGCCGGGCGCGGTGATGGCGCTCGGCTTCGGGCCAGGTCCAGCTCACGCCGGGCAGGTTGAGGCTGGTCCACCGGATGATCGAGCCGTTCAACTGGTATTTCCGCCGCGCCAGCTTCGACCCGAGGGTGCAACGCCGGACGCGGCCGGACGCGAAGTCGTCGAGCAGGGGCAGGAGATCGGGCAGGTGCTGCTCGTAGGTCTCCGGCTTCTCCAGCGGCACCCGCTTTTCCGGGTCGTCGGTGAAGATGGAGCGTGCGCAAAAGGCCTGGATCGCCGGCGAGGGCTCGCCGGTGTCGGGTGTCACGACCTGTTCGCCGGCCTTCCAGTTCATGTAGTGGATCCCGGCGAGCGATTCGCCGAACTCCTCGCGTCCCTCCCGTCCCACGCGGTAGGGCACGTCCGCGGCCGCGGCGAGATCGCCCTCGTAGGTGGCGTCGACGAAGGTCCTCGCGGCGACAGTGAGCTCCCCGCCGCCGGGTTGCTCCAGTGCCACGGAAACGACCCGCCCTTCGCGCACCGCCGCGCCGGCGAGATGATGGCCCCGCAGAAACGAGAGCCGCTCCGCCTCGGCCTCGAGCATGCGTTCGAAGACGCGCTCGGCCACCGACGGCTCGTAGAACCAGCCGTCGCGGATGAGCGGCCAGTCGGGCGAGTCCTCACCGAGTTCGCGCCGATAGTCCTGGCGCACGCCCTCGATGAACTCGAGCACCAGCCCGCCGAAGAGGTGGCGCCTCACTGCGTCGGTGGTGCAGAGGCCGCTCGCAGTCATGCCGCCGGGATGGACCTGGGGACAGGCGAGCACGACCTCGCATCCATGCCGCGCCGCCTCGATGGCCGCGGCGAGCCCTCCCGGAGTCGATCCGTAGACGAAGAGATCGCAGTTCACGGCTACCGCGGTTTTCTCACCCTCCTTCCCGCAGGCGGGGCCCACCCTGGACAGGGTCGTTCCCGCCACGGACAGCGCGGCGCCGGTGCGTATCCAGTTCCTTCGATTCATGGGGCGAAGCGTAGGGTGGCCTTCCTTCCCGGTAAACGGTGCAGCACGCCGGGGTCGCGTCACGGGTGGCGGCGAGGCGCCCGCCGGCAACTCCGCTCGCCGCACGCGGCCGGGCCTTCGGAATGATGGGGAAAATCGCACGTGCCGGAGAACGCGATCAGGGCATTTCCCACTTCCCTTCGCGCGGGTATCGTATCCGCATGTCGATCAAGCACCTGCCGATTCTCCTGATCACCTCGCTCTGTTTGCTGCGGGTGGAGGCGGATGAGCCCCCCAAGGTCGTCTTTCTTGCGGGTGACGAGGAATACCGGTCCGAGGAGTCGCTCCCCATGCTCGCAAAGATTCTCGAACGGGACTACGGCTTCGACACCGTCGTGGGATTTTCGGTCGACGAGGAGGGATTTGTCGATCCACTCGAGTCGGAGTCGCTGACGATGACCGAGGAACTGAAGGACGCGGACCTCCTCGTGCTCTACCTGCGATTCCGGCGCCCCCCGGAAGAGATATTCCGCAATATTCTCGCCTATTTCGAAAGGGGTGGACCGGTCGTCGCCTTTCGCACTTCGACTCACGCCTTCCGTTTCGCCTACGACGCGGGACGGGACGCCTGGGGCTACCAGAACGATCCGGAAAAACAACACAGTCTGGGCGGAGGCGAGAAGATCCGGGAGATCCTGGGCCAAAGTTGGATCACGCACCACGGACATTTCGATGACGGAAAGAGTCCCCTCACGGACGTGACGGTGCGCGCGGATCACGAGGCGCATCCCATCCTGAGAGGAGTCGAGCCCTTCCCGGCCTACTCGTGGCTCTATCATGTCGATGGAGGGGACCACACACTTGCCGGGAGTCCCGAACTCCTGCTCGATGGTCGCGCGCTGCAATCGAACAAGATCGAACGGGGACAAACGGACGAGTTTCCTCTCACGAACCCGGTTGCCTGGACGAAGTCGTACGCGGGATCGAACGGGAGCGAGGGCCGGGTCTTCACCACCACGCTCGGGCATCCCTACGACTTCAAGGATCCCAACATGAGACGTCTCTCGATCCAGGGAATGCTCTGGGCACTGGGCCGGGAGGATCTCATCCCGGGGGAGGGGGTGAACGCGGATACCGTGGGCGTGTTTGATCCCAACAACTCCGGGTTCGGCGAAGACGCGTTCAAGCAGCGGAGAAAACCGGAGGATTTCACCGGGAAAGAAAAGGGGTGACGATCGGCCGCGACCCCCATCCCCGCGAGGATCTCCAGCACGTCCCGGCCAACGTCAACACGCCATCGCCCATTTCACGGGGATCTGTTTCGCTGGTCTCATGACCGCACCCATTTCACGCTCCTGCCTCGTCGCATCCCTCATCCTGGCGACGACCCTCTGCTCCGCCGATCCGCTCTACGAGATCGAACTCGATGTGGCCCACCAGGGGTTCGACGGGAAGACGTGCTGGGTTCATGCCCGAGCAGGAGCCATCCCGCGCGAAGGAGCGCCTCCTCTCGTCGTCATGACGACCCAGGAATTGCAACTCTCCGGGTCGGACGTCTTCTTCGCGCTGAACGGACTCCACTCTCCCGATCTCGGACAAACCTGGACCGAACCCGTCGAGCAGGCCCCCTTTGTCCGCACTCCCTTTTCCTTCGACGGACGGGACGATCTCGAGATCACCGTCTGCGACTTCTGGCCGACGTGGCACCGCCGGACGGGAACCTTGCTGGGCACCGGCCACACCGTGGTCTATGAGGCGAACCGGGTCCGCAAGGTGCGCCCACGGGGGACCGCCTACGCCGTCTATGATCCCGAGGCACATGCCTGGTCGCCGTGGAGGACGATCGAGATGCCGGATGATCCGAAGTTCGGGAACGCGGGCGCCGGGTGCGTGCAACGCGTCGATCTCCCCGATGGCGACATTCTCCTGCCCATCTACTACAAGCCGATCGGGGACACGCAGTATTCCGTCACCGTGTTGCGATGCTCCTTCGATGGGAAGACCCTGCGCTACGAGGAGCACGGCAGCGAGCACACGATTCCGGTCAAGCGGGGACTCTACGAGCCGTCACTCGCCCGGTTTGGAGACCGATTCTACCTCACGATGCGAAACGACGACCACGGCTACGTCTCCGTCAGCGACGATGGCCTGACATTCTCACAGCCGAAACGCTGGACCTTCGATGATGGTTCCGACCTCGGAAACTACAACACGCAGCAACACTGGGTGACACACTCCGAAGCGCTTTTCCTCGTCTACACGAGGCGGGGAGCGGAGAACGATCACGTCTTCCGCCACCGGGCGCCGCTCTTCATCGCCCGGGTCGATCCGCAGTCGCTCGAAGTCGTTCGATCGACCGAGCAGGTCCTCGTCCCGGAGAAAGGAGCACGACTCGGCAATTCCGGCGTGACCGAGGTCAGTCCCGAAGAGACCTGGATCACCGTGACCGAGTGGATGCAGGGTCCGGCGCCCCACCACCATGACCCGAAACCACTGATCGAGCGAGGCGCCGACAACCGGATCTGGCTCGCCAGGCTGAAGTGGCGTTCCCGGAATTGACCGCCGACACCCGGTGGACTCGACGAGTCACCCGGCTCCCTGAATCCCTGCCGGGAGTGGCGCCTCGCGCCAGGGAACGGGATTGTCGCTTGTGGACTATGCGCTCCGGCCTCTAGCCTAAGCCATGCACTTTCGTTTTCAGCTCATGTTCCTGGCGTCGGCCATGGTTTCACTTTCCTCCGTCACCGCGTTGGGCGAGACCTCTACCGCTCGCGGCGTGGTCTTCCACGATCAGAACGAAAATGGAACCCGCGACAGCGGCGAGCCGGGGATCCCCGGCGTTCTCGTCTCCAATCAACTCGAAGTCGTCCGGACAGGTGCCGATGGAAGCTGGGAGCTTCCCGCCCGCGAGGACTGCATCTTCTTCGTCAACAAGCCAAGCGGATGGATGACACCGGTGGATGATCAGATGTTGCCGCGCTTCTACCATATCCACAAGCCGAACGGTTCCCCGGCAAGCGAGTTCGCCGGCGTGGCGCCAACCGGACCGCTGCCGGACTCGATCGACTTCCCGCTTTACCGGCAACCCGAGCCAGGGCGCTTCGAGGCCGTATTCTTTGCCGACCCTCAGGCGCGCGACCAGAAGGAACTCGATTACATGGCGCATGATGTCATCGAAGAGCTGATGGGAACCGGCGCCCGTTTCGGGGTGACGCTCGGCGATATCCTCTTCGACGACCTCTCCCTCTACGATAACCACAACGCGCTCGTCGCCCTGATCGGGGTGCCCTGGTACAACGTGATCGGAAATCACGACCTGAATTTCGATGCCCCAAATGACAGGTTATCGGACGAGACATTCGAACGTGTCTACGGACCGGCCTACTATGCCTACTCGTACGGTCCGGTGAACTTCGTCGTGCTCGACAACGTGAATTGGCGCGGAGCCGGAAACGGCTACGACGGCAACATCGGAGAGGAGCAGCTCACCTTTCTGTCCAACCTCCTCCCTCATCTTCCGGAGGATGAACTCCTCATGCTCCTGATGCATATTCCGCTCCAGACGACACTGGATCGCGAACGCCTTTTCCGCCTGATCGAGGATCGCCCCTACACCATGTCGATTGCCGGTCACACCCACTGGCAGGCCCATCATTTTCTCGGCGAAGAGTCGGGTTGGAAGGGAGAGACTCCCCATCACCACGTCGTCAACGTCACGGTCTCGGGGAGTTGGTGGGGCGGCGAACCGGATGAAACCGGTGTGCCTCATACGATGATGCGGGATGGCGCACCCAACGGCTACACGATCATCACGTTTGACGGACAACAGGCTACCGTCGACTTCAAGGCAGCGCGTCGCCCGGCGGACTACCAGATCCGGGTTCATGCGCCGGAGAGCGTCAACTCGACCGAAGCAAGCTCTGCGACGGTATGGGCCAACGTCTTCGGAGGCTCGGAAAAGTCGGTCACCCGTTTTCGGATCGGCAACCAAGGGGAGTGGATCGAGATGACCCGGACGGTCGAGCCGGATCCGGTGTTCGTCTCGTTGAAGAAAGCCGAGGAGGAAATCGGTGTCGAGAATCTGCGCGGCCGCAAACTCGGCGGAGTCGTCAACAGCGAGCACCTCTGGAAGGCGCCGCTTCCGGCCGGACTGGCGCCGGGCCTGCATCGCATCCACATCCAATCCGATGATCAATACGGACGCGTCTTCCATGCAAACCGCGCGGTCCGGGTCGTCGGCGCGCCGGAGTGATCGCTTGCCCACCGGATCATGCGCTCGAGGGCAGGTGCCGGTTCCTTCGCCACGGCGATGGCGATGGGGGGGGGGCATTCGCCCGAGCAAACGGAAAGCCCCTGACAAAACTCGAAAATGGCGTTCCGTTCACGCCAGGACGTCTTCGATCACGTGTCCGAAGTCGATTTCCAACCTCTTGTGACCGGGAGCCTCCAGGGTGTGGGGGTGCAGGCCCAACTGATGGAGAATGGTAGCATGGATATCCGTCACATAGTGGGGATTCTCGACCGCATGGAATCCAATTTCATCCGTGGCACCGTGCACGACCCCGCCCTTCACGCCGCCCCCCGCCATCCAGACGCTGAAGCCGTAAGGGTGATGGTCCCGCCCGTCACTACCCTGCGTTCCCGGTGTCCGGCCGAATTCGGTCGCGAATACCACGAGGGTCTCTTCGAGTTGTCCCCGCCGCTTCAGATCCTTGAGTAGCCCCGCAATGGGACGGTCCACCTGCATCGCCAACTCCGCGTGCTTCTCCTTCAGCTTGGAATGCTGATCCCAGGCTCCCGCGGCCCCGTCCCCGTGCATGATCTGGATGAAGCGAACGCCTCGTTCCGCGAGTCGTCGAGCCGCGAGGAGTTGCTCGCCGAACGGTTTCGTCTCCTTCTGGTCGAGTCCGTAGAGCTCCCTGGTCGCCTCGCTTTCGGTGTCGAAATTGATCACATCGGGAACCTCGGTCTGCATCCGGAAAGCAAGCTCGTAGGATTGGATCCGAGCCTCGAGGGCAGGATCGTTCGGGTAGGAGCGCGCGGTCAGCCGATTGAGGCGATCGACCAGCCCGAATCCGAGCTGCTGTTCCTCCTGTGTGAGATCCCCCTCCGGCTGCGCATAGTCGAGGGGGTTCTCCAGATCGACCTTCAACTTCACCGAGTCGTAGGCCGGGCCGAGATAATGGCCATCCTTCTTATCGAAGTAGCGAGGCCCCATGCTGACGAATTGCGGCAGATTGTCGTTCATCGACCCGAGCCCGTACGTGACCCACGCCCCGATCGTGGGCGCGGGAGGATCGAGACGGTGTTTTCCGGAATGGAACTGGACCTGGGCGCCGTGATTGTCGTCGGTCGTCCACATCGAGCGGATGACGGCGATGTCGTCGATGCAGGATCCGATATGGGGAAACCAGTCGCTGACCTCGATGCCGCTCTCCCCGTATTTCTGGAATCCGATCTGCAGGGGGTAGATGACGTTGCGCTGCTGGCCATTGGCGTCATTCACCACGACGACCCGCACGTTCTTCAACCTTTCCGGATCCTGGACATGGGCGTAGGCAGTCTCGGCGATCGTCTTTCCTCCGAGTTTCGTGAGAAGCGGCTTCGGATCGAAACTCTCCATATGGCTTACCCCGCCTCTCATGAAGAGCCAGATCACCTTCTTCGCCTTCGGAGCAAACTGCGGTTGTCCGTTCAGGGAGAGCCGTGGCAACCCGGATCCAAGCGCTTCCCTCTGCAACAGGTTCCCGAGCGCGAGACTAGCGAAACCGAGCCCCGTTCCCCGGAGGAATCGGCGACGAGCGATCGAATGCCAGTCGGATCTGGAAGAATAGCCGTTCACCTCTCTATCGAATCGTAATGAAATCGTTGTGATTGAGCAAGGAGTGCACCAGAAGCAGGCGCGCCCGTTCCGTGCGGTTCGTCGCTTCGCCCTCCCCGGACAGGGCCCTGGCCTCCGCGAGAAATGAACGACATGCGCGCCGCTCGTTCTCGTCGGGAAGCCTCGACAGGATCCTGACAAATCCCTCCTCGACGAAGGCTTCGTCGGACTCGATGCCCTTCATCCGGCCGGCAATCCCCGCAGCGGCCTCGAAGGCGAGCGAACTATTGGCGAGGGCAAGAGCCTGCTGGGGAACCACGCTCTCCGACCGCCGATAGCACTGCTGCAGATCCGCGTCGTCGAACGTCGAGAGAAATCGATGAGACTTGTCCGGTGAGTGCGTGAAGTAGAGGCTGCGGCGCCGGCTCTTCCCGTTCGGATCCACGGACGGTCCGCCCTTCGCGAGGTCGAGCGCCCCGGCGAGGTGAAGCAGGCTGTCGCGGACCACCTGTGATTCCATGCGTCGTGGGTTCACCCGCCAGTAGAGCCGGTTTTGCGGATCCTCGAGCATCGTTGCTGAATCCACATTCGCCGTCGAGGATGCGCTGCGGAACGAACGGGACGTCAGGAGAAGCCGATGCAGCGATCGGAAACTCCAGCCGGATTCGATGAATTCGGCCGCGAGGTAGTCGAGCAACTCGGCATGTTCCGGGCGTTCCGCCTGACGCCCGAAGTCGAAGACCGATTCGACGAGGGGCTCGCCGAAATGGCGCATCCAGACGTGATTCACCGCGACCCGAGCCGTGAGCGGGTTCTCGCGGGACGTGATCCACCCGGCCAACATCGACCGGCGGCCGGACGAGCGGGAAGGGAATTCGGAGGGGTAGTCGTCGAATGTGTGCTCGGGTGTCTCGAGTGCCTTGCGAGTGACCTGGAGGGGCTCGTATTCTCCCTCGCCCCTCTCGGCTCCCTCGAGAAGTGCCTCCGCCGACCTCTTCCGCTCCTCCGCCCTCTTCCGCTTCTTGGCGTCTCCCGCATGCGCCAGCAAATCCGCATCGGCTCGCGCCCGCTTCGCCAGGGCCTGGGCCCGGAGCGCTTGCCTTCCCAGTTCGGAATCGGCCTCGTCGCTTCCGCGGTGGCGCGCGTCGTCGGCTGCAATCGTGGCCTCGATCGCCACCCTTTCCAGGCGAGCTGCCTCGAGTTCTTTCCTGGCCCGTTCGACACGTGTTGCGAGCGCCTCGGGATCGGCAACTCCCTCGTTCTGTGCGGCAGTCAGTGGGGTGTCCTTGCCCAGCGGGCGGATCTTGATCGAGTGGAAGACTGCCGTCGCGTCGAAGGCGGAGAGTGAGAAGCCGCGCCCCACGGTCGTTCCCGGAAAGCGATAGGCGAGCACGAAGTCGCCATCGAGCCAGACATTGATGAGGCGACCTCGCACCGCGATATGTAGTTCCTGGACTTCACCTGCTGCAGGCCGTTTCGCTTTCCGCCCATCATTCGGGTAAGTCGTCGCCCTATCCCTTGTGTAGGCCGCCTGGACCTTGGGGCCCGGCGCATGTTCGCTCGTATAGACGAAGTTCGCGTTCCTTCCCTCCTCGTCCCGGTGAAAGCGAAAGGTCACCGATCGATAGGTGGGGCCGCCGGTGGTGGTGTAGCGACAGGTTATCGCGAAGTCTGCGGGGAGTGGATCACGCAAGACCAGCTGTCCCGGGGATCGACTCGCTACGGTCTGTTCGAGCGCCCCGTTTCGAAACTCCAGCCCTTTCCCCTCCACCCTCCATCGCGTCCCATCGAGCGTCGCAAAGTCGTCGCGAAAGCCCTCGAGCAAAAACGGAGCCCGGGTCGAATCTTCCCCCTCGTTCGCGGGTCCGCTTTCCCTTTCGAGCTCCCGCACCGCCGCCGCCAGGGATTTCTCCGCTGCTGCCATCCGCTCCGCTGCCTGCTTCCGAACGGCGTCCCTCGCCGATTCCCGCGACCCCGGTGCATAGGCGAATCGCGGAAGGGAAACCTCTTCGACCGGAGGAGCAAAGGACGCAAGGAACGCGGGAACGGCCGGCGCAATGGAAACCTCCTCGTCCGGTTGCTTCGGATCACCCTTGCGATGCAGCCGCGTCACCGCGTCGAGGTGATCATCGAAGACCCGCGGCAACCCGTTCTTCTCGAGATCCGCGACGCCGGGAACCGGATCCAGCCGGACCTGGTGAGGCTCGAAGATCGCCCGCAGGTTGTAGTAGTCGACCATGTCGATCGGATCGTACTTGTGATCGTGGCACTTGGCGCAATTCAGGGTCAGCCCGAGGAATGCCTTCCCGGTATGCTCGATCGTGCTGTCGAGCCAGGTTGTCCGATTGAAAAGGAAGTAGTTGCGCGCGAGAAAGCCGGTCGCCCGTACCGTGGCGGGATCGTCCGGGGCGATCTCGTCGCCAGCCAGCATCTCGTGAATCATGCGATCATAACCCTTGTCCTCGTTCAGGGATTCCACGATCCAGTCCCGCCAATGCCAGAGATGCTTCTGAGAATAGCGTAACTGGGCCCCGAGACCATACCAGTCCGAGTAGCGCCAGATATCCATCCAGTGCCGCGCCCAGCGTTCTCCGTGGAGGGGACTCGCGAGTAGTTCGTCGACAACCTCCTCCCACGGGCGCAGATCCTCGAGTTGACCGGGGGTCGGAGGTAATCCGGTGAGGTCGAGGTAGAGTCGACGCAAGATCACAACCCGTTCCGCCTCCGGCAGCTGACTCACACCACGCTCCTGCTGCTTCGCCACGAGAAAGCGATCGACCGGATGTGATACCCCTTCCACCGCCGGGACGGGAGGACGCTCGATCCGCTGGAAGGCCCAGTGCTGGAGGGGATCATCCTCGGGAAGCTCCTTCTCCGGGGCGGCGGCACCGCCATCGATCCATCGCCGGATCGCAGCGATCTGTTCGGGTCTCAGGGAGTGACCCTCGGGAGGCATCCGGTCGTCGGGGTCTGAAGTGGTGACGCGACGGACAAGCTCGCTCTTCTCGGCGTCACCTGCAACGACGACACCTGCTTCGAGCAGACTCTTCGCGGTATCGAGGCGCAACTTCGCTTCCTGCTTCAAGGCTCCGTGACACGCGAAGCAGCGTTCTCGCAGGACCGGCTTGACCTCTTTCTCATACAGCGCGACTGCCTCCGCCGCTTCGGACACGGAGCCGCCCGACGGAAGCGCAAGTGCTCCCCATGCGATCAGGCGTAGTCTCCCCGTTTTCAACGTCCCGGATTGTTTCAGAGTTCCCCGACAAGTGCGAACTTCGCCGCCTCGCGTTTGCGCCATCTCGCATCGTGAATCGTTTCGGGGTTGAAGGGAGTCCCGAACTCGTTCACCGCTTCTTGGTGACCGGACGCACGTCATCCGGGCGAATGGCGATCGAACCAACGGCGTGATCGGTCAACGGTGCGCTGCCCGCCAGCCCGGCCACCTTGCGACACCGGTTTTGGATGAATCCTCTACGACGGAGAGTCGAATCCGGTGGACGCGTCGCCAATCTACGCCGCCAACCGAAAACTGGTCACCGCCGGTGGACAGGGCCGGTGTCAGAACCTGCCGGAGAGAATTCCGCCGCTGTGTCCGGACTCGTTCTCAAAACGGGAGAATCGGTCCGATTTGTGCTCCATCGTGCGAAAATTCTTGAACGATTTGACCGATGCGGCTCCAATCTTCTCGAAAGGAAGCGACTTCGTTTCGTCTTTCTGCCTCCCCATTCAACCCCTGACCGATGGTACGACGGGCGCTGGTGAGCGGGAAAGGAAGTCCCCCCGTGAATGCCGTCAGCTTCCTGAAGGTTGTGAAATCGATGCGCCGGTGACCGAATACGGAATGAGGAAAGTCGTAGTGTCCATTCTGCACCGGACGGATACTTTCCTTGCTTCGTCTCTTTGGATTTTCGTAAGAACTCGATCCGTGGAAAAAGGACTCCGATAGGGAGTTGTCAACCTCAAGCCCATCGCGCCCCCCTGGCTCTTACTGGGAACCGCCTTCGCCAGCAGCTCTACAGGCGATGCTGCCCCAGTATGAGATTTCTGCGATGATTGGTCGAGGGGGCATGGGTGCTGTCTACAAGGGGCGACAGCCGAAGCTCGACCGGGACGTTGCGATCAAGTTGCTGCCGGAATCCTTGAGCGACGATACCGATGAGAGGAATTTCGTCGCACGCTTCGAACAGGAAGCCAAAGCGATGGCGAAGCTCGACCACCCGGCCATTATCTCGGTCTACGACTTCGGGGAAACCAGCGAGGGGCAGCTCTACTTCGTGATGGAGTTCGTGGAGGGCATGGACATCCAGCAGTATTTGAGTCACCACGGCGGGAGGCTACCGCAGGAGGATGCCCTAGCCATCACCGCTCACGTGTTGGATGCTCTGCAATATGCCCACTCTCATGGAATTGTACACCGGGACATTAAGCCTGCGAATATCCTGCTGAATAGGGAAGGCCGAGTCAAAGTCGCGGATTTCGGCTTGGCGAAAAAGCTGTCTACTGACGACGCCACACCAGCTCTGACGAAGAGCAACATGATGGTGGGCACTCCGGATTTCGTTGCTCCCGAATCGCTCGATGGTAAGCGGCTTCCGGATCATCGGGCGGATCTGTATGCCATCGGAGTGATGCTGTATCAGCTCCTGACCGGCAAACTTCCGAGAGGACAGTTCAAGTCGCCGAGTGAGCTCGTTCCGACCCTGGATCCCCGCCTTGATTCGATCGTCGAGACGTCCCTGCAGACCGATCCGGACGACCGCTACAGTTCCGCCTCGGAGGTGCGAACAGCGATCGATTCGATCTTCTCGACGCCGGCCAGCGAGGCAGGGGCAGAAAAAGAGAAAACGGCAGAAGCAGGGGAGGCGCGTGCCACGGTGCGACGCAGAGGTTCTCGGGTAAGAAAACCGTCTCCCCCTTCTTCCAAGACACCTCTTGTGGTGGGAGGGATCGCAGTGGTGGCTTTGGTCGCCGGGCTGCTCTGGCTTCTCCTGGGCGGCAAGTCGGACACCGGGAGCGAAGGCAGCGACCTCGTCGCGGAAACCTTCCAGTCATCTACCGAATACGAGGGAGAGGATTCGGGTAGTGAATCCGGTGCTGCGCAGCCGACAGCACCCATCAAGGAGGCGCCGCAAACAATCCCAGGGGTTGCGAAGAAGGAACAGGGGCCCGTCGCACAGGAAGGCGGCGAGGAGGTCGAAACCAGTCCTGCGCCACCCGAGCCTGCGGGTGAGAAGGTTGATGAGGTCTCCACACCCGAGGAAGGCAAGGCGGTGGCCAAGGAAGATGCGGCAATGAAACCCGTGCCCGCAACCGGAGACACATCCGCGACGGTGAAGCCAGGACCGGGGGAGGGGCCGGAGACTTCCGAGCCGCTATGGGAAATCCCGGGGCTTGAATCTCGTATGAAGGCGTATCTGGAAGCTCGCGAGGATCGAGTCACCATCCTCGCTGCCGGATACTTCGAGGGATTGGAGTCACGCCTCAGCAGAGCGGCTGACGCCGGAGATTTGCCCCTCGCGAAAGCCTATCGCGAGGAAAAGCAGGCCGTCACGGATTTGCGGCAATCGCTGATCTCCTCGGACGAGAAATGGATGGAGGCAGTGGATGCCCTCGCGACCCTTCCGCCCCTTCCTCCTGACGCACCGGAGGCGCTGCACTCGATTCGGAGTGTCTGGATTCGCGAACGGGAGGAGATTACCAAAGATCTGGATGGGAAGCTCCAGCAGTCGCTGGCGGCTCTCGAGGCCGAACTGACGAGGTCGCGAGAATGGGATCAGGCCGAAGCGGTCAGAATCTATCGAGAGTCCAGAATAAGCGCAGGAGGAGAAGAGGAGGTCGTGGCAAGCACGGCAACGGAGAAAGAGGCAAAGGAATCCGGCTCTCCTCTCGAGAGAGACGGTGAGGACCGTGGTCTGCCAGGAATATTGCGAATGGAATTCATGTCGGATCGGAACCCTCCCCCGGACCTCTCGGTGGCGGAGGGAATCGAGGACTTTGTCGAGGTGTATGTTGGGAAAGGTTTCTTCGTGGCTCTGCGGGCCAATGGTCGTGTGGTTTCGAATCAGCAAGCCATTCACGAAGCTGATTTGCCGGAGTTTCGAACGATCTGCCTCCCTTTCGATCATGTCGAAAGTCCGCACCGCTACGTCGGAATTACCCCGGAAGGACAGGCGCGATTTTTTGATTCGTTCCATGGGTCCGGAAAGGAGTTTCTGGAAGGGATCACTCAACCGATACGGAAAGTGGCGACCTACCGGGATCAACTTCTGGTCTTGCTCGAAGACGGAATAATTCTCTGGCATGATGGGACCGGTAGCGCGGAGAAGTTTGCCAGCCCGCCTGTCGGAGCGCGGGAGGGGATTGAGGATATTCTGGTTGGGGGGAGTGGAAAGCGAGTCATTCAGGCAGTCCTGACCGAGCGGGGAAAAGTGATCATGTGGGATGCGGAGGGAGAGGTGGAGCTCGCCGACAATGCAGGACGAGGTATCGTCGACATTGCCGGCGAGACCGATTTGTTGTACTATCTCAATCGAGATGGCGATCTCTTCAGTGTATTCGTGAACTCTCCTCAGAAATCCATGAAGCGGAAAACTGATCTGGAGCGTGTGAATTCCGGAGGTCTCACGATGGCGAACCTGCTGGGGCTGACGAAGAAAGGTACTTGGTGCCTCGCTCGTACGAGACACCACCCAGACCTTTTGGGCCGTGTCCTCCCGCGAATTGCCACGGAGAACCCTCGTCAACTTTCTGCCTACATGATTCCTTCCTGGAATGAGGAAGTGATCATGTGGATCGAGCCGGTCGGAGAGGCGCAGCCCTAGAATCGTTTCGGCGATTCGATCAGTTACTCATTTCCTGCGATCCAGTGGTGTCGATATGGGTATGGTGTCAGGCAACATTTCTTGACCAATGCCACTTCCGCACCCGGGCTGGGAAAGCTCACTCCGGCTCGCGTGCGAACCGCCGGATCTGTTGACTCGCATTCGCCGCCGACTTCAGGTCGAGCGCTTTCGCGATCCGTTTCTGGGGAACGATCGTCTCCCGCCACACCGCCCATCCGCACCGCGACGCCTCCTCCTCCAGCGTCACTTCGAACCAGTCCCGGTCACCGAGGTCGATCAAGATCGGCTCCCGCCGGGTGTCCCGAGCCATGACATGGTAGCAGGCGTTCTCGAACTCCACTCGCGGCGTTCGTGGCATGGTGCGAATCGAACTCGGTACGCCCTCCGGTCAAGAAATGCTGCCCGGCCCCAGTTTGGTGCCCCAGTCTGGAAGCCGCGCGGGGGTCAATCCCGATGTGGATTCAGGTCATCGAGCATCTGATCGACATCGATTTCATCATCTCCGGCGGCCTGCGCATACTTCAATCTCGCGGGTTCCAGAACCTCGGAATCCAGATCCAATCTTCGGCGATAGACGAAATGGAACAGGTCCAGGGCATTCAAACGAAAGCAGTTGACCGATCCGTCTCCGGGGATGTGCAGGCTTGGCTCGCACAATTGAAGGTCCTCCAGCATGTCGGTTTCGGAGGGGCGCCCTTCGCAGAGGGCCCTGACGCGTTCGAAAGCCCGCCGGTCCTTCGGAGTCAGGCCGTCCTGCCCCTCCCTGCGAAATCGATGGAGCTTTCCCACCAGGATGTCGCGGACATGGGGAACCACCACCGTCACACCGTGTCGTGGCTCCACCCGAGCGCGTTGAAGATAGTGAGGCGTTGTCTGGAACATCTGTGGTGGACAGATCTGCAGGCCGTAGTCCCTTCGCAAGGAACCGCTTCGTCCCACTCCGAGTTGCTTGGCGAGGGCCCGCAGTTCCTCCTGCTCCGAGGTGACCATCAAGTCCACGTCGGCACTCGTGAAGTTCTCGTCATGGCAGAGTTGAATGGCGGCCGAACCAAATACCGTGAGCGGCGCGTCGTAGCCGGGAATGTTCCGGCTCACGCATTCGAAAAACCGATCCAGCAAACGGCCTGCGACGGTATCCCAATTCGGTGCTGGCGACTCCCATTTCACGTCTGCCCTTCGCCACCGTTCCGATTCAGCCAGACGATCGCCTGGCGGACAAGCCGGTCCTCGACGCCGCCCTCGCTGGCAAGATGGCGCGCCAGATCGCACCATTTCCGGCGCTCTCTCAGGCGCCGGCTGACGAGGACTCGTGCCGTCATGCGCGCCAGACGGTAATGAGCATCCGGCGCGAGGACTTCCGCCCGACGCAACAAGTGCGCCGCCAGTTCGGAACCGGGAGTGTTGCCTTCGCCGCCTGCTTTCATCGGGGAAATCGTAGGTCAATCCCCGGGTTCGCGCAATGCTTCCGGTCATTCGCCCTTCCGCGAACCCGTTGCTGTCCCGGGAACGACATTCGCCACGATCGGCTGCCGAAATTCTTCCGCCCGTTCCCGCTATGTGGCCATGACGGAATCGCACGGCCCTTTTCGTGGCGGACTCCTCCCGCCGGCGACCTCGGGCTCATCTTCCGGCCTCGTGGCACTGCTCTGCGTGGCGCATCGCCTCGAGCCGGTTCGAGAAGATACCGTCCGGGGGCAGGTTCCGGAGGATTCCGAGGTCATCCATCTTGTCCAGTGTCTCCTCGCGGGCGCCGCAGATCGCGACACTGAAGTGCTTCTGGTGCATGCGCACGAAGACCTCGTCGAGGGCCAGTGCCGCCGTGGTGTCGATAAAGGGAACCGCCGCGAAGTCGATGATCAGTTGCTCCCTGGTGTCGGAATGCGTCAGCATGTGTGCAATGGCCATGGCGGAGCCGAAAGCCAGGGGGCCTTCGACCACGAAAACCGCGATGCGACCGTTCGATCGCGCGAGGATCTCATTCTCCTCGTCGCTGAAGCCCGCACCCTCGCCGGGCATCGAGACCAGCTTGGCGTTGCGGATCTGAGCGTCGGACGAACGTTTCAGGAAGAGGAGGGCAGCCATGAGGAATCCCGTCCCGACCGCCGTCACCAGGTCCACGAGGACCGTGAGGAGCAGGGTGGTCATCATGATGACCACCCCGGCTCGGGGAGACTTGATCGCGAGCTTGAAGTAGTGCCAATCGACGATGTCGATCCCCACCTTCAGGAGAATCCCCGCGAGGACGGCCAGTGGAATCGCTTCGGCCAAACTCCCCGCGCCGAGGACGATGGCCAGCAGCAGCACCGCATGGAGAGCTCCCGAGACCGGCGTTCTCCCCCCGCTCCTCAGATTGGCCATGGTCCGCATGGTCGCTCCGGCTCCCGGGAGCCCGCCGAAGCATCCCGAGATCGCGTTGCCGACCCCCTGGCCGACGAGCTCGCGATTCGAGTCGTGTTTCACCCCCGACTTGCGGTCGGCGATCAGGGAGGTCAGGAGCGAGTCGATGGAGCCGAGGAGCGCGAGCACGAGGGCGAAGCGCACCATGGTCGCGAGACGGTCCGGGCTGACTTGCGGAATCCGGAGTTCCGGCCAGCCGGTGGGAATCTCGCCGATCGTGGGGGCCCCGGTGAACACCGTCGCTCCCAGCACAGTCCCTACGATGAGGGCGACGAGGGTGGGTGGGGCGAGGCGCGCTACGCGGGCCGGGATGAGGAAGACGACGAGAAGGGTGATCACACTGAGTGCGAGGGCCGCTCCCACCGGTTGCGCGAGCAGGGCGGGCAGCTCCGCGATCTTGCGCAGCATGGGACCCTCCGGCGTGGCATGCCCGGCCAGGGGCGCCAACTGCAGCAGGATGATGATCAGGCCGATCCCGCTCATGAAGCCGGATATGACCGAGGAGGGAACGTAATTGATGTAGTGTCCCAGCCGCAGGATCCCGAAGAGCACCTGCAGTATGCCGGCCATCATCACCACGGTGAAAGCCATGACGGGTTCGCCGCTGAATTCGGTGAAGACCGCGGCAAAGGCCACTGTCATGGGGCCCGTGGGTCCGGACACCTGGCAGGGCGTGCCCCCGAAGACCGCGGCGAAGAATCCCACGCAGATCGCCCCGTAGAGGCCAGCGAGGGCCCCCGCTCCGGAAGCCACCCCGAACGCAAGCGCCAGAGGCAGGGCCACCACCGCGGAGGTGATGCCACCGTAGAGGTCGCCCCGCAGAGAAGCCCCGGGCGTTTCCCTTTTCCGCCTGAAGAACTGCATATCAGATTGGTAGCAGAAACCTTTCCGATGTCCGTGACATCTCGCTACCGAAAATCGCAGGGGGAGGAGGACGAAACAGTCGAACGGAAGAGACGGAGGAGTGTGCCGGCTCAACCCTCGGGAAATGAGAGCGGCATCGCGAATGATCCGAACCTACATTTGATGTGGTATCACTCGCCGGCAAGGGCCAGTGTGCGCAGGTCGGGAAGATCGTAGACCCGCAGCGCCCCGTGGACTGCGTTCTCGAGCTGGCCGCCCTCGAACACCGGTCCGCTGCAGAGAGTATCCCACGTCTCCGGGCCGCCCATTATATCCACTTGGTCGAACTGTTCCCGCTCCAGCGCGGCGGCGTGCCATGCGGGAACGGCGGCGTGGCCCCGGGCGACGAGGTGGAGCGGAGCGCTCGATGGGATCTCCCCCTTCAAAGCGCGAGCGACCGCGAGCAGGTCGCGGGTTCGCATCTCCACGAGCGAACGCCCCAGCATGAAGGCGATGAAGGCCTCGGCCGAGTTGGGTCCCATCGCCTCGGTCACGGTCCGATAGCGCCACGGTTTCGTTTCCGTCTCGCCGTAGCCGCGCAGGTCGAGGAGGACGACGCGGCACCCGCGCTCCAGCCAGGACCGAATCTCGCCAGGATCGGTGAGTGCGTTCGCCTTTCCCCCTCCGTCGATACGGAGAACGGTTCCTTGCACCGCACCTCCGGGCGAGGCGACGAGGGCCGGCAGGGGCATGCCGGGCTCGCAGACGTAGACCCGCTTCTCCCAGTCGATGCCGTCCCGGGAGATCGTCCCCTGCGATTCGTGAGAGGCGGCTGCGAGGTCTTCGGCGGCCGGCAGTCCCAGCACGGAGCGGATCGCGGCCCGCCGTTCCCCCGGTGTGGCTTCCGCACTTCGCTGCGCGCGCACCTCGTCGAGCCGGTTCGCTTCTGCGGCGACGATGTCGAAAAAGGAACGCGCCCCGGGCAGGTCGAGCACGCTCCCGGTCTCGGTCACGTGCAGCGCCTCGACAGGATGAACCGGGAGCTCGGGCTCCGTCAGTGGCTCGTCCCGTTCGAGCAGCCAGCGGCTCATCCAGCGCGCCGCCGCGACGCGCAGCCCGGGGGAGAAGCCGTGGCGTTCGTTCACCTCGGCGAGATCGACGCGCTCGGGAAAGCCGAGCACGCCCCAGGCTCGCTTCGCCTGGCGAAAGGAATCCCAGGCGCCCTCGATCGGGACGTAATCCTGCGTCGCCGCGAGGATGAGGGTGGGACGCGGCGCGCGCATGAGAAGAAAGTCGGCGTGGTCGAGCCCGCGCGCGGTCTGCGCGAAGAGATTCTGTTCGGCGTCGCCGGGACCCGGACTCCGGTTCTTCCGCCGTGTGTCGGTGATGAAGCAAGCCGGCGCCGCGGCCGCGATGCGCGGATCGAGTGCCATGAGGTAGCTCGTCATCATGCCACCCCCGGAGTTGCCCATCGCCCCGATGCGGTCGGCGTCGATCTCCGGGCGCGAGGCGAGGTAGTCGATCCCGCGCATGCCGTCGTGGATCATCCAGGTGGCGACGTTGCGGCCGAGCAGGATGGGCGCGACGCCGAGGAGCAGGTGTTCGCTCGTCGAGCCGGTGACGCCTTCGGCTTCCAACTGTTTGCGCTCGCCCTGGCCGAGGGGATCCACGCAGAGCACGGCGATACCGTGGTGGGCGAGCAGGGCGCTGGCGCGCTGGTAGAATTCGGCGGCCTTGCCGTCGGCGCTGTGCCCGCAGCTGTGGAGTACGGCGGGGTGCGGGCCGGAGCCGTCCGGGAGATACAGGCTCGCGGTCACGGGGAATCCGGGCACGCTGTGGTAGAGGACTTTCTCGATCCGGTAGCCGTCCTCGTCGATTACGCCGGCGACGCGCGCGTCGAGGGGCGTCTTCTCCGGCAGGCCGCCGAGGGCGTCGAGGAAAACTTCCCGCATTTCCGCGGCGTGGGCGTCGAGGGCTCCTGAAGAAATTCGTTCCTCGAAGCGTGCGAGGCGTGCGTCGAGGGCTTCCGCGACCTGGCCGGCGAGCCAGTCGTTGAGCGGACCACGGGACGGGGAACCCTCCTCGGCAAGAGCGAGGGCGCCCGGGGCGACAGCGGTCGCGGCCACCGCGAGGGACAAGGCGAGAAAGCGAAAGAGTGTCGTCATGCTCACGAATCACCGGCTGCGATCTCGGCGAGCTTCTCCCGGAGCGATTCAACGACGCCGGTTTCCTCGTCCGCCAGATTGGTGGTTTCGTTGGGGTCGGTTCCCAGTTCGAACAGCTCGACCCGCTTGCCGTCCTTCGAGACGATGAGCTTCCAGTCCCCGTCGCGAACGGCGGAGCCGCCACGCGTCTTCCAGTAGAGCGTGCGGTTGGCGAGGTCGTCCGGCTTTTCCTCCTCTTCCCCGCCAAGGAGGAGCGGCCCGATGTCGCGCCCGTCGAGTTGCCAGCTCTCCGATGTCGCTCCGCCGGCGAGGCCGATCAGGGTCGGTGCCCAGTCGCAGATGTGTGTCGGCACCGCCACGTTCGAGCCCGCCTCGATCGTGCCCGGCCAACTCGCCAGGGCCGGCACGCGGATGCCTCCCTCGTAGAGATCGGTTTTCCACCCGCGGAGCGGCTCGTTGTTCCCCAGGTTGGTGTGGTCGGCGTAGCGCCCGTTGTACTGGTTGGCGGGCGCATTCCAGGATTGCTGGCCACCGTTGTCCGACGAGAAGATCACGAGGGTGTTCTCGGTCTTGCCCGCGGCCTCGAGTGCCGCGACGATCTGCCCGATTCCGTGGTCCATGTGCGTGACCGCGGCGGCGAAGTGACGGCGCCAGACGTCCTCGATCGTCTCGTCGTAGGGCGCGATCCAGCTGGGTGGTTCGTTGAGCGGGTAGTGCGGTGAATGATGCGCGACGTAGAGGAAGAAGGGCTCGTCACCCGCCTCGCCGATGATGCGCTCGGCTTCCGCCGTGATCAGGTCGGTCACGTGTCCCTCCTCCTCGACGAAGGCGTCGTTTCGATGCCAGGTAACGTGATCGCCGAACTTGTAGCGATGCGTGTAGGGGTCGATCTGCCCTCGGAGATAGCCGTAGCTCGTGTCGAAGCCGTAGAGGAGCGGGCGATGCTCCGGTGTTTCCCCGATGTGCCACTTGCCCGAGATGTGGGTCCGGTAGCCGAGGCGTCTCAGCTCCACCGGCAGGATGGCGTCGCTCCCCTTCATCTCGGTGGTAGACCCGAGCGGTCCGAGAACACCGAAGCGGCTCGGGTAACGCCCCGAAAGAAGGGCGACCCGGGTGGGGGAACAGGTCGGGTAGACGTAGTGTCGCTCGAGCCGGGCGCCTTCGGCGGCAAGGCGATCGAGGTGAGGCGTGGCGATGTCGGATCCGTGCCAGCCGACGTCGTTCCAGCCGAGGTCGTCTGCGATGATGTAGACGATGTTGGGCCGCGCGGGTCTCTCCCCGGCCGGGACCGTGGGGACGAACGCACCGGCGAGGCAGGCAAGGAAAGTGAGGAGGAAAGCGCGCAATGCAGTACCGAACATCATGGTCGCGAGACTAGGAGAAGTGATGGCATTTGGGCAAGCCCACGAATCCGCCACGGGCGAGAACGGAATGGCAGTGCGTTGGCCACCTTCTCACGAAGGCGGCTACGAGGGCGAAGGCGGCGATGGGAAACGAAGGCGGTCACGGGCGCTCTCGAGAACGCCCTTGGATTGCGTTCAATTCGCGAGTCGTGGAGCGGAGTGACCCTGCTCGCGGATGCCGGTGAGCAGGCTCCGGAGTTCGTCGACCTTGCCGGGATGCTCGGCCGCAAGGTTGACCCGCTGCCCGATGTCGTTTCCGAGGTGGTAGAGCTCGACGGGGAGTTCGTCGTCCTCGGGATACCCGTGACGCTTTTCCCAGGCCGCGTCGCGTCGCGAATGGTAGCCGTTCTTCGCCTCCACCAGGAGCCACTCGCCGTGTCGGATCGCCCAGGCCCTGTCGAAGGTGTTGTGGATGTGGGTGCGGCGAACGGAATCGACTTCACCTTTCAGGAGCGGGAGCAGGTCATGGGAGTCTTCGGCCGCGTCGTCGGGGAGTTCGTAGTCGAGGGCCGAGGCGAGAGTCGCCATGAGATCGATCTGGGAGACGAGGGCGTCCTCGACCGTGCCCGCCTCGATCAGGCCCGGCCACTTCATGAGGAAGGGCACGTGGTGTCCGCCCTCGTAGATATCCCGCTTGAGGCCCCGGAACGGGTGTGCCGACCAGTGGCCGAACTTTTCATCACGGGCATAGGCATAGTGCTCGGGCCCATTGTCGGCGCTGAAGACGACGATGGTGTCGTCTGCCTGTCCGCTTTCGTCGAGAGCGCGAAGGAGTCGACCGCAGGCGTCGTCGGTTTCGTAGACGAAGTCGCCATAAGGCCCTGCCTCGGAGGCACCGTCGAACTCGTCGTTCGGAATGATGGGGGCGTGCGGTGAGGGAAACGCGAAGTAGAGAAAGAACGGCTCCTCGTGCTTCGCTTGCTCGAGGATCCAGGCGACTCCGCGCTCGGTCGTGGTGGGAATGTTCTCGTAGGGATCCCAGCCGGTCACCATCGGGCCGGGGCGGCACTCCCAGTTGCCCTCCTTGATCGGTTTCCACAAGGTCGTGTCCATGAGGACTGTCGGCGCCTCGACGAGCCGGTCGTCCTCGATCCACGCGTAGGGAGGGAAATTGATTACCGTGTCGCCGAAATAGTGGTCGAAGCCGTGGGCGAGCGGGCCGTCGGGAATCCGCTTCGACCAGTCGAAGGCCTCGGGTCCCCAGGATTGACGGCGTCCCTCGCCGATCGGTTGGGCCCCGGGTTTCCGGATCGCCGCCCAGTCCCATCCCAGGTGCCACTTGCCTATCGCGGCGGTGCGGTAGCCCTTCTCCTTCAGCATCTCCGGCAGGGTGAGGCGCTCGGGGGCAAAGACCGATTCGCCGAAGACGCCGACGATCCCGTGAAAGTCGCGCCAGTGGTGACGGCCCGTGAGAAGGGCGTAGCGGCTTGGAGTGCAGATGCCGGATGAAGAGTGGGCGTCGGTGAAGCGCGCTCCCTCGGCCGCGAGCCGGTCGAGGTGCGGTGTGGGGATCTTCGACCCGGCATGGTAGCAGGTGAGATCGCCGAAGCCGAGATCGTCGGCGTAGAGAACGAGGATGTTGGGTGGACGATCGTCTGCGGATTTCGACACCAGGGGAGGAAATGCAAGGCACGCGAGTGCGAGGAGAATGACACGAAGCTGGCGGATGTTCATCACGGATGGTGGGGATGAACGTGCACCAGCTGGGGTGCGTCCCGCAAGCCTTTACCCGATGGCGGGAATGGGGGGGCGGTCTTTAGTCGGCGTGTTTTCCCTCTCTCGAGCCGAAGAGCTTTCGGAGTTTGCCTCCTTCTTCATCCTCCGATTTCCGAAAGAGGCGGAGACCGTTCTTTTTCTCCTCCGGTTCCGTGCTCCTGCCCTGCGGAGGCGTGGATCGGGACGTCGTGCGAGGGCGATCGGTAGAGGGCGAAGAAGGGGGAGTCACGGGATCCTCGACGGGGTCGATCACCCGCTTGCGCACCAGCCAGTGTCGTTGCAGCGCCTCGGTCAGGACCTCGATCTCGCGCAGGGTCTCGGAGAGCTGCCCGGCCGCGGCGCCATACCCGTCGATCGCCCGGTTTGCTCGCGCGATCGTTCCGGGGAATCCGTCGGCTGCCTCGTTGAAGGACGCCACGCCGCCGGTCCGCAGTTCCGTGATGCCTTCGTCGAGGTTGACGAAGCCCTCCTGCAGGTCGTTGATCGCGTCCTCGAGTTGGTTCGTGCTGCGATTGAGCGTGACGGCGAATTCGTTCAATTCCCGGCGCATTTCGGATTCGGAGGAGGTCATATCGCCGAGGACACCCTCTCCCGATTCGATGCGGGCGAGAATGACGTCGAGCCTGTCGGTGCTCTGCTCGAGCGAACCGAGTGCTCCCATGAGGAGTTCGTTGTCGTCCGAGAGCTTCTGCACGAAAGCGGTCATTGTTTCCGCTGTTTCCCGGTAGCTCTGGAGCGCGGGAATGATCTCGTCCTCGATTCGCCTGACCGTGGCGAAAATCTCCTCCTTGGCATCCTCTTCCTGCCGGAAAGGAAGTAGTCGAGGGGGCGCGTCCGGTGCCGATTCGGGGAAACGCCCCGTACCCCTCGTGATGTCGAAATAGGCGGAACCGAGTCCTCCGAGATCGTACTTGAGGACGGCCTCGGATCCGGGTCCGATGAAGTGGGAAAACTCTCCCCGCACTCTCAGGATTGCGACGATCCGGATATCCTCGGGGGCGACCGACTCGAACGACTCGATCGGAGCGAGGGATTCTCCGGTGCGGAGCTCGACGCGATCGACGAAGCCGACCTGGTTGCCGATGACACGGACGGCCGATCCGGCCCGGATCCCGAGCGTGCCCTCATCAGCGGGATCGGATGCGGCGTCTGGCGTGCCTGACCTTCGCGGGGACATCTCGACCCGGTACTCGGTCACCTCCGCGAACCAGGCCTGGTTCTTGATCACGAGGACGGCCAACAACACCAGCACCGCGACGGCGAAGAGGAGGAAGGAGCCGACGATTCGATGGATGTATCGAAACTTGAACGGTTTTCTCTGCATGTTCTGTCGCGCCGTCTCGGCGCGTTGTGATTTACCAGTCGGTGACGGGGTCCAGACCCAGCCGTCGAAAATTGGGCCGGGACTCCTCCACCCACAATACGGCGCTTCCGGCATCGAGCCGCACTGCAATCGTGTCGATCAATCGGGGGATCGCTTCCGCCGGTGCCGATTCCAGGGGGCGTTCGAGGACGAGAAGGCGCAGGGGATCGCGCATCAGGGCTCGCACCCACTGCAGGCGGATCTGATCGCCGCGATCGACGGCGCCCGGGCGCAGATCCGGAATGCCGTCGGATAGTCCGAAATGCCGCGCCCACTCGTCGGCTCGGCGCCTCATCGCCGGAGGGGATTCCCTTCGCTCGAATCGCGAGGCGAGGAGCACGTTCTCGTCCAGGTCGAGGTTGGCGACCCAGGCTTCCTGCTGCGCCTCGGTGTTTATGGTGAAGCCGATCTCGCGGCGCCGTCGCTCGGCTTCGCCGATCGAACAGTTCTTCCATTTCATTCCGCGATAGACGACCTCCTCCCCCTGGGCCGGGTCTCTCATCCCGAGAATCTCCATGACCGCTTCCTCGGCGCAAAGATAGGCGCACTCTCCGGCATGCAGCACCCTGCCCGCGAAGCTCAGCAGCACATCCGCTTTCTCTTCCCTTCCACCCATCGATCACAGGTAGGTTATCATGCCGAAAGCGGCGGAGACGAGCAGGATCACTCCGACGGACTGCATCATCGCGCGCGTCACCGCCTGCGGAACGACGGTGAGAGGGCCCGATGCCATCAGGCCCTCGTAGCAGCTGATCGATCCGATGAGAAACGCCGCGACGGTGCTACGGCCGAAGAGATTGAGAAAGTCGGGGGCCGTGACCGACTCGAATATCGTGACGAAGAATGGCAGGAGGGGGATGCTCTCGATGAACGTGACCGAAAAGGCGACCGAAGCGAAGGCCGCTCCCATGAAGACCACACTGAGCGCGAAAGTCGCGCAGGTGAGGCCGATGACGCGCGGCATGACGAGAAATTCGAGAACGTCGATCCCCTGTGCCTCGATGAGGTCGACCTGGCCGGTGACCCGCATCGTCGCCAACTCGGCGGTGATCGCCGATGCGCTGGCGGACACGACGATGACACAGGAAAGGAAGGGAGCCGCTTCGCGAATCACGAGGATACTGAGCGCGTCTCCCAGCAACTCGATGCGGCCGGTGAAAGTGAGCCACTTGTAGGATGTGATCGTCAGAACGATTCCGGTCATGACCCCGGCAAAGACCGTGAAAGGGACCGCTTCCACGCCGCCGAAGAGTATCTGCCGGAGAAAACGCGAACGAACCGGTCCGACCCAGGATCGTGGACGCAGGGCGACGAGAAGGCACTCGACGATGATCGCGAACAGGTCGACGAGGCGGCTGAACCAGTTCCCGCGGGTGGGGCGGGGCGTATGGGCCTGGTTGTTCATGGGGCTGAACCTTGATTCTCGATCTCGCGAGCCGGTATCGCGGTAACTGCGACATACTGTGCCGTGAATTGCGCTTTGGTCGAGTCGCGACTCACGCTGGCGGGGGAGGAGTGGAAAGGGAGGAGTCTTCCGGAGGCGACAAAAGGGAAAAAACGTTCGGCCATGCAGCGGTCGCTGCGGTAGATTCTCGTTCTCGACCCATTCTGATTCGGACCGTGCCGAAGATTGTCTCGAGCCGGAGTACAGGGTGACTTCATCGATCATGAGTGACAACGATCAATCTAAGACGTCCGCAGTTCCCGGTCTCGCCATCATCGGATTGCTCCTCACGGGTGCGGCGGGATGCGTCCATGCCTTCGTCTTTGGATCGGGAGCCGGGCTCATCGCGGCTGCGTTGGCGTTCGGGATTCTCCTGTTCGTCTCCTTTCGGTAGACTCGTGGCGTTTCCCTTCGGTCTGATTCCCCGGGGATGCCCATGGAGTGGATGGGAGGAGAGATCAACGGATCCGCCCCGCGATTGGGCTTGACCGGTTTTCGCAAGGGAGTTTGGTGAATAGGATGAAAGCTCGCCTGGCCGGTCCCACCCCGTTGTTCGCCCTCACCCTGTGTGCCCTCACCTGGTCGAGTCCCACCAGCGCCGAGGAGGAGGAATCCTCCAAGGATTCGGGTCCCTCTCTCGGCTCCCTCTTCGATCGCGTCAAGGATATCAAGGTTCCCGAATCGGTCAGCAATCTACCGGCGGAAATCACCTCGCTGAAGGAGTCCTATCTCACCACCGCGCAGGCGGTCGAGGAGATGCGGGCCGAGATTGGACAGCTCCGGGAGGAGGTCGATACCCTCCGGAGAGAGAACGCGGCCCTCCGGCAAGCCGTTGGGGTGAAGGTCAAGGATGACGAACTGTCCGCGCTGATGAAGCCGGTCGAGATTTCCGCCACCGACCTCGTCGCGCACTACGTCGAGGACGCCGCCGACGCCGACGAGCGGTTTCGCGATCGCTATCTCTCCGTGGTCGGAACGATCGCGGCCTTCGACTCGGGAACGCAGACGGTCGAGATGTCCCTGCGGGCCGAAGGGCAGGATATGCTCGTGCACTGCGAGATGCGGATCGCCCCGGACTTCTTTGTCGATGTGATCCCCGAACAGGGACGGCTCATCAGCCGGAACGACCGGCGCACCCTTCTCTCGGTCGGGCAGCCCGTCACCGTCACGGGTACGTGTCGTGGCGCGGGGTTGAACGTGGAGATGACGAATTGCCGCATCGAGGGCCTCGTCGAAGAGCGCCGGGACGATCCGAAGGACGCGAAGAAATAGCCGGATCGCTCCCCACGATGCCTGGTCCGGTCAGAGCCGGTCGTCGATCGCACGGATCGCAGCGAGCGCGCCGGTCGAAAGGGAGATTCCTTTTCCGCCGGGTATTTCCGGTTCGCGGGGATTCACACGGATCAGCGTCGCGCCGGGAAGGTTTCCGGCCATGTCCTCGGAGAAGAATCGCACGGTGGGGACGGCTGTCCCCGCCCCGAACTCGATGACGGCGAGGCTGCGATCGCGCACCGTCCGCAGCCACGACTCGATTCGGGCCCTCTGATCCTCGTTCCGCTCGGCCAGGTAGGAACCGTCGCCAAACATGAGGATGTTCGGTCGCGCGATTCGTCCGCACGAGGGACAAGACGGCAGATCGCCCCGGGCTCGCATGGTGCCGGGATCGACGTCGACGACGAGTTCACCGGCAGGCCAGATTCCGCTGCTCCGGCAGGGAAGGGTGCACTGCAGGTGGAATAGACTCCCGTGCACCTCGTAGACCCGATCCGGGGAGAATCCCGCCCGCTGGAAGTGACCGTCGACGTTGGACGTCATCACGAACGATCCGCCGGGGAGACCTTCGGCCCATCGCGAGAGGATCGTGAAACCGGGATGCGGGTCGGTTTCGCGGTAGAGGTGAAGCCGGTGTCCGTAGAATCCCCAGGCGAACGGGGGATCGGACGAGAACGCGTCCGGATTGGCCATCTCGACGAAACTCTTCCCGATGCGGCGATAGGGGGGATAAGCGTTCCAGAATCCCTCGTTTCCCCGGAAATCCGGCAGGCCGGAATCGACCCCCATTCCGGCGCCCGCAGTAATCAGCAGGGCTTCGGCATCCCGGATCGCCTCCGCCGCGCGTGTCACTGCGGCGTCGTCCGCTCCCGTCCGATCCGGTTCGTCACCCACCACGGATAGAAACCTCAGGGTGCGTTATCCTTGACGAAGTCCAGGAAGTCCCATTCCCCGAGGGGACCGGGGACGAGCTTTCGCTCCGGTGGATCCAGCCCCTTGATCACGAGGTTGAAGATGTCTCGCACCACCAGCTCGTGACTGCCATAGTAGCCGTGTCCGATCATGCTCGTGTCGATCTCGGAGGCATCGACCGTATCCATCCCGTCGAGGACCAGCATCGATCCGCCCGACTGCCCCAGCCGCATGCTGGCATGGATCGTCTGCGACACCTTGAGTGCCGCGTCGCGCGAGGACGCATACATGGTGAGCTTGTCGGTCGTGTTCCGGATCTTCGGGAGGATCTGGTCCTTGAAGATATCCGCGTCGATGTCGGGCGCCGCGAGGATGACGTTGTTCAGTTCCAGGTCGAATCCCAGATCGACCGCCTCGGCGAGGGCGTAGGTCAGCACCCGGGTCCCCATGCTGTGGGCGATCACGTGGATCTTGTCCAGGTCGGTGTTCTCCTGCAGGTCCAACAGGAACTCGGCGAGGTGCGGCACCGCCCACTGGGCGTTGCCCTGGTCGACCGTGTAGGCCGTGACGGAGGCGCGCGACGGCCAGCTGAAGGCCATCGCCACCCCGCCGAAATCGAGGTCGAACGCGATCTGGGCGGTCCGGCGGAGGGCATCGTCGAAAGCGACGTTGAAACCGTGGATGAAGAGCAGGGCCTCCTGCAACTCACGGTCTTCGGCCGATCCGGTCACACTGTCGAAGAAGGCATCCTTTTCGAGACGATCGGTCCGGAGAATGACGACGTGCTTCTTCGGGTCCTCGGAGAATTCGAGGCGATACCACTTCGGCCGCTCCACGATACCCATGCGGTGATGTTTCGGAATCGACACCTCCATCCGGCCATATTCCATGGGGCCGGTCCGGTTCCGCTCGGTGCCGTAGCGTCCGCTCGGGGTTTCGAGGCCGCTGGGTTGCCGGTCGGTGCCGTAAAATACCTCGACGGTGTGATAGCCCTTCGAGTCGAGGTCGCCTTCGGTCCCCTTCACGACCGGACCCCGTGGTTTCAGGAGGGATCGCCCCTGGGGGACGTTGCCCCGGGGTGTGAGAGTGATCTTCGGCTTGGGCGTCGCCGGTGGCGGTGTGTCCGCCGGAGTCACCCCGGGATCGGGTTGTGGCTGCGGCACCGGCTGGGGTGGGGGCACCGGTTGCGGTTGCGGGGCGGCTTCGCCAACGGCTACGGTGGGGGCGGGTTGTTCGACCGGAATCTCTTCGGCGGCGTGGGGTTCGATCACGACACTTTCCGGCATCGCGGAGTCGGGCTGTTCGGCACTGCCCCCTGCTTGCGGGGGACCACTCTCACCCGGGTTTCCGCAACCCGTCAAAACGAGGAAGACGGTGATTGCCACCATTCCCCCGGCGGATCGCCAACGCCTCGTCTCCTCCCGATCTGCTCCTGTCGTCCGGTTCATGTTTCGCTGTGCCCCATGGCCCGCGGCACGCTTCCAATCAACCCGCAATCACCCGATTTTCAATCGACAAAGAGTGAGCGATTCGCTCGAGACTTCCCGGGCTAACCGACCCCGGCAAATTCCTGCCACTCCGTATGATTGAGAATCACCTTGAGGATGTCGTCGAGCACGTGCACGGGGGTTTGGTTCGCATCGATGTTCGAGCAGACCGGGGCGTAATAGTCCAGCAATTCCTTCGTTTCCTCCTCGTAGGTCCGGATTCGCCGAGCGATGACGTCCTCGCTGGCATCGTCGATGCGGCCCTCTTTGAGGGCGCGTTTGCGCAGACGCGTGACCAGTTCGGCCCTGTCCGGACAGGAGAGATGAAACAGCCGCAACACCTCGATGTGCTCCTCGATCAGCCGCGCCTGCTCGACGCTCCGGGGAATCCCGTCGAGGACGAGAATGTCGATGTCGGGTTTGAACATGCTCAGGGCGGCCCGGGCATCGAGCTGGATCTTGAAAAAGCGGATCGTCAGCTCGTCCGGAACCAGTTCGCCCCGGCGGGAGAAACTCACGAACTCCTGGCCGATCTCGGTGCGGGTATCGAGAGACCGGAAGGCGTCGCCCATCGAGAAATGGTAGAAGCGGGGAATGCTTCCGAGGATGGATCCCTGGGTGCCTTTGCCACAGCCGGGAGCGCCGATGAGAAGGACCGCCTTGTATTTTTCGGGTAGGTTTCCAATCATGGAGGGTCGGAATTCAACTATCGTATTCGCGATAAACGCGTAACGTAGGCCCATCCGTCTCCGGCGTCATGTTATTCAGCCCCTTTCTCGCGAGTCGCTACCTGAAACCGAAGCGCACTTTCGTCTCCATCATCACGATTATCTCGGTGCTCGGTGTGGCGCTCGGAGTCTGGCTCCTCACCGTGGTGATCGCGGTCTTCACCGGCTACGGGGAACGGATCAAGGACAGCATCCTCGGCTTCGAACCCCACCTGGTGGTGCGGTCGGGTGGTATCCTCCGCGACGTGGTGGAGCCGCTCGATGTCATCGGCGAGATGGAGGAGGTCACGTCGGTGACACCCTTCGTGATGGGGCAGGTGGTGATGGACTTCCAGGGCTTGCGCAGCGCTCCGATGATTCGTGGAATTCTTCCTCCCGAGGAGGGGAGCGAGGAAGCGGACCGGCTTGCCGCCCAGATCGCGCGCGTTCCCGACGAAGCATTCCCGGAGGACCGGACCAAGGACAAGATTCTCGGGGTCTTCGACGTCTCCGATCCCTACAAGGCGGTGATCGGAGATGGCATCGCTCGGGCGCAGAAGATCCAAGTGGGTGACAGGCTCTTTCTCTACTCGCCGCGCGATATCGACTCGATCATGGATTCTCTCGAGCGAGCTCAGAACGCGGGGAGCGACGAGGAGAAGAAGCAGGGGTTCGACGAGATTCGTGAAATGACGGCTCCGCAGGAGGTCGAGGTGACCGGGATCTTCGACTCGGGCCACTGGGATTTCGACGCCAACATCGTCTTCCTGAATCTCGAAACCGCCCAGGTTCTCTACAATTTCGACTTCGAGGAGGCACACGGGATCGCGATTCGAACCGTCGACGGGTTCCGGGTCAACGATTACAAGAGGGAGCTCCTCGACCGCCTGCCGGAGAATCTCAGCGTTCTCACCTGGGCCGACATGCACAAGCTTCTCTTCGATGCCGTGGCCGCGGAACGTCAGGCGATGTATCTCATCCTGTTCATGATCATGATCGTGGGCGGATTCTGCATCATGAATACGATGATCACCGTGACCTACCAGAAACGGGGAGAGATCGGCGTTCTCAAGGCGCTCGGAGCACGCGAGTCCCAGATCGCGTGGGTATTTCTCTGCCAGGGCATGTTGGTGGGGCTCATCGGAGTCGCCGTGGGCCTCGCCTTCGGGCAGGGGACGATCGCGCTGCGCAACCACCTCGCCACCTGGCTCGGGGCCATGTTCGGGGTCGATCTTTTCTCGGAGGAGGTCTACAAGGTCGACGGTGGCCTCCCGGCGGAGCAGACCTGGCGCGACATCTTCATCATTTCGGGCCTGTCCTTCGCCGCCTGTACGCTCGCCTCCTTGATTCCGGCCCTGATTGCAGCGAACTTGCAGCCGGCGAAAGCCCTGCGCAGCGAATAGGACGGCGCCCCCACGACAGGGATGGAGTTTTACATAGCGATAGACGGAGAGAAGCGTGGTCCGCTGACGCAATTCCGCGTGGCGGAGATGCTGCGGTCGGGCGAAATTTCGACCGGCCACCTCGGATGGCACCGGGGGATGGAATCGTGGTTGCCGCTTCGCGAGATCCCCGCCCTCGAGACGATCTGCAACGAATACCGGCGTGCCGATGATCCGTCGAACGAGGCACAGTCCGGCGACGGGGAGACCCCTCCGTTCGACAGCCCCGAAACCGGGACGGACGAATCCGGCAAGGTGCACGCGCCCGGACGGGAGGACGACCGTCCTCTTGCGGCGGGTCCCTCCGGGGAAGAGGAGGGAGGTCTGCTTCCGGATCCCTCGGGCGCGGCTGCTGTTTCATCCATTCCGCGCCTTCCTGTCGCACCCTCGGTGCGTCCCTTCACCCGGTTCTGGGCCCGGACGTTCGATTACATGCTCGTCACTGCGCTGGTCTGGCTGGTATCCGACGTGGAGCCTCCCGTCGCGGATCCGGACCTCACGCTGGGCGACCTGTTGACCCGCTACTCCGAGACGTTCCAGCAGCCGGAGTGGCTCGAGCTCGCGAAACTCCAGTTTTTCGCTCTTCTCGGGTGGCACGTGCTCGAGGGAATCGCGCTTCACGTCTTCGGCACCACGCCGGGGAAGGCGCTCTTCGGAATACAGGTGCGTGCCCGGGACGGACGCCATCCTCCGATCGGGGCCTCCCTGGGGCGGTCCTTTTTCGTTTACGTGTTAGGGGTGGGCCTGTATCAGATTCCTTTTTCCCTCATCGCGATGACCTTCGGCTTCTTTCGACTGCTCAGCACCGGAAGGTGCCTCTGGGACCAGCAACTGAAGCTCGAGGTCACCCATCCCCCCATGGGCCCCGCCCGGATCCTGGTCGCGGTCGGCGCGTTCTTCGCGCTGCTGCTGCTACAATCGTTGAAGTTCTCATGAGTCGACATTGTGCCCTTGTCCTGCACGCGCACGTCCCCTGGGTTCGCAACCCGGAGGTGCCGCATAGCCTGGAGGAGGATTGGTATCACAGCGCGCTGGTCGAGACACACCTGCCGCTTCTCGAGATGCTGCATCGCCTGCGGGACGAGGGCGTGCCGTGGAAGCTGACGATCAATCTCTCGCCTCCGTTGGTCGCCCAGATGCAGGACCGGCTCATGAAGAGGCGCACCCTGGCCTACATCGACCGGTCCATCAAACTGGCGCGGGCCGAGGTCGAGCGATCCAAACAGGCCGGGGTCAGTTCCCTGGCCAAACGCTACCACGAACGGCTCGTGGAGTTGCGCCTGCTGTTCATCGACCGGTGGCAGGGTGACCTGCTCCGTGCCTATTCCGACCTCTACGACAGCGGCCACCTCGAGACCACCGCGAGTGCGGCGACACACGGGCTCCTGCCGCTCCTCATGAGAGCGCCCGAGGCCGTGCAGGCACAGATCATGATCGGTGTGCGGCAGTTCGTGAAGTGTTTCGGACGGATGCCGCGCGGATTCTGGTTGCCGGAGTGCGCCTACGCCCCGGCGTTGAGTCAGATCCTGCGGGAAGCCGACATCAGCTGGACCGTGGTCGAGGAGCACGGGCTGACTCTCGCCCCGCATCCCCATCCCCACTTCCCCAACACCCCGGGAGTGACACCCGAGGGGCTCTACGTCTTCGGGCGCGACCAGGCTGCGAGTTCCCAGATCTGGAGCGCGGACAACGGATATCCGGGTGATCCCCGCTATCGCGATTTCATGCGAGATGTCGGTCTTGATGCGCCCCTCGAGAACCTGCGGGAATTCCTCGGCGACTCGAACGACCGCCGCTTCACGGGTCTACGCTACTTTCGCTCGTCGCAGCGCGCGGGGGAAAGCGAACTCTACAGTTTCGACCTCGCGGCCCGCGCGATTGAGGAACACGCCACCCACTTCGTGAATAGCCGGGGAGCGCAACTCGCGGAACTGGAGGACCGGGGCGTCGAGCAACCGGTCTCGCTCTGCGCGTTCGATGCGGATCTGTTCGGGCACTGGTGGTACGAGGGCATCCCGTTCCTGGAGAAAGTGTTCCGAAAGGTCGCGGCACGCGGCGATTTCGCCTTCACCACGCCCAATGACCATCTCGCCAGTGGTCCCGACCTGCCCGAGGTCGAACCCGTTTCGTCCTCCTGGGGCGAAGGCGGCTATTTCGAGACCTGGACGCGTGACGAGAACAATTGGATCATGCCCGAGATCCTCGATCGATCGGCCCAGGCCTCCCATTTGGTCAAGATGATTCAACAGAATCGTGCGGACCTGACGCCGGAGACCATCGCACGACACAAGCGATGCCTGCGTCACATGACCCGGGAGCTCCTGCTCTCCCAGTCGAGCGACTGGGGATTCCTGATGAACAACGAATCGTCCCAGGCCTACGCCACGAACCGGACGCGCGAGCATCTCGACAATTTCGACGCGATCCGCAAACTCACGCTGTCCCCGAACGGCGACGGTCTTCTCACCGAGCTGGAAACCCGCACGCCGATCTTCGAAGACGTTCCCTGGAACATCCTCGAACCCCAGCAGTAGCGGCCCGTTCGCCCTCCTCGCGTCATGGCGCAGAACTTCGTCTATTTCGATCTCGAGACCCAACGGTCGTTCAACGATGTCGGTGGTTCCGACCGCATCTCCGACATGGGAATGTCTGTCGGGGTGACTTTCAGCACCGCCCGCGGTGGCTACATGATCTACGATGAGTCGAACGTGAACCAGCTGATCGACGAACTTCTCGAGGCCGATCTCGTGGTGGGGTTCAACCATATCCACTTCGACTACGCCGTTCTCATGGGCTACACCATTCTCGATCTCAAGACCCAGACGCGGAATCTCGACATGCTGGTCGAGATTGAAAAGAAGGTCGAACACCGGCCCAAGCTCGACGCGATCGCGGAGGAGACGATCGGAGCAGGCAAGACCGCCTTCGGTGGGGATGCGATCAAGTGGTGGCGGCAGGGAAAAGTGATGGAAGTCGCGGAATACTGCTGCTACGACGTGAAGGTGACGAAAATGGTGTACGAGTTCGGTGCCAGGAACGGGTTGGTGAAATACAAGAACCGGTTCAATCAGTATCTCGAAGTGCCGGTTACGGAGTGGCGCCTTCCGGAGGAGTGACCTCCGCGGGACGCTTCCGAACCCTGATTTCCCCGGTTGACCGGAGGCCCGTTATACCCCACATTCCCCGCCCATGAGAACGAAAAGGAAGTATTTCAAGACGCATATGACGCGTCCCCGCAAGAAGCCGGGTGCCCGTCGCCGTCGTCGCCTCGAGCACCGTCGCCGTCTCATTGCGCTGGGCATGGACGAGGCCGAGGTCGCCAAGCTCAACGAAAAGGAGATTCGCACCCTCCTCAAGCGCCCCAAGAAGGTTCAACTGGCACACGCGAAGTGAACCACGGTCCTTGACCGGTTCCATTCGAATTCCCTAAAAAGGACGTCCCTCGGGACGTCCTTTTTTTGTCGGTTGTATTCGCCCGGTGCCGATTCCGGGGACGAGCATGGCATTTGCGTAAGCCGGCACGACCCCGAGACGACGTAACCATGAAAAGAGCCTCGAGCACCGCAATCCGGACGGTTGGCCCGAAATCGGCTCTGCCTGACTCCGCGACCATGAAGACACCTTCCATCCGCCACCTCCGCCTCGCCTTTCTTCTCGCACTGTGTTGCACCATCGTGGCGCCCTTCGCACGAGGCGAGATGAGTCCGGACGCCCTTCGAACGGCCGAGGACAAGATCCGGTCCCTCACCCGCGATGCGGCGCCGGCGGTCGTTTCCCTGATTCCCTCCGGAGATTCCCGCGGCTACGCGACCGGGAGTGGGGTGGTGGTGAGTCCCGACGGGCTCGTCCTGACGGCCGCCCATGTCGCGGTCGAGATGGGGCGCAAGGTCACGGTGATTTTTCCCGATGGCGAACGCGCGGAGGCGGAAGTTCTCGGAATGGATTTCACCCGCGATGCGGCGATGGTTCGCATCGTCGAGCCCGGACCCTACCCCTTCGTCGAGGTGGGTGACTCGAAGACGCTCGCGGAGAACGACTGGTGTGTCGCCCTGGGACACCCGGGGGGATTCGAGGCCGGTCGGCCGCCCCCCGTCCGTCTCGGCCGCATCGTCGCCCTGGAGCGGAACGAGTTTCTCATCTCCGACAGCGTCCTGATCGGAGGGGATTCCGGCGGGCCCCTCTTCGATCTCGAGGCGCGCGTCATCGGCATCCACTCGAACATCGGCTACCAGCTCTCGGAGAACCGCCACGTCCCCATCGCGGTGTTCCAGGAGAACTGGTCCCGCCTGAACAGCGGACATCGCTTCGGCGGCATCCATGAGGGCGGCTTCCTCGACAACCCCTACCGCCCCATGATCGGGGCGCAGCTCGAGAACGCAGGCGGTGGGGGGGGAGCCCGGATTATCGCCACCTTCGACAATTCGCCTGCCGAGAAAGCGGGCCTGGAGCCGGGCGATGTCGTCATCAGGGTCAAGGAGTCAACCGTCACCGATGTCGCGGGGCTGCAGCGTGAAATCGGCTCGTGCAAGGCCGGTGAGATCGTTCCCTTCGTGATCGAGCGCGAGGGAAAAGAACAGACGGTGAAGCTGGAGCTGACCGAAGCCCGGAAACTCGACCTTCCTCCCCGGCCCCGGAGAACGCCGTCGAAGGAGGAGAGTGCGCCGCCGAAGCGTTCGACGGGTCTGGATACCGAGGAGGATGCGAGCGAGCGCAAGGAGGAGTTTCATCGCCGGATGCGGGATGCTCTCGAGAATCACGACACCGAGCGCGATTGGGGAGAGTTTCGCGAACTGGGCCGCCCGTCGGAACTCGGCAAATGGCTCCGGGAATTCGCGCAAAGCCTCACGGGTGAGGAGCGCGTCCACTGGCTGGAAATGCTCGCCGGTCCTACTCCCGTGAAGCCGGAGTCGTATGATCCCGACGCTCCCGTCGCGGTGAGCGAGCCGTTTTTCCGCGACGTGCTCGACGCTTTTCGCCCGTCGGTTGCCGAGGCCGCCGCCGCGACTCACCCGGTCTTCCTCGGTTCGGAGTGGAAGAGTCTCTGCACCGTGGTGCATCCGGACGGCTTCGCGGTCGCCAAGGCGAGCGAGTTGGAGGAGAGGAACAACCAGGCGCTCAATGTTCTCGTGAGGAAAGGGACACTCGTGCCCGCAACGGTCGTGGAGACCTTTCCCGAACTCGACCTCGTTCTCCTGGAGTTGGAACACGAAGCTCCCCTGACCGCCGTTTCCTGGAGTTCGCAGCCGACACCGGGAGCGGGCTCGCTCATCGCAGCCGCCGGGTCGGGACCGGACGCCATCGCGATCGGGGTCGTCAGCGTCCCGGAGCGCGTCCTTTCCGGAGAGAAGAAGGGGTTTCTCGGGATCGGCACCGCAGCGCACCCGAAAGGTGTCCGGGTGACCGTGGTGATGCCCCGCAGCGCCGCCGCCCAGGCCGGCTTCAGGCCGGGCGACATCATCACCCATGTCGCCGGCAGTGCCACCGGCACGCCGGAGAAACTGATCGCGGCGATCTCCGGAACTGCCCCGGGGGAGTCGATCGAATTGCGTTTCCGCCGGGGCAAGGAAGATTTGAAACGCGAGGTCGAGCTCGGCAACCGCGCCGAATACGCGAATGATCGCCGCAGCCCCCATGGCAAGATGAACCGTTTCGGCACCGAGGTGAGCAAGCGTGCCTCCGGCTACGAGCGCGTCGTGCAGACCGACCTGCCGATCGAGCCACGCCAGTGCGGCGGTCCCGTCGTCGACCTGGACGGCAACGTGATCGGCATCAATATCGCCCGCGCCGGAAGGATTCTCACCTACGCCCTGCCCGCGGACATGGTGCGGGACGCGGTTTCACCGGAAATCGCCAAGCGGGTTGAAATGCGGGAAACGGTCAAGGCAACCGACCGCGCTCCGGCGGGCTGATTTCGCTGTCGCCGAGCCGGTCAGTGAAGGACCTGCAGGAGTTCGACGTCGAAGATCAGTGTTTGGTTCGGACCGATCACCGGGGGCATGCCCCGGGCACCGTACCCGAGGTGCGGCGGAACGGTGAACCGGTAGCGTGCGCCCTCGCGCATCAGGGGAATCCCCTCACTCCAACCCGCGATCACCTGGTCGAGCCGAAATTCCGCCGGCGTTCCGCGCTGGCGGCTGCTGTCGAAGACGCTGCCGTTGGGAAGCGTGCCGTGGTAGTGCACACGGACCGTGCTGAAGGAGTTTGGCTTGGCCCCGGTCCCGGGCCGCAGGACTTCGTACTTCAATCCGGAGTAGGTCGTCTGCACCCCCGACGGGGTACCGTCGGTTCCCACGTATCCCGGATCACCTCCGGCATCGCCCCCGTTTCCCGTGCCTCCCGCTCCGATGGCGGCCGGGTCCGACGGTTGCACCGTGGGCGACTCGGGCAACTCGTCCTCGTTCGACTTGCAGGCCGACCCCAGGGCGACCAGCGCGAGGAGGGCAAGGGCAAGGAGGAATCGCAACGAAACATTCATGATCAGGTCTCACGGTTCCCGCACACGGGAAACAGCCGCCCGTCTTTCCTTGTCGAGGAGGCGCATCCAGTAGGGGTGGTAGGGATGCACTTTTCGCACAGGTTGGCCTCTGTTGTCCACCAGCTTCCGGTTCTCGTTTGCCCATGCGAAGAGGCCGCCGCCGAGCCACGTCACGTCGAACGCGTCCTCGCCGGCGAGTTCGGCGGCGCGCTCTGCCGCGCGGTGTCCGGTTGCATCGACGAGGACGACGGTGTCGGGGCGCGATTCTCGACCGTCGAGGAGACGCCGCAGGGAAGGCCGATCGTTCGCGTGCAGGGATCGCGGGATCCGGCTGACCGCAAACTCCTCCGGGGTGCGGACATCGATGACCAGGACGGTCCCGTCCTCGATCACCGGATCGAGCCGGGCGAGAGTGGCCGTGCTCATCACCTCGGTTTGCGGGTGTCTCTTCCGCAGGTGTGACGTCACGCCCTCGAGCGAGGTGAGCCCTTCCAGCTTGCGGTACCCGAAGTGCCCCGCTCCGATCAGGACGAAGCCAACCAGGAAGATCACGGTGACGGCGATGGCGGCCCGGCGGCTCATTGCGCCTTGGTCGAGTTCGGTGGTTCCCTCCAGTCGAGATACCATTCCTCCGTGCGCCCTTCCCTCCAGGCCTCGATCGTCCGGTGGATGGCGCCGACCTTCTTCCGGTTTCCCGCTCCGAGCCGCGCGAGCAGCATCGTGTTCTCCACGGTGTAGATGAAGGTCTCTCCCGTTCCCATCTCCAGGCCGCACGCCACGTAGGCCTCGCGGGCCGTCTTCTTACCAATCAGCCGGATCTTTCGGTCGAGAAGATCGTACTCGTCGGGTACGAATGCCGGATCCGCTCGCTGGACGCGCTCCATCCAGAGCCAGTGGTCCCAGGCCAGGGTGAAGCTCGTCGTCCGCCTTTCCTCCCCCGCGGTGCAGGCAACGGACACCAGCGCAACGAAGCAACAACAGGGATTCCGTGCGCTGCGCCACCACCCGCGCATCGCTGTCATGACTCCGCCCCGGTCTGTTCCCCCCTGTCCGCGCCGGGCGCTGCTTCGGGCTGGGGGCGAAACGCTGAGAGGATGAGGAGGCCGGCGGCGACACAGATGCAGGAGTCGGCGACATTGAACGAGGGGAAATGCCCGCCGCTCGTCGGCGCAATCTTGTCGTAAAGCGGCAGCTTGAAATCGAGAAAGTCCACGACGTAGCCTCGGCCCGGGAGCATGCGGTCGGTGAAGTTCCCGAGAATGCCCGCCGCGAGCAGACCCGCAGCCGTCTTGGTGATCTTGTCGGGAAAAGCGTTTTTCTTCCAGAGGACGACGATGAAGCCGAGAGCGACCACCGCGATTCCGCCGAATAGCAGGTTGGCGTAGGGGCTGCCATTGAGCATCCCGAAGGCCATGCCCGTGTTGTGGACCCGGACCAGGTTGAAGAAGTCCGGGATCACCACGATGTGGTCGCGGGTGGGATACTCGGGGAAGCGCAGCAGGATCAACAGCTTGGTCAGCTGGTCCAGCGCATAGAGAGGCAGGCTCAGAAAGAGAAAAAATCGGATCATGCCGGTTGAAGTGAGGACATCGCCTCGACACAACGTTCGCACAGTCCCTCGCCCTCGACGAGGGGAAGGGACCGGCGGCAACGCGGACACTCGGGGTGGTCGGTCATCGCGACACTGGCAGGCTCCTTCTTTCTCGGACGTCCGACGCGGATCTCCGACACCATGAGGAATTCGAGGGCGTCCTCCGATGTCGCGAGGTCCCGGTCGTAGTCGTCCTTCTTCAGGTGGAAGGTCACCGCCGCCTGTTCGCGCTTCTTGAAATCCCCGGCCTTGACCGACGCGTCGATCGCAACCTGTGCGAGATCACGCAATTTGGAGAGTTGTTCGACCTTCCCACTCGCGACCTTCTCCGAGAAGGCCGGATCGGGCTCGGGGAAGGTCTCGAGGTGGATCGAATCCTCGTGCCCGGCGTGTTCCCAGGCCTCGTCGGCGGTGTAGGAAAGAATCGGCGCGAGGAGTCGTACCAGCGCCTCGAAGACGCGGTGCATCGCGGTCTGCGTCGCCCGGCGCCGCAGGGAGTCGGGCGCGTCGCAATACATGCGGTCCTTCGTGATGTCGACGTAGAGCGCACTCAGGTCGACCGCGCAGAACTGGTTCAGGGTGTTGAAGACCTTGCGGAATTCGTAGTCGGCGTAGGCGGCGCGACAGTCGGTCACGACCTCGTGAAGCCGCTCCAGGATCCACCGGTCGACGAGAGGCAGGTCGTCGTCGGCCACGACGTCCTTTCCGGGATCGAAGTCGGAGAGGTTGCCGAGCAGGATCCGCAGGATGTTGCGGAAGCGCCGGTAGGGCTCGGTGGTCTGCTTGAAGATGTCCTCGCCGAACGGAACCTCGTTCTGCCAGTCCACGCTGCTCACCCAGAGCCGCAGGATATCGGCCCCGTAGTTCGAGTAGAAGTGCTTCGCATCGATCGGCTTGCCCGCCTTTTCGGCCGCCGACTTGGAGAGCTTTTTCTTGTCCTGGTCGACGACGAATCCGTGGGTGAGCACCGCCTTGTAGGGAGCCGCCTCTCGCACCGCGACACTGAGCATGAGCGAACTCTGGAACCATCCCCGGTGCTGATCGGTCGCCTCGAGATAGAGATCGGCCGGCGCGTGCAACTCGGGGTGCCGGTCCATCACCGCGACGTGGCTGGAACCCGAGTCGATCCAGACGTCGAGCGTGTCGTGGCAGCGTGTCGTGCCCTCGGGCAGGTCGAGCTGTTCCGCCCACCAGGCGTCGTCCTTCTCGAACCAGAGATTCGTGCCCCCCTCTTCGACGAGACCGGCCACCTTTCGCGCGAGATCTGCATCGATCACCGGGTCACCTCCATCCGCCGGGTAGAAGACCGGCAACGGGACGCCCCAGGTGCGCTGGCGCGAGATACACCAGTCGGGACGCGATTCCACCGTGCCGTAGATGCGATTGCGCCCCCAGTGCGGGAGCCACTCGACACGATCGATCTCTTCGAGGGCCGTCTTCCGGAGTTCGTCAATCCGGATGAAGAACTGCGGCACCGAGCGAAAGATGATCGGGGTCTTCGAGCGCCAGCAATGGGGATAGCTGTGCTTGTAGTTCTCCTTGCCGAGCAGGAATCCGGTCCGGGCGAGGAGCTTGATCACATCGATGTTGCCATCGAAGACATGCTTGCCGACGAGTTCCTCCACGCCCACGTCCTCCGTGAACTTGCCGTCGTCGTCGACCGGCGATAGAAGGCCCAGGTCGTTTTGCTGGCCGGCCACGTAGTCATCGGCTCCGTGGCCCGGGGCGACGTGGACCGCACCGGTTCCGGTCTCGGTGGTGACGAATTCCGCGAGGATCACCCGCGAGGTGCGGTCGAGGAAGGGATGCTGCGCCTCGGTACCAGCGAGGTCTTCTCCCTTCCACTCCGCGAGATCTCCGGACGGAGCGAATCCCGTCTTCTCGGTGAAAGTCTCGACCAGCTCCTTGACGACGATGAGGTCCTCGCTGCGGCCGTCCTCGTGGGTGAACGTGCCCTGCCGGTAGGTGAAACGCGGATGCAAGGCGATGCCGAGGTTGGCGGGCAGGGTCCACGGTGTCGTCGTCCAGATCACGAAGGAACTCTTGCCCTTCAGTTTCCCGGTCACGACGGGGAACTTCACGAAGATGGCCGGGTCCTTGACGTCTTCGTACTCGACTTCAGCCTCCGCCAGCGCGGTGCGCGCGCCGTAGCTCCACTGGACCGGCTTCTGGCTCTGGTAGACCAGTCCCTTCTCGACGAGTTGGGCAAAAACGCGGATGATGTCAGCCTCGTATTCGGGAGCCAGGGTGAGGTAGGGATTCTCCCAGTCCCCCAGCACGCCGAGACGCCGGAACGATTCGCGCTGGATGTCGATGAATTTCCGCGCAAAGGCTTCCGATCGCGTCCGGATCTCGGCGGGAGCGAGGCCCTTGGACTCCTTCACCACCTTGAACTCGATCGGGAGTCCGTGGCAGTCCCACCCGGGAATGTAGGGGCAGTGATAGCCCGCCATCGACTTGCTCTTGAGCACGAGATCCTTGAGGACCTTGTTGAGAGCCGTTCCCATGTGGACGTCGCCGTTGGCGAAGGGCGGCCCGTCGTGGAGGATGAAGGTCTCGCATCCGTCCTCCTTGCGCTTCTCGACGATGCGGTGATAGAGCCCGTCCTTCTCCCACTTCTCGAGGCGCGATGGCTCGCGCTTGACCAGATCTCCCCGCATGGGGAAATCCGTCTGCGGCAGGTTCAGCGAGTCCTTGTAGCGGGCGGAGCCGTCGTCTTTCTTGCTCATGAGGCCGGGTTCCGGGTGACCGAAAGGCGCGGACAGTAGCACCCCGGCAGCGCAGGGTCAAAGACGATGGTAATGCCCCTTCCGGGGGAAAGAGGGCATCGGCTGCGCCGGGTGATCACCCGCCGATCAGATCGACCTGGAGGATGACGAGGATCCGGCGATCGCCATCTCCGTGGGGCTTGTGAAGACCGAGGAGGTTCACCTTTCCCGGTCTCACCCGGACCTGCGTGGTCGTCTTGATCGCGTAAAAGAGGGGCATCCTGATGTGATCGACTCCGTAGGCGGTCTCTTCGAATCCCTCCCGCGTGAAGTAGCGATTCCCGAGCAGGGTGACCAATTCCGGGGCCAGATTGAGATCGATGGTCTCCCCGTCGTCACTCACCACGGCGTCGACTTCGAGGGTGGTGCCGATGTTGCGGGTCTCGAATGCGGTCGGGTTGGCCGACGTCATCAACCCCGACAGGGGCCGGTCTGAGCGAGGCACCACCTGGGGCGGTGGGGCATTTCCTTTACCCCTCTCCCGCTTGTCGGAGTCGTCTTTCACAGGTGGTGTCGGTGTGACCACGCCTCCCGGGGTGTTGGGGATCTCCGCCGGGTCATACTCGGTTGGATAGATTTCCTCCCGGATCGACTCGGTCTTTCCGCGCTGACCACTCCGGGTGCGCAGCCAGGCCGTTTCGACAAGCAGTGCCTCCCCGTCGTCGATCAGGTCGTCGAGCTTTTTCCTCAATTCCGCCGCATCGTGCGCCTGTTTCGCGTGGTCCCGGACCAACTTGTTGGCCACCCGATGATCGACCTCGATGTATTCCACGAGTATCCCGAGCTCCTCCACGGGCTTCGGCTTGGGAGCGGCTTTCTTTTCCCGCTTCTCCTGGGCGACTGCGGCCGAGAGAAGGACAAGAGTCGAAACCGCAACCACGCGAAAAACCTTCGGGAACACCTTCATCGCCTCCGGTTCTACCTCCCTACGGATCAATCGGTCAAGGCCGACGACGCCCTTTTCCTCTCACCCCTTCACCGGCTCGGGCAGGCGATTCGTCCGCTTCGCGCGGAAGGCATAGACGAGGAACCCGATCCCGACGAAGATCATGAAGATCGAGTAGAATTGCCCCCGGGTCATCGGGCCGATGAGGGAGGAATCGGGTTCCCGCAGGTTTTCCACCGCGATCCGTCCAATCGCGTAGAGAACGAAGAAGACGCCCGTCAGCACGCCGTGGTAGAGATTCTTCCACCGCAACCGGATCGCGAGCAGGATCAGGAAGAGAAAGAGCCCCTCGACTGCCGCCTCGTAAAGCTGCGAGGGATGGCGGGGCGTCAGGATGGTGCCGAGTTGCTCGCGGAGAGCCGGGTTCTCCCGCGAAGCCGCGATGATCCATTCGACCACCGCGTGGTGGGGATCGCCGCCCGCTGCGCGGACCGTCGTGATCAGGTTCTCCACGTGGGTCGTCAGGTCCGGTGCCACTTCCCTGGCACCCTGGGCGAATTCCCGCAGTTTCTCGAGTGGAAAGAGCCAGACCCGCACGCCATCCCGTTCCACCACCTCGTGCATCTCGCCGGGAAACTTGATCGCCCAGGAAGACTCGGTCGCGCGTCCGTAGAGCTCTCCGTTGACGAAGTTGGCGAGTCTCCCGAAGAAGATTCCCAACGGTGCCACGGTGCAAAGATTGTCTCCGAGCCCGGGCCACGATTTCTTCGTCACCTTGGCGTAGATGGCCGTCGCGATCATCAGGCCCGCGATTCCCCCGTGACTCGCCATGCCTCCTCCGAGTACGTTGAAGAAAGAGAGCGGGTTCCGCACGAAGTGCTCGAACTCGTAGAGCAGCATGAACCCGAGCCGCCCGCCGACCATGACGCCGAGAACTGCCGCGATCGTGATGAAGTCGGCGACCTGGTCCTCGCGAAGCTCGCTCGCCCCGATCTTCACGAACCAGCGTAGGAGAGCGAACGCCGCTACGAATCCCGCGACGTAGGCGAGTCCATACCAGCGAATGCCGAACGACTCGGTAAACTGGATCGCGAAGGGATCGAGATGGTGAACGTAGGTGGCGAGCAGCGTTTCCATGGAGGGCCCCCCTTTCTCGCATCCGCCCTCCGCCGGTGCAAGAGACGAAAACGACGCGGCACCCCGGAGCCGGAACGCGATGCCGGACTGTTTCTTCGCTGCGGATTCTTTCACGATAGCCGCCATGAGCGGAGATCGCATGAACCGGAGACGGGCACTGAAGTGGGGGGTCGGCGGCGCGATCGCCGGAGGCGGTGGATGGGCCTCGGCCCAGGAGAAAGTAAACCCCGACAACAGGCAGCCGCGACCCGCTCCTCCCCGTGCCCGGACCGGGACCGGCGAAGAGAAGGTATTCGGAACGAACGAGCGGCTCCACGTCGGCACCGGCGGTGCGGAGAACGGGGATTGGTTTCACGAGGAGGCCCGCAGCATCCCCTTGCGCCGGGAGTTCGATGTCGTCGTCTGTGGCGGTGGCCCCGCCGGTATTGCAACGGCCTTGTCGGCGGCACGCTCCGGCGCGAAAACCGGGCTCGTCGAGGTGAACGGCTGCCTCGGCGGGATCTGGACCGCAGGTCTCCTCTCGTGGATTCTCGACGCCGTCAACAAGGGCGGCATCATGGCGGAGCTGGTGGCCCGCATCGAGAAGACGGGCATCGGCCGCCGGGTCGAGCGCGCCTGGGTCTACGATGCCGAACCGCTCAAGGTCCTGCTCGAGGAAATGATGCTCGACGCCGGGGTCGGCATCCGTCTCCACACCCGGGTCACCGGGGCCGCCGTCGACGACGCGAACCGGCTCACCACGATTCTCACCGAGTCGAAGTCCGGACGAGAGGCGTGGAGCGCGAAGGTCTTCGTCGATTGCACCGGCGACGGCGATCTCGCCGCCCAGGCGGGGTGCGAATTCGAATTCGGCCGTCCTGGCGACGGGGTGACACAGCCCTTCAGCCTCATCGGGATCCTTTCCGGCGCCGAGACCGACGGTATCGCCCGCTTCATCCGGGGACCTGCCGAGGAACGGGGACTCGGAAGTCCGAAAAAGAACCTGCTCGCCGAATTCCGTCGCGCCGGGATCGAGCCCTCCTACGGCGGACCCACCATTTTCGAGATTCGCGAAGGACTCTACGCCATGATGGCGAACCATCAGTACGGCGCTTCTGCGATCGATGCAGACGAGGTCACCGCCGCGACGATTGAGGCGCGGCGCGAGGTCCACGCCATGGTTGCCGCCCTGCGAAAACTCGGAGGCCCGTGGAAGGACCTCCACCTCAACAACACCGCGGAGCAGATCGGCACCCGGGAGGGGAGAAGAATCCTCGGTCGCTACTACGTCGACAGCGACGACCTCCGGACCGGCGCCTCTTTCGACGACAACATCTGCCAGGTCACCTTTCCGATCGACGTGCACTCGACCGACCCCGACAAGACGAAGGCGATCGAGTCGAAGCCCTTCCGCTCGAAGCCCTACCAGATTCCCCTCCGTGCGCTCGTCGCCCGCGACGTCGATGGTCTCATGCTTGCCGGACGTTGCATCAGCGGAGATTTCATCGCCCACAGTAGCTACCGGGTCACCGGGAATGCCGTCGCCATGGGAGAAGCGGCCGGAGCCGTTTCGGCCATCGCGGTGCGGGAGAGGGCCCTGCCCCACGAGGTTCCCTTCGCGGCCCTGCAGGCCGAGGCGACGGGTTGAGGAAAGCGAACCGCCCCGAGACGGAACTGACACGGTTTTGCGATTGGAACTCGGGTACCATGCGTCGAACCTGACATCATGGCGCAGGTCGAATCGGAGATCAGTTTTTCGATTGCAGGCGAGTGTGACGTCCTTCTCGATCGCGCCGTCGAATGGGCAACCGCCGAGGGATTTTCCCTCGTCACCCGCGACTCCGGACGATGCATCTTGAAGCGTGGGTCCCACCTCGAGGCGGGTCTCGATCTTCGTGTGATGCGGGATGTCATGCTCCTGCCGACCACCTTGACCATTGCGGTAGCGCCCCCGCGTCGATCGGGCCCTCCTCCGCTCCCGGGGAATTCCCCCGCTCCACCTACCCTCGACCCGGATGAGTGGTTCGTTACCTGCCACTGGAACGGATCTTCGCCGGTCGCCTTCTCCATCAAGCGCGACCTGAATGCCGTTGAGGAGAAACTCGCCCATCTTGCGGCTCACCTCGGCCACGCCACGATCGCCGTCAGGGAAGATCGATGTGACGAGTGCGGTGCTTCCCTGAAGAAGGACGCCGAATTCTGTCCCAAGTGCGGCGCCAGAAGGGACCTGAGAATACGCGAGGCACTCGAAGTCGAGAGACACCTCCTGAGAGAGGAATTGTCCCGCATGGCTGGCATTTTCTCCGCGCTCTCCGATCGATTGAGTTCCGGACAAGCCGGGCTAAGCATGCGGGCAGCGACTCGTATCATGCCGCACGACGTTTACGAGAAAGATACCGATCTCCCCGCGACCAGCGAGGCGGTGCTTCGCGTGGCGAAGTCTCTCCTTTCCCGCGAAGGCCGGATCGTGGAGGAAGTTGTCACCGCTCTGGGCGATTGCCCGGGGATTGCCGGGGTCGTCAAAGGGGGAACGATGAAACTCTATCCGGTCGTCCTGAGTCTGCGCATCCTCGATACGGAAGAAAGCTCCTGCCGCGTCCGGATCCGCGGTGTCGCGAATGAGGACATCGTTCCGCAACAGGCGGGACAAAAGGGCGTCAAACGGCTCGAGCAGGGTCTGCTTTCCGCTTTCGGCTGACCGCCCCCGCCTACCCGACCCCGAGTGCGCCGAGGATTTTCGGCAGGCCGACCCAGGCGAAGAACACGAGGATCGCGAGGAGAAGGGCGGACGTCCACCAGCGGTTCCGCCAGTCGCGCCCGATCCAGGCCGCGCGCCCGTTGAGAAGGAGCAGCACGAAGGCGAGCATCGGCATCACGAGGGCCCCGAAGACGGAGTTGGCCTTCTGCACCGGCTGAAAATCCACCTGCAGCCCGACCAGCGGAACAAGCGCAAGGGCCAAGAGATAGGTCCGATAGACGCGCCCGCTCGTGTCGACCTGGTAGGGTTCGAAGGTCTCGGGATCCCACTCCCGGCTGCGCCGGTGCAGGTGCCAGAAATCCGCGAAGAGATACGGCACCGCCTGCCAGACCCCGAGCAGGCTGCTGAAGATCGCGGCCCAGGTGCCGATCAGGAAGACCCAGCGCGCCGAGGGATGGGTCCGTTCCCCGAGCCGGTCGGCGAGATCGACGACCAGGGTGGCCCCTTTTCCGCTCAGTTGCATCCCGTCGGCGATGATCACCATCGCGATGCCGAACAGCGCCATGAGAAAGTAGCTGAAGGCGAGGTCTCGGCGGCAGGTGGCGAGGTCTTCCGCGCCGGTGCGTCCCTCCTCCCGGATCCAGTATCCGTAGCAGAGCACGGTGAGTGTCCCTCCGACGCCGCCCATGAGAGCCAGCGTCCAGGGAATCGCGGCGGGCACGTCGGGAACCTGCGGAATGACGAGGCCCCGGGCGATCGCACCCCAATCCGTTCCGATCAAGGCCCCCGACACGAGGACGACCACGAACATCAGCGAGATGAGCACGATCATCGTCCTCTCGAGAAAGCGAAACGTGCCGACCCAGACGAGGGCCAGGCCGGCGAGGGAATGGACGAAACCGAAGACGATCTTGGCCTGGTCGGGATCCTCGAAAACGGGGAACAACGCATGCGCGGCCACCCCACAGGCGCTGATGAGCGAGCTGCCCACGCCGAAGGACCACACCAGCAGGTAGGCAAGGAAGATCCAGCGGACGAGCGGTCCGAGATGGAGCACCGTGCCCTCGAGCAGGGTGGTGCCGGTGGCGAGCTGCCAGCGGGCGAGCCCCTCGGTGATCACGAACTTGAAGAACGCGCCGAGGGCGACCGCCCAGAGCACGACCACCCCGAGGTTCATCCCGGCGAAGGCACCGCCCGCGAGATCTCCCGCCCCGACGCCCGTGGCGGCCAGCATCAGGCCGGGCCCGAGAAGGGAGATTAGGGAACGGCGAGACGGCGGAGCGGACATCGGGAGCCACCCTCCCGCGCCCGCTCCCCTCGTGCAAGGGCGCGAACGCCCCGATCCGTCACGACTGCTTGTTCACGAGCTGGGACCTCCAGGCCCGCAGGGTCTGCATCATCGTGTCGAATTCCTCTTCGGTGATGCCCTTGGGAATCACAGCGGTCCCGGCGCTGAGGGGGAGCGTGAGGGATTCGGGAGCGAACTGGGGACGGAGCCCGCCACCGGGGGCTCGCCTCTCGGCCAGCCGGGCGCGCTTCTTCTTCGCGATCTTGCGCTGCGGATCCGGCCGTGCCGCCTTTCCGCCGCGCTGGGGGAGATCCGGCTCCAACTCGAGAGCCTGCAGCTGGGCCAGCTCGTTGTTTGTCCGGTAGATGCGGGCGGCGCGCTGGGCGCCCTGCTCGGTGAAGCCACGCGAGAGGAGGAATTCCTTCCACTCCGGCATCCGCCCATGACGGGCCTGCCTCCAGATCGCGCGGTAACAGAGCGGAGAGAGGGCCGCACGCTGGAGCGCATCGAGTTTCTCCTCTTCGTCCTGCGCGTCGAGGATCGTCCGGGCGACCGGCGAGAGGGCGATACCATCCTCCTGCTTATGCAGCAGATCATAGGCCCGCATCGCGGCGATCGTCTTGGCGGCGGCACCGTGGAAGCTCGCATAGTCGAGCGCCTTCAGGATCTCGGGTCGCTTCAGGGGCCTCGCCTTGTCTGCCTGGCAGACGTCGAGCTTGCGGAGCAATTCGATCGCTTCGGTGAGAGGAATGAACGGAAATCGGGGACTTCGGGGTTTTTCTTGTGTCATGGCGTTGAAAATAGGCTGTTAAGCACAGGAAGCAAGCTAAAACATGCTTTTTAGCTCAATTCGACCCGGGCGGAGCCGGGGATTGACGAAAGCGAGGGGATTGTTCATCCTCCGCGCGATGACTCGCACACTCGCCGTCTCTCTCGCGCTGGCTGTCCTTTTCGCCTCCTCGTCCCCGGCAGCCGACCGGCCGAATTTCCTCGTCATCGTCGCCGACGACCTCGGCTACAGCGATCTCGGTTGCTACGGGGGGGAGATCGACACGCCTCACCTCGACGCCCTCGCCGCGGGAGGCATCCGGTTTTCCCACTTCTACAACACCGGGCGCTGCTGCCCCTCGCGCGCGGCCCTGCTCACCGGGCAGTATCCGCATCGGGTCGGGCTCGGACACATGACCCAGGACATCGGGCGCCCCGGCTACCGGGGCAGCGTCGCCGACGAGGCGGTCACGATCGCGCAGGCGCTCGAACCGGCCGGCTACCGGTCCTTCCTCTCCGGCAAGTGGCACCTCGGCACCGAGGATCCGACGCGGCACGGATTCGAGGAGTTCTACGGCACGCTCGTCAGCGCGAAGCGCTTCTTCGATCCGGATCACCTCATCCGCCTGCCGGAGGGACGCGTCGCGCGCACCTATCCCGACGGCACCTTCTACAGCACCGATGCCCTCACCGATCATGCGCTCGACTTCCTCGCCGAGGCGCGGAAGACACCCGACCGCCCCTGGTTTCTCTACCTCGCCCACCACGCGCCGCACTTTCCCCTGCACGCGCCGCCCGAGGACATCGCGAAGTATGCCGACCGCTACCACGAGGGATGGGACACCCTGCGGGAGAAACGCCTCGCCGGCGTGATCGAACAGGGTCTGGTCTCCGACTCGACCCTGTTGCCTCCGCGCTCGCCCTGGTGGAACTACGGGGAGACCGAGACGGGAGAGAATCCGGCCTGGGACTCCCTCCCCGGGGACCGGCGCGACGACCTCGCCCGGCGCATGGCGATCTACGCCGCCATGATCGACCGGATGGACCGCCAGATCGGCCGCGTCTTCGAGGACCTGAAGGCGGCGGGCGAATGGGAGAACACCCTCATCCTCTTCACCTCCGACAACGGCGCCTGCGCCGAGTGGGACCCGAACGGTTTCGACATCAAGTCGAGCAACCAGAACATCCTCCACACCGGCGAGGACCTCGAGAAGATGGGCGGCCCCGGCACCTTCCACAGTGTCGGCTCCGGCTGGGCCAACGCGGCCAATACCCCCTGGCGCCTCTACAAGCACTTCGTCCACGAGGGCGGCGTCGCCTCGCCCGGCATCGCGCACTGGCCCGCCGGTGACATCGGGGACCCCGGATCGATCGTCCGCGCGCCCGCCCATCTCATCGACGTCATGCCGACCCTGCTCGCCGCGGCCGGAGCGGAGTACGACGGATCGCCTCCCCTGCCGGGCATCGACCTCTTCGGCGAGGAGACCGGTGACCGTTCGATCTTCTTCGAACACGAGAGCCACCGCGGCGTCCGGGAGGGAAAGTGGAAGCTCGTCGCGATCAAGCGCGAGCCCTGGGATCTCTACGACCTCGCCTCCGATCCGAACGAACTGACCGATCTCGCCGCGGAGAAACCGGATCTCGTGCAGCGACTCGCGGGGCAGTGGGAGGCCTGGGCTGCTGAGAATTTCGTGACGCCTCTGCCGGAGGATTACGGGGTCGGGTATCTCAAACCGCGGTAGGCCGGGTGTGCCTGGCGAGGGGACTTGGTGGAGTCGGCGGCAATTCCGTCGGCGGGCGGGTGGATTGTTCCGAACTCGGTCCGGTTTTCGGTTTTTCCGCGTGACAAGAATTCATTTTCCACCGATGGATACCTCCATCTTCCCGGTATGAACGGACGTTTGACCATCAGTGTGGCGAGTCTCGTGGCCGTCCTTCCCCTCCTTCTCATATCCTGTTCGTCGACAGGCGGTGGCCCAGTGACCATCACCAAGGTGAACCCCTATCACCTGAAGCGAGGGGAATCCGTCCGGACGGAGGATCCCATGATCCGCTTCGAGAACCGGCGTCGCTACCGGGGGGCGATCTACACGGACGAATTGCGCGAACGTTACGGTCACGATTTTACGGTCTTCTGGAAGACGACCGAGCCCAAGGTTCCGGCGGTGGTGCGCCTCCATTACCGGCAGGCCGAGACCCAGCAGACGATTCACGTCGAAGAGACGACCGTGTCGTCACCGGGCCGCAGCAACGTGACGAAATTCGAGGTGAAAGGGGCAGAATACTTGGACCAGGGTGTCGTGACGCAGTGGAAGGTGACCATTGTTCAGGGCGGATCCGAGGTCGCAGAGTATCGGTCCTTCCTGTGGAAGTAAGGCGGCAACCTCCCTCCGGGAACATGGCGGAGAATCGATTCCCGTATCCCCATGCCGGGTGGCGTGGCACTCCGGCCCATCCCGGTGGATCGTATCGTGATTCGGGGGTATCTTGCCCCTCGCAAGCATGAGTGGGATGATGAAGATGCGCGATTCGATCCTCGTCGGGGACCTGGGTTCCGTGACCTGGATACGGGTGGAGGGAGTCGCCAACCACTCGAATTGCGGGGCGATCCGGGACTACGTTCGACAACGTTTCGAGGAAGGCGGGCGGCGATTCGTCTTCGACATGGAGAATTGTCGCGGCATCGATTCCACCTTCATCGGGATGATCTATCACCTGGCGGTCGACGTCGATGAGAAGGAGGGAGAGGGCGGCGTGGACCTCATCAACACGAGCGACCGGAACGCCAACGCAATCAGGAAGCTGGGCTTGGACTGGGCGATCGGCATCGACCGGGGGGACGAGCGGTGGAGCAACGAAACTGTGTTGGTCCGCGAGAACATCGCCAATTCCCTGCCGGAGCAGGAGTTGAGCCGGCGGGAAAAGGCGGAAATGATCCTCGATGCCCACCAGATTCTGCTCGAGTCGAACGAGGCGAATGAATCGCGGTTTCGCGATGTCGTGGACCAGTTGCGGGACGAGTTGGACCGCGAGGATTCGCCGGGCGCCAAGGAGGATTGACGCCGTCGCCTCGCCCCGGCCGGGGCAGGTTCGCCATGCAGCATCTCATCTACGGGACCGTATTTCTCGCGATGGCGATGGCCGCCCTGTGGCTCTGGCGTTGCGAGCGCCGTGCCCTGGCGCGGGCACGCGAGGAGTGCGATCTGATCGAGGGAGAGGAGCGGCGCATGTTCGAGTTTCTCCACGGTCTGGGCGAGGAGTTGCAGGAGGATTCCTCGCCGGCCAGCATGCACCGCTACGTGGTCAACGGCGTCGCCGGTGTCATCGAGGCCGACGCCGGGATTCTCTATCTCCTCGATGGCGAAACGGATCGCCTCGTTCCCATCTACCAGACGCGCGTGACGGCGCCGGTGATTCCCGCTCCTCGGGAGGTCGTGGAGAACCGGAACAGGGAGGAGGCCCGCAAGAAGTTTCGGGCCCACCTGCGGCTCTCGCCCCAGAACCGGGGTACGACCTTCGTCGGACGGGTGCTCGACGGCAGCGAGGTCATCTGGGTGCCCGACCTGGTCGCCCACGAATTTTTCGAGGGGCCTGCGGTCGAGTGGCAGAAGGATGTGAGACTTCTCGCCGCTCCTCTCGTCTACGGCCGGAAGCGCGTCGGCGTTCTTCTGATGACCCGCAATGGCGGGCGGCCCTTCAGTCGCAACGACCGCGATGTCTTTGCGAGCGTCTCCGAGCAGAGTGCGTTCGCACTGGGAAGCGCGATCATCCATGCCGAAGCCCACGAGAAGAGAAGGCTGGAGAACGAACTGAAGCAGGCGAGCGAAATCCAGAAAGTGCTGCTTCCGCGGAATCCCCCCGAATTGAGTGATTACCGGCTCGCATCGGCCTATCTCGCGGCGCGGCATGTCAGCGGCGATTACTTCGACTATCTGCCTGTCGGCGAGGATCGATTCGGTGTGGCGATCGGTGACGTCTGTGGCAAGGGAATCGCGGCGTCCCTCATCGTTGCGATGTGTCGGTCCAATCTCCGGTCACGCGCTGGAGAGAGCGATTCCCCGTCTGAGGTCCTGCACCAGGTGAACCGGCTCATCTTTCCGGACATCAAGCAGGACATGTTCGTCAGTCTTCTCTACCTCGTCCTGGAGAAGGGATCGAACGAGTTGACCCTGGCTCGAGCTGGCCACGAACCCCCGCTGATCTATCGCAAGGCGAGGGGAGAGGTCGAGGTGCTCGAGGTGCCCGGGATGGCGGCGGGTGTCGACTCCGGCACCGTTTTTCAGCGTTCGGTCAGGGATCACCGCCTGCAGCTGGATCCGGGCGACATTCTCGTTCTCTACACGGACGGTATTATCGAGGCGGAGAATCGAGAGGGCGACGAGTATGGGCTGGATCGTCTGCGGGAAACGTTGTGCACGATGGAAAGACTCGATGCGGACAGTGTCGTCGGATCGATCATGGATGACGTACGAAATTTCACCCGCGGGGCGCAGCAGTCCGACGACATCACCTTGATTGCAGTCGAGAAACGATGAATAGTCCCCGCCCCGCCGATCCGGCAGGGGAAATGCAATCCGACTCCACGATGAACGAGCCGCAAGAGGAACTGACTGACGAGACCAATCCCGCGACCGGGCAGCAGGACGGGGAGAGCGCTCCCGAGATGCCCGAACCGGACGCCGGGGTCTCTTCGAATGACGATGCGCACCCGGAGGAACCCCCGGCCGACGAGCAGATCGAAAAATGGCGGGACATCGCCGCCCGGGCCCAGGCCGACCTCGAGAATTACCGGAAGCGGATGGCGCGGGAGAAGTCCGAGGCGATCCAGTATGCCAACCGTTCGCTTCTCGAGTCGCTCCTCCCGGTGGTGGACAATTTCGAGATGGGTCTGCAGGCTGCTCGCCAGGAGAGCGAGAATTCTCCGATCTTCCAGGGCATGGCGATGGTGCAGCGCCAGCTCCAGGACTTTCTCTCCGCACAAGGTGTCGAGGCGATCGATCCCACGGGAGAGAAGTTCGATCCCAACATGCACGAGGCGATCAAGCAGGAACCGAGCGAAACGGTGGCGGAGGGACAGGTCGTAGCCGTGGTGCGGCGGGGATACCGGCTCCGTGACCGTCTCATTCGAGCCGCCAACGTGATCGTTTCATCGGGCCCGGACGAAGGAAACGGCGAGTGAGGCATTGCTGAAGAATCGCTGAGAATCGTCGCGGAATCCCACCGGGGAACCACGCTATGGAAAAACGTTGCTATTACGAGGTCCTCGAAGTGAATCGCGAGGCGACTTCCACGGAGATCAAGCGCTCCTACCGCAAGTTGGCCGTCAAGTATCATCCGGACAAGAATCCGGACGATCCGGAGGCCGAGGAGAAGTTCAAGGAATTGGGCGAGGCCTACGAGGTGCTCATGGACGACCAGAAGCGGGCCGCCTACGACCGCTACGGACACCGTGCCTTCAGCCAGGGAACGGGCCCTTCGGCGAGCGGTGGTTTCGGAGGGGGATTTCACGATCCTTTCGATGTCTTTCGCGAAGTGTTCGGGGGCGGAGGAGGTGGCGGGATCTTCGAGGAGATCTTCGGAGCCGCGGGTGGCCGGAACCGGGCCGAACGGAGAAAGAGGGGGTCCGATTTGCGCTACGACCTGCCCATCTCTCTCGAGGAGGCGGTGGACGGAACCGAGAAGGAGATCGAGATCGAGCGTTACGTCGGATGCGAGACCTGCTCGGGCAGTGGCGCCGAGGGCGGGGCGAAGAATGTGCGGACCTGTGCGACCTGCGGCGGTGTGGGTCAGGTCATCACGAGCCGGGGGTTTTTCCAGGTCCAGCAACCGTGCCCGGCCTGCGAGGGAACAGGAGAGGAGATCGCCAATCCGTGCCGGGATTGTGCGGGCGAAGGGAGGCTGCGGGGAACCAGCCGGATCAAGCTCAAGATTCCTCCGGGGATCATGGACGGTGCGCGCCTGCGATCATCGGGGAATGGGGATGCGGGAAAAAACGGCGGGGGCGCCGGGGATCTCTACGTGGTGATTCACGTCAAGGAACACGAGGTCTTCGAGCGCGAGGACAACGATCTCTTCTGCGAGGTTCCGATTCCCTTCACCCTCGCCGCTCTCGGTGGGGAACTCGTCGTACCCACCCTGAACGGCAAGGCCTCGATCAAGGTTCCCGCCGGCACCCAGACCGACACCTCTTTCCGCCTGCGGGACAAGGGCGTTCCCGATCTGAACTCGGGACGCCGCGGCGATCTTCTCGTGAACGTGCGAATCGAAGTTCCGGTAAAACTGAGCAAAAAGCAGGAGGAGTTGCTGAACGAATTCTCCGAGACGATCTCGGAGAAGAACAACCCGATGCACCGGGGCTTCTTCGAGAAGGCGAAGCACTTCTTCGGAGGATAGGCACTGCGACGGTTCAGCCGCCGAGTGCGGTGCCGAGGACCCTTCCGAGACCGGTGGCGAATCCTTCCGCGATCTTGCCGGGCAACTGGATAAAGACGATGTTGGCGCCCTTTCGCAGCCGGGCGGCGAGTTCCCCACGATTCCGTCGACGGCGCTCGCGTTGGAGACTCTCCTTCAGTCGCTGGTGCGCCTCGAGTGGGGAACGGGCCTCCGTTGCGGCTTCCTGGACGAGTGAGAAGAAGTCTCGGAGGAATGGTTCGGCCGATTCGTCACGGGCGAAGGACTCGGGATCGAGTGGAACGAGAAGGAGGTTGGGGTCGTCGATCGCGAGATCGAGCGGTAGGACCACGAGACAGGGGAACCGGTTCGCGGTGATTCCCATCCAGCGCGCGAGATCCTGTGCCGTTGTTGCGGACTCTTCCCGCAGGGATTCTCGCCCTGGCGGAACCTCCCACCGGACCCGGGATTGATTGGCCAGTTGATCGACCCATCCGGAATTCTGCCTGTCCTGAAACCAGGCAACGAGATGGCGCAGGCTCCTGCCTTCATCGGTCAGGAGTAGTCCGAGGAAGAGCGGACGGCACAAGGAGTCCTCCGACCCTTCGAGGCGCCGGGAAAGATAGCGGGCAAACTCCTCCGCGTCGCCTCCTCCGCGGGACACTGGGCCATCTTCGGTGGAATCCGCGGAAGCGGTCATGGAAGAATTCGTAAGTTTCAGCCCGCGGATAGCATCTTTTCCGCCAGGGCCAGTGTCTCGTCGCTGCGACCACCGAGCATGCGAGCCAGTTCGGCGATACGCGCCTTTCCTTCGACCGGTTCCAGTCCCGAGCGGGTCGCGTCGCCATCGACCTCCTTGGTGACGAGGTAGTGGTGGTGCGCCTTGCAGGCCACCTGGGGCATGTGGGTGATGGCGACGACCTGGTGACGTGTCCCCAGGAAAGCCATTTTCGCCCCGACCGCCCCGGCGATCTCTCCCCCGACATTCGCGTCGATCTCGTCGAAGACCATCAGGGGGATCCTGTCCTGTTCGGCGAGGGCGCTCTTCACCGCCAGCATGACCCGCGACATCTCGCCGCTGGAGGCGATCGATCGCAGGGGCTTGGCCGGTTCGCCCGGGTTGGGGCCGAAGAGAAAATCCACGGTCTCGCATCCCTTTGGCAGGGGCTCCTCCGACTCCTCGAGGCTGGCTTCGAATACCGATTGGTGAAAGCCGAGATCGTCGAGATGAGAGGCAATTTCGCCGGCCAGTCGCGGGGCCGCATCGGCCCGGCGGGCCGAGAGTTTCGCGCCGGCTTCGTTCACCCGGGCGAGGGCTTCTTCCACCGCGCCTTCGAGGCGAGACAGTTCCTCCTCGCGGCTATCGATTTGATCGAGGCGTTCGCCGGCCTCGGCCCCGTAGGCGAGGATGTCCTCGATCGACTGACCATACTTGCGCTTCAGGGCTTCGATCTGATCGATGCGACGCTCCATTTCGACGACCTCGGCGGGATCGAATTCGAGATCGGCGAGGTAGTCCCTGAGGCTCGCTTCGAGTTCGCCGATCTCGAGGCAGGCGGATTCGAAACCCTCGACGAACCGTGCCACGTCGGGATCGAGTTTGACGAGTTCGCGAATGGCACGCCGCGCTTCGGAGAGGCTTCCGGAGGCGTCGGCGATGCGTGAGGAAGCGTCGGCGACGCACTCGGATAAACGGGAGGAGTTCTGTGCCTGCCGGTAGCGGGTCTCGAGTTCCGCCACGGAAGCGGACTCGAGAGCGGCGTTCTCGATCTCCTCGACCTGGAAGCGGAGCAGGTCGATCTCCTGATCGGTTGCCATGCGCAGGCTGCGGAACTCTTCGAGAGTCCGGACCGCCTCACTCCACGTGCGGAAGGCATCGCGATAGGCGTCCCGCTCGACTCCGGCGCGCGCGTAGGCGTCCAGCATGGCGAGTTGGCGATCCTGGGAGAGAAGGGACTGGTGATCGTGGGGGCCGTGGAGATCGACGAGCAGGGTGCCGACCGAGCGCAGGACCGCGAGAGTGCAGGGGGAGCAGTTGATGAATTGCTTGTTGCCCGATCCGAAGGAGCGTTTCACCACGAGCACGTTGCCCTCGCAGGGTTCGAGGCCGCTTTCCTCGAGCAAAGCATTGACCTGTTCGAGGTTGGCCTCCAGTTCGAAGACCCCCTCGACCGTGCAACTGTTCGCCCCGGTGCGGACGAGATCGTGGTTGGCTCGTTCGCCGAGGATGAGCTTGAGGGCGCCGACGATCATCGATTTGCCGGCTCCGGTCTGACCGGTCACCCCGATCAGGCCGGCCCCCAGTTCCCAGGTGAGATCGTCCACCAGGGCGAGGTTTTTGATTTTCAGAACGGCGAGCATTTGTGGGCAGCGACCGGATGGATTATGGATCAGGCCCCACCTCCTTGCAATGGACACCGAAGCCGAAATCACCTTCCTGGGAACGGGCACCTCGATCGGTGTGCCCGTGATCGGATGCGATTGTGCGGTATGCCGGTCCGGGGATCCGAAGAACAAGCGTCTTCGATCGTCGATTCACGTGCGTTGCGGAGACCTCGCGCTGGTCGTCGATACCGGTCCGGACTTCCGGCAGCAGTGTCTGCGAGAGGAGATCGAGAATCTCGATGCGGTGCTCTTCACGCACGCCCACAGCGACCATATCATGGGGTTCGACGATCTGCGCCGCTTCACCGTCGATGAGGGGGATTTCATCGATGTCTTTGCGACACACGAGTGCCTCGCTCGCTTGCGTGCCGCCTTCCACTACGCCTTCGATGGGGACAACTGGTATCGCGGCTACCTGAAGCCCACGCCACACACCATCGATGGTCCCTTTGCCGTGGGGGAACTGGAGGTGACTCCCCTCCCCGTCCGGCACGGCAAGGTCGAGACGATCGGGTTTGGTTTCGAGAGGGCCGGTGGGGTCCGGTTTGCCTACATTCCGGACGCGAAGACGGTGAGCGAGGAGACCCGGGAATGGCTTCACGACGTCGACGTGCTCATTCTCGACGGACTCCAGATGGAGCCACACTGGACTCATCTCTCGATTCCCGAGGCTGTCGATCTCGCTGGAACAGTCGGCGCGGCATCCACCTGGCTTACCCATTGTGCCTGCAGGGTAAATTACCGGATGATCGAACCGCAGCTGCCCGACAACGTGCGGATCGCGTGGGATGGTTTGCGGATTCGGGTGTGAGGAAGGTTCGTCGCCCGCACGAAAATGGGCCTGTGGAGGCAACTCATTTTCCCCGTCCAGGAAACGGGGTTGAATTGCGGGTCTGCGGGCGCTTCGTTGCGCTGTCCGGGGGAGGGATCGCGCCCGCGCCGGAACCGCTCTGTTCCCATGCCTTCCTACTGGACGATCCTGACCGCCACGCTGCCCGTTTTCATCGTGATCGGGATTGGATTCGCGATGCACCGGGGCTGCTGGCTTGGTGAAGAGATCGAAGTCGGGACGATGCGGCTGGTGCTGAATTTTTTCGTTCCCTGCCTCATTCTCTCCCTGATCCCGGGAAATCATGCCCTGGAGACGTTTTCCTCCGCGGGTTGGGCGGTGGGTTGTGGTTTCGGGCTGGTTGTCTGTGGATTCGGCTTGGCATGGGTCGCGAGCCGCGTCGTTGGTCTGAAGAGCGGCGAAGGCCGTCGCACCTTCGTCGTGGGGTGCGGTGTGCAGAACTACGGCTATCTCCCGCTTCCCATCCTGGCGGAACTGTTTCCCGACGATGCCGGTCCGATCGCCCTGGTTTTCGTGCACGGCGTCGGGGTCGAACTGGCCATGTGGACCGCGGGGCTCGCGATCCTGAGTGGGACAGTGGGACTGCGGTCGGTCATCAACGGTCCGTTCCTCGCTGTCGTCGTGGCCCTCCTGCTCAACTACACGGGGGCCTACCGCTTCATTCCGGAGTTCATCGACCGGGTCTTCGACATGATGGGCGCCTGTGCGATTCCGATGGCCATTCTCATGATCGGGGCGACGATGGGACGTTTTTTTCGGCCCGACCTCCTGCACGATGCCGTCCGGACCACACTGGCCAGCCTGGTCGTGAGGCTTGTCCTGGCGGCAGGCATCATCCTCGCGGCAGCCCGTTTTCTTCCCATTTCCCCCGATCTGAGGTGGCTGCTCGTGGTGCAGGCTGCGATGCCGGCGGCCGTGTTTCCCATCATGTTGGCACGACTCTATGGGGGGCGGCCGCAGGTTGCGATCCAGGTGGTCCTCGCCACCTCGGCGGTGAGTCTCGTCACCGCCCCTCTCGTGATCGCCTGGGGACTTCGTTGGATCGCCGCCGGCCCGTGAATCCCCGACTTTGTGATTCAGGTGGCAGGTGCTTGACTTTTCCCGGTGAGAGATAAATTGCTTGCCCCGCCGTTGGTCGCGGCGGCCTCGTGTTGGCAGGATAGCTCAGGGGTAGAGCAGAGGACTCATAAGCCTTTGGTCGGCGGTTCAAATCCGCCTCCTGCTACCAGGGCGGGGTGAACGGATGCCCCGCGATCGGCCTTTTGTAATCCACGGTCGGATGGTAGGCACTGCCTGGTTTTTTCATAATCTCCACCACGCCGGGCTGCCCTGTTTACTTCCTTTCGGCTGGGCTGGGAAGGATTTGAAAATTTTGGAGGAAAATACGGTTGCGGTAGCCGGTTGACCCATTATATTCCCCGCCCCTCCGCGGATTCGGTAGCGCGCGCCACGAAGGGCTTGGTAGATCTCGAAAGGCCTCCGCGAAGCGGACGATACGAGAGTTGCCGCGTCGCTGCCGAGCAGGGGAGGAAAACAACGATTTGTAACGGAAGCGTCATGCCCACGATCAACCAGCTCGTTCGTCACGGCCGTCAGGATAAGCCGGAGAAGATGAAGTCGCCTGCTCTGGACAAGTGTCCCCAGCGGAGAGGTGTCTGTCTCCAGGTGTATACGCGGACGCCGAAGAAGCCGAACTCGGCGTTGCGGAAGGTCGCCAAGGTGCGCCTGACGAACGGCCAGGAGGTGATCGCCTACATCGGTGGAGAGGGTCATAACCTCCAGGAGCACTCCATCGTGCTGGTTCGCGGTGGGCGGGTGAAAGACCTTCCCGGTGTTCGTTACCACGTCGTGCGCGGGGCGCTCGACACCCTCGGTGTTGATAATCGAAAGCAGGCCCGTTCGAAATACGGTGCGAAACGTCCTAAGGGGTGATCTCCGTGATCCTCCGGTCGTGCCGGCAGGGGGAGACAGAGATTTCTCCGGTGATACGAATATTTCCTTACTGAACGAAATAATCCTATGTCCCGAAGAAAGAAAGTTTACGACAAGCCGGACAAGCGGGATCCCCGGTACGACAGCCAGCTCGTCGCCAAATTGGTGTCGAAGGTGATGTTCCAGGGGAAGCGTTCGCTCGCTGAGCGGATCGTCTATGCCGCCATCGATCGCGCCAACGAGGGGACCGAGTCGGTCGATCCCGTCGAGATCCTGAATCGGGCGATCGAGAATGCGAAGCCGCGCGTCGAGGTGAAGAGTCGACGCGTCGGTGGGGCGACCTACCAGGTTCCTCTCGAGGTCGCGCCCGAACGGCAGGAGTCGCTCGCGATGCGCTGGATTGTGAATGCGGCGCGGTCGAAGCGGGGTACCCCGATGCATATCGCCCTGGCGAACGAAATCAAGGACGCGAGCACCAACCAGGGCGGAGTGGTGCGCAAGCGTGACGAGACGCACAAGATGGCGCAGGCCAACCGGGCCTTCGCGCACTTCCGCTGGTAATCACCTCGACGGGATCGAAGCAGTGGACGCGATCCTCCAGTTCTTTTCTCTGCTGTCACTGATGAGTGCCGCCGAACCCAATTCCCCGGACCGGGCCATGCCGCTTGAGCGGACCCGGAATATCGGGATCGCGGCGCACATCGATGCGGGGAAGACCACGCTCACCGAGCGGGTCCTCTTCTACACGGGGATGATCCACAAAATCGGCGAGGTCCACGATGGGCATGCGACGACTGACTGGATGACGCAGGAGCGCGAGCGGGGAATCACGATCACCTCGGCCGCAGTGACCTGTAATTGGAAGCAGTTGCCGTGTGAGGGGGTGTTCAAGGCGAGCGAGGGTGTCGATCACCGGATCAATATCATCGACACCCCCGGTCACGTCGATTTTACCGCCGAGGTGGAACGGTCGCTGCGGGTGCTCGACGGGGCGATCGTGGTGTTCTGTGGGGTGGCGGGTGTTCAGCCCCAGTCGGAGACGGTGTGGCGGCAGGCAAACAAATATCACGTGCCCCGGATTGTCTTCGTGAACAAGATGGACCGTGTCGGGGCCGATTTCGCCGCTGTTGTCGAGGACGTTCGGGAGAAGCTGAAGGCGAACGCTCACCCGGTTCTTATCCCCCTGGGTTCCGAGGACGCGCTTCGCGGCCAGCTCGACGTGATCAACCGGAGGGCGATTCTCTACTCGGATGACGACCTGCTCGGATCGACCTACGAGGTGCGTGGGCTCGAGGGCGATCAGGTCGAGCGTGTCGAGGAGGCGCGTGACTCCCTCATTGAGGCGCTCGTCGACGCCGACGAGGAGCTTGGGTTGAAGTATCTCGACGAGGAAGAGCTCACCGAGGCTGATATTAAGGCGGCCGTTCGCCGGGCCACGATTGCGAATCGGCTCGTGCCGGTGGCGGGCGGATCGGCCTTCAAGAACAAGGGTGTGCAGTATCTCCTCGATGCGGTGATCGATTATCTCCCGAGTCCGGTCGATGTGATGGCGGCCCAGGGGACGCGCGTCGATGACGAGAGCGAGTTGGTCGAGGCTCCGGCCGATGACGAGGCGGACTTCTGCGCGCTCGCGTTCAAGCTCTGGTCGGACAAGTATGTGGGCAAGTTGACCTTTATCCGGGTCTACTCCGGTTCGGTTTCCAAGGGTGACCGGATCATCAATTCGCGATCCGGTCGCAAGGAGCGCATCGGTCGCCTGATCCAGATCCAGTCGAACGACCACAAGGACATCGAGACGTGCTATTCCGGGGACATCGCGGCGATCGCGGGTCTCAAGAATGTCCGGACCGGGGACACGCTGAGGGACGAGTCATTCGACATCATGCTCGAGCCGCCGGCGTTTCCGGATCCCGTGATCTCCATGGCGGTCGAGCCGAAGACGACCGCCGACTCGGAGAAGCTGGCCGAGGCGCTGCAACGGCTGTCGGACGAAGATCCCACTTTTGTCGTCTCAACGGACGAGGAAACGGGGCAGACCATCATCGCGGGGATGGGGGAGCTGCACCTGGAGATCATCCAGTCGCGGCTCGAAGAGGAGTACGGGGTGCGGACGAATGCCGGCAAGCCGCAGATCGCCTACCGGGAGACGATCACGCAGGAATCCGGTGGAGAATACAAGCTGGTGAAGCAGACCGGTGGCAAGGGGCAGTATGGGCACGTGATCCTGAAGGCGCGTCCTTCCGGGCGTGGCGAGGGCGTAACCGTGACCAACCGGGTGGCCGGTGGAGAGATTCCCAAGGATTTCATCAATGCCTGCGAGACCGGCATCCGGGATTCTTTCCAGAACGGTGTCATTCTCGGTTATCCCGTCGTCGATGTGCACGTCGACCTTCTTGGCGGCTCCAGTCACGATGTCGATTCGAACGAGCAGGCTTTCCGGATGGCGGCGATCCTCGCGATGCGGGAGGCCTTCCAGGGCGGTTCCTCGATTCTGCTCGAGCCGGTCATGGCGGTGAGCGTCGATGTGCCCGACGAATACCAGGGCGATATCATCGGGGATCTGAACCGTCGTCGTGGGCGCATCGCACACATCGATTCGCGCGCCGGAATCAGCCAGGTCAAGGCCGAGGTTCCGATGGCCGAGATGTTCGGTTACGCCACCGACATGAGGAGCCTCTCGAAAGGTCGGGCCAGTTTTTCTCTCGAGCCGCTGCGCTTCGACGAGGTTCCCCAGGCCATCGTGACGCGAATGACGGAGCAGTATGTGTGACGAGAGGATTTTCCCAGGAGAAACGCGCAAGATTTAAACGGAGACACAACATGCAGGGACAAAGTATCAGGATTCGGTTGAGGGCCTATGATTCCCGGCTGCTCGACAAGTCGGCGGTCGATATCGTCGAGACGGCGAAGCGGACCGGTGCGCGCGTTTCGGGTCCGATTCCTCTCCCGACGCGGATCGAGAAGTTCAGCGTGAACCGCTCACCCCATGTGAACAAGAAGTCGGCGGAGCAGTTCGAAGTGAGGACGCACAAGCGGCTGCTCGACATTGTCGAGCCTACGGCGAGGACCGTGGACGAGTTGAAGAAGTTGAACCTGCCCGCCGGGGTGGACATCACCATCAAGATCTAGTGCTGCCGCAGGAAACGGATCGAGCGACCAACCGGAAAGGAACAGAGTCATGAGTATCGGAGTGATTGGAAAGAAAGTGGGCATGACCCGCGTTTTCGACGAGGACGGACGGGCCATCGCCGTGACCGTGATCGACGTGAGCGACAATGTTTTCATCCAGAAGAAGACTCAGGAAAAGGATGGTTACACGGCCGTCCAGGTGGGTTACGACGACCAGAAAGAGGGGCGCTTCAACCAGCCCGCACTCGGTCACGTCAAGGCGCACGGTGCCGGCGCGAAGAAGAAGGTGCTCGAATTCCGCCTCGAGGACGACGAGCAGCTCCCCGAAATTGACCATCCCGGTGTCGATCTTTTTGAAGAGGGCCAGTGGGTCGACGTGGTCGGCACGACCAAGGGGAAGGGCTTCCAGGGTGTGATGAAACGGTATCACTTCGCCGGTCAGCCCGCTTCGCACGGGCACATGATGCACCGGCGCCCCGGGGGTATCGGCGCGGGCACGGATCCGGGCCGCGTCTGGAAGAACAAGGAAATGCCCGGACGCCACGGCAACTACCGGCGGACCGTCCAGAATCTCAAGGTCGTAGCCAAGCGTCCGGACGACAATGTGCTTCTCATCAGTGGTGCCGTTCCCGGTGCCAAGGGGGGATATGTCGTGGTGCGCCCGGCCGTCAAGAAGGAGGCTCCCGCCCAGGATCTGAAAGCCAAGGAGGGCGGCGAGTAATCAGTTGCACGGATAGAGGCAGGTTTGTCTTAACAACAACGAATTCATTGCGAACATGGCAGCGAAAACGATCAGCATCGATGACGCGAAGAGCGCGAACGTCGCCGTCGTCGAGGAAGAGGGGCGCGGAAACCAGGCCGTGCACGACGTCGTCGTGGCAATGCGGGCCAACCGGCGTTCCGGCACCGCCTGCACGAAGACGCGCGGCGAGGTGGCCGAGTCCGGCAAGAAACCGTTTCGGCAGAAGGGGACGGGCCGCGCTCGGCAGGGAGGAAACGCGAATCCACTCCATCGCGGCGGGGGTGTCGTTTTCGGTCCGCGGCCACGGGATTACTCGAAAAAAGTGACGAAGGGGACGCGCCGGCTTGCGCTCGCCAAGGTCCTGTCCGAACGCATCGCGGCGGGCGATGTCCTTTCGGTCGATTCGTTTGCGATCAGCGACGGAAAGACGCGGAGTTTCGTGTCGGAAGTGCGGAGTATCGCGGGTGAAGAGGCGAAGCGGATCCTCATCGTCGGTGAGGAATTCGACGAGTTGACCCGGAGGGCCGGCCGGAATCACCAGGCCGCTCTTCTCGTCTCGCCGCGCGACGCAAACGTCGAGCAACTTCTGCACTACAGCAAGATCGTGCTCGTGGGCAACGCCCTTGAGATTCTGGCGGAGCGCACCGCTCGTTGAGGTCCCATTCGAACCAGTCCACCGAGATGAAAGATATTTTCCAGGTCATCGAAACCGTGCAACTCAGCGAGAAGGCGACACTCCTGTCTGAGCTGAACAACGAATACGTCTTCAAGGTCGATCGCCGCGCCAACAAGTTGGAGATCAAGCAGGCCGTCGAGAAGCTCTTCGGCAAGAAGGTCGAGGCTGTCCGGACCGCCAATTACCGGGGCAAGAAGAAGCGGGAGCGTCGTGCCGACTACGGCCGCACCAAGCATTGGAAGAAAGCCTACGTCCGTCTCGCAGACGGAGAAATGATCGACTTTGTCTAGGCCGCGTGAAGCGAGCGAATCCCGGAAAGAAACCGATAACCCGATTCGAGACATGCCCTTGAAATCCTACCGACCCATCACCCCGTCGAACCGCTACAAGATGTTGCCGGACTTCGAAGAGGTGACCACGGACAAGCCCGAGAAGAGTCTCTGCCGCCCCCTGAAGAAATCGGGCGGACGAAACAATCGCGGCCGCATCACGTGTCGGCATCGCGGGGGAGGACACAAACGCAAGTACCGCCTGATCGACTTCAAGCGGAACCGCCGGGACGAGGCGGCGAAGGTTTTGACGGTCGAGTACGATCCCAATCGCACCGCCCGCATCGCCCTGATCCAGTATGGCGATGGCCAGAAGTCCTACATTCTCGCGCCGAAAGGCCTCCAGGTCGGTGACGAGGTTTCCGCGGGTGAGAAGGCTCCGGTGAAGCCGGGCTGTGCGCTGCCCCTGTCGAAGATCCCGACGGGAACGACGATTCACAACGTGGAGCTCATCCCCGGCCGTGGTGGGCAGATCGCTCGAAGCGCGGGACAGGGTTGCATGCTTTCCAACCGGGAGGGCAGCTATGCTCTTGTGAAGCTCCCTTCCGGGGAGATCCGCAAGATCCATACCCGGTGCTACGCGACCGTGGGTTCCGTGGGGAACGGCGAGCACATGAATGTCGTCAGTGCCAAGGCGGGACGCACCCGCTGGATGGGCGTTCGCCCCACCGTGCGCGGTATGTGCATGAACCCGGTCGATCACCCGAATGGCGGTGGCGAAGGCAAATCCAAGTCGGGGGGCGGCCGCCAGCACCTCAAGAGCCCGTGGGGACACGTGAAGGGGCAGAAGACCCGCCAGAAATACAAGCCGAGCGATGCTTTCATCGTCGAGCGCCGCAAGACCAAGCGCCGTCGCAAGTAATTTCCACCACGCGAATTTTCAATCGAGATACACCATGGGACGATCCCTCAAAAAAGGACCCTTCGTCGATCAGAAGCTTCTGATCAAGATCGAGGACATGAACGACAGCGGGCAGAAGCGTCCCATCAAGACGTGGTCGCGCCGCTCCATGATCACCCCCGATTTCGTCGGCCACACCTTTCTCGTGCACAACGGTCGAGAGTTTATTTCCGTTTTCGTGACCGAGA
>Ga0180430_10000201_pt1 | contig 68663 bp, 54 predicted proteins | sample SS_ome_9_FD_132999 | JGI IMG/M metagenome (GOLD analysis project Ga0180430, IMG submission 132999) | Hypersaline lake sediment archaeal communities from the Salton Sea, California, USA - SS_1_S_2 metaG | ecosystem: Environmental > Aquatic > Non-marine Saline and Alkaline > Hypersaline >...
CGCGTGTCGACGAGGTAGCGCGCGCCGCGCATGAGCACGTGCGTGGGCGCGCCTTCGGCGTCGGCCATCACCGAGCGGTACTCGACCAGCTGGTCGCTCGCGGTCACGGTGTCGCGGTGCGGCTGGACGGGACCGCCGGCCGACTCGCTCGCGAGCGGACGCCCAGCGGTGTCGACGACGCGCCCGGTGCCGTCGGTCGCGCCGCTCGAGAAGAGCACCGCGCCGTCCGCGTCGCGCACGGTCGCGCGCAGGAAGACACGCCGCGTCGGGTGCCCGGTCGGCAGCTTGTGCCCCGTGCGGTTCACGACGGTCACCTCGAAGCGCAGGCGGTCGCCGTCGAGTTCGACGCCGTCGACGCCGACGCTCGCCGTGCGCGTGCGCAGCTGCTCGAGCGTCGCGGCGCGCGTGCGCGCGAGCGCCTCCGGCGAGGCCGTGACGCCGAGTTCCTCGGCGTGATCGGCGAGCATCCCGAGCACGAGCGTGTTCCCGCCGACGAACGCGTGGCGCCCGAAGGGTCGCCGCGGCTCGACGAACGGGAAGTCCTTCCCGTCCGGTCGCCGCGCGATGCCCGTCTCGATCTCGCGCCCGTCCTCGTCGTAGCGCGGCACGTGGCACTCCTGGCAGGCGCGCCCGCGGTGTCCGTCACGCGGCGACTCCGTGTCGAAGATCGAAGTGCGCCACTCGAGGTAGGCGCCCTGTTCGAGCAGGACGTGGCCCGTCGGCGCGCCCTGCTCGTCGAGCGTGTGCGTCTCGAGCGTGTGACAGGTCGCGCACAGCGCCGACTCGATCACGTGCTCGCCGTGGGTCGGCGTGAAGCCGGTGGCGCGCGTCATCGGCTGGGGGCGCGGGTCCGTGTGCGGCCCGAAGAGGCGGTTCCACGGATCGAGCTCGAAGCCGCCGCTGAAACTCGCCGCCGTGCCCAGCCCGTCGGGCGCGATGCCGTGGCACACGCTGCACGACACGCCGTCGCGCGCGAGCTCGCCGACCGGGCCGTCGTCGTGCAGCACGTCCATCGGCGTCGCGAACTCGCCGTAGCGCTCGCCGTCGAAAGCGGCCAGGTGCCCCATCGGCGCGTGGCACGACACGCACTTCGTCTCGATCGCCTCGCGCGCCGCGGGCGTGGCCGCCACCTCGATCGACACGGCCGCGCGCCACAGCGGGTCGAGCGACGCGTTCGCCATCATCGTGCCGCTCCACAGGTCGTGCGGTGCGATGCCGCGGCCGGCGGCGTCGCGCAGGGCCTCGGCCCCGTCGGCGTTGCTGTGGCAGCGCGCGCAGCTGCTCGAGTGCTGGACGGCCGCGCCGGGCGGCGACTCGCCGTCCTGCGACTGCGCCGCACGGGGCGCGAGCGCGGTGGCCACGGCGAGAGCGAGCGCGCAGACGATCGGGAGGGCCGGCTTCACGGGCGAGGACGATAGCGGGCGCGGGCGAGAAGGAGATGACGAATCGGTCATCCGCACGCGCGCGAAGCGTCGCGCGCTCGGGCGCGACCCGACGACGCGCACGGTGCGCTCGCGGACAGGGGCGCGCTCGCGGTCAGGGGCGCGCTCGCCTTCCGAGCCCGCGCCGTCACGGGTAGTTCGCCTCGACGGTGGTCGTGATGCCACCGCGCACCATGAACTCGCCCACCACCGACATCGCGCGCGGCTTCGTCGCCGCCACGAGGTCGTCGAGGATCCGGTTCGTCACCGCCTCGTGGAACGCGCCCTCGTCGCGGAACGACCACAGGTAGAGCTTCAGGCTCTTGAGCTCGACGCAGAGCTGGTCCGGCACGTACTCGATGTGGAAGGTCGCGAAGTCCGGCTGGCCGGTCTTCGGGCACAGACAGGTGAACTCCGGGCACTCGAACCGGATCTCGTAGTCGCGGTCGGGGCTGGGGTTCGGGAAGGTCTCGAGGTCCTTGCTGGGCTGGGTCGACATCGTGGTGGTCTCGTCGGGACGCGCGTTCACTCGAGGAACGCGCGGGGCAGGTCGCCGTACCGTCGCGCGACCGCGTGGCCGTCCACGCGGCGCGTCAACTCGAAGGCGAAGTCGTGGTCGGGGTACTCGCGGGCGCGATAGATGAGGTCCTTGGGCGGCGCGACGGTCAACCGACCGTCCGCGTCCGGCTCGACGGCGATCACGAGCGTCTCGAGCGTGTCGAGGTCCAGCAGCCGGAACTCGAACGCGCCGGAGCGCTCGCCCTCGGCCAGGACGCCGAGCGCGAAGCTCCCGTCGCCGTTCGCCGTCGGCGGGCCGATCGCACCGTCGAACGCGGGCAGGTCGTCGAGCACCTCGATCGACGCGCCGCTCGCCGACGGCTCGAGCCACAGGCGCTCGACGGCGCCGAGCAGCAGCCAGTCGACGCGGCTCGACAGGTCGACGACGCTCGCGCGCGCGCCCGGGGGCCCGCTCCAGACCGCGAGTTCGCGCGAGCCCTCCGAAACCGTGCTCTCGAAGTGCAGCGTCGTGCCCTCGGCCAGCGCCTGGGGCGCCGTCACGCGCACCGCGCGGCGCCGCGCCGGGTCGAGGACGCCGTCGGCGACGCCGGGCAGCGCGACCGACCGGATCCTCCAGCGGCCGGCGCCGGATGCGTCGGACTCGTCGCCGTCGCCCGTCCCGATCGTGCCCACCCGCAGGCCGATCGCGCGCCAGTCCTCCCACAGTCCCGAGCGCACCACGAGCCCCACCGCTTCGACCGGCACGTCGAAGGTGCGCGGCGGGTCGGGCCACGGGCCGGTCGGATCGAACAGCGGGTGGCGGACCCACTCGAGGCCGCGCCCCACCGGGTCCATGCCCGCGACGCGACGCGGTGCGTCGAGCAGCAGCGTCACGCCGCGCCCGTAGCCGGCGTCGGCCGCGCGGAGCTGCTCCGCGGTGTCGGCGAACGCCGCGGTGGCGCGCGCGAAGGCCCGCGCGTTGCCGTTGGCGAGGATCGCGAGCCCGAGCGCGAGCGCGATCGGCACGCCGATGCGCCGCAGCCCCGGCAACGCCGTCGCGGCCAGGCCGAAGCCGCCGCACAGCGCGGCCGCCGCGGGCAGCAGCGTGGTCGCGGTGGCGAGGCCGTCGAGGCGCACGCGCTCGTGCACGCCGAAGAGCAACGACACGGCCAGCGCGCACAGCCAGCAGAACAGCGTCCAGCCCCACAGGCGCGGCGCGGTGCGCGCGGCGATGAGCGCGGGCTGGAGGGCGACGAGGCCCACGTGCCCGGCGAAGAACAGACCGACCAGGCCGAGCGTGGCCATGTTCGCCGGCAGGAGCAGCACGCCGATCTTCTCGATCGACAGGGCCGCCGCGCGCAGCGCCCCGTCGAGGTCGCCGAGGCGCGACAGCGTCACGAGCGCGACCGGGTAGTACCCGTGGCCCGAGATCAGGCTCACCACCGCGGCGTTGAGCTGCACGACCGCGGTGAAGACCAGGAAGGTCACGAACGCCGTGCGCAGGCGCGCGGACAGCGAGCGATAGCGGTAGGACGAGAAGACCTCCGCGAGCGCCATGCTGAACGGGATGATGAGCGCGATCTGCCCGCACAGTCCGGCCAGGAGCGTGAGCGCGGCGGCGGTGTACACGAACGCGTAGCGCCGCTCCTGGCGCCCGCGCAGGAACGCGGCCGCGGCCCAGGTGCCGAAGGCCAGCGCCATCAGGTCCGCGCGCCCGGCGACGGCGGCGACCGACGGGACCGCGAGCGGATGCAGCACGAACAGGAACGCCGCGGCGGTCGACGCGCGCGTCGCCTGGTCGCTGCCCACCCAGGGCCGGAAGATGCGCCACAGGAAGCGCCACAGGCCGAGCGCCGCCACGACGAGCCACACGAAGTTCTCGAAGCGGTACCAGAACGCGGCCGGCAACTCGCCCGGCGCGTCGTCCGCGCCCGTGCCCCACAGCCGCAGCGACAGACCGATCGAGTAACCCGACAGGAGCGAGCCCGTGTCGCCCGTCGCGTCGTCGCCGACGAGCTGCATCACATCGATCGGCGGGACCTGGAACAGGGGGCGCGGCTCGCTCGGGCGATCGACGAGCGAACGGTCGACGGAACCGCCGCGATCGGAGGGGTCGTCCTCCCCCACGGCGTGGCCGCTCGCGCGGCCGAGCAGCGCGAGGTCGTCGCCCGTGAACCCGCTCGACGCGAGCGGACTCGACGCGAGCACGAGGCACACGAGGGCGAAGAGCACGCGCAGGACGCGCTCGAGCGTTCGATGGGATCGCGACACCATGGACGGGACGGGGCGCCCGCGCGGGGCACCGGCACCAGGAATACCGCGCGCGCCGCGCCCCACCAACGACGGCGGCGGCGCGGCGCGCGACGGGGCCCGCGAACGGGCGGGTCAGCGGCAGGAGGCGGCGGCGCGCACCCTCAGTCCGCGTCGCCCTCGCGGTCGGCGTCCCAGCTCTCGACGAGCCAGGTGGGCAGCTGGTCCCAGCGCTCGACGAGCGCGCGCGCGGCGGGGTAGCAGACCTGCGGCTCGAGGACCGCGCGCACGACGAGGCGCGTGCCGACGCTCATGACAGGCGCGGCGGCGTCCGGCACGTCGGTCGCGTCGTCGCGCTGCCCGAAGAACAGCGGCACGAACCAGCCCTGCGACGCGCCGTGCAGCTGCTCGGCCGCGAGTCCGCGGCGCATCGCCCAGTGCACCGCGCCGGTGATCGCGCAGGCCTGGGCCACCGGTGAGATGCCCTCGAGCGCGGGGATCTTCACGCGCCGCTCCGGATCGGTGAGGTCCGCAGCGACGACGATCTCGCGCGCGAGCGGGTTCGGCCACGCGGGCAGGCGCGGCGGCGCGGGCAGCTCGGCGCTGCGCGGACGCTCCCCGACCCAGTTCATGACCCAGGGGTTCTGGTCGGGGTCCTGGTTGCGGACGAGGCCGAGGTAGATCGGCGTGCCGGCCGGCGTGGTCAGGTGTCCGGCGGTCATGACGAGCTGGTCGCCGTTCCACACGTAGACGCCCTGTTCGATCGCCAGGCGCACGTTGACCGCGAGGTACTTGAGCAGCACGGTGCCGTTGTCGCCCCAGTCCTCCTCGACGGCGAGGTCGCGCAGGAAGGCGAGGCGGCCGGCGGGCACGAAGCAGAACTCGAACAGCGACTTGATCGAGAGGTACTCGTCGTCGAAGTCGGCGAGCAGCTCCTCGCGCGTGGCCGCCTCGCGCCGCGTGGGCATGAGCTCGACCTCGGCGAGCGCCTCGGGTTCGGGGGCGTCGGCCGGCTCGGCCAGCGTCGCGAGCGCGTCGTCCGACGGAGCGTCGCCGTTCGCAGCGTCGCCGTTCGGAGCGTCGCCGTTCGGAGCGTCGCCGTGCGGAGCGTCGTCGTCGGGCTCGGCCGCGTCCTGCGCGGGCTCGACGGCGGCCGGCGCGGGGGCGTCGAGCTCCTCGTCCTCCTCGAACTCGGGCGCGGTCGCGCGCTTCTTCGTGGCGCGCTTGGTCGCCTTCTTGGCGGCGGCCTTCTTGGTCGTCTTCTTGGCCGCCTTCTTGGCGGTCTTCTTCTTCGTGGTGCGCTTGGTGACCATGGATGATGTGTCGCGAGGGGTGCGTCGCGAGAGTGGCGTGCGCGAAGGGTGCGAGGGGCGCGAGCCGATCGCGGTCGCGGAGCGCGTTCGCCCATGGGGCGACGCGCTCGTCGCGCGGGCCGTGACCCTCGTCCGGTCCGGGGACGGACCGAGGAACGGAGCCGGTAGGAGAAACGGAGTACGGGAGTGGAAAGCGCGAGCAGGCGCCGTCGGCGCCGCGGCAAGGTGCGCGAGAGGGTAGTCTCTCGCCCGCCGCGCTCCCACCCCGGCGCGCGAACTCCTCCGCCGCGCGACCCCCTGCGCGCGAACTCCTCCTCCACTGAGGCGACGCCCCCATGGACCCGATCTTCGACCGCCTCGTCGAACTCGCCGACCAGGTCGACACGAGCGACCCCGCCGCCGCCACGGCGCGCCTGACCGAACTGCTGCCGCCCGACGGCGCCGAGGCGCGCGCCATCGGCGAACGCCTCGCGGCCCTGATCGCCGCGGGCGAGGTGGCCGAGCGCGGCGAGCTGCCCGTGAAGTTCGGGCGCGTCGCCAAGGCGACCGACGCGACGCGCGGCTTCTCGATCGACGTGGTGCACATGAGCGGACCCGGTCCGCTGCATCGCCACCCCGGCGGCGAGATCGACTTCTGCTTCGCGCTGTCGGGCGCGCCGACCTTCGACGGCCACGCGCCGGGCTGGGTCGTGTACGCACCGGGTAGCGAGCACGTGCCGACGGTCGCCGGCGGCGAGATGGGCATCGTCTACCTGCTGCCCGAGGGCGCGATCGAGTTCCTATGAGCGCGCGCGGCGCGCGGTGCACCGCAGCGTGGGAGCGGGCGTGACCACCGCAGGCGTCGAGCCGCTCCCTTGGGACGACCCGCCGGATCCCTGGGACGAGGCGCCGGATCCCTGGGACGAGGAGTCGGCGCAGTGGCTCGCCGATCCGCCGCGGCGCGCGCCGCGCATCTGGAAGGAGCGCGCCAGGTCGATCGTCACGCGCAACGACAGCCCGGACGTGCCGTTCACCTTCGGCGCGAACGCCTACCGCGGCTGTGCGCACGCCTGCGCCTACTGCTACGCGCGGCCGACCCACACCTACCTCGACCTCGACGCGGGGCGCGACTTCGAGCGCGAGCTGTTCGTGAAGGAGAACGCGGCCGAGCTGTTGTCGCTCGAACTCGCGTCGCCGCGCCTGGCGGGCGAGGTGCTGTGCATCAGCGGCGCGACCGACCCCTACCAACCGCTCGAGGCGAGCCTGCGCCTCACGCGCCGCATGCTCGAGGTGTGCCTGCGCCGCGGCGCGCCGGTGCTCCTGTTCACCAAGGCCGCGCTCGTGCGCCGTGACGCCGACTTGCTCGCGGCGCTCGCGCGCGGCCCCGGCGTGCAGGTCTACCTCTCGATCCCCTTCGCCGACGAACGCGTCGCGCGCGCGCTCGAGCCGTCCGCGCCGAGCCCTTCCGCGCGCTTCCGCGCCGCGCGCGCGCTCACCGACGCCGGCGTCCCCGTCGGACTCTCCGTGTCGCCGCTGATCCCGGGCCTCAACGACCGCGACCTCGACGCGCTGTTCGCACGCGCGGCCGACGCGGGGATCGAGCGCGCGTTCAGCGCCTTCCTGCGCCTGCCCGGCCCCGTCGCCGACCTGTTCGAAGCGCGCCTGCGCGACGAGCTGCCCGACGCGGCGGAGCGCGTGCTCGCCACGGTGCGCGACGCGGGCGGCGCGCGGGCCGGGCGCGCGGCCTTCGGCGAGCGGATGGTCGGGCGCGGTCCGCGCTGGGACCTGGCGCGCGCGATGTTCGAGCGCTTCGCGAAGGCGCACGGCGTGCGCGCCGACGAACGCCCCGAGCCGCACCTGCCCCGCGGGGCCGCGCGTCCGACCCAGGGACGGCTCTTCGACTGAGCGGCGCTTGTGGTCCGCGTCGCGCGGGCCCATCCTCGCCCGCGTGAAGCTCTCCATCGCGCTCGTCGCCCTCCTCCTGCTGCCCTCCTGCCTCCTGGGCCGCAACCACGTGAACCAACCGCTCGACGCGAGCGCCTACGCCGCGCTCGAACCGGGCGTCACCACGGCCGCGGAGGTGGCCGAACGCATGGGCGCGCCGGTCGACGTGGTCGAACTCGGCTTCGGCAGCGCCTGGCGCTACGAGTACGTGCGCTCCAAGCGCACCGGCGTGTTCCTCCTGCTCGTCGGCCTGCTCAACGACGACACGCAGAGCGACCGCGCCTGGCTGTTCTTCGACGACACGGGACTGTTGACGCACGCCGCCGCGACCTTCGAGGCCGGCGAAGCCGCGTGGGAGATGCCGTGGTCCGAGGACGACTGATCCGCGCCGCCGCGCTGGCGTCCGTCGTGGCTCTCGCGACAAGCTGCGTGCAGTTCGACTGGGAGCGCGTCCACGTGGGCCGTCCGCTCGACGCGGGCGCGGTCGAGCGCGTGCTCACCGAGCGGCCGGACCTGGCCGGCGCCCTGGCCGAGCTCGGCGCGCCCAACCGAGTGCGCCGGCTCGAGTCGCGCGTCGATCGCCCCGAGGGCACGGAACTGCTGTGGGTCTGGCGTCGCGGCCGCGGCTTCAGCCTCACGGGCAGCGTCCCGATCGAACAGGGCGGCAACGCGAGCCTCGAAGTCTCCAACGGGCGCACGCTGCTCGACGGCCTGCGCCTGGTCTTCGACCTCGACGGGCGCTTCGTGCGCGGCGACGCGGGCGCGGTCGACACGGACGAGCCCGACCTGGGCCTGCCGTTCGTGAACTGAGGCCGGCTCCCGTCAGCCGAACGCCACGAAGGCGAGCGCGACGAGCACGAGCACGACGGCCAACAGGCCGAGCGCGAGCGGCAGCACCGCCGCCGCGTCGCTCGAGTGCACCTGGTCGATCTCGACCCAGTTGAACATCGCGCGCACGTTGGCGTCGAGCGTGGCGCCGCAGTGCGGGCAGGTCTCCTGCGCCTCGCGACTCGCGGGGCGGAAGCGGTCGTAGCGCAGGGGCAGCACGCCGCCGCACTCCATGCAGTAGTGGTTGCGCTCGGCGATCTCGCCGTCCATGCCGGGCACGCGCGACTTGGAGCGCAGGTACTCGATCTCGGCGGCGTTGCGCTCGGTGCGCGAACGGCTCCAGTGGTCGTCCGGCAGGAGCGAGCGCCGCGTCGGCGCGTCGGGAGCGGCCTCCGCGCTCGGAGCGTCGTCGCGCGGCGCGTCGCCCCGCGCGTCGCGCGGATCGCGACCCCCGGGCCGCTCGGGCGGTTCGGGTATCTCGGGAGTCGGGTCGGGAGGAACCATGGGCGGCGTCCCCTCGTCCTGGGGGACAGGCTCTAGTCTAGATCCCACGCGGGCCGTCTCCGCGCACTCCCCGCCCCCCGGCCGCCCCCTGGCCGCCCACCGCCGCGCCCCGCCGTCCCCGCGACGACCGCCGCCACGATGCTGTCGCCCACGCTCCTCGCCGCCGCCCTCCTCGCCGCCGCCCCGGCGCCCGCTCCGCAGCACCACGGCCCGCACCTGCCGAACCAGTTCGAGGTCATCGAGGTCCCCGGACCCTGGGCGCGACCCGTCACGCTGACCTACGCCGACAGCGGCGCGTTCATGGTCGCGAACAAGAGCGGCACGCTCTACTACAACGACGGGACGACGACGCAGACGCTGCCGTTCCTCGACATCGACGACGAGGTGAACGCCCGCGCGGACCGCGGGATGCTGAGCGTGGCCCTGCACCCGGGCTGGACCCCCGACGGCGGCGCGACCTCGTGGGTGTACGTGGCCTACACGAACAGCCCGACGCTCGGCCAGAACCCGATCTACAACCAGGGCGGCTACTACTCCTGGTCGATCCTCGCGCGCTGGAAGGCCGTCGACGACGGTCAGGGCAACGTGGTCGCCGACCTCGCGAGCAAGCAGTACCTGCTCGGCGAACGCCTGCCCGACGGCACGGCGCCGACCGCGATCGCGTCGCTGCACGAGTCGCACAGCAACGGTTCGCTGATCTTCGCGGACGACGGGACCCTCATGCTGTCGTGCGGCGACGGCGCGCACTTCGTCGGGCTCGATCCGGGCGGGCTCGACGACCCGGGCTTCGACGACGTGGTCCATCCGGTCACGGGGCTGAAGGGCCAGATCCCCAAGGAGCAGGACTCCGGCGCCTTCCGCGCTCAGGACCTGCGCAGCCTCGCCGGCAAGGTGCTGCGCATCGATCCCGAGACCGGACTCGGCCTGCCGTCGAACCCCTACTGGGACGGCGACGCGAACAGCCTGCGCAGCCGCGTGTGGTGCCTCGGCCTGCGCAACGCGTTCCGCATGGCGCACCTGCCCGGCTCGGGCAGTAGCGACCCCGCGCTCGCCGATCCGGGACTGTTCGTCGTGAGCGACGTGGGCGCGCAGAACTTCGAGGAGCTCAACCTCGTCAGCGGCCCCGGCCTCAACTTCCAGTGGCCCTGCGTCGAGGGACCGGACCCGCAGAACCTGTACTCGGTCTACGACCGCACGGGCGCGAATCCCTACGCCTGGCTCGACTGCGGCGACCCGCAGGTCGGCGTGCAGACGCCGCCCATCCTCGCGTGGTCGCGCTTCAACCCCGCCGCCGTCTTCCCCCCGACCGCGACGAGCTACGGCATGGACGGCCTGCCCGACGGCGGCTTCGGCGGCAGCGCCGCGATCGGCGGCGCGTTCTACACCGGCGGCGCGAACTACCCGCAGACCTACGACGGGCGCTTCTTCTTCGCCGACTACGGCGACGACTGGATCCGCACGATCGAGTTCGACCAGAACTGGGCGGTGACGCGCGTCGACGAGTTCGCGATGCACTTCGACAGCGTCGTGGACATGGAGCTGCACCCGGTAACGGGCGAGCTCTACGTCGTGCAGCTCAACGACGCCGACGGCTCGAACGGCCACGTGTGGCGCTTGCGCTACGGCTCGAACGGCTCGCCCGACGCGGCCCTCGACGCCGTGTTCACGCCGGGCAGCGCGCCGCTCGCCGTGACCCTCGACGCGAGCGGCTCGACCGACCCCGAGAACGGCACGCTCGCCTACACCTTCGACCCCGGCGACGGCACCGCGCCGATCACGACCGCGAGCGACTCGATCCAGCACACCTACACGGTGGACGGGACCTACGTGGCCAGCGTCACGATCGAGGACCCGCAGATGCTCACGGACACGGCGACGATCGAGGTGCTCGTGGGCGTCTCGCCGCCGATCGTCGAGATCACGAGCCCGTTCCAGGGCACCGGCGTCGTCCCGCCCACCGACGTGACGGTGACCGGGACGGGCACGGACGTGGACGGCTTCGGCCCCGTCACGCTCGACTGGGACCTCGTGCTGCACCACAACCAGCACACGCACCCCGACTCGACCGGCTCCGGCTCGCCGTTCGTGGCCCAGCTCGGCGATCACGGCGCGTTCGGCGACCTCGTGTTCCACGAGCTGATCCTGACCGGGACCACGGTCGGCGGAACGACGGCGACCGACCGCCTCTGGCTGTTCGACGAGCGCCAGGTCTTCGACGTGACCGGCGACGCGCTGTTCGTCTCGCGACTCGACGAGCTCTCGCCGCCCACGCCGCTCGGCACCGGCAATCCCGACTTCGAAGTGCTGCGCGACGGGGTCCTGGTGCCCACGACGACGCCGGCGCTCAACCAGTTCAACACCGACCACGACGGCGACCAGGGCGCGGACGACTGGATGGGCTGGGAGCTGCCCGCCGGCGCGGGCCCCTACGACCGCTTCATGGGCGTCGATCTGACCAGCGGTCAGATCACGCTCAACGGGGGATGGTTCGAGACGCTGCGCGTCGAGGTGCGCGACGGCGGCCAGTGGACCGAGGTCTCCGACTTCGAGACCGACCCGCCCTACCCGGTCGGCCCGACGGCGCCCATCGGCACCGACTTCACGACCTACCGCCTGCGCTTCCGCCCGACCGCGGGCGACGCGATCCGCGTGCGCGGCGTTCCCGGCGGCACCGACGGCTTCGTGTCGGCGTCCGAGCTGCGCGCGCTCATGGCGAAGCCCAACCCGCTCGGCGACGCGCGCGACGTCACGGACGCGGGGACGCTGTTCATGCGCGCGGACGAGCTCGTCCCGCCCGGCTCCCTCGGCAAGGGCAACCCGGACCCCGGCGTGATCACCGACGGCACGGTGCCCGCGAGCGGCAGCGCGAGCCAGATCGCGCAGTTCGCCTCGTTCCACAACGGCGATCAGGGCGCCGTCGACTTCTACGGGTTCAGCTTCGAGGTGCCCTACCGCTTCACGGCCGTGCACTTCACCGAAGGGCTGCACTACTTCGACGGCGGCTGGTTCGAGGACCTCACCGTCGAGACGCGGATGCGCTCGAGCGATCCGTGGACCCCGGTCGCGAACCAGATGATCGCGCCGGGCTACCGCAACCCCGGGTTCGGCAGCCTCTCCTACGAGTCGTTCGAGATCACCTTCGACCCGCGCAACGGTCGCGAGATCCGCATCGTCGGCACGCCGGGCGGGACCTCGGCCTTCACGACCGTCGCCGAGCTACGCGTGTTCGCCAAGGTCAACGACCCCGCCGCCTGCCCGCTCGAGACCTACGGCACAGGCTTCGTCGGGAACGAGCTCGTGCTCGACACGGGCACGCCGGGCAACCTCGGCGGCCCCTTCCACCTGCAGACGACCGGCTGCGCGCCGGGCACGCTCGGGTGGCTCGCGCTCAGCGGCGCCGCGGCCGACCTCGACATCGGCAACGACCAGCGCGCGCTCGTCGACCCGTCCGCGGGCTTCTGGCTGTTCCCCTACTCGGTCGACGCGACCGGCACCGGCATCCGCAAGATCGGGGTCCCGAACGACCCGGGCCTCGTGGGCTCGATCCTCCACTTCCAGTCGATCGCCTTCGACCCCGCGAGCGTGCTGCTCGACCTGTCGAACGGCGTGCGGATCGGACTCTGCCCCTGAGCGGCCGCCCCCCGACCGTCCGTCCGCCGACCGTCCGTCCCCGCCGCGGGCGCGCGGACCGATCGCGGCGATCGCGAGCGCGCGGGGCCTCGCCTCGGCCCGGGCCAGGCCGTAGCTTCTAGGCCGCTGCCATGGCCCAGCCCTCGTACCGACCGCTGCTCCTGCCGCTCGGCCTCATCGCGACCATCCTGGTCGGGTGGGTGCTCAAGGTCGGCGCGCCGATCATCCAGCCGCTGGTGATCGCGCTCCTGCTCACGGGGATGCTGTCGCCGGTCGTGCGGCTGCTCGCGCGCTTCCGCGTGCCGCCGATCCTCTCGGTCCTCTCGCTCGCCGGCCTGCTGCTCTACCTGGCCTTCCTGGGTCTGAAGATCGGGCAGCAGAACGTCGCGGCGTTCATCGACGAGGCCGAGGCGGCGCAGTTCGTGACCGCGCAGGACGAGGAGCTCGAGACCGAGTCGGCGCCCGCCTACAGCGTGCTCGTCGACGGCATCCGCGCGAAGATCGGCGCCTCGTCGCTGCCCGAGGACGTGAAGAACTGGCTCGAGATCGAGCTCCAGGACCTCGTCGCCACGGGCCGCGCCGAACAGTACGCCACCGAGTTCCTGCAGTCGGGCGTCTCACTGAGCCGCACCTTCCTGCTCGTCCTCATCTACATGCTGTTCATCTTCGCGGAGCAGGTCGTGTTCCGGCGCAAGATGCTCGCGGTGGCGGGCGACCGGCGCGAGGAGGCGGCGCGCGTGATGGACACGATCGGGCGCGGGATCCAGCGCTTCGTCGGCATCAAGACGCTCACCTCGCTCGCGACCGGCGCGATGGGCTACGGCGTGCTCGTGGCGCTCGAGGTCCCCTACGCGCTGCCGTTCGCGCTGATCACCTTCCTGTTCAACTTCATCCCCTACTTCGGCAGCCTGCTCGCGGGCGCGCTGCCGACGATCACGGCCCTGGCCGTGTCGGACACCTGGGTGACGGGCGCGACGGTGGCGGTGCTGTACTTCATGATCAACACGGTGATCGGCTCCTACGTGGAGCCGAAGATCATGGGGCGCGAGCTCGATCTGTCGCCGCTCGTGATCATCGTCTCCGTGGTCGTGTGGACCGCCCTGTGGGGCGTCGTCGGCGCGCTGCTCGCGGTGCCGCTCATGGCGACGCTGCAGATCGTGCTCGCGAGCATCGAGACCACGCGACCGATCGCCGTGATGCTCTCGAGCGGCCCACCCAAGGAAGGCGGGCGCAAGCCGCTGCGCCGGATCGCCTGACGCAGCCGGGCGCGTGAGCGACGACCGCTACCGCACGATCGCCGGCTCCGTGCGCCACGAGGCCGAGCGGATCAAGGGCTCGCGCTTCGTCGCCCTCGCCGCGCGCGCGACCACCGAGGCCGAGGCCACCGGCGTCGTCGAGGCGGAGCGCGCGCGCTACGCCGACGCGCGGCACCACTGCTTCGCCTGGCGCCTGTCGGGCGACCCGCGCGACGAGCGCGCGAGCGACGACGGCGAGCCGGCCGGCTCGGCCGGACCGCCGATCCTGCGCCAGATCCACGGTCGCGAACTCGAGGGGCTCGTGGTGGTCGTCACCCGCTGGTTCGGCGGCGTGAAGCTCGGCGTGGGCGGGCTGATCCGCGCCTACGGCGGCACGGCCGCCGAGGCCCTCGAGCGCGCCGAGGTCCGCGAGGTCGTGCGCACCTGCGACCTCGAGCTCGAACACGCGTACGCCGCCGGCGGACTCGTCGAGTCGCTGCTCCGCCAGTACGCGGGCGAGGCGCTGGGTGCGGAGTACGCGGCCGAGGTCGTGACGCGCGTGCGCGTGCCGCGCGAGCACCGCGCGGCCTTCGCCCGTGACTTCCGCGAGGGCACGGCCGGGCGCGGGACCTGCCGGGACGCCGACCCCGAGCCCGGACCCGAGCCCGGACCCGAGCCCGGACCCGAGCCCGGACCCGAGCCGGAGCGCTGACGCCGAACGCGCGCCGCGACCCGGACCGCGACAGCGCCCACGACACTGCCCGCGACACGGCCCGCGCGGGCGCGGCGTCGGCGTCCTGGCCCCGCCGTCGACGCCCGCGCCGCGCGACGGGAGTTCTTCGGTGGGCTGCTAGTCTCTTGGGCCGATGGACACGCTCGCCGCACACGACTCGCCGCCCGCGCGCCGGGCCGCGTCCCCGCTCGCCCGGGTGCTCGTCGCCCTCGAGGTGGCCCTGTGGGCGGCGATCGCCCGCGCCGGCTCGCTGCTGCTCCTCGAGGACGGCCTGAGCGCGCTGTCGCTGAACGGCGCCGCGGCCTCGGTGCGCACCGCCGCCGCGGTCGGCCTGGTCGGCGGCCTCGCCGCCGCCCTCGCGCCCCGCGCACTGCGCCTGGTCGGCGCCCTCGTCGCGGGCGCCCTCGTCCTCGTCGCCGCGTTCGGCTGGCCCCACGCCGAGTTCGGCGCCGGCACCTGGCCGCTCGAGGGCACGGCCGTCGACCGTCAGCGCCTGCTCGTGGCCGCCTCGGCGGGGCTGTTGGTCGCGCTGCGACTCGCGCTCGTTCCGATCCGCGCGGCCGGCGGCTTCGCGGTCGTCGCGGCGACGGCCGCGGCCGCGTTCGTGCTCGAGTCGCGCGTCGACGCCCGCTCCGACGCGCTCCGCCCTCCGATCGTCGACTGGCGCGTGCGCTCGAGCGTGCTCGAGTCCCCCGAGCTGTACCGCGTGCTGCGCGAACACTCCGAGCGCGACGTGACGACGAAGGTCTTCTCCACGACCTCGAACACGAGCCTCAACGGCGGACCGAGACCGGCGCTCGTCATGGTGCCGCCGTCGCGCGTGCGCATCGAGATCCCGCCCGAGTGGGCCGAGATCGGCGCGCGCCTCGACCTGGCCGCGGGCGTCGACGAGGAGTCCTGGAAGGAGGTCGGGCGCTCGCGCGGCCTCGTCTTCCGGGCCCGCGTCGGCGAGGAGACGGTCTTCAAGAAGACGCTCGTGCGCCGCGACTACGACGGACCGGCGCTCGACGACGCGGACATTGCGCGCGAGTGGCACGAGACGAAGATCGACCTCGCGGGCGTCGAGGAGATCGTCCTGAGCGTGCGCACGACCGACGACACGAAGGTGTCGTCCGACCTCGTCTGCGGCTTCGCCAACCTGTTGATCGAGACGCCGCACGAACAGCGTCGCGCGCTGTCGTCCCGCGTCGACCCGTCCCTCGTGTTCGTCGTCATCGACACGATGCGCGCCGACGCCTTCGACCCCGCGCTCGACGGGCACACGCCGGCGATGGCGCGGATCGCGGGTCGCGGTACGCGCTTCGACCGCGGCTACTCCGCCAGCTCGTGGACCTGGCCGTCGACGGCGTCGCTGCTGACCGCGCTGACGCCGCCCGAGCACGGCGTGCAGGACGCGGAGAGCAACTTCCTCTCCGAGCGCTGGCTGACGCTCGGCGAGCACCTGCTCGAGAACGGCTTCTCGACCGCGGCCTGGTCGATGAACCCGCTCGTCTCCGCGAACAAGAACTTCGACCAGGGCTTCCAGACCTTCCACGAGACGAGCTGGGAGCGCGCGTCGACGGTGATCGACGACGTGTGCGCGTGGATCGAGGACAAGCGCCGCGAGCGCTTCTTCCTGTTCCTGCAGTTCACCGACCCGCACGGCCCCTACGAACCGCCCGACGAGGTCAAGGCGCGCTTCGGCGTCGAGGATCCGCGCGGGTACTCGCACACCGCGCTCGAGACGCTGCAGCGCAAGGGCCGCGACCGCACGCCGATCGAGAAGGCCCTGTGGCCCGAGTGGGTCGAGCACGCGCACCGGCTCTACGACCTCGAAGTGCACGACGTGGACGCCGCGCTCGCGCGGATCGAGGCGACGCTCGAGCGCCTCGGGCTCGACGACCGCACGCTCGTGGTGATGACCAGCGACCACGGCGAGGAGTTCCTCGAACACGGTCGCATGGGCCACGGACCGCAGCTGTTCGAGGAGACGATCCACGTGCCGCTCTTCCTGGCGGGCCCCGGGGTCCCCGTCGGACGCGTCGAGTCGCGCGTCACGGCCAATCGCTTCCTCGCGCCGACGCTGCTCGACCTGCTCGGGATCGCGCGCGCCGAGAACCTCGACGGACCCAACGTGCTCGAGGACGAGGACGCCGCGCCGCAGGTGCTGCTCTCCACCGCGATCGGCGACTGGCGCGGCATCGGCCGGCTCGACATCTTCGGCGTGCGCGAGGGCGACTGGCTCTACCACTACGGCGTCGATCCCGACGGTCGCGACCTGCGCCGCCAGGCACTCTTCGACCTGGGCGACTCGCTCATCGCCGGCGACAACGAAGCGCGGTCCGAGCGCGGTCGACCGATCGCCGAGCGCCTGCGCGCGCGCATCGAGAGCTGGATCGAGGACGCGGAGCGCGTGCGCCCGTCCTCGTTCGGCGCGGACGCGAGCACGCTCGACTTCCTCGAGCAGATGGGCTACGCCGAGGTCGCCGACGACGCGAAGCGCGGCGCCGCGAACGGCGACACGAACGGCGACTCGAACGGCGGCGACGGGACCGACGACGAGGACGGCTGAGCCGCGCGCCCCGCGTCGACGGCGGAGGCCCGCGCCCTCGAACGGCGCCGCTCGAACGGCGCCGATCGCCGGCGTCAGGCGCCCCGGTCGAAGCCGCCGCCGCTCTTGAGCGCCCGGCCGATCAGCCGGGCGAGGCGCGCGTCCTCGACGCCGCCCTCCGTCTCCCCCGCGCCATCGAGCGCGTCGAAGGCGTCCTCGAGCGTGAGCAGGCGCCCGTCCTCGTGCAGCACGCTCACGTCCACGCGCCGACGGGGATGATCGATGGCGAGCACGCGCACCGCGACCGTCGAACCGCGCGCGAGTTCGCGTCGACCGGGGACGAGCGGGCCGACGCCGTCGGCGTCCGCGAGCGCGCGCACGCCGCCCGGCAGGTCGAACCACTGCCCCTTCGGCGTGCGCTCCGACGCGCGCGCGACGACGACCGGATGGCGCTCGCAGCGCGCGGCGAGGTCGTCGAGCGGATCCGCGGTGAGCTGCTTGAGCCCGAGCGAGATGCGCCGCCCGCGCGGATCGACGCGCAGGACGAGGACCTCGACGGTCGCGCCCTTCTCCACGACCTCGCCGGGGTCGTCGACGCGACCGTGCGCGAGGTTCGAGACGTGGATCAGTCCGCGCGTGCGCGGACCGAGCTCGACGAACACGCCGTAGGGAACGATGCGCGCGACGCGTCCGCTGACGATGCGACCGGGGACGACGTCGCCGCGCCCGAGTCCGCGCTCGCGCTCGCGGCTCGTCGCCAATCGGCGCGACAGGATGACGCGCTGGCGGTGCGACTCGACCGCGAGCACCTCGCACGCGAAGCGGTGTCCGACGAGCGCGCGGGGCTGGACGCGGCGTCCGAGGCCGAGCTGCGAGAAGGGCATGAAGCCGTGGAGGTCGCCCGCGCGCAGCTCGAGGCCGAAGGGGTGCGGCGCGATCACGCGCGCGTCGACGAGCGCGCCGACGCGGACCTCGCGCCACGAGTCGAGGGGCGGTGCGTCGGGACGCTCGCAGACCCACAACCCCTCCTCGGTGCCGCGCAGGGTGAAGCGCAGGCGCGCGCCCAGCGCGGGGGCGGGCTCGTCGTCGTCGATCCGCCAGACGCCCTGGAAACGCGGCCCGAACTCGACGAACACGTCGCGGCCGTCGACCCCCACCACGGTGCCCACGCGCACCTCCAGGGTGTGCGCGCCGCGGCCCGCCGGCGGGCCGTCCAGGTCGTCGCCGGGCAGGGGCCAACGCTCGGCGCGCGCGGCGCCCGGCGCGGCGCTGCGGGAGGACCGCAGGGCGCGGCGCAGGAGCGGTCGGTTCTGCGGGTCGAGGGTCATGGCCATAACCTCCTGGACGAAGGGGCGTTCGCGGCTCCCGGGCGAGCCTCGGGAACCATCTGGGGCGGCCACCGTCCTGCTAACGGCGGATCCGCCGTTCTCCTGCTCTTGGAGCTACACTAGGGAGGCGGCCGCCCTCGGCGCGAGCTTTCCTGCCCCTCGCCCTCTTACGACCCGTGACCGCGAGATTCGATCGCGCGCCCGCACTCGCTGCCGGCGCCTCCTCCACCACCGCTCGCCGCGACTCGCGCCCGTTCCGCGCGCTTCGCGATTCCGCCCCGTCCCGCCTGCTCCGCGCCGCGGCGCCCGCCGCACTCGCGGCGAGCCTCCTGGCCGCGCCCGGCCTGGCCCAGGCGACGCTCGCGTTGCCGGGCGAGGCCCAGGACCTGGACCGCACCGCCACGGGTGACCTGTTGGTCACCACCTCGGCGGGACACGTCATCGAGGTGACGAGTTCGGGCAGCGCCACCTGGTTGGCCTCCCCCGGCGATCTCGTGCGCCCCGCCGTCGCGAGCGTGTCGCTCGGCCCCGGCAGCGCCGCGGTGATCGACGACACCGGCTCGATCTACGAGGTCGGCACGGTGCCGGGCACGCCCCAGCTGCTCTACGGCGACGTGTACCTCGTCCGCGAGCCCACCGACCTGGCCATCGATACGGCGGGCACTTTCTGGATCGCGTGCAAGACGGTCTCGAACAACACGCGCTGCATCGCGCACGCGAGCGGCGACGGCCGGCGCTGGGCCTACTACTCCGTCGAGGGCTCGCCCCTCGCGCTGGCGAGTGACCCCGTCAGCGGCGGCATGCTCCTCAGCGACGGCTTCAACGGCCTCGAGACGCTCGTCGCCGACGGCGACGGCGCGCCCGTGCGCCAGATCGTCGGCAGCGCCACCGGCTTCACCGCCGGGCGCCTCGACGGCGACGTCGCGATCAACGACGCGGGGGACGTCTACGTGGCCGCGGACGCAACGGTCCTGTTCCACGACCGCTCGGCCGGAACCACGACGACCTTCACGACGCTGCCCGGCACGGTGCGCGGCCTCGCGCTCGCGCCCGCGTCGACCGGCGGCGGCGACAGCCTGTGGATCGCCTACGGCAACGGCAGCTCGACCCTGCAGGAGGTCCTCCTGGGTGAGGTCGCCGCCGATCGCGTCGTCCCGGCGATCACCGACGTGCCCGGCACCGGCGCGCAGCTGCTCACCTACGGCCTCAACGCGAACTGCGCGACCGTCGACCTGGACGGCAACCTCCTCGTGGGTGGCGACGTGTTCGGCGCCGCGGTGCGCATCGATCGCATCGAGCTGCCGAGCCTCGCGACCTCCGTCGTGGCCGACGCCGCCGACGGTCTGTCGTCGCGCATCGAGGGCATGCACGTGCAGGCGGACGGGCGCATCATCGCGCTCGCGGCGTTCGGCGCCGTGCACACGGTCGACGAAGGACCCGGCGCGCCGAGCGTGGCGGCCCTCTTCTCCGACCCGCTCAATCAGATCACGACCGGGAAGGGCATGGCCGTCGACCGCAAGGGCGACATCTACATCGCCGACCGGCAGGGCTGGGCCTTCGGGCTCGTCCACCGCCTCGACGCCAGCGGCGGGTTCGCGACGCTGCTCGCGCTCCAGGACACGCGCGGCGTGTTGGGCGACACGCTCGGCGGACGCCTGCTCGCCAACGAATGGCGCGGCACGGGATTCAACGGCGTCGTCGGCGTGATCGACGAGGTGTCCGCCTCGCTCGACCCGCTCGTCGGCTTCGACGGCCTCAACATCTCGAACCAGTCCAACGTCGGCGACGGCGCGATGGTGATGGACGCGTCGGGGCGCATCTACGTGAGCTGCGAGGACGAGTTCGCGGTGCGCGCCTGGAACCCGGCGACCCAGCGGACCTACCGCATCGGCTCCGGCTACCTGAACCGCGCCACCGGCCTCGCGATCACGCGCTCGACGAACCCGGCGGCGAGCTCGACCGGCTTCAGCCTCTACGTCTCCCAGTGGAACCGCCTGCACGAGATCCCCGGCGTGCCGCCGGCGGCGCCGCGCACGGTCGACCTCGAGGCGCCCGGCTGCGGCGAGCTCCTGACCTGGTCGCGCCCCGAGTGGGGCCGCCCGATCGCGGTCGCGTACGACGACGCCGGCGCGCGCCTCGTCGCCGTGACCGACGGTGACGCGGTCGTCGAGCTCCCGCTCGACGGTTCGCCCGCGACGCGCCTCGCGCACACCGGGACGGGCCTGACCGGACCGCTCACCGCGATCGCGACCGATCCTTCCGGGGACCTGCTCGTCGGCAACCAGGACGGTCTCGTCGTGCGCCTCTCGCCCGGCACCGGCTACGTGCCGACCGTCGAGTTCGCCGACGCCGCGGACGACGTCGTCGACCTCCTCGACCTCGTCCACGACCCCTTGGCCGGCACGTTCCTGCTGGAGGCCGCGCCCGACCCCGACGGCGTGGCGCGCCTCTACCGGCTGACCGGCGGCACGCTCGAACTGGTGGCGCTGCCCTGGAACGGTCGCGCCATGAGCCTCGACCCGCTCGCTGGTCACCTGTTCGTGTCCCAGGGCGCGACCAGCACGTCGCAGGGCGAGCTCCTGCGCGTGCACCTGGACGCGACGCCCGCGCTCGCGAACCACTGGCCCTCGACCCAGTACACCCCGTTCGATCTCGACGACGCGAGCCGCGGTTCGGCGATCGACGGCGACGGCAACGTCTACCTCGCTTCGGCCGGAACCGGTCGGGTGCAGGTGATCGACCGCGCCACGCAGACCGCGGCGCTCCTGGCCGGCAACTACGACGCGCCGCTGGGCCTCGTCGTCGCGCCGGGGCGTCCGGGCATCGCCGGTGCGAACGGCGCGAGCCTCTTCGTGATCGACGGCTACAGCGTCTTCGAGCACGGCATCGACGCCGACGTGCCGCCGACCTCGATCGCGTCGACGCTCGACCCGGATCCGTTCATGGTCCCCGCCCTGTTCCAGTTCGGCGGCGGACACGAGTTCACGCTCGAGAGCCCCGGGGACGCGGGCCGGCCGTTCATCGTGCTCCCGGGCACGAACGGTCAGCTCAACGGCTACCCGACCGCGCTCGTGGGTGGTGACAACGGCGACGGTCGTGTGATCGCCCAGGACTTCGACCTGTTCTGGCTCGAAGCCGCCGCCAACACGCCGCCCTTCAACACCTTCTTCGGAGTGCTGGACGGCACCGGGGTGCCGCAGTCGCCGATCCGCTTCAACGCGCCGAACACGCCGTCGACGACGGGCCTCGACCTGCACCTCGACCTGACCTGGGTGACGCTCGACCTGATGGCGCCGAACCTGATCGGCACGGTCGGCGGGACCGCGCAGACCTTCGTCGGTCTGTAGCGGCACCACCGCCACGCGGCGCCGCTCCCGAGGGGATCGGCGCCGCGGGTCCCGTTCGCGCGGGGCGGGAGGCCGTGCACCGGCGGGTATGATCCCGCCCGTGTTCGCCCGCCTGAAGAGAGCCGCCAGCCGCGTGCGCTGGAACGTGGTCTGGGACACCTACGACGTCTTCGTGCGCGACGTGGTGCCCGAGGACGCCGCCTTCGAGGCGCCGGACGGCTACCGCTTCGACTGGGGCACGGCCGAGGAGGTGCTGGGCTTCGAGGCGTACCACACCGAGCTCGACGCGACCGACCGGCGGCACGGGGCCGAGCGCCTCGGTCTGGACCACCGCCTCGTCGTCGGGCGCTCGGACACCGGCGACGCCGTGTTCACGATGTGGGTCAATCCCCGCAACCTCAACGTCCCCCACTTCGTGAAGCGCCGTCTCGGACCCCACCAGGTGTTCATCTACAAGGCCTACACGAGCCCCGACCACCGCGGTCGCAAGCTGTACCAGGCGGGGATGCGCTTCGTGCTGGCCGACCTCGCCCAGCGGGGGCTGTCCCAGCTCGTCGGCTACGCCGCCGTGACGAAGACCGTGTCCCGCGCCGGTCTCAGCCGACTCGCCTTCCGCTCGGCCGGTACCTTCAAGGGCTACGGCTACCGTCGTCCCTTCGTGGTGCGCACCTCGCGCGCGCTCGTGGAGAGCTTCCCCGAAGCCGTTCCCCGCACGGGCCTCGACCTCACCTGAGCGCCCTCGCTCCCCCTCCGCCATGGGCTTCGTCCTCACCACCATCGCCCGCACCGCCGTCGTCGCCTGGGTCGTCGGCGGCGCCTACGCCGCCTGGGAGTTCGCCACGGTCGACCACGTTCGCGAGTTCCAAGCCGTGGGCGCCGACCCGGCCGGTGCGGGCGAGCGCGTGAACGCCTGGTTCCAACGCACGAGCGTCGAGGTCCTGGGCTTCGCGCTGGTCGCCCTCGTCGTCGCCGCGGTCGCGCGTTCGGCCGGCGGCGGCGATCGCGCCCGCACGCGCGGCCTGGTGTGGATCCTCGCCGGCGCGCTGTGGGCCTGGATCCGACACGGGGCGTACTACGCCGAGGAGCTCGTGCCGTTCCTGTCGCCGGCGCAGCTGGCGCTCCTCACGCTGCTCGGTTGGGGCGGGCCGGCGGCGGCGCTCGTCGTGCTCACCTTCGCGTCGACGCGCCTGCCCACCGCCGCGAACGCGCGCTTCGGCCCCGCGGCGACCGTCGCCGGCGTCCTCGTGATCGTCGGGTCGGAGCTGTGGCGCGCGGCGGTGCGCTCGGGGGGCGGCCTCGCGTCGGGCGCCTCGCTCGCGGCACTCGTCGGCGTGGGCGTCGCACTCCTCGTGCTGCCGGGCGCGCTCGCGCGCGGACGCGGGGACGCGACGAGCGCCGACGCGGACGCCGCGGCACCGGGCGCGGCTTCCGGCGCGCGCGTCCCGCGCCCGCTCGCGCTCGCGGTCGTCGCGACCACGCTCGTCGGTCTGGGTCTGCGCCTACTCTCGCCCGCGCCGCCCACGCCGGTCTACCCCGAGCTCGCGAGCGACCGCGCCGACGCACCGACCGACGGCGAGCGCCCGCGCAACGTCATCTTCGTCCTGATCGACACGCTGCGCGCCGACGCCCTGGGGTGCTACGGCTACGAGCGCCCGACCTCACCGCGGATCGACGCGCTCGCGAACGCGGGCACGCTCTTCGAGGACGTGTCGAGCCCGGCGCCGTGGACGAAGCCGTCGACCGCCTCCGTGCTGACGGGGCTGTGGCCGTCGCGGCACGGCGCACTCAAGCACGGCAGCAAGCTGCGCACGCCCGACGAGCTGCCGACGCTGGCCGAGTCGTTCCGCGAAGCCGGCTTCGCGACCGCGGGCTTCGTCTCGAACCCGAACGTGAAGGCCGACTTCGACTTCGACCGCGGCTTCGACGAGTTCTTCGACAAGCCCGTCGACGACAGCGTGCCCAACGCGACGATCCGCGATTCGCTGTTCGGGCGCCTCGTGATGGCGGTGTCGCGCTACCAGTTCAACTGGAAGTACGCGAACGACATCTTTGCGATGAACCGCCACGTTGAGGCCTGGCTGCGCGCCAACAAGGACCAGGACTTCTTCCTCTACGTCCACTACATCGACCCGCACACGCCCTACGCACCGCCGGCGCGCTGGCGCCGTGAGTTCGCGCGCTCGCACGGCGGGTTCCCGCTCCACACGCAGCGGCGCGCACTCGTCGGCCGCGACCTGTACGACGCGGAGGTGCGCACGAGCGACGAGGGCCTCGAGGACGTGCTCGACCTGCTCGACGAACTCGGCATCGCCGACGAGACGCTGATCGCGATCACCTCCGATCACGGCGAGGAGTTCAACGAGAAGGGCATGTTCGAGCACGGCTACTCGCTGTACCAGGCCGAGGTGTTCGTCCCGATGATCTTCAACGGTCCCGGCGTGCGCGCGCAGCGCGTCGGCACTCCGGTCAGCACGACGCAGATCCCGGCGACGCTGCTCGAGATGGCCGGCGTGGGCCGCAGCGACGGCGAGCGGCCGTTCGTGTTCGGCGACGCGACCTCGCTCGCGCCCGTGTTGAGCACGGGCGCCGGCTCGGCGGCGCCGATGAACTTCCTCGAGAACGAGTTCAACATGTCGCAGGCGCCGAACCCGGAATTCGTCCACGAAGGCATCCGCGAGGGCTCGTGGAAGCTGGTGCTCACGCGCAAGAGCCGCTTCCGCCCCATCGATCGCTATCCGTCCGAGGAGCTCTACGACCTCGCGACCGATCCCGACGAGACGAACAACCTGTTCCACGACGAGGAGCAGGAGGACCGGGTCGAGCGGATGATGCGGCGCCTCGACGCCCACCGCACCTTCCTCGAGGCCAAGGGCCTGCGCGGCGGCGACGTCAAGGAGATGAGCGCCGCGGAGATCGAGATGCTGAAGCAGCTCGGCTACCTCACGGACGAGGAGTGACCGCGTCGGGCGAATTGCGCCTCGAGCGCCACGCCGGGCTCGACGCGTTCGAAGCGCTCGCCGACCGCTGGGACGCGCTCGTCGCGCGCACCGACCTCGACCCTCTGTGCAACGGCGCGCGCTGGCTCTCCACGCACGCGCGCGCCTTCGCACGGGACGAGGACTGCTTCGCCTACACCGTGACGCGCGCGTCCGACGGCGAACTCGTGGGCGGCGCCGCCTTCAAGCGCGAGCCACGCCGCGGGCGCGTGGCACTGCGACGGATCCAGTGGCTGGGCGACGGCACCTACGACACCGACTACCAACAGTTCGTCAGCCTGCCGGGGCTGGACGAAGCGGTCTGTCGCGTCGTCCTCGACGGGTTGGCGCGCGAGCGCGGGACCGACGCCGTCGTCCTCGCCGTCGTCCCGAACGCGTCCGCGTTCCTGCGCGTCCTACGCGCCGAACTCGAGCGCCGTGGACTCCCGATCCGCACCCTGGACGAGGCCGCGGCCGCGATGGCGCTCCCCCGTGACTTCGACGCGTACGTCTCGAGGCTCAAGAAGCGCATGCGCAGCAAGGTGCGCCAGGCGCTGCGCCGCGCCGAGACGGAAGAGGTCGAGTGGTACACGCCCGACCAGCCGCTCGAACCGTGGCTCGCGGAGCTGTGGGACCTGCACACGCGCCGGTGGAACGCCAGCGGCGAGGAGGGTTCGTTCGCGAACGAGCGCCGACGCGCGTGGTACCGCGCGCTGCTGCCGCTCGAGGCCGCGGACGGCACGCTGGCCCTGGCGCGACTGCGCACCGCGGCGGGAACGGTCGCCGTCCAGTACGGCCTCGTGCGCGGGGGGACCTACTACCAGATCCAGGAGGGCTACGCGCCCGAGCTCGAGGCCGAGCGGCCGGGTTCGCAGCTGCGCGCGGCCATGATTCGCGACCTGATCGAGCGCGGCGTCGAACGCTACGACTTCATGCAGGGGCTCTCGCGGCACAAGACCGACTGGGGCGGCGAACCGGTCCCGTGCACGACGCTGTCGTTCCCGCTGCCCAAGCTCCTCCCCCGCGCCGTCTTCGCCGCGAAGAACGCGGTTCAGCGATTGCGCGCGGCGAGCTCGTAGAGGGCGCTGTGCCCCATCGCGACGCCGTCGAGCTCGCCGAAGAAGAAGTCGAGGTAGCGTCGGCAACGATCCACGAACGCGTCGCGTGCGCGCTCGTCGGGCGCGTACTCCGTGCACCCGGGCGTGATCGTCGGCGAGTGGAAGTAGAAGGTGAAGACCTTCTGGCCGCGCTGGTGGAGGCCGCGCGTCAGGCGCATCATGTCACCGAGCGTGTGCCCTTCGGGTGTCAGGCGCGAGCGCTCGAGCAGCTTCAGCCGCGAGAGCACGCCGCCGACCCGCAGCTTCGAGAGCGGTCGCTTGCTGATCACCGGGAACATCCGCGGCCCGCGGCGGTGCAGCCCGCCGAGGTAGGCGCCGGTGACCGGGATCTCGAGCATCCGCTCGCGTCCCTCGATCCAGTACGGCACGGCGCGCAGTCCGGAGAAGTTCGGGCCGCCCTCGTTGCGGTAGTCGAACGGCGGCGCGGTGCTGGCGTCGATCAGGAAGCCGAGGCGCTCGAGGTGCTCGAGCGTCGCGCCCGCGATGCCGAAGCGCCCCGCCTGGTAGAGGATCGGACGCCGACCGGTCCCCGCCTCGATCGCTTCGACGAGGGCCTCGAGTTTCGCGTACTCGAGCTCGGGCGACAGGTTGCCGGGGAACGAGTTGGTGAGGCCGACGCTCTCGTCGTGGGGCGGATTGACCCAGGGGTGCAGGTGCGCGCCGATCTCGGCCGAGCCCTCGTCGAGCCAGGCCTTGAAGTGGCCGCCCTTCTGGGTCGCGACGGGGTAGTCGATCGCGTAGGTCGGCACCAGGCCGTACTCGCGCAGGACCTCGTGCGCCAGGTGCAGGTCGTCGATCGCGCGGGTCGAGACCTCGTCGCGCGAGAAGCCCCCGCGCCAGTCGAACTCCTCCTCCGTCGCGATCAACGCGAGGAGGACGGGCTCTTCGAGCGTCGAGAGATCGGCGGCGGGGCCGCTGATCCGGAGCGCGGGGCAAGGAAGGTCGGGGGGTATCACGTCCGGGGCGATCGGGCTGGTCGCCCGAGTGTATCCCAGCCGGGGGCCACGGTCGCGTCGTGCACGAGGCGCCCGGCGAACAGCAGCGCCGCGAGCGCGTCCTCGGGGCCGAGCGCGGCGAGCTCGGCCGCGTCGACGCGGGCGACGCGCGGACGGGCGCGGCGCGCCTCGCACCGGCCGACGAGCGCGTCGATCCGCACGCGTCCCCTGGGCAGCCAGCGGACGCCGCCGGTGTCGCGGACCTCGCCCCCCTCCCACAGTCGAGCGAGCAGCGAGGCCAGCGCCTCGATCGGACAGGCCTCCTCCGCTCGCCGACGCGCGTCGCGAACGGGCACGGTCCGCCGGCGCGCCTGCTGCACGCTGGCGTAGAGCGCGGCGGCCGGAACGACGCGGCTGCCCGCGAGGAAGAGCGGCTCGCCCTGCGCGCGGAGTGCCTCGACGAGCAGGGCTCGCAGTCGCGTCACGGGGGCTTCGTGCATGGCGTCGGGACGGCAACGCGTGGACGGTGACGCGTGGACGGTGACGCGTGGACGGCAACGCGCGGACCGTGATTCGCGGAAGGCGACGCGCGAACGGTGATCCGCGAGCGGTGATCCGCGAGCGGTGATCCGCGAGCGGTGAGGCGAGCGCCTCGACGCGCCGACCGCTCTGCGAGAACCGCAGCGCGCGGCCGGCTGCTCGTGCGCCCGCGCCGCCGGGCTGCCCGCAGTGGCCGGCGCCGCGGTGCGGCGGGTCAGACCCGCTTCACCAGCAGCCAGTTGGTGCCGCTGTCCGCGTCGCGGTACAGATGGACCTTCACGTTCGTCGGCCGCATCCGATAGGTGAAGGTGTACGGGAACAGGTGGTTGAGGCTCCCGTCCGCGATCCCGCGCTCGAACAAGCCGCGGAAGAGCGAGTTGTTCGTGCAGGGCGCGAGGTCGCGGAAGAAGTGGCGACCTACGGCGTCCTCGGGCTCGAGCCCGGTGAGCTGGGACTCGTAGCGGTTGTACGAGAGGACGACGCCGTCGTCGTCCAGCTCGATCACTCCGAAGTCCAGCGCGTCGCGCTCGTCGTCGGAGAGATCGCACAGTTGACCGAGCGAGGGAGCGATCGAGAGCTCCTCCCGCTCGGCCATGCGTGCTGCGTGCTCGTAGAGCCTGTCGTCCAACGAGCTCATGGCGTGGTTCGGCGCGGGGTGCGCGTCCTGGTCAGCCGTTGTTGCACTCGAGCTTCCACTGCCCGCCGTTCAGGCGGCCCGTGAAAGTGACCTTCGAGCTCGAGAAGACGCCGCTCAGCTGCTCCGCCATGGTGCGAAGGTCCTGCGCGATCTTCATCGCGTCCTGCATGCCTTCGTCGCTGGAGACGTGGTGCGAGACGTCGTTGGCCATGTCGATGGCGTCTTCGATGGCGTCCTCGACTTCGATGTCGTCGTTGTTCATGTCGTAGGTGTGGGTCGGGGGTGGAGTGGTCTTGAGGTGATCGAACGCGTCCCTGGCCTCGTCCAACGAACCGGCGTCGACGGACAGGAGGAAGGCCTCCCGTTCGGCGACGAGCGCGGCGATCCGGACGCGCATGTCGTCCATCTCGTCGAGCGCCGGCGCGTTCTCGCACTCCGACTCGAGGTCGGCGATGCGAGCGTTGAGGTCGTCGATCAGGGCGAGGATCTCGTCCGTCTGGGACGAGCCGAGCTCCTCCTCGAGGCGCTGACGCTCCGCGTACATGTCGCAGAGCTGCGCCTCGACGCTGCTCATCTCGAGTTCGTTTCGTTCGCTCATGGGGCGTCGGGGCAATGGGGTTCCGAGCGCGTCCCTGCTCTGTCGATGCACCTCGCCGCGACGACCAAGTCGATCCGCCGAAAACTCCGCGGTGCGGAGCCGACCGCCGGTTCGCGGCGCTGCGGTGCCGTCGCCGCAGCGCCAACGGCTCGCGCGCCACGCGTCGCCAGCCGCCGCGCGACACGGTGCGGACGGCGCAGCCCGAGTCACCCCGCCGGTCGGCCCGCCGGTCGGCCCGCCCGTCACTCCGCCGGTCGGCCCGACGGCTCGGTCGGCGCGGCTCCTCGCGTTCCTCGTCTCGGACGGCGCCGGCCCGGGTCGGCGTCCGCCCGAGTCGGCGTCGGTCGGGTTCGGCATCGGTCCGGGTCGGCGTCGTCCCCGGTCGGCGCCGGCCGAGGTCGGCGTCCGTCTCGGTCAGCGTCCGTCTCGATCGGCGTCGCTCGAGGTCAGCGCCGGCCTGGATCGGCACCGGCCTGGATCGGCACCGGCCAGGCTCGGCGTCGGTCTCGGTCGGCGTCCGACTCGCTCGGCATCGGTCTCGGTCGACTCCGGCTTCGGTCGCTCGGCGCTCGGACGCGCTGATCTCGGGTCGAACGACGGCGCGCCGAGCGGCCGCCGCGGGCCAAGTTCTGGCTGAACACCTCTCAACCGTCGGACGCCCCCGCCGACAACGACGAGACCGTCCGTCCCCATGACCCCCATCCTCCTCGGGACCCTCACCCTGGCCACGCTCGCCCTCGGCGGCGCCTTCGGAGCCCTCGTGACCGCGCGCAGCGAGCGTCGGCGCCACGAGTCGGCCCTCGACGACGCCGTGGCGGAGCTGTTGGCCCAGGTCGAGCAGCGCCTCGCCCCCCTCCCGAACGAGGACGGCGCCGGCGCACCCCCGCTGTCGATCGCGGAGCAGCTCGCGCGCATCGAGTCGAGCCTGTCCGGGATCGGGAGCGGCGCCGTGTTCGAGCACGACGGGGCCGGGCCGCACGCGACTCCCGAGTCCGGTTCGAGCGCGGCCGACACGCTCGATCCGCAGTCGGACGCGGCGGAGGTCTCGGTCGCGACGGCGTCCACCGCCGACGACGAGCCGTTCGACCCGGCGGAGTTCGCGGGCCTGGACCTCTCGGGCGAGGACGACGACGCCGCGCTCGATCCGCCGTCGATGGACGAACGGGGCGACGACGCCCCGGCGGTCGATCCGGACGACCCGGAGATGGCGGCGCTCCTGGCCGAGCTCGAGCTGGACGACGAGCTCGACCTGTCCGGCAGCGACGACACGGACTTCGGTGCGTCCGAGTTCGACGAGTCCGAACTCGGCGGGTCCGAGTTCGCCGACGAACTGGCGGAGCTCGACGCCATGGACCTGGAGGCCGCTGCGGAAGCGGTGGAAGCCGCGATCGGCGAGGCGAACGAGGCGACGAGCGACGCGGACGACCCCGATCTGGACGCCTTGGCGACGATCGCCGATGCGCTGCTCGAGAGCGCGGAGGGGGGCGAGCTCGACGACGACGCGATGATCGGCTCGAGCGCGACCGAGCCGGTCGACAGCCCGGACCCCTTCGACGCCGGGGCCAGCGGGTCCAGCGGCGCGAGCTCACCGAGCACCGAACACGAGGCCACGCACAACGGGTCGGACGACACCGATCTGGTGGGCGCCGAGTTCGACGACGCCCTGCTCGTCTCGCGCGAGGCCGACGACGACCGAACGGACGCCGGCATCGGCCACGACGGCCGCAGCGACAGCAACAGCGACGACCACGCTGGCGACGAGGCGTCGAGCGTCGAAGCGGTCGTGGAGGACGCTGCTCCGACCGAACGGCAGTCACCCGCCGACGGTGCCGACTCGACCGCGGCCGGTGCGACGGAAGAAGCCGGCGACGCGGGCACGGACGACTCGGCGACGGACGGCGCAGAAGAGAACACGGCCGGGGCGCATCCTCCGCACGCGGAGGTCGACTCGTGGGCCGACACGGTCGACGGGCCGGAAGCGAACGCATCGACGGTCGAATCCTCGGACGAGATCGACACCGCCCCCACCGCGAAGGCGCCGCCCATCGAGGACGCCGCGGCGGACGAGTCCGCTGACGCCGACGGGTCCGCCGATTCGGATTCGGCGATCGCTCCGGAAGAGCTCGGGGACGACGATCTCATCGCCGCGGCCCTCGGAGACGACTTCGACGCCCTCTCGAACCTGGAGCCCGACGCCTCCTCCGCGCCCGACGCCGCAGCGAGCCCGACGCCGCGCGACGAGCGCAAGGACCTGTTGGCCGACCTCGCCGCGTTCTCGGACTGCCTCGACGAGGAGGACACGGCGCCACCGCTGCACGCTCACCCGACGGTCGAGGAGGCCTTCGACGCGCTCGACGCCGACGGCGCCGAGGTCGCCTTGGACGCGACCGATGACTTCGACGCGATCGACGCTCAGCCGCCCGACGCCGCGCCCGAGCCCGAGACGGACGACCAGCTCGACCCGCCCGCAGCCGAGCTCGACGGCCCGCTCCTCGCCGCGGAGCCCATCGACGACGAGTCGATCGACACCACGGTCGAGCCTTCGAACGAAGCCACCGACGATCGCTTCGACGCCGCTGGGCACGAGCTCGACCCGAGCGAGGTCGACACGGGCATCGAGGTCGCCCCCGACAGCGTCTCGCCCGACTCCGTCGCCGCCGCCCTGCCGACGCCGGCCGAGACCGAAGATGACGCCCGCGGCGCCGCCGACGACGCTCCGCACCCTGCCCCGCGGGTCGAAACCCCGGGGATGGCGCAGCTCGGCTCGCTGACGGCGCAGCTGCAGCGGCGGGACCTGGCGCGCGAGGAGCGGGTGGCGTTGCTCGCGGAGCTGGAGCGGGCTCTGCGTCGGTTCAACCGCTAGTACTGTCCTCAGCGGCTGCGTCGATTTTCCGACGCGGATCGTCACCCCCATCGTCGCCGGCGAGTCCTTCGAGCATGAAGGACCTTGAAGTCACTCCACTCCGCGATCCGGATTTCGTCCCTCCGCGTTGCCCGAACGCGGAGTGCCCCGCCCACGATCCCTCTCGTCCGTTCACGTACCGACGATGCGGGTCGTTCGTCCGGCGCGTCGACAGAACGCGCGTCCAACGGTTCCTGTGCACCGTCTGTTCTCGTTCGTTCTCGAGCCAGACCTTCAGGCTCGACTACCGCCTGCAGCGACCGGACACCCTCGCCCCGATCTTCGCCGCCCTGTGCAGCAAGACCACGCTCCGAAAGACCGCGCGAAACCTCGGCCTCGGACGGGAGCACGTTGCCCGCCGGCTTCGGCTCCTCGCGAGGCACTCGCGAACCCACCATCTCGACCGACTGGACCGCGCGGAGAAGAGAGTCGGCGGTATCGGCACGAGCTTCCAGTTCGACGAGCTCGAGACCTACGAGGAACACCGCAAGCTCAAGCCCGTGACCGTCGCCGTGCTGATCGAACGGAGCAGCGGCTTCATCGTGCACACCGACGCGGAGACGCTCGCCGCCCGCAGACCGCTCAAGGGACGCGAGATTCGACAGCTGCAACGCATCGAAGCCCGGGAAGGTGTGCGCCGTTCGGGATCGACCCAGGCCGTCCGACGCACGGTCGAGCGCCTCGTTCGTGTCGCTGATCGGACGCGCCGGATCGAAGTCACGACGGACAAGAAGTCCAGCTATCGGTCGGCCCTCGATCGCATGCTGGGCGCGCGCGTCGACCACGTTCGGATCGATGGGCGGGCCGAGCGTGGGACGCGGAGCCCTCTCTTCCCGATCAACCATACGCTCGCTCGCCTTCGCGATCTCGCGTCGCGACTGGTCAGGCAGACCTGGGCGGCAGCGAAGACTCGCGGCGCCTTGAGCGATCAACTCGACGTCGTCACCGCCTTTCGCAACTACGTGGACGGCTGGCGGTCCGAACCCGCCGCCCGCCAAAGAACGACGGCCGCGGTCCAGGTCGGACTCGCGGCTCGTCGCCTCACGCCCGCGGAGTTTCTCCACTGGCGTGACCCCCTCCTCGCCCCTGCGTAGACACAGCGGGCGGGGACAGTACTAGTTGGAGGACGGCAGGCGCCCCTCCCAGTCCGCGACCTCCAACCCCACGACCGCGAACGGCGCGAACGGCGGCAGGTTCCCGAAGTTGTTGAACGCCGTGTCGTAGTTCCAGACCCGCTTCGGCGCCTGGTAGCGGTCGGCCCCGTAGACCCACTGGCCGTCGCACAGCTCGCTGTTCCACGGGCACACGAGCGACCCGGTGATCGTCGCGGTCTTGCCGCTCCACTTCTCGTGGAAGCGCGGCAGGTTCTCGAGGCCGCCGTTGTAGGTCTTCGTCACCGGGTCCGAGTCCTGGTTGCCCGTGATGATCCCCATGTTCCAGGTCGTGTCCGAAGCGCTCGGCAGGTTGCCCATGCTCTTCGAGTTGTCCCAGGCGTTCGAGAGGAGGTTGACGCCGTCCGCGATCACGGCGGCGCCCTTCTTGTTGACCGTGTTGAAGTCACCCTGCACATACAGAGCCCCCTGCGAGACAGCCGTCATCGGTGCCGCGAGCTCGTCGCCGTTCTTCAGGAGCAAGCCGCCGCACTTCACGCCGGGCTCGGCGTCCAGGTCCGCGCAGTACAAGAGGCCGTTGTACGGGTAGTAGCCGGAGGTGTTGAGCAGGTCCACGTCCACCACGACGACCTGCACCTCGTCGCCCGTGTCGCCGGCGTCCTGACGCGCATCGTAGAGCGTGTCGATGCTGACCGCTCCCGTCGAGGCGATCGAGCTGGTGATGTCGTTGCCCAAGGCGTCGTAGGCGATCCAGCTGTCGTCGGGCTGGACGATGACGCGCAGACCGGCGTTCGCGTTGAAGAAGCCGGGATCGTGCGTGCCCGTGCCGGGTCCGCCTGCCGCCGGAACGATGAAGCCGGTGCCGGAGTCGATCTCGTAGTCACCACCGCCCGATTCGACCTCCTCGTAGGCGTGGATGGACTCGATCTCGGGCGTGATCGCCTCACCGATGCCGTGCTCGCCCGTCAGAACGGTGTAGCCGGTCGTACCGCTGTAGCCGCTGGGCGACCCCCAGTTCTCGAGGGCCCCGGCGAGGAACGGCAGGTAGTCGCCGACGTCGTTGAAGTCGCCGTCGCCGTTCGCGTCGTACCCCGACGCGAAGTTGCTGTCGTACCCGCTGGTGTTCGTGATGCCCTGGGCCGAGAGCTCGCCCTTCGTCGCCATGTCCACGTAGACCTCGGGCTCGCTCGGGTCGAACGGGTTCTCCACGTAGCGGCGGATCTCGACCGTACCGTTGGACGCGTTGAGGTTGTTCTTCCGCGCACGGAAGACGTCACCGTTGGCGCGCAGGTAGTTGGTGTTCATCGTCAGCGTGCTGCCGTTGGGGCTCATGTAGATGTCCCCGTTGCTGTGCACGCGTCCGCCGATCTCCATGTCCGGACCGTTGCTGATCTCCAGGTCCTCGGTGTAGAAGACCGCGAACTGGAAGACTGGCGTCGCGGCAGCCGCGACCAGCATGCTCCGCACCGAGACCGTGTCCCCCACGTTCGCCGCGGCGGTGATCTCGAGCGGGAGGTAGTAGGTCAAGGTCCCGGTCGCGTCCCAGCTCGGGACGATCTCGACCAGGTCGATCGACTTGACCCAGTAGGTATGCTCCACACCCGCGATCTCGGTCGTGTACTCGATGTGCTGGCCGGCGGGGAAGAACTCGTCCCACTGCCAGTTGGCGAGCTTGGTCTGGACCTCGCGCTTCGCCGACTGGAGGATCCCTCGAGCGAGGTACTCCGCCTCGGTCTCGAAGCGCTCGGTCTGGCTGGCGCGGTCCTGCGACGACGCCAACACGACGCTGACGGCCACGAGTGCGCCGGTCGTGAACATGGTGATGACGGTCGACGCCATCGCCAATCCTCGGCGGCTCCGAGACTCACCGCGATCGTTCGCGGCGGACCAGGCGCTCTTGTTGTTCAGGTGACGAACGATCATGTGGACGCTCCGTTTCTCATGCGCACGGTCGTTTCCGCGCGGTAGCGATAGGCGTGGCCGTCGTCGTCGAACAGCATGAGGTGCAGTTCGACACGGACGGCGTCGAGGGGGATCTGGAATCCCGTGTCCTCGGAACTGAGGAAGCGGATGCGCTCAACGTCGCGCGCCACGATGCGCTGCGACGCGTTGCCCCGACGACGGATGAGGACGTTCGTCCCCGCGTCGTCGGTCTCGAGCGTGTACGAGATCGGCTGGTCGACGTCCCAGGAGAGCTGACCGCCGACGATGTCGAGGATGTCCGGTACGCCGTCGTCGTCGGCGTCCGCGGGGTGCAGGAGCACGATCTCGCGATTCGGACCGAAGTCGTCCCGTCCGGCCGTCGATTTCTCCACGGCTTCGTCGTGCTCGATGAGCGCGTACGGGTCGTAGTCGGCGTCGAGGATGCCGTCGTCGAAGTGCAACGGGTACTCGCGGCCGTCCGCCGTGACGAGGCCAGCGTAGGCGAGGTCCTCGACGATCGCATCGAGCGCGCGTCGCGCCTGCTGTTGCGCGCGGTCCTCGACGCGCGCGGTCAACGCACCGGTCTTCATGGACCCCATCGTCTCGACGATGGTGCCCGCGAACACCAGCAGGACGACCGTACCGATCGCCATCTCGAGCACCGTGAATCCCGCCCGTCCCCGGGCGGACCGCGCGGCGCGGCTGAAGTGGTTCGTTCTCATGGCTCGGTCCTCGCTCACTGGCTCAGCGCCGTTACGAGCTCGAGCTCGCGCTCGCGGCCCTCGTAGTCCGTCCACGTGCAGGTCAGACGGACCTGCAGGATCTCGGGCACGTCCTCGTCCGGGTCGTAGTTCGGGTACGAGGTGACGATGCGTTGGTCCGAGAGGTGCAGGTCCTCGTACTCGGCGATCGACACGGCCGGCAGGTACGGGCTGTTCGGGTGCTCGACCAGGAACTCCGGCGTCCGGGTGAGCAGGTCCTCCATCGCCGCACGCAGGTCCGCCGACGCGGTCTGGGTCTCGCGACTCGCCCGCATCAGCTCCATCGAGCCCACTTGGCTCGAGAAGGCCGCCATCACGCCCACCGTCAGGATGGACATGGCGAACATCAACTCGAGCAGACTGAAGCCGGCCCGTTCCCGGGCCCTTCCCCTGTGCCTCATGATCGCTGTTCGGAGCCTTCCCGTGCTCCGCCGGGATGAACCCGGATGCCGTGGACCGCGACGGCCCTCGGTGACGCTCTCCCCCGGCGTCCGCGCGGACGTCCCCCCGAGGTCGGGCGTGCAGCATCGATCGACCGGGCTCGCGTGGGCGCTTGAGCCAGGCACACGCAACCGGGGCGCTCGGCCGGGAGGTCTCGCGCTAAGTCCGCCCGGCGCAGGCGCGAGGGGCGTCGGACGATCCGGGCGGTTCGCGCGCTCCCACGCCCGGGCCGCGCTCGAGCCGGTTGCGGCCGCCCCTTCGTCCCGGCCAGCGCGCGTCGGCCGCGCGGTCAGCCAGCCAGGCGCTCGCCGCCCTCGGGCATCACGAGGCGCTGGACGACGGTCACCATCTCGTCGAGGTCGACGGGCGAACGCAGGTACTCCTGCGCGCCCACGTTGTAGGCCTCTTCGCGGTAGCCACGGCCGCGGTAGATGCCCGACACGATCACGACGGGCAGGTCCTCCGGCTCGAACTGCTTGCGGATCTCCTCGCACAGCGCGAAGCCGTTGGGCCCCTCGACGAGAACGTCGGTGAGCACGATGTCGGGCTTGTTCGATGCGATCGCGCGCAGCGCTTCGCTTCCGCTCGCGAGCCCGATCACCTTGAATCCGGCGATCTCGAGGTACTGGAGCCTGGGCGCGGGGCTGGCCTGGGAGTCGTGGACGAGGAGAACTGTCTTCATGGTCGCTGGATCCTGGCTCACAGCATCTGGACGAGGATCGGGAAGATCTCCTCGATCGTCGTGAGGCCCTGCTTCACCTTGCGGATCGCATCCTCGCCGATCGTGAGCACGCCCTCCGCCTTCATGACCTCGCGCACCTCGTCGGTACGACCCTGGCGTCGGATGACGTCGGCGAGGTCGTTGTTCACGACCATCACCTCGTACAGCGCCACTCGACCGCGGTACCCGGTGCCCGAGCAGGACTCGCAGCCCGATCCGCGCGTGTAGGTGAAGTCCGAGGTGACGAGCTTCGTCCGGTTGAGGACGTCCATCTGGATCTCGCTCGGACGCGTCTGTTCGCCGCAGTGGTCGCAGACGCGACGCACGAGGCGCTGCGCGACCACGCCGCGCATGGCGTCCGCGAGCACGAAGGGCTCGACGTCGAGGTCCATGAGTCGCAGGAGCGTCTCGGCGGTGCCGAGCGTGTGCAGCGTGGAGAGCACGAGGTGCCCCGTCATCGACGCTTCGATGGCGATGTGCGCCGTCTCCGCGTCGCGAATCTCGCCCACGAGCACCACGTCGGGGTCCTGACGGAGGATCGATCGCAGGCCGCGGGCGAAGGTCATGCCGCTGCGCGCGTCCGCGTTGATCTGGGTCGCGCCCTCGAGGTGGTTCTCGACCGGGTCCTCGAGGGTGATGATCTTGCGATCGGGCGTGTTGAGCTCCTGGAGGAGGGCGTAGAGCGTCGTCGTCTTGCCCGAGCCGGTCGGACCGGTCGCGACCGCGAAGCCGTCCTTGTTGCCGATCATGCGGCGCAGGTCCTTCACCTCGCGCTCGCCGAAGCCCAGGCTCTCGAGGTTCCGCAGCTTGCGGCCACCGTCGAGGATCCGGATGACGGCGACCTCGCCGTAGAGACACGGCGAGGTGGCGACGCGCAGGTCGACGCGGTTGCCCGACAGCTCGAGCTGCGCGCGACCGTCCTGCGGCAGGCGGCGCTGGGCGATGTCCATGTTGGCCATCACCTTGATGCGCGCGATGACGCCGCGCGACCAGGTGCGCGGGACGGCGAGCTTCGTGATCAGACCACCGTCGATGCGGAAGCGAATGACCAGGTCGTCGCGATGCGTCTCGAAGTGGATGTCGCTCGCGCCCGTGGCGAACGCCTGCTCGATCGTGTTCTGGACGAGGCGCACGACCTGTTCGCCCGAGACCTCCTCGTTCCCGAGGTCCTCGTCGTCCGAAATGTCGTGGATCTCCTGGACGTCGGAGGTGCTCTCGAACAGCGCCGCGTGACAGGCCGCGATCTCGTCGGGCTCGGCGTGGACCGCGAAGATCCGCGTCCCGAGCAGGCGCGAGATCTCGTCGAGCGTCGGCAGGTCCGTGGGGTCCTCCAGCGCGACCGAGGTGATGCCGGCGATGCGGTTGAAGGCGATCGCGCCGAACTCGCGGCTGCGCTCCGGCTCGAGCTCGTTGGCGACCGCCAGGTCGACGATGCCCGGCGAGAGCTTGACCCACTGGATCTTGCCCTGGCGCCGCAGCGCCGCGGAGATCTCCGCCTGGGTCGCGAGCTCGAGCTCGATCAGAGCCGCGCCAAGCTTCACCCCCTTCTCGCGGCGGTACTCGAGCGCTTGGTCCAGGCCCGCTTGGTCGATGACGCCCTGCTCGATGAGGATCTCGCCGAGCGGGCGATGGTTGGTGTTGCCTGGAGGTTGCACAGAAGTTGGGGGGAGCCTTGGTGGGCGTCATTCCTCCGATCGGACGGGAGCGACGGCGGGTTGACCGGCGCGGCGCGCGCGCGACCCGCGTCCTCAGGAATGGGACCCCCCGAGTCCTGTCCTCATCCGCTGCTGTTCGCCGCCGCGCCTCGCCCCCCGGGCCGCTGGCGGCCTCTCGTTCCGTCTCCGCCCTGCCGTCCAGCGTCTGTTGCGACCCAGTTGGCCGCCCGACGGCCCGGTGCAGCAGCGGATGAGGACAGATCCTCAGGCTGCGCCGAGGACCTCGCGGGCGATCTCGAGGTGGTGCCACCCGTGGATCCCCGCGAACCGGATCCAGTGCCCCGCCCCCAGCACCCCCAGGTCCGCGTGCCGGATCGCGCCCCGCGCCGCGGCCACCCGCGGCAGGTCCGCCCGCACGGCCGCGAGGTCGGTCCGGTTGCTCGCGAAGGTGTCACGAACGATCCCGGGGTCGGGCTTCGCGGGCGGGGTCACGGCCCGCGGCGGGCGGCCGAGGCCGCGGGGCATCGCCCCGACCGGCAGGACGAGCTGCCCCACCAGGCCGACCTCGGGGCGCTCGGCGAGGAAGCCGCTCGTGCCCTCGGCGATCATGCGCACGTTGCGCAGGGCCAGCTCGTTCGCGAGGCACACGTGGAAGAGGTGCTGGCCGGCCGACCAGGCGGAGACCTCCTCGCGCACGGCGAAGAGCGCGTCGTCGGGCGTCGCCACCACCGGCGCGGCCGCGTCGTAGAAGGCGGCGAGTCGATCCAGGTCGGCCTCGATGTCGAGCAGTTCTCGCGGATCGCCGCCGCGCATCCAGACCGGGGTGCCGTCGGGGCGCTCGGTCAGCGTGATGGTGTCGGCGCGGTAGTCGTCGTGGGAGCACATGGCGAGAGCGGGGGACGGCGCGGTGCGATCAGACGAAGAGCGCCGTCTGCAGTTCGCGACGGTAGTCGGAGACGAGATCGCTGTCGTGGCCGATCGCGTCGAAGACCTCGAGCATCGCCTTGCGCGCCGCGCCCTCGTCGAACGCGCGGTCCGCGTGGATCGTGTCCATGAGCATGCGCAGGCCCTCGGCGTGGCGACCCACGGCGGCCAAGGCCTTGCCGTAGGTGATGCGCGCGGCGAGGTCGTCGGGTCGGGCCTCGACCGCGGCGGCCAGCTCGGCGAGCTCGCCCGCGTCCGCGCCCTGTTCGCCGAGGCTGAGCCGCGCACGGAGGTTGCGGCCGCGCTCGGAGTCGGCCACGGTCGGCGGCAGCTCGTCGAGCAGGGCGATGGCGCCCGCCGTGTCACCGCCCTCGGCGACGACCGCGCACAGCATCAGGCCGACCTCGGCCAACTGTTCGGGCGCCTGGGGATCGGGCGACGACGACAGGCGCGCGTAGCCCTCGCGCAACTCGCGTTCGGCGCCGGCCAGGTCGCCCGCCTCGAGACACGCCGTGGCGCGCGTGAGCGACTCGTCCTCGGACGGACCGCCGATGCCGTGGTGCGCGAGGAAGGCACGCAGCTGCGCCTCGGGCAGCGCGCCGGAGAACTCGTCCACGAGCTGGCCCTTCGAGATCAGCTTGCAGGTCGGCAGCGACTGGATGCCCAGCCTGCCCGCGAGCTGCTGCTCCGCGTCCGTGTCCACCTTGACCAGCGTGAACGCGCCGTCGAGCTCGACCGCGAGCTTCTCGAGGATCGGACCGAGCGCCTTGCACGGTCCGCACCACTCGGCCCAGAAGTCCACGAGCACGGGGGCGGCGTGCGACGCGTCGATCGCCACCTCCATGAAGTTCGCAGCGGTGCCGTCGACGATCCATTTGGACTCACTCATGCCGCGAGAATAGGACACCGGGCGCGGCGATCCCCACGCCCGCGCGCGGGTTTCGCACCGGCACCGGGGCCGATCCGCGATGCGCGGCGCGACGCTCGCTACCCTGCGCTCCATGCAGGTCCCCGACGCGCTCCGCCCCACCCATCGCCTCCTCCTCGGCCCGGGCCCCTCCCCCGTGCCGCCGTCCGTGCTCACCGCTCTCGGACTGCCCACGATCGGGCACCTCGACCCGGCCTTCCTGCGCGTGATGGACGAGATCCGCGCGATGCTGCACGCGCTCATGGGCGCGGGCACCGGCGGACGCACGACGCCGATCTCCGCGACGGGCTCGGCCGGCATGGAGACCTGCGTGGTCAACCTGCTCGAGAGGGGCTCGCGCGCCCTGATCGTCCGCGCCGGCGTCTTCGGCACGCGCATGGCGGAGGTCGCCGAGCGCGCGGGCGCCGAGGTGACCACCTTCGACGTGCCCTGGGGCGAAGCGTTCGAGGTGGGCGCGCTCGAAGAAGCGGTCGGCGACGCGCGCTTCGACCTGGTCGGCGTCGTGCACGCGGAGACCTCGACCGGCGTGCTGCAGCCGCTCGAGGGCCTGTCGGACTTCGCGCACCAGCGCGGCGCGCTGCTGCTGGTCGACGCGGTCACGAGCCTGGGCGGCGTGCCGGTCGAGGTCGAACGCCACGGCATCGACGCGCTCTACTCGGGCACGCAGAAGTGTCTGTCGTGTCCGCCCGGACTGTCGCCCGTGCACGTCTCGGCGCGCGCGCTCGAGCGCATCGCGAACCGCAGGACGAAGGTCCAGAGCTGGTACCTCGACCTGTCGCTCATCGAGGGCTACTGGGGCGGCGAGCGCGCGTACCACCACACGGCGCCGATCAACATGCTCTTCGGCCTGCACGAAGCGCTGCGGCTCGCCTTCGAGGAAGGCGTCGAAGCGCGCTACGCGCGGCACGCGCGCGTCGCCGCCGCGCTGTGGAGCGGGCTCGAAGCACTCGACCTCGCGCCGCGCGTCGCGCTCGAGCATCGCCTCGCGCCGCTCACCACGCTCGCGGTCCCCGACGGCGTCGACGAAGCCGCGCTGCGCCGCCAGCTGCTCGACGAACACGACCTCGAGATCGGCGGCGGACTGGGCCCGATGAAGGGCACCACCTGGCGCATCGGGTTGATGGGCCACGGCGCGACCGAAGAGAGCGTCGTGCGCTGCCTCACCGCGCTCGGCGCCGTGCTCGATCGCGACGCACGCGCCGCGGTGGACGCGGCGACGCGCGCGCTCCAGTGACCGGTACGGTGTCAGACCCCCCGGTCATCATCGGCCCCGCGCGCAGAGCGCGCGGGGCCGATGATGACCGGGGGGTCTGACACCGTACCGGTCACTGGAGCGCGGCCGTCGAACGGGGCTCAGGGCCGCTCGAACACGACCTCGCCGCGCGCGTCGCGCAGGCGCAGGCCGGGGGAGTCGGTCTCCGACAGCCCCATCGAGGCGTGGTCGATGCCGGTGCGGCCGCCCAGCGCGAGGCCCGGGCGACCTTCGCCGAGGACGTACAGCTCCACGTCGCGACCGGACTCGGGATCGACGAGGCGCAGGCGCGTCGCCGCGCCCGGATCGATGCCGGCCTCGAGCACCGGACGGCCCTGATCGTCCGCCAGGCGCAGGAGCGGCCGGCCGCCCTCCCCCACGCCCAGGTAGGCGCGCGGTCGGCCGTGACGATCGTTGAGCATGAGCCGGGCCTCCCCGCCGTCGGCGAGGAACAGCTCGGCGCGCGCGGTGCCCGCGGCGTCGTAGAGGCCGAAGCCGGCCGCGCCGCCGTCGCGCGTGCCGAGCCAGACGCGGCGTCGGCCCTTCGCGTCGGTCAGCACGAGCTCGCGCAGCGGCTCCTCGGGCGCGGGCGCCGCGCCGGGACCTTCGCCTCGGGGACCCTCGCCATCGGCACCCTGCTCGTCAGCGCTCGGCGCGTCGCCGGCCGGCGGCTCCTCTTGGGGCGGCTCGCCGTCCTGCGCGACGAAGCCGGACAGCCCGAGGACCGCGAGGGCGGCGACGGAAACGAGAGCGGTGCCGCGCGCGCGACGCCGGCCGCGCTCGAGGGCCTCGACCCGTCGGACGAGCGCTTCGACGGTGACCGGATCACGAAGGGAAGGATCGGACTGCATGGGGCTCACTTGGTCGGGGATCGATCGGACGACGGACGATGGGGAGCAGACGCTCACGCGCCTTTCCAGCCGCCCATGTCGCCGGTGGTGACGGTGACGCCGGCGGCCGTGAGGCGCGCCTCGAGCGCGGCGCGGTCGAGACGCCCGACGCACGGACCGGCGCCGGGGTTCGGCTCCTTCGCGATCGCGAGGAGCGCTTCGATCGCGGGCGCGACCGAGAAGGCGCGCGCCGAGCCCGGGGCCGCGACGAAGCCGGTGCGCAGCTCGAGCGGCAGGCGCGTCGGACCGATGCCGCGCACGCTGATCGCGAGCGCGCTCGGACCGTTCTTGCCGTAGCGGTCGAGCGCGCCGAGCGCGCGGGCGACCATACCGTCCTCCTTGATGCGCCCCTTCCCCACCCAGTCGAGGAAACGGCGCGACGCGCGCTCGGCACGCGGGCTCGGCGGCGCGACGGTGAGGCGCACGCTGGCGGAGCGAACGGGGCGCTGCGTGAACACGGCGAGGTCGGTGCAGTCGGCGTTGCCGCCGAAGCGCTCACCGATGGGCGGCGGGAAGCCGTACGCGCGGCGATCGCCGTAGAACTCGCGCTTCGACCACTCGCCACCGATCAGCATCTCGATGCTCGCGTCGCGCGCAGCGAGGAAGCGCCCCATGCTCGAAGGATCGATCTCCGCGCCGCTGCCGACGGTGAGCCCGAGTTGCACCTCGTTCACGCGCACCATCTCGTCGGCGGACGCGCGCACGAACGGATCGGTCAGGCCGCAGAACGCGCCGGCCGAACACACGGCCGCGCGCTCGACGCTCTTCGCGTGTTCGTCGAGCGTCGCGACCTCCTCGGACCAGCCGCGCTCCCAGCACAGGTCGACCCAGTGCGAGCCGGCGTCGAGGGCCGCGCGGACGCGCTCGAGCCCGGCCGGCTCGACGCCCGCGTCGACCACGGCGTCGCAGGCCTCGCCGCGCGCGCGCTCGAGGCCCTCCTGGGCGTCGATCGCGGCGACGAGGGCGCGGCCGAGGGGCGTGTCGTCGTGCTCGACGCGGACGGAGGTCGTGGAGGTGGTCATCGAGGGAGTTCGAACTCGCCGGTCAGGGTCAGGAAGAGGCGGCGGGTGTGGGGAGCCGCGCGGTGCTCCCACAGGTACACCCCCTGCCAGGTGCCGAGCACGAGTTCACCGTCCGCGACGGGCAGGAGCAACGAGTGCCCGGCGAGAAGCGTGCGCGCGTGCGCCGGCATGTCGTCCGGGCCCTCGGCGGTGTGTCGGAACATGGCGTCACCGGTCGGCGCCAACCGCTCGAACCAGCGCGCCAGGTCCTCGCGCACGGTCGGGTCCGCGTTCTCCGTGACCAGGAGCGACGCACTCGTGTGCCGACAGAACACGTGCGCCGTTCCGCGCACGAAGCCGTGCTCGCGCACCACCGAGGCGACCTCGCCCGTCACGTCGAACGAACGCCGCGGCGCGGTGCGCACGGCGATCTCGTCCTGCGCGACGCGCATCGCGCTCGACGAACCGCTCACGGACACGGCCGCCACTCGAGCGCGTCGGCGAGAACCAGCGCGCCGCCCACGACGGCCGCGCCCTGGACCTGGAGCGCGACGCCGACCAGCGCGGGGTCGGGCGGGACGACGAGCGGGAACGCCGCGGGGGCCGCGGGCGCGGGCGTGTCGACGACGGGTCCGAACACGATCGCGCTCGGGTCGATCGCGAGCACGCCGCCGGCGAACGGGATCGCGGCGGGCGACGCGGACACGGCGAACGCGGCCACCGGCGTCGGGCCGAAGGGTCCGTCGATCTCGAAGCGCGCGGACGCACCGATCCCGCCGCCCGCGACGAGTTCGAGGTCGAACGCGCCGTCGAAGGTGCGGTCGGTGCCGCAGTCGAACGCCTGGACCGTCGACCAGGCGTCGCGCTGCAGCGCGAGCGCGGTGCCGGGCGCGAGTCCCGCCGGGAACGCGGCGCCGACCGGCGACTCGTCGAACAGGCGCGCGTGGAAGACGCAGGCGGCGAGGTAGCTGCCGGCGAGTTCGGGGTGGCTGCCGTCGGGCTTGAACAGGTCGGCGTGCTGCGCACGCGCGAGGTGGCGCTGCCAGGCCAGGCCGACCGGTGCGATCTCCACCGCGTTCGCGACCTGGGCGAGCGCACCGTAGGCCGCGGCGAGCGCGGCCTGCATGGCGCCCTGGTCCGCGAACGCCGGACTGCACCAGTTGCCGAAGCAGAACGGGCCGCCGCCGTTCTCGCGGCCCCAGGTCATGAAGAGCACGACGCGCGCGTCCGGGCTCGCCGCGCGCACGTCGGCCTCGAGCGAATGCACCGCGGGCTCGGCGTAGGCGGCGAGGGCGTTCGCGATCGTCGGCAGGTAGCTCTGTTCCTGCAGCACGACCGCGTCCCAGCCGCCGCTCGCGATCTTCGCCAGGCTCGTCGCGTTGAACGCGTGCGCGGCGCCGTTGGCCTGGGGCGCGCCGAGCGTGTTGCCACCGGGCGTGTGCCGGTCGGTCTCGACGCTCCGACCCAGCGAGGTCGACACCTGCTCGAGCAACGCGGGCAGGTCGTTGACCTGGGTGTAGCTGTTGCCGAGGAACAGCACGCGCACGGGTTCGTCGCCGGGCGCTGCGGACGACGGAGCCGCCAGGAGGGCACCGGGCAGCAGCGCAACGGCCAACAGCGCACGGGTCAGGGCGACGACGGCGAAGCCGCACCTGTGGCGCGGCGCGGCAGCGTGTGCTCGCACGATGGACATCCTCCTCGTTCCTCCGCGCGACGACATGGCCGGGATCGTCACCCGGCACCCGCGTCGCGCGGCGCGGAGGATACCAGCGCGGGGCTCAGGCCGAGGCCGCGGCCAGATCGGCGGCCAGGGCGCCGCGCTGGGCGGCGTCGAGCTCGGCGCGCACGGTCAGCGCCGGCAGGTCCGCGCCGAGGGCGACGGGCGGCGCGTCCCCGAGCGGGAAGGTGAGGTAGTGGACCGAGGACACGCGCGTCTCGCCCACCTGCCGCGCGTCGAAGACCGGGCGCACCTTGGTGCCGTCCTCGAGCTCGGCGTACAGGTGCTGCGGCAGCTCGAGCCACTCGCGCAGGAGCCGGTCGCGCTCGCGCTCGTCGTCGATCTCGATCAGCAGGGTGCAGCCCAGCTCGCCCGGGCCGCCGATCAACTCGTTGTAGGTGTCGATCTCGTGCTGCACGCCCTCGGGCGCCGTGATGCGCTCGATCCGCAGCATCTCCTGCACCTGGTAGCGCACGGTCTCCGCGTTCTCGAACAGGAAGGTCAGCGCGTCGCCCACGTGGATACGGCGCAGCTTCTTCTCGAAGAGGATGCGCTGCTGGATCACACCGCGGCGCTGCTCGTACGCGTCGAGGTCGAGGATCTGGTCGGGCGTGACCTTGTTGGTGGTCGTCATCGGTCGGTCGTCGTCGTGGTTCGATCGCCGGCGCGGGTGCGCGGCGATCCGCTGTCGGTGGCGCGTTCGGCGCGGGTCACGCGCCGGAGTCGCCCTCGCGGAACGCGTCGCCGCGGTAGGCCTTGGCGAGCACGCTCATCGGGTGCATGGGCTTCTTGCCCGCGTGTTGCTGGAACTGGATCGCGGCGAGCGGGCAGTCGGTCACCCAGATCTCGGCGTCGGCCGCGGCCATGCCGTCGAAGGCCTTCTTGCCGATGCGCGCCGACGGCTCGAAGCCTTCGACCGTCATCGCATAGGTCCCGTCGTGCCCGCAGCACTCCATCGTCAGGTGCGGCTGCACGCCGGGCAGCTTGCGCAACAGATCGCGACCCTTGAACCCGACGGCCTGCGCGCGCAGGTGGCACGGCGCGTGGTAGGCGACCTTGCCGCCGCCCTCGGGCGCCGGCGAGGACTTGAAGTCGTCCTTGAAGCGCTCCTCGTTGCGTATCGACCACAGGTACTCGCTGGGGTCCATCACCGCCGCGGCGAGCGTCTCGGCGCGTTCCTTGTCGGCCGGATCGACCAGCTCGGGGTACTCGCGACGCATCATCATCGAGCAGGTCGGGTTGATCGCGAGGACCTTGGCGCCCTGCTCGACGAAGGGCACGAGCCGGTCGAGGTTGGCCTTGGCGCGCTCGCGCACCGTGTCGAGATCGCCCGACTCCCAGGCCGGCATGCCGCAGCACTGAAGGCCCTTGCTGCACACGACGTCGACGCCGTTGTGCTCGAGCACCTCGACCGTGTCGCGGCCGATCTGCGGCTCGTTGTTCTGCACGTAGCAGGTCTGGAAGAGCACGGCTTCGCCGCCGGGCGCTTCGGCGATCTTGCCCTCGCGCTCGGCCCACTTCTCGAAAGTGCTGCTCGCGAAGTCCGGCAACAGCTTGTCGCGGTGGATGCCGAGCACCTTCTCCATGAACCAACGGTGCAGCCCGACGCGATTGGCCGCGTTGGCCATGCCGAAGCTCGCGCGCGCCATCTTCCCCGCCCGGTCCGGGTCGGCGAGCACCTTCTCGCGCAGCGACCGGCCTTCCTTCTTCGCGCGCTGCGCCTTGTAGCGGTGCACGAGCTTGGGGAAGTCGAGCTGGAACTCGTGCCCGTCGCGCGGCGTGTACGGGCACTGCACCTCGCACAGCTTGCACTGGAAGCACCCGTCCATGACCTGATCGGTCTCGGCGCGGGTGAGTTCGGTCACGTCGCCGTCGTGCCGCTCGTCGATGAACGAGAAGAGGTCGGGGAACGAGTCGCAGTACTTGAAGCACATGCGACAGCCGTGACAGATCTCGAACGCGCGCGTGACCTCTTGGCCGAGCGCGTCGGCGTCCCAGTACTTCGCGTCGCTGGGGTCGTAGGTCAGACCGTCGGTCGGCTGGTAGGAGACGATGCCGCCTGAGCCGTGGTTCGCGGCGCCGCCGTGCGCCGATGCTCCTTCGTCGTGCTCGCTCATGGATCGGTGCGGGAGGGGGTCGTGCGGCCCCGGGGTCGCTTTCGCGCGCCGGTCCGAGGCGGACGCGCGCGGGACGCAGCGCCCCGGCGAGGTCCGGAGCGGCGCCCTCATGGTCGAGGATCCCCGCGCTCGGCTCCAGTGGGCCTCGCGCGCGGATCCTCGTGCGTGCCGGGAGCGAGTCCCGGCGCGGCCTCGCGACCGCTCTCGACTCAGCTGATCGAGTCCAGCAGCTGCTGGAAGCGACCCGCGTGGCTCTTCTCGGCCTTGGCGAGCGTCTCGAACCAGTCGGCGATCTCGGCGAAGCCCTCGTCGCGCGCGGTCTTCGCCATCCCCGGGTACATGTCGGTGTACTCGTGGGTCTCGCCGGCGACGGCGGCCGCGAGGTTGGCGTGGGTGTCGCCGATCGGCAGGTCGGTGGCGGGGTCGCCCGCGACCTTGAGGTAGTCGAGGTGACCGTGCGCGTGGCCGGTCTCGCCCTCGGCGGTCTCGCGGAAGTTGCCGGCGACCTCCGGGTAGCCTTCGACGTCCGCCTGCTTGGCGAAGTAGAGGTAGCGGCGGTTGGCCTGGGACTCGCCGGCGAAGGCGGCCTTCAGGTTGTCGTGGGTCTTGCTGCCCTTGAGTTCGGTCATGGCTCCGGTGTGTCGTGCGGTGACGTTGCGGGGTTCGAAGCGGCACGGCGCCGATGCGCCGGGACGGGAGCGCTCCGGACCGGCGGCGCGCAGGGAGCGCGGGGCGGGCCGAAGCCGGCGAGGACCATAGCCCAGGGGCGCCGACCGGCTCAACAAGGCTCGGGGTCCCGAATCCCCGTCCGCGGTCGGACCGCGCGCGCGACGGCCACGAACGGCTTCGCGGCGCGCTGCGACGGGCGCACCACAACCGCGGCGCGCGTCAGAACGAGATCGTGAGCGGGACCGCGTTGCTCGCGTGCACGAACCAGCCCGACCCGGGGTCGACGACCACCGCGGCGTGCACGAGGCGGACCCCCACGAGTCCGCTCAGCTGGGGCGTGAACGGCGGCGCGCTCACCGTCGCGGTGGCGCGGCCCTGCGCGTCGAGGACGCCGACGAACCCCGCGTAGAACGGGGCCCCGACGCCGCCGAGGGTCTGCAGGAAGTAGGCGTCGATCGAGAGCGGCAGCACCAGACCGTCCGGCGTCGGGCCCAGCCGTCCCAGGCTGCCGCTCCCGAGCACCGCGTAGGCGAAGCCCGCCGACGCCGGGCCCAGGTCGAGCGTCAGGTTCTGGGTCCCGCCGAACAGGGCCGAGAGGCCGGCGCTGTCGCCCTCGAAGGTGCGGCACGCGCTGTGGCCCGCCGCGCCGTCGAAGCGCAGCACGCTCGCCGCCGCGGCCCCGCCCCGGTCGAGCGCGACGACGAGGTCGCACCCGCGCCGCGCGAGTCCCTCGGCCGCGCCGTCGGGCACCTGGGGCTGCGGTAGACCGAAGCTCGCGAGCGGCGTCCCGTCCAACTGCGTGACGCGCACCTGCGGGAACGGATCGGAGTAGGCCAGGTAGAGGACGCCGGCGTCCGTGTCCGCGTCGAGTCCGCGCAGGTCGTTCGACGCCGTCGGCTGGAACGAATGCAGGAGCACGACCTGGTTCGAGACCGCGCTCGACGCGATCGGCAGCTCGAGCTCGTACACGCGCCCGTCGTAGGTGGACGCGACGAGGAACGTGCCGCCCTCGGGGTGCAGTGGATCGGCGAGGAACTCCACGCCCTCGACACCGCGTTGGTTCGGTGAACCGAGCGTCGGCACCAGGTCGAAGGTGCGCAGGACGAAGCCGGTGACGAGGTCGACCTCGAGCAGCGCCTCGGGCTTCTCGCGCAGGAGGTACGCGCGATCGAGGTTGGGGTCGGCGACGCACACGCCCTCGAGGTCGCCGGCGAGCGCGAAGCTCGCGCGCAGGGCGCCGTCGGGGGCGAGCAGCGCGACGCGCCCGTCGTCGCTCACCACCACGAACTCGTCGCGGCCCGCGTGGTGGTCGATCCCACTGGGCTCGAAGCCCGCGGGCAGCGCCGCGCCGACCTCGACGCCGGACCCGCTCACCTGGGCGCGGGCGACGCCAGCAACGACGCCCGGAGCGAGGATCGCGAACGCGCAGGCGATCGCTCGGAGTCGGAAAGTGGTTCCCACGACGGAAGGACGGGGCCCCCACGACCCCTGTTCCAAGCTATCCCGCCGCCGCCGGGCGCGCCGCGCCCCTGCCCGCGCTACTTGTGCGCGACGACGTAGGTCACCCAGGCGGGGCAGTTCTCGCCCTTCGCGTGCTTCTTGAACACGCCGTCGCCGCTGACCCCGTCCTCGTCGGTGCCTTCCCAGTAGCTGTGCACCTCGCTGAAGCCGGCCTCGCGCGCGACGTCGACGACCTCCGGCAGGCCCCAGAGGCGCCAGCGGTAGTCGAAGGCCTTCTCGAGCTTCGTGCCGTCCTTGAAGCGGAAGTGGATCTGGCAGTGGTAGTCGCCGGTCGCCGGGTAGTAGGCGACCTGGTCCCAGACGTAGGTGAAGCCGGCCGGGATGCGGCGCTTCTCCTCCATCTCCTCGTAGGCCTCGCTGCCACCGTAGATGTCGAAGACGAACAGGCCGTCGTCGGCGAGGTCCTCGCGCACGGCCTTGAAGTACTCGAGCAGCGTCGGACGGTCCGTGAAGATCATCCAGCTGAAGTTCGGCGCGGTGCGCACCTGCGGCTTCTCGCGGCTCGGTTCGCGCACGTCCTCGAGGTGGAAGTGCGCGCGCTCGAAGGGCGCGTCGATGCCCTCGAAGTTGCGCTCCTTGCCCCACTCGACCGGATCGGGGTCGATGTCGTAGCCCTCGGCGGTGTTCGCATCGCTGCGCCGCAACCACTCGGCCATGAGGAAGCCCGTTCCGCAGAAGTCCTCGCGCAGGTGCGTCGGCTTCTCGCCGCGCACGCGCTTGTAGGTCTTCAGGATGAAGTCCACGTCGGCGTCGGGCGACTGCACGGAGAGCTGGTACAGCTCGTGGCGGTCGGCGTTCCGCGCCGAGTACTTGGACGGCGTCTTCGCGCCCGACTTCTTCTTGCGCGCGCGCTTCTTCGCGGCCTTCTTCTTGCCCTCCTTCTTCGCGCCCTTCCCGTCCGAGTCGCGCTTCTTGGAGGCGCCGCCGCGCGAACCGCGCGAACGCTTCTTGGCCTTCTTCTTCGCGTCCGGCTCGGCGGTGGCGACGGCGGCGTCACCGTCGCCGGCGGAGGAACGGGAGCTGGACTTCTTCGCCATGGGTGCGGGAGGGGTGGGGTCGGCCGTCGGAGTGGGTCAGTCGAGCTCGACGTCGTCCAACTCCGCGTCGGGATCGGCGTTCGGCGTGCGCATGACGCGCGCCACGGCCTGCAGGAGTTCCTCGTTCTCGCGCGCGGAGCGCACCGGGATGCGGATCGAACCGTCGAGGTGTTGGGGCACCGTGACGGCGCCCTCGAACAGCTCGCGGTTGAGGCGCGTCGCGATCGCGTCGGGCGACTCGACCTTCATCAACACCCAGGCGCCGTGGCTCGGGAGCAGGTCGATTCCGGGGATCGTGGACAGGCGCGAGCAGAGGCGCTCGTGCTCCAATTCGTGGGCGGCTTCGTTCACGACAGATCGCGCTCCTCGTGCGTCGCGCCGGGCGGGCCCCGGGCGTGGACGCGGGCCGCGCGGCGCCGGTCCTTCGAGGAAGCGGGCCACGGTTATACCCTCGCGGTGCCCTCCGCGCTGGCCGGTGTGGCGCGCCTTCTCGCGATGACGACTCCTCCCACCGACCCCACTGCCGGTCCGAGCGGCGATCCCACCGGCAATCCCACCGGCAATCCCACCGGCGACGCCCGCGGCACCGCGCGCCACCCGCGACTCGCCGTGCGCGTGCCGGGCTCCACCTCGAACCTGGGGCCGGGCTTCGACCTGCTCGGGCTCGCGCTCGACCTGTTCGTCGACCTCGAGGTGCGCGTCGTGGAGGGACCCGCCGGCGCGGTGGCGCTCGCGTGCGACGACCCGTTCTTCACGACCTGCTTCGAGGGCGCGCTCGGCGCCGCCCTGCGACGGGGCCTCGAGCTCACGGGCGTGGTGCCGCCCGCGCTCGAGGTGCGCGCCGTGAGCGAGATCCCCCCCGCCCGCGGGCTGGGATCCAGCGGCGCGGTCGCGGCCGGCGGCGTGCTCCTGGGTGCGGAGCTCGGACGGCGCCTGGGCGGTCGGGCTCCGGCGCGCGCGGCCGTCCTCGAGGCCGCCGTCGCACTCGACGGCCACCCCGACAACGCGGTCGCGTCCCTCGTCGGCGGCTGCACGCTGGCGCTGCGCACGCGCGCCGAACCTGTGGCGGGCGAGCCGGCGAGCGAGCGCTGGCGCGTGCTCGAGCAGCCCCTCGCCCCCGACCTGCTCCTCGCGCTGGCCTGGCCCACCGAACCCTTGGCCACGCCGACCGCGCGCGCGGTGCTCGGGGACCCCGTCCCGTTCGCCGACGCGGTCGACCAGCCGCGGCGCCTCGCGGCGCTGCTCGCCGGGCTCGCGAGCGGCGACGCCGAGCTGTTGCGGCACGGGCTCGTCGACCACCTGCACGAGGCCCGGCGGCTGCCCCTGATCGCCGGCGCCGAGGCCGCCCTCGCCGCGGCGCGCGACGCCGGCGCCCTCGGCGCGACCCTGTCGGGGTCCGGCTCGGCCCTGGTCGCGATCTGTCGGGACGCGGCGGTCGCCGCCGCCGCTGCGGACGCGATGGGCGCCGCGCTCGCCGCGCGCGGTCCACTGGGCGGCGTACGCGTGGCGCGCGCGGTGCACGGCGCGCCGACCGTCGTCGATCGCTGAGTCGCGCGCCGGTGGTAGCCTCCGCGCCCCTCCCGCGCTCCCGCCACGGCTCCATCTCGAACGCCATGCTCCGCCCCTCACTGCTGCGCCCCGCGTCCCTCCTCCTCCTCGTCGTCACCGCCTGCGGTCCGTCGTCGGTCGCCCAGGACGCGGGCGCGCGCGACGCCGCGCCGTCCGCACCCGCGTCCGACGACGCCCCGGCGCGCGTCGTCGTCCCCACCGACGAACGCACGCCGCTCTACGAAGTGGTGAACGTCGTCGACGGCGACACCGTGCACGTGCTGCGCGACGGCGTGCGCGAGAAGCTGCGCCTTCTGTCCGTCGACACCGAGGAGAAGCTGTCGGGCAACCCGAACCTGTCGGCGACGAAGCCCGAGACCCTCTTCGGCCAGGAGACGACCGAGTGGGCGCAGCGCTTCATCCCCGAGCACTCGAGCGTCGACGGCAGGACGATGGTGTCGTTGCGCTTCCCCGGCGGTCGCGAAGCGCGCGACGTCTACGGGCGCCTGTTGTGCCACGTGGTCCTCGCCGACGGCACCGACTTCAACGTGCTGCTCGTGCGTCAGGGCAAGAGCCCCTACTTCAACAAGTACGGCAACAGCACGATCTGCCACGAGGCGTTCGTCGCCGCCCAACGCGCCGCGCGCGCCGAGGGCCTCGGCGTCTGGGACCCGGCGACGAACACGCCCGACGATCCGAACGCGCCCGCGGCCAAGCGCCCCTACGACCGGCTGCTGCCCTGGTGGGACGCGCGCGCGACCGCGATCGACCTCGCGCGCGCTCGCCACGCCCGGAACCCGGTCCTCAACGTGGAGGCCGACCGCGCGGACGACGTGCAGCTCGCCGCCTGGGCCAGCGAGGGCGGCGCGACGGTCGAGGTCTTCGGCGCGATCGACCGGATCTTCGTCGAGGACGACGGCTCGCGGACGCTGCTCATGCGCACCGGCGACAAGGCCCGCGCGGTGCGCGCGACGATCGCGGCGGAGCACCTCGCGCGCTTCGACCTCGCCGACCTCGCGCGGCGGGCGGAGGCCGAGTTCGTGCAGAACTACCTCGTCCTGCGCGGCACGCTCGCGCCCAACGCCGAGCGCGGCGGCTGGATCCTCGCGCTGACCGAGCCCGAGCAGGTGCGCGTCGGGGGCCCGGAGCCGGTGCTGCCGGCGAAGGGCGACGGGACGCGTCATTGAGTTCCGACACCGGCCCAACCCTCGGCGTGCGCGGGGTTTGAGGCGGGCACCCCGCCCATCCGCTCCGCGTCCTCGGGGGCGTGCCAGGATCGAGGTGCGGACTTCCGTCCCCGAACCCTCGAACCGGAGGGTTCCCGCGTGCGTCCGAGCCTCGTTCCGCACTGCCCGCCCCGCACCCGGCCACACCGTACGAACGCGCCGCTCCGCCACGGATCGGCTCGTCCTGCCCATCGCGGTCCACCACTCGTCCGATGTCCGACCAACGCCTCTTCCGCGCGTCCACGCTCCTGGGCGCCGCCTCGCTCTCCACCGCCCTCTTCCTCACGGCCTGTAGCGACAGCGGCTCCGGCTCGTCGAACGGGGGCTCCGCGCCGGCCGCCACGCCGCGCGGCGACCAGCCGACGATCGCCGAGCACGTGGACCAGCTCGACGCCGAGAACGGCGCCATCGACGCCGAGGCGCTGATCGAGCACGGACGCGCGCTGTTCGCGGCGAACTTCAACACGCTCGACGGCGCCGGCCGCCCGGAGGCGACGGGGACCGGCGGCACGCGCGCGCGGCGCGAGGCCCCCGAGAACTTCAACCGCATCTCGGGCCCCGACGCGAACTCGTGCGCGGGCTGCCACAACGCGCCCGCGATCGGCGGCGGTGGCGACAACGTCGCCAACGTGTTCGTCATGGCGCAGTCGAACGCGTTCGTCGACTTCAGCGGCGTGCCCGGCGACGACTTCGACCTCGACGACGTGGGCAACGAGCGCGCGACGATCGGCATGTTCGGCTCGGGTCTCATCGAGCTGCTCGCCCGCGAGATGACGGCCGAGCTACAGGCCCAGCGCGACTCCGCGTCGGGCGTGGCGCAGGTGTCCGGCGTCGACGTGAACCAGGTGCTCAACGCGAAGGGCGTGGACTTCGGGACGCTGATCGCGCGGCCCGACGGGACCTTCGACACGAGCGGCGTCGAAGGCGTCGACGACGACCTCGTCGTGAAGCCCTTCCACCAGAAGGGCGTCGTGGTCTCGCTGCGCGAGTTCACGAACAACGCGATGAACCACCACCACGGGATGCAGACCACCGAGCGCTTCGGCCCGGGCATCGACCACGACGCCGACGGTCTGGCGGACGAGCTGACCGCCGGTGACGTCACCGCGGTGTCGCTCTTCCAGGCCACGCTGCCGCCCCCCGGCCGCGTCCTCCCCGACGATCGCGACGCCCTCTCGGCGGCCGCGCGCGGCGAGGTGCTCTTCGACCAGGTGGGCTGCGCCGAGTGCCACGTGCCCTACCTGCTGCTCGACGACCCGGTCTTCACCGAACCGAACCCCTACAACCCGCCCGGCAACCTCACGCTGGCCGACGTCTCCATGCCGGTCGCGGTCGACCTGACCCAGGTCGGCCCGGGACCGCGCCCCCAGCGCGAGCCGTCCGGCAAGGTCAAGGTGCGCGCGTACACCGACCTCAAGCGCCACGACATGGGCAGCAGGCTGGCCGAGCCGCTCGTCCAGGCCGGCGTGGGCGAGACGACCTTCCTCACGAAGAAGCTGTGGGGCATGGCGAGCGAGCCGCCCTTCATGCACCACGGGCGCTGCACGACGATCGAGGAGGCCATCCTCGAGCACGGCGGCGACGCGCAGGCCTCGCGCGACGCCTACGCGGGCCTGACCGCGTCCGAGCGCGCCGACGTGGTCGAGTTCCTGAAGACCCTGCAGAACCTCCCCGACGACGCCGACACCCTCGTGGTGACGGCGCCGAGCTCGGGCGTGATCGGCGACGAACCGACGGTGCTCGAGCACATGGACCACGACGAGGTCGAGGACGGCCTGGTCGACGTGGACACGGTCTTCCAGCACGGCGGCCTGCTGTTCAACGCGTCGTTCAACAGCCTCGACGGCGCCGGTCGCCCCGAGGCCACCGGAACCGGCGCGATCCGCGCGCCGCGCGAGATCCCGGAGAACTTCAACCGCATCTCGGCGCCCGACGCGGGCTCCTGCGTCGCCTGCCACAACGTCCCGCGCTCCGGCGGCGGCGGCGACAACGTGGCGAACGTGTTCGTGCTCGCGCAGGGCTTCGAGTTCGTGAACTTCGACGGCGGCGCCGGCGACGGCTTCAACGACCACCAGCTGTCGAACGTGGGCAACGAGCGCAACACGCTCGGCATGTTCGGTGCGGGCTACATCGAGCTCCTCGCGCGCGAGATGACGGTCGAGCTGCGCGCGATCGCCGACGACGCGCGGGCCCAGGCCGCCCTCGACGGCGCCGACGCGACCCTCCCCCTCGTGGCCAAGGGCGTGTCCTTCGGCTCGATCACGGCCGATCCGCTGGGCGGCCTCGACACGAGCGCGGTCGAAGGCGTCGACGGCGACCTGATCGTCAAGCCGTTCCACCAGAAGGGCGTCGTGACCTCGCTGCGCGAGTTCTCGAACAACGCGATGAACCACCACCACGGCATGCAGTCGGTGGAGCGGTTCGGGCCGAGCTTCGACCACGACGGCGACGGGCACGTGGACGAGCTGACCGTCGGTGACATCACCGCGGTCACGCTGTGGCAGGCCATGCTGCCGCCGCCCGGCCGCGTGCTCCCGTCCGATCCGGGCGAGCGCGCCGCGGTCGAGCTGGGCGAGCGACTCTTCGGCGAGGTCGGCTGCGCGAGCTGCCACGTACCGACGCTGACGCTCGACTCGGACCTGTTCACCGAGCCGAACCCGTTCAACCCGCCCGGCAACCTGGGCGTGCTGGACGTGGACGATCCGGTCGCGGTCGACCTGTCGACCTCGGGCCCCGGCCCGCGCCTGCCCGAGAACGCGGACGGCACGGTGACGGTCCCCGCCTACACCGACCTCAAGCGGCACGACATGGGGCCCGGTCTCGCCGAGGCCAAGGAACAGGCCGGCGTGGGGACGACGATGTTCCTGACCAAGAAACTGTGGGGCATGGCGAACGAGCCGCCGTTCATGCACCACGGTCGCGCGCTGACGATCGACGAGGCGATCCGCATGCACGGCGGCGACGCCCAGTGGACGACGGACGCGTACCTGGCGCTCACCGAGGACGAGCGCAGGGCGATCGTCGACTTCCTGCGCACGCTGCAGGTGCTGCCCGAGGACGCGAGCGAGCTCGAGATCGTCGAGTAGTCACGGCGCGCCGTCCGACGACGAGGCCCCGGTCGCGAGCGAGCTCGCGGCCGGGGCCTCGGTCGTTCTTCGGTCGTCGGCGGTCGCACGGCGCGACGCCGGCGCGACGCCGGCACGACGGTGAACCGACGACGATGCGGGGGCGGCGAGGACCGCCCGCGCGCCTGCGCTCACGCCCCCAGCGCGCGCCCCAGCACCACGGCCACCCCGCCGACCACGAGGTGCGCGAGCACGTTGAGCACCGCGAGCCACGGATGCTCGCCGCGCACCAGCTCGAGCGTGTCCGCCGCGAAGGTCGAGTAGGTCGTGAATGCGCCCAGCGTCCCCACCATCCACAACGCGCGCCCCGGATCCGACAGCGCGCCCGTGCGCTCCGACCAGGCCACGAGCCACCCGATCGCGAGACAGCCGATCGCGTTCACCGTGAGCGTGCAGACGAAGGGCGGCCACCCGACGCGCACCGCCGACAGCACCGTGGCCTGTCGCAGCACCGCTCCCAACGCGCCGCCCAGGGCGACGGCCAACCACGAGGCGCCCGGCACGCTCAGCGCTCCACCGTCTCGAGGCTACCCAGCTCGACCTCGAGCTCGCGACGCATGCCGCCGCGTTCGATCTCGAGCGTGACCGACTCGCCGACCGCGTGGCGCACGAGCAGCGCCTTGAGGTCGTCGGGTCCGCGCACCGGCTCGCCGTTCACCGCGACGATCAGGTCGCCCACGCGCCGTCCGCCGCTCGTCACCTCGTGCCCGCGCAGCCCGGCGCGCGCGGCGGCCGACCCCTCGAGCACCTGCGAGACGAGCGCGCCCTCGAGCCCCGACAGCGCCACGCGCCGCGGATCCTCGAGCAGGACGCCGATGCCCGGCCGCGGTGGCGCGCCGGTGCGCAACAGGTGCGGCACGACCCAGTTGATCGTGTCGACCGGGACCGCGAAGCCGATGCCCGAGAAGGTGCCGGTCTCCGTCGCGATCGCGGTGTTCATGCCGATGAGCCGACCGGCGCTGTCGAGCAGCGGGCCGCCCGAGTTGCCGGGGTTGATCGCCGCGTCGGTCTGGATCAGGCCCGCCAGGTTCGTGCCCTCGTTCGAGCGGATGAGGCGATCGCGCGCGCTGATGACGCCGGTGGACAGGCTGTGCGCGAGCCCGAACGGCGCGCCGATCGCGAAGACCTTCTGACCGACGCGCAGGTCCTCCGAGGTGCCCAGCGGGATCGGACGCAGGAGGTCGGCGGGCGCGTCGATCTTGAGCACCGCCACGTCGTGCTCGGGCGACGACCCGATCAGGGTCGCCAGGTACGGCTCCATGCGCCCGTCGAGTTCGACGAGCACCGACGCCGCCCCGTCGATCACGTGGTGGTTCGTCACGACGATGCCGGTGTCGTCCCAGACGAAGCCGCTGCCGCTGCCGGAGCGGATGCCGCGCGCGAAGGCCGCGCCCTCGAAGAGCCCCGTCCGCGAGGTGACGATGGACACGGCCGACGGGGCCGAGCGCTCGAAGAGCTCGATCGCGGTGCGTTCGTCGGCGGCGAGGTCGCCGCGCGCGTCGACGGTGCGCGGCCCGGCATCGGGGTCGAAGGTGCGCGCGGGCGGCACGAAGGAGCGCCACAGACTCGTGAGGCCTACCGCGATGACGAGGGCGGTGGTGCCGAGCGCGGTCAGTTGGAACAGGGTGCGCAGCATCCCGCCGCGACGGGCGGGAGCGGCAGTGGGCGTGGGTCGGGTGGGCTCCAAGGGCGTTGGAGGGTCGTGTGCTGCGTCGCGCGCGCGGAAGCGGCCGCCGCGCTGTCGTCCCAGATACGCACCCGCGCCGCGGATCGTGAGCGGACGCGCCGCGCGGGCGTCCCGGCGCCGCCGGCGACCCGGCTACCGTCGGGCGTCGCGGGGGGCGCTCGACCGCCTCCGCGCCGCACCCTCCCGACGGGCCGCCCACTGGCTCCCCCTCCGCCCGCTGGCTCTTCCACCCGCCCACATCGACCCCCATGGACGCGCCGGGAACGCTCACCTCGACCAGCGGCCGGCCGGCCTTCGACGCGGCGCGGCCGAGCGACGATCGCCGCCCGCGGCGCGTCCTGCTCGTCGATCGGGACGACACCCCGAGCGCGCGGCGCGTCAGCGACCTGCTCGAGGCCGCGAGCGCGCCGAACGCCTGGCAGTTCCACGTGTGCGGCGACGTGCACCAGGCGCGCGAGGCCCTCGCCGTCAGCGCGGTCGACCTCGCGCTCGTCGGCAGCCCGCGCGGCGAGCACCACCCCGGCCAGGCGGCGAGCGAGCTCGCGGCCGCCGCGCCCGAACGCCCGGTCCTGGCCCTGTTCGCCGGACCGGACCCCGACGACGCCGCGGCCCCCGCCGGCACGGCCGGCTGGCTGCCGCTCGACGGACTCACAGCGCCGATGCTGCGCCGCGTGCTCGAGAGCGCGCTGGAGCGCCGCGCGCTCGAGGAAGAGCTCGCGCTCGTGCGCAACCAACTGCGCGTCGCCCACGCGCAGCTCGCGAAGTTCGCACAGGTCGATCCGCTCACGGGGCTGCTCAACCGTCGCGGACTGCAGCAGGTGCTCAGTCGCGTGCTCCTGTGGGCGCGCCACGACGAGACGCCGACGACGGCGCTGCTCGTGGACCTCGACGACTTCCGCGGCGTGAACGAGACGCTCGGCCACGGCGTCGGCGACGTGCTCTTGCGCGAGACCGCCGGCGTGCTGCGCGAGAGCCTGCGCGGCGGCGACTACGCGGCGCGCATCGGCGGCGACGAATTCTGCATCGTCATGCCGCGCACGGACGCTCGCGAAGCGCGCGCGGTCGCCGAGCGCACGCGACTGTGCCTGTCGAAGTCGCCGCTCACGGTCGACGGCAAGACGGTGCACGCGACGGCCTCGATCGGAATGGTCGAGGTGAGCGACGCCACGCCCTCGGTGGACGAGCTCCTGTCGGCGCTGCGCCTGGTCGTGCGCGACGGAAAGCTCGACGGGAAGAATCGTGTGGCCGCGGAGAGCGATCGCCTCGCGGGTCCGCGCGACGAGTCGGAGCGCGAGCGCTTCCTCGCCGCCTTCCGCTCGGGCGCGACGCTGCGCGCGGTCAAGCAGTCGATCCACAGCCTGGCCGACGAGAAGGTCGCCGGGTACGAGTTCCTGTCGCGCGCGGACTGCGAGCCGTTCTCGATGCCGCAGGACTTCTTCCGCCTGTGCTTCGAGAACAACCTGCTCACGCTCGTCGACCACCAGTGCTTCCGGCGTGGCCTCGAGGCGGCCGGCGCGCTCGGTCCGGGCATGCACTGCCACCTCAACCTGCTCCCGTCGATGATGATCGACGTGCCCGTCGGGCACCTCATCGACTCGCTCCCCGCGGCGCGGCGACCCGAGGAGGTCTGCATCGAGATCAGCGAGCAGCAGATCATCGGCGACCCGTCGTACCTGAGCGAACCGGTCGCCGCCCTGCGACGCGCCGGCGTCAAGATCGCGATCGACGACGTGGGCTTCGGCCGCAGCTGCCTCGAGAGCCTCGCGCGCCTCGAGCCGGACGTGGTCAAGATCGACCGCAAGTGCGTGAGCGGCGTCTCGAACTCCGACGAGGACAAGCGCTTCCTCGAGCGCCTGCTCGCCGTGAGCCACGCGCTGGGATCCGAGGTCGTCGCCGAGGGGATCGAGACGCGCGAGGACCTGGCCACCCTGGTCGAGCTGGGCGTCGAGTACGGCCAGGGCTTCCTCTGGGGTCGTCCCGCCTGAGGCGGCCGCCCGCGCCTCGGCGCGCCTCGAGGCACCCAGGGGGGCCTCGGCCGGGGTCGCGGCCGCTTCGTGGGTCCCCGGGGTTGCACCGCCCGGCGCGGCTCCCATGATGGTCGCCCGCCGAACCGACCCATGACCGACTCGACCCACCCCCACTTCGACGACGGCGGCGCCGTCCGCTGGCACGCCGACCTCACCGAGGCCCTGCGCGAGGCCGGCGCCGACCAGCGCCTCGTCTTCATCGAGTACGGGCGCGAGCAGTGCACCCAGTGCAAGGACCTCGTGCTGAACGTGATCCCGCGCGAGGAGATCCGGACGCTGCTCGGCGAACGCTTCGTGTGCCTGGCGGCCGACTGCGACGCGAGCGACGACGAGGTGGACGAGATCGCGGCGAAGCTCGACGGTGCGGAGATGCTGCCGTTCGTCATGGTGACGGACGCGCGCGGCCAGTACCTCGACGGCCTGTCCGGACGCATCGACGTGGACGCGCTGCACCGCTTGCTCGAGCGATTGAGCGAAGCGGCTTCGGCCTGAGCCCGAGGGCGCGGCACCGCGCCGTCGGTGCGCGCCGTCCACACGCGCGCTGTCCACACGCGCCGGCCACTCGCGTGTCGTCTACACGCGCCGGGCGAGTTGGCGCTGGAACGCGCGCCAGACCCAGCGCGGGCAGCGATCGAGCGTTCCGAGGGCGAGGCGCAGCTGCCACGGGAACACGATGCGCGGGCGGCCGCGGTCGATGCCCGCGAGCACGCGCGCCGCGGCGCGCTCGACCGACCACGCGAAGGGCAACGGATGGTCGGCGTCCCCCGTCATCTCGGTGTGCACGTAGCCGGGGCGCACGTCGATCGCGGTGATGCCACTGCCCGCGAGGTCGGCCTGCGCCGTCTCGACGAAGGTGCTGAGCGCGGCCTTGCTCGCCGCGTAGCTCCCGCTGCCGACGAAGCCGCCCGTGGCCGCCAGGCTGCTGATCCCCACCAGCGTGCCGCCGCGCCGCTCGTCGAGGAAGCAACGCAGACCGGCGTGGAGCGTCGCGATCGCGCCGAGCGTGTTCACGCGCAGCGTGGTCTCGAGGTCGGCGAACGACACCTCGCGCACGGACGCGCCCAGCCCCACGCCCGCGTTCGCGATCACGAGGTCGAAGCCGCTGCCCGACGCGTCGCGCAGCGTGCGGTTCCAGCGCGCGAGGTCGGCGCGCACCGCGTCGGTGTCCGCCACGTCGACGACGCTCGGGTGCACGACGCCGTCGGCCTCCTCGGCCAGCGCCGCCAGACGCTCGCGGCGCCGCGCCGCCGCCACGACGACGGTGCCGCGCGCGGCGAGGCGCCGCACGAGCTCGGCGCCGATGCCGCTCGACGCTCCGGTGACGTAGGCGGCGCCGAAGCGCGGGCGGTCGAGCTCGTCGGTCATGTGACCGGTACGGTGCCAGACCCCCCGGTCGTCATCCAGGCCCGCGCTCCAGTGACCGGTACGGTGTCAGACCCCCTGGTCATCATCGATCGCGCGCGCGGAGCGCGCGCGCGATCGATGATGACCAGGGGGTCTGACACCGTACCGGTCACTGGAGCGCGGGACCGGCCGCGACGCCCGATTCCGGACCGCTTCTTCAAGGGAGGAACAGGGCGCGGTGGAACGTCGCTCAATCGCCCGATTCGCGGTCCGCACGGGCGTCGGAGGATGCGATGAATCCACCGGGACACGCACGGACGGGCGAAGTCGGAAGACCCCCCACCTCGGGACCGTTGCCAGGCGCCTGGCACCCCGGTGGGACCCACGACCCGCCGTCCGCCGCGACCCGCCCCGCTCGGGACCACCATGGCGAAGAATCGGACCAAGACGCGCTACCGCGCCATCTGGATCAGCGACATCCACCTCGGCACCCGCGGGTGCCAAGCCGAGCTGCTGCTGGACTTCCTGAAGCACCACGAGTGCGACGACCTCTACCTCGTCGGCGACATCCTCGACGGCTGGCGCCTGCGCCGCTCGCCGTACTGGAACGCGTCGCAGAGCAAGGTGCTGCAGTACCTGCTCAAGTGGTCGCGCAAGCGCGGCGGCGTCACGCTCATCCCAGGCAACCACGACGAGGCACTGCGCGACTACGCCGGCTTCGACTTCGCCGGCGTGAAGGTCGAGCAGGAAGTCGTGCACACCACCGCCGACGGTCGCCGCCTGTGGGTGCTGCACGGCGACGAGTTCGACGGGATCGTTCACGGACACCGCTGGCTCGCCCACGTGGGTGACCGCGCGTACCAGCTCGCGCTGTGGATGAACGGCCTCTACAACCGCTGGCGGCGTCTGCGCGGCAAGCCCTACTGGTCGCTGTCCGCCTACCTGAAGCACCGCGTGAAGAACGCGGTCGAGTTCATCTGCCGCTTCGAGGAGCAGCTGGCGACGCAGGCCAAGAAGCGCGGCTTCGACGGCGTCGTCTGCGGCCACATCCACCACGCGGAGATCCGCGACATCGACGGCGTGCTGTACTGCAACGACGGCGACTGGGTGGAGAGCTGCACCGCACTCGTCGAGCACTTCGACGGACGCCTCGAGATCCTCGACTGGCCGACCATCGCGGGCGCCCGCGTGGCGGCCGAGGGCGCGCGGATCGCGCTCGACGAGGAGCACGAGAGTGACTTCGACGAGCACGAGCCCGAGCCGAGGACGGCGTCCGACGCCGGCGCCTGACGCGCGCGCACCGCGACCGCACGCGGGACGCCGTTCGCCTCCTGGGCGGGCGGCGTCCTCGCGTTCGGGCGCGGCGCGGATACGGTCCTCGCGACCCTTCGAACACCGATGGCCAGCATCTTCTACTCCATGGCCGGCGAGGGCCGCGGCCACGCCACGCGCGTGCGCACGGTCACCGAGGCCCTCCGCGGCCGACACGAGGTCACGCTCCTCGCGCCGGGTGACGCGTACGAACTGCTCGAGCCCGCCTACCGCGGCGCGAGCGACGTGCGCATCCAGCGCATCCCCGGCCTGCGGTTCGCCTACGACGGCAAGCACAAGGTCGCACCGCTCGGCACGGGACGCCTCGTCGCGCGCTACCTGCGCAGCCTGTCGCAGATCCTCGACGACCTCGCGGACCTCATGCGCTTCCACGAGGCCGACCTGCTCCTGACCGACTACGACCCCGGCGGACCGCGTGCGGCGCAGCGCGCCGGCGTCCCCTACGTCGCCCTCGACCACCAGTCCTTCTTCACCTACTCGGACCTGTCGTGGCTGCCCGGACGCCTGCGACGCCGCGGCGCGCTCGTGCGCTCGATCAACTGGGCGCTGTACCACGGCCAGCGCCACACGATCAGCTCGAGCTTCTTCCGACCCGATCCGCTGCCGGGCGCGAAGGAGGTGACCTTCGTCGGTTCGATGCTGCGCCAGCCGATCCTCGACGCCGAGGTCCGCACGGGCGACCACGTCACGGCCTACTGCCGGCGCCAGGTGCAGGAGAACGTGCTCGACGCGCTCGCCGCGGCGCCGTGTCCCGTGCAGGTGTTCGGGCTCGGCGAACGCGAGCCTCGCGGCGCGATCGAGTTCTTCCCCATCAGCGAACAGGGCTTCATCGACAGCCTCACCACCGCGCGCGCCGTCGTGGCGTCGGCGGGCAACCAGCTGCTCGGCGAAGCGGTCTACCTCGGCAAGCCGTTCCTGGCCCTGCCCGAGGTCGGCCAGTACGAGCAGGAGATCAACGTCTGTTGGCTCGAGCGCATGGGCGCGGGCCGCGGGATGGATCCGCGGAAGCTCACGGCCGACGCGCTCGCGCGCTTCCTCGACGAGTGCGACCGCTACCGCGACAAGGCCGATCAGGACTTCGCGGCCGGCAACGCGGCGGCCGTGGCGGCCATCGAGGCCCAGCTGGCCGCGATCGGCGCCGCCTGAGGGTTCCACCGCCGCTGCGCCGGCCCCGCCGGATCGCTCGGCGCCTAGGATCGAGGGCGCGGGACCGGATCGGTCCCGCACCGTGCTCCTCCTCCCATGCTCCAGCGCAGCTCCCTCTCCGTCCCCGCCTTCGTCCTCCTCCTCGCGTCCGCGGCGCCCGGCGTCACGCACGCGCTGCCGCGCGCGGGCGACGACCCGATGCCCCTCTGGTCGGCCCTCCACGCGACCCAAGCGCCGGCCTTCGCGCGCGGCCGGGACACGGACGCCGCCGGCGCCGTCGCGGTCACCGTGGGCGAGTTGCGCGACCAGGTGTCGCCGAACGCCATCGTGCGCGCGGCGTTCGCGCGCGGCTTCGAGCGCGACACGGGCGTCGAGCTGTGGCGCTGGACCGATCCGCGCGCCGCGTCCGCGTTGCGCGTGGCCGTCGCGCCGAACGGTCAGCGCGCCTTCGTGATCGCGCGCGACCCGGCCTTCTCGATCGAGGACGGCACGGAGTGGCTCGTCGCGCTCGACTCGACGACGGGGGCGCCGGTGTTCGAGACCGCGCGCGTGCTCGATCCCGGCGACGCGCGCTCCTACTCGGTCCCCGACGCGCTCGTGTGCGACGCGAGCGGGACGCGACTGGCGCGCCTCGATCACTTCGGTCCGCTGTCCGTCTCCGCGCTGCGCGTCGAGATGTTCGACGCGACGAACGGCGCGCTCCTGTGGACCTTCGAGCGCCCGGGCCTCGACCTCGCCGACGCGCACGCATCGGGCGCGAGCGCGTCGCTCGCGCTCAGCCCCGACGGCCAGATCGTGTACGCGAGCTACGCGACCTTCGACGCGGTCAGCGGCTCGGCCGCGCGCGACGCGCACCTCGTCGCACTCGACGCGAACGACGGCAGCGAACTGTGGACCGTGTCGTTCGCGACGCCGGGCCTGTCCGACCGCGTCTCGCGCCCGCTGCCCTCGCCCGACTCGACGGCGGTGTTCGTCGCGACGCACGCGAGCGGAGGCGCGGCGACGAACGCGGCCGTGCGCCGCCTCGCGGCGAGCGACGGCGCCGAGGCGTGGTCGGCGCCGCTGGGCTTCGCGCCCGGGCTCGTCGGACTCGCGCCGAACGGCACGCGCGTCGTCGTCGCCGGCGCCGACCCGTCCGCGCCCGCGACGAACGGGGCCGACCTCGCCGTCGCCGCGGTCGACACGACCGCCGCCGCGGTCGCGTGGAGTCTCGTCCTGCCGCAGGCCTTCACCGACGACGCGCCGACCGACATCGGCTTCGCGCCCGACTCATCGCGCGTCGTCCTGAGCCTCGAGCGCGGCTCGCTCGCCTTCCCCTACGAGCCCTGGGCCCAGATCGCGAGCTTCGACCTCGCGACCGGCGCGGGGCCGCCGCCGACCGACCTTCTGCCCAGCACGAACTGGAGCATCGACGCCCACTTCCTCGACGTCGTCGCCGCGCCGGGCGGGTCGCTCGCCGTCGCCGGTCACGCGGTCGTCGACCAGAGCACGAACTCGGGCACCGGGCTCGACCGCCGCTTCGGCGTCAGCCACGCGGGCGCCGTCGTGTTCGACACGACGAACACCGACACCATCGACGAGGAGTCCGACGCGTTCGGGCGCCTGTGGCTCTCCTCGGACGGGAGCGAAGTGATCGTCTGGGCGTCCGAGCTCGACGCGGTGAACCGCCACGCCGCGCTGCGGATCGAACGGCGCCGCACCGACGACGGCGCCCTGCTCGCGGCCCACTCGTTCGGGTCGCTGGCGGTCGGCGCGCGGGCCTACCTGCCGGCCGTGTCGCCCGACGGCGCGTTCGTCGCGTTCACCGACCTCGTCGGCGTGCAGCTCGTCGTGCGCGTGTTCGACCTGGCCACCGGCGTCGAGGTGTTCACCTCGCCCGCGCCGATGTCGGTGGCGAGCATCCACCTCGCCTGGAGCGCGGACAGCACGCGCGTCGGCTGGGCGACCGAGTCGCCCACCGTGCTCATGGGCGCGGCCGACGTGACGACCGGTCAACAGCTGTGGCAGGAGATCGCCGGCTCGGCGACGACCGTGTACAGCTTCACCGCGCTGCGCGGCATCGCGTTCGATCCGGTCGACGGCTCGCTCGTCGCGCTGTTCAACGCGACCTCCGGGCTCGTCGTCCTCACCCACGAGTACATCCTCACGCGCCGCGACGGCGCGACCGGCCAGCTCGACTGGGAGCTGATCTACTCGTCGGAGGGTTCGATCGTGCGCGACCACGTGTTCCAGAGCCTCTCGGCGGCCACGAACACCGTGTACTACGGCGCCGCGCCCGCAGGGGTCGCCACGGCGCCCGACGGCTCGGCGGTCTACACGGCGGACCTCTACTCGCATCCGCTGCGCACGATCACGCGCGTCGCGGCCAGCGATGCGGACGACGGCTCCCTGTTGTGGACGCGCGGTTCGTTCTTCGGCCCCGGCAAGGACGCACGCTTGATCGGGCTCGTCCCCTCGCGCGACGGTCGCTTCCTGCACCTTCTGTCGGAGGGGCGCGGGGACGCGGCGCAGAGCCCGAAGCGCGCGTACGTCTCGACGCACGACGCAACGACCGGCCTCGAGTACTGGCAGGGCTTCCTGCCCGACGAGGTCGTCGCGGTGCGGCGCCTCGTCAGCCTCGGCGAGGGCGGGCGCATCGCGGTCGTCAGCACGCTCGCCGACGGCGCCGGCGCGCCGGACGGCACGCTCGTGGTCGTGCTCGACGCGCCGACCGGCGCCGAGCTGGCGCGCCTCGAGACGCGCGCGGCCGACGGGGAGGCCATCGACGGAGCGATCGACGACCTGGGTCGCCTGTTCACCGTCGGCGCGCGCCCGGGCGGACTCCTCGGCACGGACGGCTTCCTCGAGCGCCACGACCTGGCGCTGCTCGAGTTCGGCCCGCACGAGCGGTCGATCGCGACCGGAGGACGCAGCGCCGCGACGCTCGACCTGGACCCCGCGCTGGCGGGCCTGGGCTACCTGCTCGTGGGCAGCGTCAGCGGGACCGCGCCGGGCATCCCGCTCGGCGGTGGGCTCGCGCTGCCGCTCGTCCAGGACGCGTACACCGACTTCACGCTGCTCGGCGCCAACTCGTCCTTCTTCCCGAACTCGCTCGGGCTGCTCGACGCGGCCGGCGACGGCGAGGCGGCGGTCGTCGTCCCGCCCGGCGTCGCGCCCGGGCTCGTCGGCACCGTCTTCCACTACGCGGCGATCGTGTTCGACCCGCTCGGCGGCGCGATCGTGGCGGCGTCCGACGCCGTCGACCTCACGCTCGTGCCCTGACGCGCGCGGACGGCGTAGGCTCTGGGGCATGCATTGGACCTCGAGCCTCGCCCTCGCCGCCCTCAGCCTCCTCCCCCTCGACGCCGCCGACGCGTCCGAACTCGCCTGGACCTCGGGCGAGCGGAGCGGCGCGCTGCGCGTCGACGAGGGCGCGCTCCACTTCCCCGACGGCACGCGCCTCGTCGGCCTCGACGCGCTCGAGCTCGACGCGCGTCATCACGCCAGCGCCGCGCTGCGCGACCTCGTGCGCGTCGAGCGCGACCGCGCCATCGACGGGCGTCGCCCGGTCGCGCTCGACGACGCGACGCTCACCGTCGGCGGCTCGTCCGACTTCGCGCCGAGCTGGACGCGAGCGCTCGAGTCGGGCAACCGGCTGTGGTGGCCGTGCGACGCGGATTCGGCGCTCGCGGGGACGACGGTCGCCTACGGCGCGGCCTACGACGCCGACCTCGAGCGGCTCGCCGCGTGGCTCGTGGGGCGCGAACTGCTCGCCGAGCACCAGTCGGAGCTCGCCGCACGCCTCGACGCGCTCGCGCCGTCCGGCGGCGGCTGGATCGCGGCGCCCGGCGAGTACTGGGCCGCGGACGCGGACGCGATCCGCGCCACGCTCACGGGCGTGCAGGGCGCGATCTTCGCGAGCGCGCACGTGCGCGCCGCCGCCGAGCTCGTGACGGCCGGGGACGAGCTGCACGCCCCCGCGCTGGGCACGCGCCGACTCGCCGAGGCGCTGTGGCAGACGGGCGCGCCCGTGACCGCCGTCGTCGAGGCCGTGCGCGCGCTCACGCCCGAGTCCTTCAACGCCGCGCACCGCGCCCTCTACGACCCAGCCGCCCTGCGCATCGTGCACCTCGCCGCGGGTGCGCCGGACGACGCAGCGTCGGACGCGCCGGCGTTCGACCTCTCGCGCACCGCGTGGCTCCAGGGCGACGACGCCGGACGCAAGGCCGCGCTCGCGCTGCTCGAGCGCCTGGGCGGCGCGCAGATCTGGGCCGCGGCGCGCGTGCTGCGGCTCGACGCCACCTCGCGCACCTCGACGCAGCTGGGCGACACGGTCGCCGACTCGGTCACGACCCGCGTGCTCGACGGCGTGCTCACGCACGTGGCCCAACAGGTCGAGGTCCAGGGCAGCGTGCAGTCGCTGTCGCTGGCCTTCCTGGGCTCGCACGTGCTCGTGCGCCAGGGCGACACGATCGTCGAGCGCAGCGGCGCGATCGGCGCGCGGCTGATGGTCACCGAGCGCCGCGCGCTCGTGCGCCTGCTCGCCGACCTCGCGCGCCGCGGGCCGGTGGGAGCGCGCAGCGTCGACGCGACGACGCTCGAGCTGTTCGACGCGCACGCACCGCTCGGGACGCTCGAGTTGACCGACGACGGCGATGTGGCCGCCTTCTCCTACCCCGACATGGGGAGCGCCCGGCGCTTCGAGTACGAGGCGCCGGTCGCGTTCGGCGAGCTGCGCTACCCCGGTCGCTACCGCGAGGTCGGCGCGCGCGCCGTGGAGGTGACGATCACGCGCCTCGAGACGCGCGAGGCCTACGACCCCGCGCTGTTCCGCGATCCGCGCCGGTGAGCCGCGGCGCGTCGCGCGTCACGCGCGGCGCAGGCCGTCCAACACCGCGCGCAGGCCCTCGACGCGGCTCTTCTCGACGGGCGCGCGCACGTCGCCGCCGACCTTGAGCGCCGTGCCGCAGATCGCGGCGTCGGCCATCTCGAGCAGCGCCGGGGCGTTGCGCTCGTCGACGCCCGAGCCGATGACGAGGTAGGCCGACTCGACCGCGCCGCGCACGGTCGCCACGTCGTGCGGATCGGCCATCGCGCCGGTCGCGCGCCCCGACACGATCAGCGCGTCGGCGCGGCCGCGACCGTGCACCTCCTCGGCGGCGGCGGCGAGCTCCCCACCGCCGAGCGGGATCGCGTGCTTCACGTGCACGTCGGCCCACACGGCGACCTGGGGCACGAGGCGCTGGCGCTCGCGCACGGTCCACGCCGCGCGCCCGTTCACCAGGCCCTGGTCGGTCACGGCCGTGCCCTGGTGCACGTTCACGCGCACGAACGC
>Ga0180430_10000202_pt1 | contig 68509 bp, 67 predicted proteins | sample SS_ome_9_FD_132999 | JGI IMG/M metagenome (GOLD analysis project Ga0180430, IMG submission 132999) | Hypersaline lake sediment archaeal communities from the Salton Sea, California, USA - SS_1_S_2 metaG | ecosystem: Environmental > Aquatic > Non-marine Saline and Alkaline > Hypersaline >...
GCGACCTGCGCGCTGCTCGCCGCCACCGAGGAGATGCTCGGCGCCGACTCCGTCAGCCGGGGTCGGTAGCCTGCGGAGGTGGCGCTCTACCGCAAGTACCGGCCGGCGACGTTCGCCGAGGTGGTCGGCCAGGAGCACGTCACCGAGCCGCTGTCGACCGCGCTGTCGGCCGGCCGGATCAATCACGCGTACCTGTTCTCCGGTCCCCGCGGCTGCGGTAAGACGTCCTCGGCGCGCATTCTCGCGCGCTCGCTGAACTGCGAACAGGGGCCGACCCCGTCGCCGTGCGGCGTATGCGATTCCTGTCAGGCTTTGGCGCCCACCGGTGGTGGCCACCTCGACGTCACCGAACTGGACGCCGCCAGCCACGGCGGCGTCGACGACACCCGGGAATTACGCGACCGGGCCTTCTACGCGCCCGCGCAGTCGCGCTACCGGGTCTTCATCATCGACGAGGCGCACACGGTCAGCAAGGAAGGTTTCAACGCCCTGCTGAAGATCGTCGAAGAACCGCCGGAGCATCTCATCTTCGTATTCGCCACCACCGAACCGGAGAAGGTGCTGCCCACCATCCGTTCGCGCACCCACCACTATCCGTTCCGGTTGCTGGCACCGCGCACCATGCGAGGTTTGGTTGAGAAGGTGCTGGCATCCGAGGACGTCGAGGTCGACGATGCCGTGCTGCCCCTGGTCATCCGTGCCGGTGGCGGGTCGCCCCGCGACACCCTCAGCGTGCTCGACCAGTTACTGGCGGGCACCGATGGTCATCGGGTGCACTATCAGCGAGCCCTGGCCCTGCTCGGGGCCACCGATATCGCGCTTATCGATGATGCTGTCGACGCCCTCGCCGCGGACGATGCGGCGGCGCTTTTCGGGGCGATCGAATCGGTGATCGACGCCGGCCACGATCCGCGCCGGTTCGCCGGGGATCTCCTTGAGCGGTTCCGCGATCTCATTGTGCTGCAGGCAGTCCCAGATGCCGCCAGCCGCGGGGTGGTGGACGCACCGGGTGATGTGCTGGAGCGGATGCGCGATCAGGCGGAACGGGTTGGCCCGGCCACCTTGGCCCGCTATGCGGAAGTGGTGCACGCCGGGCTGGGGGAGATGCGCGGCGCGACAGCGCCCCGCCTGCTTCTGGAGGTGGTGTGCGCCCGGCTGCTGCTTCCCTCGGCCAGCGACACCGAATCGGCTCTGCTGCACCGCATCGAGCGCATCGAGACCAGGCTGGACATCTCCATCCCGGCTGATGAGGCCGCCGTGGTGAGTGCGCCGCGGCCGTCCAGGCGGCAGTACGTTCGGAAGGCCCGGGTTTCTCCGGTTGAGCCCGGACCGGCGCCGGCTCCACCTGCCGAGCCCGCCGAGACGGCGCCCGTCGCACCCAGCGGTCCGCCAGCCCCGGCATCGGAATCTCCGCCGGAATCGGAGTCCATAGATCCGACACCGCCCCCAGCGCCCACGGCGGCCCCAGCGGCCCCAGCGCCCCAACCGCACACGGCGCCCGCAGCTCCGCCCACGCCGGTGGCGCAGTCCGTGCCCGCCCCGGAACCGGCGCCTGCGCCGGCGGCCGGACCAACACCCGGCGAACCTGATGCCACAGCGGTACGCAGTATGTGGCCGACGGTGCGGGATAAGGTCCGCGAGCGCAGCCGCACCATCGACGTCATGATGGCCGGGGCGATCGTGCGCGCGGTGGACGGGGACACCCTGGTGCTGGCACACGAGACGGCACCACTGGCCAAACGGCTGTCCGAGCAGCGCAACGCCGATGTGATCCGTGAGGCCCTCAAGGACGCACTCGGGGTGAACTGGCGGGTGCGCTGCGAGATCGGGGCGGGCGAGGCAGCTGCCGCGACGACGAGCGCAGCGCCGACCGCCGAACCCAACCCCGCTGTCGCCGACGCCCAGCGCGCCGAGGAGGACAGCATGATTGCCGAGGCCGGCCGGGTGGAGTCCGCGCCCCGGCGCGACCCCGAGGAAGTAGCCCTGGAGCTCCTACAGAACGAACTGGGAGCCCGCCGGATCGACAGCTGAGGCTGCGGCCGGTCCGTCAGGCCTGCTCGCTGCCCACCCCGTGATGGACCCGGAACAGATTGGCGGGGTCATAGCGGTTCTTGATACTCAGCAGCCGGGGGTAGTTCGAACCCCACTGATTCTGCTGCCAATCCTCGAGGAAGAAGTCGGACTCGGTCGAGTACGTACCCGCGCCGGGGGTCACGTCTTTGATCAGGCCCATGGCGCGGTTGATTTCGTCGCCGGTGTCGCGGGCAGCCTCGGGACTCGGCTCCCGCCCGCTCACCCCCGGGTACTTGTACTGCTGCGATGAGGCCATGATCACCAGCGCCGCCGCCTCGAGACAGCCGGGGTGCAGAGCCGTCTGCTCATCTCGGGCGCGTGCTTCAGGGTGCTCTCCGCTGAGGCCCTTATTCAGCTGGAATATGAACGGGTGCAGCCGGGAGGCTTGGAAAAAGGCCTCGGCGACTCTGCCGGGCTCACTGCGTAATAGATCGGTGGCGACCCAGCGGGATTGGTAGCCGCTCCAGAAGGCTCCGAGTTCACCCTGGTTACCCGCCCACCAGTACTGGTACTCGGGAGCCTCCGGCCGCGGATCCCGGGTGATGAAGCCCGGGTCCACCTGGTCCCAGTAATCCGGGTTCCACAGGTTCTGGAAATCCAGCGTTAGGAACTGCGGATCGACGGTGTAATCGTCGGGCCTATCGCGGAACTGGCCGACGAACTTTTCGAAGACGGCGCGCGCCTCGGATTCCGGCAGGTCCAGATAGGTGAGCCGCAGACCCACCTCGTTATCCGGGCCGAAGGCGACCGACTCCCCCCAGTGCCAGTTGTCCAGCCCCGCCGGGTAGAACTCGAGGAACTTCTGGATCATCTCGCGGTAGGCGTCGTCGTTGGTCGCCTTGATGGAGCCGGTGATCAGACCTACCGTCGACGGTATCGGGTGGGTCAGCAGTGTGACGCGGCTGACGATGCCGAAGGTGCCACCCCCGCCACCGCGGACCCCGAAGAACAGATCCGGGTCGGAGAATTCGTTGACGGTGCGTACCTCGCCGTCGGCGGTGACGATTTCGGCCTCAACGATGCCGCCCGAACCGGTGCCGTAACGCTTGGAGAATGACCCGAAGCCGCTGCCGAAGGTAAAGCCGCCACAGGCGCCGACGCTGGTGCAACCGCCCCCCGAAACAAAGCGGCCGGCGAGGGTCGCGGCCCGGTAGGCCTCCAGCCATCGGGTTCCCGCTTCCACCGTCATCGCCGGTACCGGTGCGGTTCCGGCCGGGGCTCCCGTCGGCAGGAATTCGTCGTGCATGGTGATGTTGCGCATATCGTGTGTCCACACCAGCAGCGAATCGGGGGCGCAGTTCCGCCCGAGGTAGTCATGCCCGGTGCCCTTGACGACGAGTCTGACGCCATTGTCCCGGGCGAAGTTCACCGCGGCGACGATATCGCTGGTCTGCCGGGCCCGGACGGCATAGGGCGAGGCGACCGCCGACCACGCGTCGTACCATCCGGTCGACTGCTGAGCGCCGGGCTGCTCCTCGTTCCAGAACGGGTTCTTGAGCAGTTCGAACGTCTCCGGGGACGCATCGACCCATGGTAGCGATGTGGTGATCAACCGACCGCCCACCTGTGTTCCCAGTGCCTGCCACTTCTCCGGATCAGGCCAGGCGGCGGCGGGTGCCCCGGTCGGCTTGCTCGCGCACCCGGTGGAGGGGGCCGCTACCGCAGCCGCGATGAGAGCACCGGTCCGCAGTATGGTCCTTCGGGAGAAATCGGCCACCGCCTGAGCTTAGTCGAGGCCGACCACGCTGCGGTGGTGGGCGACTGCGCTCCTCAGGCGGTCCACCAGGGGCGCAGCGGAAGGCCGCCGTCATCGCCGCTGCGGTCCGGCTTGACCGCCAGAACCTGGTGCAGTTGAATGACATTGGTCTCGAATCCAAGCCGGGAACCAGCCATGTAGAGGCCCCACACCTTCGCGGTGGGCAGGCCCACCTCCGCGACCGCCGGCTCCCAGTGCGCCACCAGGTTGCGGCACCAGTCCCGCAGGGTCATCGCATAGTGCCGCCGGAGATTCTCCGCGTGCATGACCTCCAGGCCGGCATCCTGAATCGCGGAGATGATGCGGCCGGACCCGGTGAGCTCGCCGTCCGGGAATATGTAGCGGTCGATGAAACTGCCCGCAGCGCCGTGCCGTCTGTTATCCGGTCTGGTGATGCAGTGGTTGAGCAACAGACCACCGATTCGCAGCCTCGATTTCAGGAACCCGAAGTAGCCCGGGTAGTTTCGCACGCCGATATGCTCGGTCAGCCCGATCGAAGAAACCGCGTCGAACCCGCTCTCCACCACGTCCCGGTAGTCGCCGTGGCGGATTTCGGCGAGGTCGGCCAGGCCCTGTTCGGCGATGGCCTTCTGGCCCCACAGCGCCTGTTCCCGGGAGAGCGTCACCCCGATCGCGCGGACACCGTGCCGGGCGGCGTGGCGGACCATACCGCCCCACCCGCACCCCACGTCCAAGAGTCGGTCCCCGGGTTGAAGCCGCAGTTTGTCGAATACCAGTCGGTACTTGTTGTGCTGAGCCTGTTCGAGGTCGGCCGCTGGATCGGGGTAGCAGGCACAGGTGTAGGTCATCGACGGCCCGAGAACCCACCGGTAGAAGATATTTGACACGTCGTAGTGGTGGTGGATCGCGTCGGCGTCGCGGTTTCGGCCGTGCCGCAGGCCTGCCGCGATCCTTCGCCACCGCGGCAAAGCCTCCTGCTGTGGTGGCGCGATCGGCGTGAAGCGGGACAGCCCCAGGGAGCGAACGATGTGGATGAGGTCCTGCGGAGAGGGGCGCCTGAGGGAGCTGGCGCCGAGCGCTTTGAGCAACTCGTAGGGGTCTCCCGGGTGTACGCCGCGGATTTCGAGATCGCCGGCCACATAGGCGCGGACCAGGCCCAGATCGCCGGGAGCGGTGGCCAGATAGGTGGTGCCGCGCGGGGTGAGCAGGTCCAGGCCCAACCGGGCGTCGGCGGGCCCGGTGCTGCTTCCGTCGTAGGCGGTGAACCGCAGTGGCAGCCCCTCTCCGGCGGCCAGCAGGTCGATGATCTCCGCCAGAGTCAGTCTGCCGGCGCGAACCGGCTCGTTGAAGGTGGACATGGCACCCCCCTTTCCTGCGATTCTCTTTCCTTCGCGTTCGTGGTCTACCGCCGCTGCACCGCCTTGGCGTACAGATCCAGCAGGCGCGAATCCGGGTCGTACGCTTTTTTCACGGTCTTATAGTTTTCTCCACCGTAAAGCCGGTCAAACTCGTCGCGCCCGTAAAAGGCGTCCGAATAGAGCGATTTATGGCCACCGAGTTCGCTGACTTTGTTTTCGATCCGGCGGTTGGCCGCGCCGGGTACGGCCCCGGCCGGCACCGATGACCAGAAACCGATATTGACGTAGGTCTTGCCGGCGGCCAGCGGGTACAGCGGCCAACCGGCTGGATCACGCAGTCGCAGCGGACACAGCCAGACCGGTTCGATGGGAACCTCCCGCATGAACCAGTCGAGGAAGTCCGTGCAGTGGTCGATCGGCACCTCGACGTCCTGAACCACCCGTTCCCGTGGGGGTCGGCCGCGGACTTCCTCCATCCGGTCGGCGACGCCGAACCGCTGGTCGTAGCCGATCAGCTTCCAGTAGACGCTGCTGCGCCGGTAGCGGCGCGGCCACAGTCGGCGGATCACCGGGTGCTGCGCGCCGAATGCCCGCGAACACCAGAACCAGTCGGCATCCCAGCGCCACAGGTAGTCGTGGATCGTAAGGCGGTCCTCGGTCAGGTGCTGGATCGATCGGTAGTAGATCGGCTGGCCGGTGTAGTCACTCACCGGTCCGGGGGCCGCCGTCCGCAGCCCGAGGCAGAGGTAGCTCTCCCAGGCGCTGAAGACCACTCCGTCGAGGTAATCCACCGGTAGCTGCCCGTAACCGCCGGTGTCCACGATGTGCCGCATGGTCTCGACCAGGTCCGACAGCCGGTCAAACCTCAGGTAACGAAGCCCCACAAAGGGTTTGACCGGCTCCAACTCGATCCGCAATCGTGTCGAATAACCCAGTGTCCCATAGGAATTCGGGAAAGCCCGGAACAGATCGGCATGTTCGGTCCGGCTGGCGGTGATGATCTCGCCGGTTCCGGTCAGGATATCCGTCTCCACGACCGACTCGTGGGGCAGACCATTGCGGAAGGAGGTCGACTCGATTCCCAGCCCACTCACCGCCCCGCCCAGGGTGATCGTCTTCAGTTGGGGCACCACCAGCGGGCAAAGCCCGTGCGGCAACGTCGCGGCCACCAGGGTTTCGTAAGTGCACATGCCCTGCACGTCGGCAGTACGGTCGGCCGGGTCGACGACGATCACCCGGGTCAGCCCCGAGGTGTCCAAGCCCCGGGCTTCGTGGCGGGTACGGGTGCGGAACAGATTCGAGGACGGTTTGGCGAGCCGAATCTGGGCGCTCGGATCGAGGGCGCGGTAACTGTCCAACAACCGCCGCACACCGCGCTGATGAGCGGCCCAGGCAACCCCCTCGGTCACATGTTTACGCTAGACGTCATCCGCGGCCCGCGCGAGTTCGGGGCCGCCTGTCAACGAGGAGTTCCATGGGCCAGGTCAGTGCTTCCAGCAGTATCCTGATCGACGCGACGCCCGCGGTGGTGCTCGATGCCGTCGCCGACTACCAGGACCTGCGACCAAGAATCCTGTCCCCGCACTACAGCGAATACCGGGTGCTGGCCGGCGGTCATGGGCAGGGCACTGTCGCCAGTTGGCGGCTCCAGGCCACCAAATCGCGGTCGCGGGAGGTGCGTGCCGGTGTCGATGTCGCCGGGCATACCGTCATCGAGAAGGATTCCAACTCCTCGCTGGTGACCAACTGGACCGTCGCCCCGGCCGGCCCCGGCTCGAGTGTCACCGTCAAAACCACCTGGAGCGGCGCGGGCGGCATCAAAGGCTTCTTCGAGAAGACCTTCGCCCCGCTGGGCCTGCGGCGAATCCAGGATGAGGTTCTGGCCAATCTGAAGAACGCGATCGAACGGCGCTGAGCTGAGCGGCCGTTCAGGCCGACCGCGGTGACTGGGTCTGTAGGAATGCCACCACACCCCTGGCGACGGCCTCGGCGTATTTCTGGCGGCCCTCCGGGCTCTCCATCAGCATGGAGTCCACCGGATTTTTCATATTCCCCAGCTCGACGAGGATCGACGGGTACTGAGCCAGGTTCAGCCCGGCGATATCGGAGCGAGGGTTGAGCCCGGCGGTGCCGATATAAGTCGCCGGCGGCAGGCCCGATGCGGCGAGCTGGTCGCGCATCGTCCGGGCCAGTGTGACCGACGGTCCCGCCTGAGCGGCGTTGAGCGGCGGGTTGGCGTACAGGATGTGGAAGCCGCGCCCGGTGGCCGGACCGCCGTCGGCGTGGATGGAAACCACGGCGTTGGGTTGCAGCGAGTTCGCCATCGCGGCGCGCTCGTCGATACAGGGTCCCAGAGCATCATCGTTACCCCGCGACATGGCGGTACGGACCCCGAGCTGGTGCAGGACCGCCCGGACCCGCAGGGTGGTGTCCCAGTTGAAGGTGTGCTCGGCGTATCCGCTGTCGCTGCTGGTCCCGGAGGTCTGGCAGTCTTTGGTGCCGCCCCGGCCGTTGGAAACCTGCCGGGTGATGGAGTCATCGTTGGCGCCGTTGTGGCCGGGGTCGAGGAACACGATCATTCCGGCGACGCTGCCCGGTGCGGCGGATGCGACCGGTTCGGCCAGTGACGACACCGCAAGCAGTACGCCGGTGGACAGAGCGGCTACGACACGCAAGCAGGCGAACTTCGGCACGGACGCCACGGTAATCCCCCGAGGTCTAGGCTTGAAGTCACCGGCGACCGTAAACCCGAGGCCGCAACCAACTCGAGACCGAGAAGCAAGGAGACCGTCATGCAACCCGGTGTTCAACCCGGTGATCCCGGACAGCTGGGAACCTTCGGTCAGCAGGCACCGCCACCGGGCGTGGCCGATCTTCAGTCGGCCCTGGCCAAGGCTGCGCAGATGCAGCAGGCGTTGATCGAGGCCCAGAAGCAGATCGCCGAGACTGAGGTCACCGGCCAGGCCGGCGGCGGATTGGTGGAGGTTTCCCTCAACGGCAACGGCCAGGTGGTCGGGGTCCGGATCGACCCGCAGGTGGTCAACCCCGACGATATCGAGACCCTGCAGGACCTGGTCGTGGGGGCGTTCCAGAACGCCGCCGAGAACATGCGGGACACGGTGAAGACGATTCTGGGACCTGTCGCCGCGGCCTCTGGTCGCCCGATGCCGGAGTCCTGACTTTGTTCGAGGGCCCCGTTCAGGATCTGATCGACGAGCTCGGCAAGTTGCCGGGTATAGGGCCCAAGAGCGCTCAGCGGATCGCCTTCCACCTGATCTCGGTGGAGCCGCCCGAGATTGATCGGTTGACCGGCGTGCTGTCCCGGGTGCGCGACGGGATTCAGTTCTGCGAGGTGTGTGGCAACGTTTCCGACGCGGAGCGCTGCCGGATTTGCAGCGACGCGCGCCGCGACGGGACCCAGGTGTGTGTGGTCGAGGAGCCCAAGGATGTTCAGGCCGTAGAACGCACCCGCGAGTTCCGCGGCCGCTACCACGTCCTCGGCGGTGCCCTCGACCCGTTGTCCGGTGTGGGCCCCGACCAACTCCGGATACGTCAGCTGCTCAACCGGCTCGGGGAGCGGGTCGACGGGGTTGACGTCACCGAGGTGATCATCGCCACCGATCCCAACACCGAGGGCGAGGCCACCGCCACGTACCTGGTGCGCATCCTGCGCGATATCCCGGGCCTGACCGTCAGCCGGATAGCCTCTGGCCTGCCGATGGGCGGCGACCTGGAGTTCGCCGACGAGCTGACCCTCGGTCGGGCGTTATCCGGCCGCCGCGCGATGGCCTAGCTCGCCCGGCCCGACCGGGTGGCGCGCTTGGCGGCCGGTTTCTCCGGCGCCGCTGCCGGGGCTGCGGCACTCTCGTTCGCAGCGCGCTGAGCGGCCCGGACCGACGTCCCGCGGGGAGCCGGGTTGGTTCCCGATGCTTCCACGGCCGCGGCGTCGGGCGTGCTGACCGGGAGGTCGACGACCGTGGGGCTCTCCGCGGTGACGGCAGCGGCCACCGGCTCGTCGACCGGCTGGACCGCCACCGCTGCTCGCTGCGGGACGGCCACGGTTGCGGGGGCCGCCGATGCGGCGGCCAGCGGTACGGCCTCGATCTCGACGGGAGGCGGGACCGGGCGGGTCGCCAGCGCGGTGGCCAAGGTGTTCTGCGCGGCCACGATGCCGTCAACGGCGACCTGACCGGCGGCGCCGAACGAGGTGACCACGTCGGTCACACCCTCGACCAGCGAGGTGACGATATCGCCGATATTGAACGACAGCACCGCGTCGACGATGTTCTGGCCGGCGGTGATGAGGGCCCGGGCGACGGTGTCGAACGCATCGAAGAGGCCCGCGCCGAGTTCGACGGCCGCCACCGGCTGGGCCAGCAGCAGGGCCGACTGGATTGCCAGCTGAATCTGTCCGACCTCGATCTGCGCGGCAACGTAGGGAATCAGTATCGCGTCGGCGGCACCGACCGCAGCGTCCTCGATGGTGGTGAGCGCACCGAGAAGATCCCCGGACAATGTTTGCTGCACGGCCGTGAGCAGCGTCTCGGGCAGCGCGGCGACCGACTCGGCCAGACCGGCTCCGGCCTCGGCAAGCCCGACCGCCCGAATCGCGACGAACTCGACCTCGTTGGCGATCGACTGCTGGATCGCCGGGAAGGTGAAGATGTCGAGCACCGAAGCCTGTAGCTGCACCGCGACATCGCTGAGGCGCGGGGCCGCGACGTGCACCGGAGTGATCGTCGACGAGGCGATCAGACCCGCACCCAGCAGGGCGGATCCGGCGGCGGTCAGGGAGCGGCTGGCGGCAATCACGGTGTACTCGTTTCCTGGATGGATTTTCCTGGATGGATGATGTCAGGAAGTGTATACGAGCCTGAGGCCAGCCTTAAAATATGCTGAGGTCAGCCGTCTTCGGCTAGCTGCGGCGGGATGCGGCGAGCCGCTCGCGGCGCAGCCGGTCAACTTCGGGCAGCTGCAGTGGGGGCAGCGGGCCGACGGCGCGGGCCAACAGCAGGTCGGCCAGCTCCGGGTTGCGGGCCAGGCACGGCCCGTGCAGGTAGGTCGCCACCACGCTGCCCTGGACGGCGCCGTCGATACCGTCGCCGAGTCGATTCCCGGCACCGGTGACCACCGCTGCCAGCGGGCGGGCCTCCGAGCCCAGGGTCGTCCCGCCCCGATGGTTTTCAAATCCGGTCAGCGGTTCGGCCAGCCCCGCGAGCAGGGGTTCGGACACCACCTCCCCGATGGTGCGTTCCGGCTGGGGCGATGTCGTCACATCCAGCAGCCCCACCCCCTGCACCCGTTCGCCGGCTGAGGTCTCGTACCACTGACCGAGCACCTGGATCGCCGCGCAGATCGCCAGCACCGGGGCTCCGCGGAGGGCAGCCCGCTGCAGCCCCGGATGGGCCCGCAGGTGTTTGGTTGCCAAGCGCTGGGCATAGTCCTCGGCCCCGCCGAGGGTGTAGAGGTCCAGGGAGTCCGGTACCGGATCGGCCAGCGTGATCTCAACGATCTCGGCAGGGATGCCGCGCAGCCGCAGTCGCTGACGCAGCACCACCGCGTTACCGCCGTCGCCGTAGGTGCCCATCACGTCGGGTAGCACCAGCCCGATCCGAACCGGCTCGCTCATGTGGGGCCACTCCGCGGGGCGCTGCGCTCCTGCCGTACGAGGGCACGCTGCAACTGGAGGAAAGCGGTGTAGTTCGCGAGGACCTCCACATGACCCGGTGGGCAGGACGCTACGGCTGTGAGGGTGTCATGCTCCAGTGTGTGTTCGACACCGGCATAGCCGAGTCGTACGGCCAGGTCGGTGCCGCGCTCCCCGGCTGCCACGACCAGCGCCGGGTGCCCGGATTCCCGGCGCGCCAGCCGCTCATCGCCGAATTGCTCGAACCGCACGTCCCACAGCCACGACAGGTCCTCACCATCGGGGACCTGTCCGTTGACCGAAATCACCACTCCCGCAGCATTGTGGTCGACCATCGACAGTGCCTCCTGCCAGCCCGCCGGGTTCTTGGCCAGCAGCATTCGCACGGTGTGATCGCCGACCCGGACGGTCCGGTACCGGCCGGCGACCTCATCGACGGCGGAGACCGCAGCCACCGCGGCCGCGGGGTCGGCGCCCAGCGCAACGGCCGCGGCCACCGCCTGAGCGGCGTTACCGCGATTGACCGCGCCGGGTAGGGCAAGGTTCATCGGAAGCGCCAAACCATCCGGGCCGTGGAGCATTTCATCGTCCACCCACCACTGTGGTGCGGGCCGGCTGAAATCGGTGCCGGTGGAGTACCAGGTCGCGTCGTCGCGGACGATTATCTCGCCGCTACGCGGGCAGCTCACTGAGTCCCCGGCCCAGCCGCCGCCTGCGGCGACCCACACCACGTTCGGGCAGTCACGGGCCGCCGAGGTCATCAGCACATCGTCGCAGTTGGCGACCACGACAGCACCCGGATGGCGGGCCAGTCCGGCGCGCAGGGTGCGTTCGATGTGATTGATCTCGCCCACCCGGTCAAGCTGGTCGCGGGAGAGGTTCAGCAGCACGAAGACCGCGGGGTCGATCGCGTCGGCCACATGCGGCACGTGCATCTCGTCCACCTCGAGGGCGGCCAGCCCGGCCGATCGGTCGGCCGATAGCGCCGCGATCAGGCCGGCATCCATATTGGCCCCCTCGGCGTTGGTCGCGACCGGTTGACGTTGTCGGCCAACGGTCTCCGGGCGTCCGAGGGTGCGCAGCGCCGCAGCCACCATCCGGGTGGTGGTCGACTTGCCGTTGGTGCCGGTGACGATCACGGTTTGCCGCCCTGCGCCCAACTGGTGCAGGACCGAGCGATCCAGCTTCATCGCCACCAGACCGCCGATCATCGCCCCGGCGCCACGGCCGGTCACCCGGGAGGCCCACCGCGCGGCCGTGCCGAGAGCGAGGGCGGTGCGCCCGCGCGCCGTCAGCGGTGGTCTGGGCATGGCAGCAGAGTGTATTCGGCATGTTGTTGGTCATGACCGCCCAGCCCGGCGCCCGACACGGGAGGGGATTTCCCGCGGGCCGTCGGGGGCCCGTGCCATTCTGGAATTCGTGAGCCACAACTGGGGTCGTCCGGCCGGCGAGGCGGGTGAGGGCTGGGTCGTCGTGGACGTGGAGACTTCCGGGTTCCGTCCCGGTCAGGCCCGCGTCCTGAGTATCGCCGCCCTCGCTCTCGATCCGGTGGGCAATGTCGAGCACTCCGTTGTCAGCCTGCTCAACCCCGGTGTCGACCCAGGGCCCACACATGTGCACGGGCTCACCGCTGAGATGTTGGAGGATCAGCCGGGGTTCGCCGATATCGCCCACGATGTTGCCGAACTCATGCACGGCCGCACCATGGTCGCCCACAACGCTGCCTTCGATTATTCCTTCCTGGTCGCCGAAGCCGAGTTCGCGAGAACCGCGCTGCCGGTTGACAATGTCATGTGCACAGTCGAACTGGCTCGCAGGCTGGAGTTGGGGTTGGAGAATCTTCGGCTGGAAACCCTTGCGCGGCATTGGAATGTGACGCAGACGAAGGCCCACGACGCCTTCGACGACGCCCTGGTGCTCTCCCGCGTACTGACCGCCGCGCTACAGCGAGCCCGGGAGCGCGACGTGTGGCTTCCGGTCCGTCCCGTGACGCGCCGGCGCTGGCCCAACGGTGCGGTCACCCACGAGCAACTGCGCCCGCTGAAGATGCTTGCCGCGCGGATGCCCTGCCCGTATCTGAATCCCGGCCGTTACCAGCGCGGCACCCCCCTTGTTCAGGGTATGCGGGTGGCGCTGTCGGCAGAGGTGAACCGGACGCATGAGGAACTGGTCGAACGGATTCTGCACGCCGGTTTGGCCTATACCGACGCCGTCGACCCGGAGACATCTTTGGTGATCTGCAACGAGCGGGTTCCCGAGCAGGGTAAGGGTTTTCAGGCCCGCGAACTGGGCGTACCCACGGTCTCCGACGAACAGTTCATGCGCTGTGTCGGCTCGGTAGCCGAGGGTGTCGGCATCGAGCCGTTCCAGACGGCGGTGGATCAGGGGCAGCAGTACGTGTTGTTCTAACCCGGTCGTGCGGCCCGGTTGACCGCCGAGACCACCGCGCGCAGCGAGGCGGTGGTGATCGACGTGGCGATCCCGACCCCCCACACCAGTCGGCCGCCCACTGACGCCTCGACGTAGGCCGCCGCGGCGGCCTCCTCACCGGCTGACATGGCGTGTTCCGAGTAGTCCAGCACGCTCACGTCGATGTCCACGGACCCGAGGGCGTCGACGAAGGCGGCCAGCGGCCCGTTGCCCTCACCCCGGATCGCGGTTTCGGTGCCGTCGATCTTCACGACCGCCTCGATGACATCGGTGCCGCCGTCGAACTCCGCGCCGATAACTAGCTGCCGGACTCGTTCCAGCGGCCGGACCGGCGCGAGGTATTCGTCGGCGAAGACGTCCCACATCTCCTTGGAAGAGACCTCGCCGCCCTCGCCGTCGGTGATCCTCTGGACCACCTGGCTGAACTCGATCTGCATCCGGCGCGGCAGCACCAGACCGTGGTCGGCCTTCATGATGTAGGCCACCCCGCCCTTGCCGGACTGGGAGTTCACCCGGATGACGGCCTCGTAGGTGCGGCCGACATCCTTGGGGTCGATCGGCAGGTAGGGCACCTGCCACAGGATGTCCTCGACGTCGGCGTCCGATTCGTCCGCGGCGATCTTCATCGCGTCCAGGCCCTTGTTGATGGCGTCCTGATGGCTGCCGGAGAACGCGGTGTAGACGAGGTCCCCGCCGTAGGGGTGACGCTCAGGAACGTGCAGTTGGTTGCAGTGCTCGACGGTGCGGCGAATCTCGTCGATATTGGAGAAGTCGATCTGCGGGTCCACACCGCGGGAGAACAGGTTCAGCCCGAGGGTCACCAGGCACACATTTCCGGTCCGCTCTCCGTTTCCGAACAGACATCCCTCAATCCGGTCCGCGCCGGCCTGGTATCCCAATTCCGCAGCTGCAACCGCAGTTCCGCGATCATTGTGCGGGTGCAGGCTCAGGATGATCGAATCCCGGCGTTCCAGATTGCGGCTCATCCACTCGATGGAGTCGGCATAAACGTTGGGGGTGGCCATCTCCACCGTTGCGGGCAGGTTGACGATCAGCGGCCACTGGGGTGTCGGGTCGATGACGTCAGCGACGGCGTCGCATACCTCCTTCGCGTAGCGCAATTCGGTTCCTGTGTAGGACTCCGGTGAGTACTCGTAGCGCCACCGGGTCCCGGGATGCTTGGCCTGTTCCTCCAGGCACTTGCGGGCCCCGTCGGTGGCGATCCGCTTGATCTCGTCGCGGTCGGCGCGGAACACCACCCGACGCTGCAGGATCGAGGTGGAGTTATAAAAGTGCACGATGACATTCGGTGCCCCGTCGCACGCCTGGAAAGTGCGTTCGATCAGCTCCGGTCGGCACTGGGTGAGCACCTGGATGGTGACATCGTCCGGGATGGCGTTCTGCTCGATGATCTCCCGGACGAAATCGAAATCGGTCTGGCTTGCCGAGGGGAACCCGACCTCGATCTCCTTGTAGCCCATCCGCACCAGCAGTTCGAACATCCGCCGTTTGCGTGCCGGGCTCATCGGGTCGATCAGAGCCTGGTTACCGTCGCGCAGGTCAACCGCACACCACCCCGGTGCGGCATCGACGACCACGTCCGGCCAGGTCCGGTCCGGAAGGGTGACGTGTTCCACCTCCTGAGCGAAAGGACGGTAGCGGTCCACTGGCATCGCGGAGTTGCGCTGGGCGTTCCAGGCCGGCTGGCCCGCCCGGCGCGGCCCGGCGGGGGTCGTGATGGTGCGGGCGGATATGTAGGCGTCGACGGTCTCGAAGGACGCCGAGGACGACGACGAATGTGACGCCGGGGTATTGGTCGGGGTTTTCACTGTGAGCTCCGGGGTGTGGGGAGTGGACTTCAGACCGGCCGCATCACGAATACCCGCGACGGGAAGCCGGTCTGGATCAGACCCCGCCGCGGCGTCCGAGAAGGAGCACCCGCTGCACGCGGCCTACTGTACTCCGGTTACCTCACCAGGCATAGTCGTGCCATGACGCCCCGGGAAGGCCCCCATACCCACCGCTCGATCGCGGACCGGTTGGCCACCATCGCGATGTCGGTCCTCGCCGCGCTGGCGGCACTGGTGTCGCTTTTCGTGTCCCCTTTCTTCGGTATGACGACCAACGCCTGCGATCCGAACGACTGCGACGGTTCCACGGCCGCCTGGGCATATGGAGTGACCTGGGGAGGTGTTGTGGTGGCCGCGGCAGTTGCGGTCGCCGGAATGATCTACGCGGCCCGGCGGAAAACGCCGATGTGGTTCTGGCCGGCGCTGGCCCTGGTGCTGGTGGTCGGGACGTTCGTCCTCGGATCCCAGCTGGCCAGTTCGGTAGCGCCCGCCGGGTGAGTCTGCGGACTACCGCCAGGGCCTGCCCCACGTCCGCCGGAAGGCGATCTCCGCCAGCGGTTTGCGGGCCCGGACTTTTCCGTCGCGAGCCGCTATCTCCGGGCTCGCCGTCGCGTAGTCCCCGAGGCTGCCGACCGCGATCACCATCAGTGGGCGCACGCTGGCCGGGATGTCGAACGCCGCGCGGGCGCCCGCGACGTCAAAGCCGGCCATCGGATGGGTGATCAGACCCCGGGAGACCGCCTCGATGCTCAGATTGGCCATCGCCGAACCGCCGTCGACCGCGCTGTAGAGCGCCATGTCATCGTCGTCACCCTCGTCGGCGCACAGCAGGATCAGGGCACCGGCCGCCTTGGCCCAGCCGTTGCCGCGGTTGAGCAGACCGGCCAGCATCGTGAAGGTGTCATCGCCGCGCGACCCCACCAGGAAGCGGACGGGCTGGCGGGTACCCCAGGTTGCGGCCCATCGGGCGGCCTCCAGCAGTGCGGTCAGCTGCTGCTCGGTCAGCGTCGCGACGGGGTCGAAAACCCGAGGGCTCCACCGCTCGGCGATCGGCGGGTGGATCGGGGTCTCGGTGTGAGCGGTTCTGTCGGCGGGCTGGTCGGGCATCGAGGTGAGGATACTCGCGGACCAGCGCGGGAGGAACGTCGGCGGCCAACCCTTATCCTTGAGTACCGCACTCCACATCCCGCAGAGAACCCCCACAGCCCGTGGGCGAACCCGACACCGGAGAGGGCAGACAGTGGCGCTCGTCGTGCAGAAGTACGGCGGATCCTCGGTGGCCGACGCCGAGCGGATTCGCCGGGTGGCCGAGCGCATCGTGGAGACCAAACGCCGCGGCGACGATGTCGTGGTCGTGGTCTCGGCGATGGGGGACAGCACCGACGAACTGCTCGATCTGGCCCGGCAGGTGTGTCCCGCGCCGCCGCCCCGCGAACTTGACATGCTGCTGACCGCCGGTGAGCGGATTTCCAACGCTCTGGTGGCCATGGCCATCGAATCCCTCGGCGCCCAGGCCCGGTCGTTCACCGGATCGCAGGCCGGTGTGATCACCACCGGAACCCACGGCAACGCCAAGATCATCGATGTCACCCCGGGCCGGCTCCGTTCGGCACTCGACGACGGCGATATCGTTCTGGTCGCCGGTTTCCAGGGGGTCAGCCAGGACAGCAAGGATGTCACCACGCTGGGCCGGGGCGGGTCCGACACCACCGCCGTCGCCCTTGCCGCGGCTCTGCGCGCCGATGTCTGCGAGATCTATACCGACGTCGACGGGGTTTTCACCGCCGACCCGCGCATCGTGCCCAAGGCCCGGCGACTGGACACGGTCACCTTCGAGGAGATGCTGGAGATGGCCGCATGCGGGGCGAAGGTGCTGATGCTGAGGTGTGTGGAATACGCACGCCGATATCACGTTCCGATTCATGTCCGGTCGTCGTACTCCGACAGGCCCGGCACCATCGTCACCGGATCTATGGAGGACACCGCCATGGAAGACGCAATCCTCACCGGCGTCGCGCACGACCGCAGCGAGGCCAAAGTCACCGTCGTCGGGGTACCCGACGTTCCGGGTTATGCCGCCCGAGTCTTCCGCGCGGTCGCTGACGCCGATGTCAACATCGACATGGTGTTGCAGAACATCTCCAAGGTCGATGACGGCAAGACCGATATCACCTTCACCTGCTCTCTGGACTCCGCACCGACGGCGGTGGAGAAGCTGACCTCCCTGCAGAACGAGATCGGGTTCACCAGCGTGATCTACGACGACCACATTGGCAAGGTATCGCTGATCGGTGCGGGTATGCGCAGCCATCCCGGTGTCACCGCGACGTTCTGCGAGGCGCTTGCCCGGGTGGGTATCAACATCGACCTGATCTCCACCTCCGAAATCCGGATCTCAGTGCTGATCAAGGACAGCGAGCTGGACAAGGCTGTCGCCGCGCTGCACGAGGCCTTCAACCTCGGCGGCGGCGAGGAGGCCGTCGTTTACGCGGGGACGGGCCGATAGCCATGGTCAGTATCGCGGTGGTGGGTGCCACCGGCCAGGTCGGTCAGGTAATGCGAACCTTGTTGGAGCAGCGCGGCTTTCCGGCAACGAAGGTGCGGTTCTTCGCCTCAGCGCGCTCCCGTGGCCGTACCCTTCCGTTCGGCGGACAGCAGATCGAGGTCGAGGATGCCGAGACCGCCGATCCTGCCGGGGTGGACATCGCGCTGTTCTCGGCGGGTGCGGCGATGTCGCGGGTACAGGCGCCGCGGTTCGCCGCGGCCGGAGCCGTCGTGATCGACAACTCGTCGGCGTGGCGCCGGGACCCGGATGTCCCGCTGGTGGTCAGCGAGGTCAACTTCGATCGCGATGTGCGATGTGCGCCGCTGAAAAAGGGCATCATCGCCAACCCGAACTGCACGACGATGGCCGCGATGCCGGTCCTCAAACCGTTGCACGAGCAGGCCGGTCTGGTTCGGATGATCGCCTCGACCTACCAGGCGGTCTCCGGTAGCGGGCTGGCCGGGGTGGAGGAGTTGGCCACCCAGACCCGCGCCGTGATCGACGGAGCCGAGGGGCTTGTGCACGACGGGGGCGCGCTGGACTTCCCGCCGCCGGCCAAGTACGCGGCACCGATCGCCTTCAACGTGATCCCGCTGCCCGGTTCGCTGGTCGGCGACGATTCCGGTGAGACCGATGAGGACCAGAAGCTCCGCAGCGAGAGCCGAAAAATACTCGGCATCCCGGATCTGGCGGTCAGCGGAACCTGTGTCCGGGTCCCGGTCTTCACCGGGCACTCGTTATCGCTGAACGTCGAATTCGCCCAACCGATTTCACCGCAGCAGGCCGGTGAGATCCTCGCCGGCGCAGCCGGGGTCACACTGGTGGACGTGCCGACGCCGCTGGCGGCGGCCGGTGTCGACGATTCGCTGGTGGGCCGGATCCGCCGGGATCCCGGCGTACCAGACGGCCGCGGACTCGCGTTGTTCGTCTGCGGTGACAACCTCCGCAAAGGCGCGGCACTCAACACCATCCAGATCGCCGAGCTGTTGGCAGCTCAACTCTGATCGTCATGAGGCCGTACCCGGCTGCGGGATCGCCTGTGTCAACCCGTACAAACCCTGACCAGCCCGCTACCGATCGAGGGAATCCAGACGCTGGCCGACCCGCTCGAGGGCCTCATCGAAGATCTCCACTTTCTCGGTGCTGCGTTCGTTGCCCGGTGCGGCGGCCCCCCGCGCCCCTTCGGCCTCCACTCGGGCGGCGCCATGGCGCCGCAGCAGGCTGAAATGCTTATCGCGGGCCCGGCGCAGCTGGGACTGCAGATCCTTCAGTGATTCCTCGTCGAGATGGGCCAGGCTCGCGGGCCGGGCCTTGTCGATCAGCGAGTTTTCCTCTTTGGTCAGATTCACAGTGCTCACCGGAAATTCCTGGCCTTTCCTGATTTCGGGTTCTTCTGGGGGCTTCCAAGCTGAGTTGTATCGTCGCGCACCGCTCACAGCGACCTCATAGCGGGCCCAAAGCCGACGCTATACGGCGGCGGCGAGGATCGGTGGTATGACTGAATCACCCGAGCACGACCAAAGCACCGCCACCCCGACCCGCCGCCCCGACGATCACCGGTCCGGTGGGCTCTACCGGGCGCTGGCCTGGGTGGGTATCACCGCCGGCACCCTGTTCATCGTCGCCACCGTCTTCTTCAGCGGCTACGTCCTGGGAACGCACAACGACGGCGCCGGTAAACGCAGCGGGTGCCCCGGGCACCACCGGATGCTGATGCAGCCTCCGGGCCAAGGGATGAAACCGGAGAAACCGGCGCAGCGGGGCGAGGGACAGGGACCCCGCAGCGCGCGGCTGACGCCCCCTCCCGCGTCCGTCGCCCCGCCGAGCCCGAGCCCCTAGCCAGGAACCACCCGGGCCGGCGCCATGCAGAATGCCCTGGGGCAGTGAGCAATTGGCCCACCGGCGCTACGCCCACGTATGCACCGGTTCGTTGCTGTGCATCAAATCGCAGTACCGGCGCAGCATCTCCGCCAGCGCATCCGACCGGCTCAGTCCGCGTCGCTGGAGTTCCGCTACGGTCTGCACCTGCCAGGTCGACCCGTTACGCCCGGTCTTGGCGCGCCCCTCGATGACGCCGAGATAGCGATCCCGCACATCGGCGGCGACCCCCCAGCGGCGCAACCCCTCATCGGCCAACGGCAGCAGTCGGCGTAGGACGAGTTCGTCGGTGGTCACTTCGCCGAGGCCGGGCCAGTACAGTTTGGCGTCCATTCCGCGCCGGGCCGCCGCATAGAAATTATCCTCGGCGGCGGCAAAACTCATTTTCGTCCACAGCGGGCGTTCCTCTTCGGACAAGGTGCGGAGCAACCCGTAGTAAAAGGCCGAATTGGCCATCATGTCGATGACGGTGGGTCCGGCCGGCAGAACCCGGTTCTCCACCCGCAGGTGTGGCCGCGCATCGGCGCCGGCACCGACGACGTCGTATACCGGCCGGTTCCACCGATAGACCGTGCCATTGTGCAGTCGCAGCTCGGATAGTCGCGGAGTGCGCCCGGCGGCCACCTCAGCCGCCGGGTCCTCCTCGGACAGCTCGGGCAGCAGCGTCGGGAAATACCGGACATTCTCCTCGAACAGGTCGAAAATCGACGTGATCCATCGCTCCCCGAACCACACTCGCGGCCGCACCCCCTGCGACTTCAGTTCCTCGGGACGGGTATCGGTGGCCTGGGCGAACAACTCGATGCGGGTCTCCGCCCACAGCTGGTGGCCGAAGAAGTACGGCGAATTGGCTCCGATGGCAAGTTGCGGGCCGGCTATCGCCTGGGCGGCATTCCAGTTGTCGGCGAAATCCGCGGGGGAGACCTGCAGGTGCAGCTGCATGCTGGTGCAGGCCGACTCCGGCGCAATGGATTCGGCGTGGACACTCAGCCGCTCAGCCCCGGTGATGTCGATCAGGATGTCCTCGCCGCGGGCGGTGAAGATCGAGTCGTTGAGCGCCTGATAGCGCATCGACGGGCTCATCCAGCTGCCGGTCAGGTGTTCGGGCATCAGGGTGGGCAGGATGCCGATCATCACGATATGCGCTCCATCGGTGCCCGCTTTGGTTTCGGCGGCGTTGAGGCTGGCCCGGACCTCCGATTCCAGTTCGAGTGCGGTGCGGCCGGGTAGTGGGCGCGGCGGCACGTTGAATTCGATGTTGTAGGCGCCCAATTCGGTCTGATAGGCCGGATCGGCGATGGCGGCCAGCACCTCCTGGTTGGACATCGCCGGCTGGTACTCGGCGTCGACCAGATTGCACTCGATTTCCATACCGGTCAGCGGCCGGTCGAATTCGAAACTCGACTCTGTGAGCATGGTCTCGAACACGTCCAGGCACTGCTGGACCTTGCGCCGGTACAGCTGACGATGGGCCCTGCTGTAGCTGGTGTGCCCGACCTCTTCACCCACGGTGTCGATGCAACCGGTTCAACCCCGCCGGCGCAAGGGATCAGTCGGCGCGGCGGCGGGCGATCGTCACCTGCCGGCCGTAGCGGACCGGGCGGATCTGGACCTCAACACCGGCGTGGTTAGCCAGTTCACGTAACGCCGACGGACTGTAGGCGCGCAGCGAGCTGATCAGACCGTCGTGGGCAAACGGCCACACCGGGACCAGCGGCGCCATCGTGGCGAGCCTGATGAGGTGCACCGGGGACGGCGGCCGGGACAGATCGATGATGACGAACTCCGTGGCGACCCGCGTTGCCTCGGCCAGCACCCGGGCCGCCGGTTCGGGCGGCAGATGATGGAACGACAGCGCGAATACCGCCAGGTCGAAACTGTCGTCGTCGGCGTCGATCGCGGTGGCGTCGATGGTGCGCACCGTCGCGCGCGGATGGCTGCCGAGGTCGCCGGCGGCGAGCGCGGACACCGAGTCGTGGTCGATATCGGATGCGGTGACCCGGGCGGTGGGGTGTTCGCGCAGAATGCGGCGCGACAGGGCGCCGTGTCCGGCGCCGAGTTCCAGGATTGCCGGGTCGGCCACCCCGGCCACCTCATCGAGGATCAGCCGGGCGTTGCGGTCATGCTCACCGAATATCGCCCCCGCCCGGTCCAGCGTCCGGACGACACCGCGTTTGACGGAGTCGTCGACATCATCGCGGTCCAGGTACTCCGGGCGGTCGGTCTGCAACAGTCGATCCAGGCAGGAGGCCCGCGGCCCGCCACGGGGCATATCGGACAGGTTTGGCACGCCGGAAATCGCAGAGTCCATATGGACCATCATGGACGTGGACCATCATGGACGGTGGCAGACTCCCAGGACAGTCCGAACCGCGCCGATCCCGAGGAGCACCGTTGGCCGACTTCGTCGCCTCGATAGACCAGGGCACCACCAGCACCCGCTGCATGATTTTCGACCATAACGGTATCGAGATCGGCCGCCACCAACTCGAGCATCAGCAGATCCTTCCGCGGGCGGGATGGGTGGAGCACAATCCGGTGGAGATCTGGGAACGTACCCAGAGTGTGGTGATGTCGGCGCTGAACACCACCAGACTCTCGGCGACCGACCTGGCCGCACTGGGTATCACCAACCAGCGCGAGACCACCCTGGTGTGGAACCGGAAAAGTGGACGGCCGTACCACAACGCGATCGTCTGGCAGGACACCCGCACCGACCGCATCGCCGCGGATCTGGACCGCGATGGGCGCGGCGACGTGATCCGGCGCAAGGCCGGCCTGCCGCCGGCCACCTATTTCTCCGGCGGGAAGCTGCAGTGGCTGTTGGAGAACGTCGACGGTTTGCGCGCCGACGCCGAACGGGGTGAGGCGTTATTCGGCACGCCCGACACCTGGGTGCTGTGGAACCTCACCGGCGGCCCGGCCGGGGGTGTGCACATCACCGATGTCACCAATGCCAGCCGCACCATGTTGATGAATCTGGAAACGCTGGACTGGGATGACGAACTGTTGTCGCTCTTCGGCATTCCACGTGCGATGCTCCCGGCGATCCGGCCGTCGTCCTCCCCGCAACCCTACGGTCTGACCCATCCGGACGGCCCCGTCCGCGGTGCGGTGCCGCTGACGGCGAGCCTCGGCGACCAGCAGGCGGCGATGGTCGGTCAGGTGTGTCTCAAACCGGGGGAGGCCAAGAACACCTACGGCACCGGCAATTTCCTGCTGCTCAATACCGGCGAGAAGATCGTCCGCAGCTCCAACGGCCTGCTCACCACGGTGTGCTACCAGTTCGGCGAGGCGAAACCCGTTTATGCACTGGAGGGTTCGATCGCGGTGACCGGGTCGGCAGTCCAGTGGTTACGGGACCAGCTGGGCATCATCAGCGGCGCATCCGACAGCGAAACGCTGGCCAGGCGGGTGCAGGACAACGGCGGGGTGTACTTCGTTCCGGCCTTCTCCGGCCTGTTCGCCCCATACTGGCGTTCGGACGCCCGCGGGGCGATCGTGGGACTGTCCCGGTTCAACTCCAACGCCCATATCGCGCGGGCGACGCTGGAGGCCATCTGCTACCAAAGCCGCGATGTCGTCGATGCGATGGAGGCCGATTCCGGGGTGGCGCTGGAGGTCCTCAAGGTCGACGGCGGTGTCACCCTCAACGAGCTGTGCATGCAGATTCAGGCCGATGTCCTCGGCGTGGACGTCGTACGTCCGAAGGTCCCCGAGACCACCGCGCTGGGCGCGGCCTACGCGGCCGGGTTGGCGGTCGGATTCTGGAGCGATCCGGAGGACCTGCGGGCCAACTGGCACGAGGATCGTCGCTGGACGCCGTCGTGGACTGAGGAACAGCGCGCCGAGGGCTATGCCGGCTGGCGCAAGGCGGTACAGCGGACCCTGGACTGGGTGGAGGTCTAGCCGGCGCCGGCCGTCGGGGCCGGGTTCGCGCGCTGAGAGCGGGAAAGCGCGCCGGAATCGTGCCACAGTGGTCGTATGACCGATACCGCCGCCGACCCGGCCAACCTGCCCGATGCCAGACCGTTCCACATGCGCGGGAACTACGCGCCGGTCCCCGATGAACTCACCGAGTACGACCTGCCCGTCGAGGGTGCCATCCCGCCCGAGATCGACGGCTGGTATCTGCGCAACGGATCCAACCCGCGCACCCCGACCGGACACTGGTTCATCGGCGACGGCATGATCCACGGCGTACGTATCTCCGGTGGTGCGGCCAAGTGGTACCGCAACCGGTGGGTGCGTACCGAGAGTTTTGACGATCCGTTCCCGCTCTACGGCGCCGACGGCACCCGAAACCTGCGATCCTCGGTGGCCAACACCCACGTGGTCAACCACGCCGGCAAGACCCTGGCACTGGTCGAATCGTCGTTGCCCTACGAGATCACCAACGACCTGGAGACCGTCGGCTGTTATGACTTCGACGGAAAACTCAACGACGCGATGACGGCGCACCCGAAAATCTGCCCGACCACCGGGGAGCTGCACTTTTTCGGCTACGGCAACCTCTTCCAGCCGCATGTCAGCTACCACCGCGCCGATGCAAGTGGGGAACTCACGATCAACCGGCCGGTCGAAGTTCCGGCTCTGACGATGATGCATGACTTCGCGATGACCTCGAAACATATCGTCTTCATGGACCTGCCCATCGTGTTCGACCTGGAAATCGCGATGAACGGTAAGGGGGATATGCCCTACCGCTGGGACGACGGCTACGGGGCTCGGCTCGGTGTACTGAACCGGGAGGATCCGTTCGGCGAGATGCGCTGGTTCGAGATCGATCCCTGCTACGTATTCCACGTCGCCAATGCCCACGAAACATCCTCGCCGACCGGTGATTGCATTGTGCTGCAGGCGGTTCGCTATCCCGAACTGTGGCGCAACGATGGCGGCTTCGACGCCAGCGCGGTGTTATGGGAGTGGCGGATCGATCTGGGTGCGGGCACGGTGACCGAACGTCAGCTTGACGACCGGAGGGTGGAGTTCCCGCGCATCGACGACCGGCTCGCCGGCCTTCCGGCCAGGTACGCGGTATCGGTCGGTGATGCCCGGTTGGTGCGCTACGACCTGAACAGCGGTTCCGCCGTCGAGCACCGATTCGGTACCGACGACGAACCCGGTGGGCCGGGCGAGGCCGTCTTCGTACCCTCCCCGTCCGGACCGGCCGATGAGACGAACGGCTGGTATATCGCCTACGTCTATGACCCGACCCGCGACGGCAGCGACCTGGTGATCCTCGACGCGTCCGACTTCGCCGCCGCGCCGGTGGCCCGGATCCGGCTGCCGCGCCGCGTTCCGTACGGATTCCACGGCAACTGGATCGGCAGCTGACCGGGGCGCACCGCTCAGTTCGGGGGGACGAATCCGTTGGCGTGGGGGCGATCTGCCTCGGTGGGGCGGTCCTGCGGCCAGTGCCCGGCACCGTGGCCCGGCGGCCGGTACGGCACCGGGTGCGCGGCCGCGGGTGGCGCCCCCGGGGGCCAGTGCACCGCCGGGGGCGGCGGGCCCGGCGCCTGAAGCCGCACGAGTTCGCGGCGGTGCCGTTCGGCGAGTACCGCCGCGAGGATCTGCTGGGGCGGCGCACCCGGCGGCGGTGGTGGGGAAATCCGCGCAACCACCTCGGCGGTGGCGCGGTAGGCCATCTCGTCTCTGACTGCCGGGTTGAGCTCATGGGCCCGGGCCAGGAACTGACGGGCCATCTCGGTTTGCTGCGGCCCGAGGCTCGATAACTCCAGCGAGGTCGCCCACCAGGCCAGCCCCGGCGGCATCATCGGCGGTGCAGCCGATCGCGGGCCGCGTTCGCTGATCACCACGGTGCCGGCGAACATATCCCCGATCCGTTTGCCCTGCGCCGACAGCAGGCTGGCGATCACTGCCGGGCCCCCGAACAGCATCCAGATCTCCACGAAACCGGCCAGAGCGCGAAAAAGCGCCTGCCGGAACCGCTCCGGGCCACCGTCATCGGAGACCACCCGAAGTCCCATCACCATCTTGCCGACCGACCGGCCCCGGGTCGCGGTCTCCATCGCCAGGGGATATCCGACGATCACGCTCACGGTGAAAATGATCAGGATCGCCGCGGTCAGCGCCTCGTCGAACTGCGGTAGCGCAACGGCCCACAGCATGAGGGCTGCGATATAGCCGGCCAGGATGATGATCAGGTCGATCAGCGCACCGAGGGCTCGTACCGGCAGCTGCGCAACGGCAACGTCGAGCACGACGGCGTCGCCGGTCACCACCGTCTCCGGCCTCGAAACCACGGACATCACGCTACGTCGAACACTGCGCCGGCACAGCACCGGTAGGAACATTGCCGGTGACCGCGCCGTCCCGTCGCCCCGTACCGGCCCGGGTGCGCGGGTGGGGGAATATCCCGGAATCGGCCACAACCTCTCCCGGGCGCACCTAGTGTGGCCCTCTGATCCTGTGTCGCAGAGCAACGGTCATAAGGGGGCATGACACCGTGAAACGACCCTGCGGTTTGTTTCCGGGAACCGGCCCGCGAGAAGGCAGCGCTGCCGGGCGGTCAGCCGGATGACCACATCGGAGGTGACCCCGCCGGAGCGTACCCATGACGGGGTCCGGGAGATCGATGACTGGGTCTCCGGATATGTCGAACGGCATCCGCGCGCTGCGATCACGACGGTCGGCAACCAGGCCATCATGGCGGTGCGCACCATCCAGACCCTGTTCATCGACCTGGTGACCGGGAAGTTCCAGTGGCAGGAGTTCATCCGCCAGGCCGCCTTCATGGCCGGTACCTCGGTGATGCCCACCATCTTCGTGGCGCTGCCGATCGGTGTGACGCTCTCGGTTCAGTTCGCGTTGCTCGCCGGGCAGGTCGGCGCCACTTCGCTGGCTGGAGCCGCCAGTGGTCTGGCGGTCATCCGGCAGGCCGCATCGCTGGTGGCGGCCATCCTGATGGCGTCGGCGGTCGGCTCGGCGATCACCGCCGATCTCGGCTCCCGGAAGATCCGCGACGAGATCGACGCCCTGGAGGTGCTGGGCATCTCGGTGATCCAGCGACTGGTGGTTCCGCGGTTCGTGGCCGCCATCCTTGTCGCGGTGGCACTGACCGGTCTGGTCTGCTTCACCGGGTTCCTGGCCAGCTACCTGTTCAACGTCTATTTCCAGCACGGTGCCCCGGGCAGCTTCGTCGCGACCTTCGCCTCCTTCACCACCACCGCGGATATGAAACTGGCGATGGTCAAGGCGGTGGTCTACGGGGCGATCGTGGCGATCGTGGCCTGCGAGAAGGGGTTGTCCACCCGGGGCGGGTCGATGGGCGTGGCCAACTCGGTCAACTCCTCGGTGGTCGAGTCGATCCTGCTGCTGATGATCGTCAACGTCGTGATCAGTCAGATGTATCTGATCCTCTTCCCGCAGACGGGGCTGTAGACCGTGGTCGCCAAACCCATCCCGCCGGTTCTGGTGCCGGTCGTGCGGCCGCTCCGGCAGGCCGGCGGCAAAATCGTCAGCCCGGTCATGCAACTCGGCCACATCCTGATCTTCGCGGGGCGGGCGCTGGCCGGAATTCCGGTGGTACTCAAGAGTTACCGGCAGGAGTACACCCGGCTGCTGTCCGACGTCGCCTGGGGCAACGGATCGCTGGTGGTCGGTGGCGGGACCGCCGGAGTAGCGCTGGTCCTGGGAGTCGTCGTCGGCGTCATGGTCGGTATCGAGGGCTACAACTTCCTGCAGTTGCTGGGTCTGGGGCCGGCGGTCGGGATCATCTCCTCGCTGGTGAACACCCGGGAACTGGCCCCGATCGCCGCCGCGCTGGCATTCGCAACCCAGAGCGGATGCCGGTTCACCGCGCAACTGGGGGCGATGCGGATCTCCGAGGAGATCGACGCTCTGGACGTTATGGCGATCCGCCCGATCCCCTATATGGTGACCACCCGCCTGATGGCCTCGATCACCGCGATCATCCCGCTCTACATCGTCTGCCTCGGCGTCAGCTACCTGAGCACCCAGATCATCGTCTCGCTCATCAGCGGCGGATCGATGGGCGGCTATATGCACTACTTCGGCCTGATGCTCACCGGGACCGAAATTTTCTACTCGGTGATCAAGTGCGTCATCTTCGTGGCCATTGCCGCAGTGCTGCAATGTTATTACGGCTTCTACGCCAGCGGTGGGCCTGAGGGTGTGGGGGTCGCCGCCGGTCATGCCATGCGTGCCTCGATCACCGTGGTCGTGATCGTCAACATGCTGCTCACCATGGCGATGTTCAGCCTCGACTCCGGCGCGAGGTTCGGTGGCTGATGGCGAAGACCTTCGATATCAGCGGCCGCGGGCCGACCAATCGGCAACTGGTGCTCGCCGGTATCGCGATGATCGCCGCGTCCGCCCTCATCGTCGTTCTACTGGTGGCCAAGTCGACGGGTCGGCTGGAGTCCTACACCCGTATCGTTGCCGACCTGACCAACGTCGGTGACGGGCTGCCCAGCCGGTCCGATGTCCGCTATCACGGGCTGCTGGTCGGCACGGTCAACGAAGTGGTCCCCGCCAGCTTCGGCAAACCGAACTACGTCCACATCGACATCTCGAAGGACTACGCTCCGGCCATCCCGAAGACGGTCACCGCCCGGGTGGTGCCCAGTAACGTCTTCGCGGTATCCGGTGTTGAGCTCATCGACAACGGCCCGGCACCGGCGATCCGGACCGGCGATCACATCGCCGAGGACACCCAGTTGCCGACGGTGCTGTTCCAGACCACCATCAGCAAACTGCGCGACATCCTGTATGCCACCGGGCGTGGCCGCGAGGACACCACCCTCGGGGTGCTGGCCGCGCTCGGTGCGGCCACCCACGACCGCCGGCCCCAGCTGCTGGCCTCCGGCGCCCAGCTGGACCGCATCGTCAACCAACTGAACTCGGTAGTCGCCACCGACGCCACCAGCCCGTCGATGCTCAGCGCCCTGATCGCCGCCGCCGACGGACTTCAGCAGACCGCACCGGACCTGCTCGACGCGTTGCATCAGGCGGTTGGCCCGATGCAAACCCTGGTCGAGCAGCGCGCACAGCTCGACACCATGCTCACCAGCGGTGCCAGCACCCTGAGCACCACCCACACGGCACTGGCCAACCACATCGATCGGATGATCACCATCGGCCGGCAGCTCACCCCGGTCACCGGGGTACTGGCCCAGACAGCGGACAACTGGCTGCCCGGTTTCCAGAAGATGAAGGTTTTCTCGGACAAGTTCCACCAGGGGTGGATACCGGAAATGGATTCGTTCAACCTGCGGGCGAACCTCGCACTGACCCCCACCTACTCCTACACCCGCGCGGACTGCCCGGCCTACGGCGAGCTGAAAGGCCCGAGCTGTTTCACCGCACCACTGATCGCGGTGCGCCCGGAACTGCCCGAAGTGCTGCTGCCGCAGAACTATCAGCCGCCCAAGGACCTCATGCCTCCGCCGGGAACCGTCATCGGGCCGAGCGGGAATCTGGTCGCGGTTGGGCCGCCTCTGATCAACCCCAACGGCCCCAATCTGATCGACCCGAACCCGCCGCTGTCCGAGGGGGTCGGCACCGGGATCCTCGGTGGTATCGGACCGCCGATGAGCCCGGCCCCGCCGGTCCCCGGAACGGCGAACCCGGCGCTGGCACCCATTCCGGTGAACCCTGACCCGGCGCCGATAGCTCCGGTCGCCCCGTGGCCGCCAGGCTTCCTCCCCGGCGAGCCGGGACCGCTGCCGGCCGAGGCCGCGCCCGCCTCCTACGGCGGGAACGTGGGCCCGGTCGGGAGCCCGCAGGAGGTGCGGCAACTGTCCTACATCACCGGTCGGCCGGCCACGACGGCCACCCAGTTACTGCTGGCTCCGCTGGTGCGTGGGATGACGGTGTCACCGGATGAGGGGAGTGCGGGATGAAACTCCGCAAGGTCGCCATCGGGCTGACCGCGTTCCTGGTCCTCACGTCGGTGATGACCTGGCTGGTGTACTCCACGCTGGAGCGGGAAGTGAGCGGTCCCACCACCGCCTACTCCGCGGAGTTCACCGACGTGTTCGGTCTGCGCGACGGGGACGACGTTCGGATGGCGGGCGTGCGCGTCGGCCGCGTCATGAGGGTGGACCTGGCACCGGGTAACCGCGCCAGGGTCGATTTCGAGGTGCAGAACGACCAGAAGCTGCTGGCCAACACCGAGGCCTCGATCCTCTACCAGAACATCGTCGGCCAACGCTACCTGGACCTACACCCGGGCAAGACCGGGGAGACCAGCCCGCTGCCGGCCGGCAGCGTCATCCCGGTCGAGCGCACGTTCCCCTCCTTCGATGTCGGGATCGTGCTCAACGGTTACGAACCGCTGTTCGCCACCATCGACCCGAAGGCTGCCGATCAGATCTCGAACGCCGCCATCCAGGCCCTGCAGGGTGACAACACCGCGTGGGCCACCCTGGTCGATCAAACCGGGAAGCTCACCGAGACGATCGCCGGCCGCGACGAACTGCTCGGCGACATGATCACCGGCATGGACCGGCTCTTCGGCACACTGGCCCGGCAGAACGACAATATCGACACGACGATCGCCAACGCACAGCAGATGGTCGGCACGTTCAACGCCCGCCGCCCGGAGCTGATCGACTCGATGGGCTCGTTGTCGCGGGTGGTGCGTCAGCTCGGTGAGGTCACCAACGAGGTCAACCCGGCTCTGCAGGAGCTCATCACCCGCGAGCCTGGTTTCGCCTCCCATCTGGTGAGCATCGAACCGCAGCTGGCGTTCACCGGAGCCAACCTGCCGAAGTTGCTCAAGGGGCTGGCCCGGGTCACCAACGACGGCGCCTACCTCAATATCTACACCTGCGACCTGAACGCGCTGGCGTTCTTCCCAGGTCTCAACGACGTGACGCCAATCGTCGTCAATGCCGCCACCCCCGGCAATCAGGCGCAGCACACCCCCAAGTGCAGGAATATGGCCAATGGTTAACGCCACCTCGGAGCGCAAGTACAAGGGTCTTCCGCGTAAACGGATGCTGGAGGACCGTAACCAGACCATGATCGGTCTGGTCGCCCTGGCAGTGTTGACCGCCCTGCTGGCGACGCTGGTGATCATCACCAAGGTCGGTCCCGGCTACAAGCGCATCAGCGCCGACTTCATCCAGGCTGCCGCCCTGCTACCCGGCAACCCCGTCACGGTCGCGGGCATACCGGTCGGGACCGTCACCGGTATGACGCTCAACGGGGATCACGTCACCGTGGACATGCGGGTGCAGAACAATATCGACATCGGCAGGGACTCCCGGGCCGTCATCATGATCACCACCATTCTCGGGTCGCGGTATCTGGCCCTGCATCCAGGCGGCGGCGGTCCACTGGAGAACAACACCATCGATCTGAACCACACGGAGGTTCCCTACGACCTGCAGCAGGCGCTGCAGGATGTCGCCGTCAACTACGGCGATGTCGACACCGATAACCTGGCGACCGCCGTCGAACTGCTCGGCAAACAGATCGAGGGCCTGCCCCCGCTGATCCCCAAGGCGATGGACAATCTCAAGCGGCTGTCGACGGTCATGGCCGACCGGCGAGATCAATTCGGCAGCATGCTCAAGACGATGGATCTGGTCACGACCACATTGCGCCGCCAGCAGACCAGCATCGGGAGCATGGTCCGGCAGGGCAACGAACTCCTCGGCGAATTCGTCATGCGCCGGGCCGCTTTCCACGCAATGATGCAGTCGCTCACCGATCTGGTCGACGTCCTCGACGACACCATCGTCGAGGACCGGGCCGAGATCGATGAGCTGCTGGCCAATATGGACACTCTCGCGGGTCTGATGGCCAAGAACGACGGCATGTTGCGCGGCATCCTGCAGAGCGCGCCGATCGCATTGCGCGGTTTGGCCAACGCCACCGGCACCGGAAACGCACTGGAGGCCAACTTCACCAACGGCCTGCTCGTCGATTCGTGGATGTGTGCCATCAGCGGCCGGGCCAAACAGTTCAACATGATCGAGTACTACAAGGACTGCAAGTGAAGCGCGGCAGGGGATTTGTGATCCTGGCCCTCCTCGCCGCGGTGGTTGTCGGCGTCGTCGGCGCCTACTCCTGGAAACTGGCCAAGAACCGGCTGGACACCATCACCCTGGTGGCTCAGTTCGACAACACCGCCGGTCTCTACCCCACCAACAATGTCCAGGTGCTCGGCATGAAGGTCGGCAGTGTCACCAGGGTGACTCCCAAGACCGGGTACGTCGAAGTGGAGTTCACCGTCGACAAGGACGTCAAGATTCCCGCCGACGCCCAGGCGGTGACCCTACAGACCTCGATCCTCGCCGAGCGGGCCGTCGAACTGACCCCGCCGTACCGGGGAGGCCCCGTATTGGAGGACCACAGCACCATCCCGATGAGCAAGACCAAAACACCGGTCGAGTTCACGCGGACGCTGGACATGGTCGACCGGCTCGCGGTGTCGCTGAACGGGGACGGTAAGGGTAACGGGGCGGTGCGCACGCTGGTGGATTCCGCGGCGGCAATGGCCGATGGCAACGGGGAGCGGATCAAGTCAGCGCTGAGCGAATTGTCCAAAGCGCTCAAACTCAGCGCCGACGGCGGAGCGCAGACCAAGGAGCAGCTCACCACGGTCGTGGACAACCTGAGCACGCTGATGGACGGCGCGGCGGCCAATGAGACCACGCTGCGGGAATTCGGTTCCACCGTAAGAGTTCTCACCCAGGTGCTGGCCGATGAGGATCTCGGCAGCGGCACCACCGGAAAACAACTCAACGTGGTGCTGACCCAGCTGGGCGACCTGCTGGAGAAGAACCGCGACACCATGAAGGGTCTGGTCAGCAGCGGAGGTGTCGCGCTGGAGACCACCATCGACCATCAACGCGATCTCGCTGAGCTGCTCGACGTGGCCCCGATGACGTTGGACAACATCTACAACGTGATCGACCGCGAAAACGGCGCCGCCCGGGTGCACATTCTCACCGACAAGTTGTTATTCGACAGTCAGACCGTCAAAGAGGTCTGCAACCTGCTGCATTTGCGGCAATTAGGTTGCAGCACCGGAACTCTGCAGGACTTCGGCCCGGATTTCGGGGTTTCCTACATTCTTGACGGGCTCGCGGCGATGGGACAGAAATGATGACCCGACGCAGACGGCCGGTTGTCGTGCTGGCGGCGGCGGTATCGCTGGCCACCGCCGGATGTGCCACCAGTGGGCTGGCCAGCCTGCCGCTGCCGCATCCGGGAACCGGGCCGGGTGGCTACACCTTGACCGCGGTGTTCGAGAATGCCCTGAACGTGCCGGCCTTCGCAAAGGTCCGCCTCGTTGGCGCCGATGTCGGCCAGCTGGAAGATCTGGTGGCGCGCGACTACACGGCGGTGGCCACGTTGCGGATCAACGACGGCGTTCGCCTGCCGGTCGGAACGACCGCCGAGCTGCGGTCGGCGACTCCGCTCGGCGATGTGTTCATCGCGGTCCAGCCCCCGGCCAAGGTGGCGTCCAACGCGCCGGCGCTCAAAGACGGTGACACGATCGGAATTCAGGACACGGCCGCGGCAGCTACCGTCGAAAACCTGCTGACCGGCGCGGCGGTCCTGGTCAACGGCGGTGCGGTGAAGAACCTGACCGATATCGTCAACGGTGCCGGCAAGGCGGCCGGCGAGGACGGCGGCCGGAACTTCCGGCAGTTGGTCGACAACACCAACCAGTTGCTCGGCACGATGGATCGCCGCACCGACCAGATCTCGGACTCGCTGACCGCGCTGTCCGGACTGTCCCAACGGATCGACGCCAAGAACGCCGTCATCGATCAGCTGATGACGGCTGCGGCACCGGCCACCGACACCCTGGCCCAGCAGACCACTCAGATCGCGGATCTGGTTGTCGAGGCCGGCAACACCACCGAAGTGCTGAGCGGTTTGCCGTCGATCGGCGGCACTGACACCAGCGGCCGCAGTGTGATCGCCGACCTCAACACGATCTCCGGTGCGTTCAACGACGTGGTCGTGGACCCCACTCCCGACCTGGCCGCGCTCAACCGGCTGATGCCGCCGCTGATCAAGGCCACCAGCGGCACGTCGATCTCGTTGCGGGGCAGTATCGACCGGCTCATCCTCGGCCACATCCCCGATATCGGATTCCCCGGCGACCCGGGTTTCCACGGGCCCAAGTGGTCCACCTGGAACCAATTGGTCGGCTCCTTCAAGTACACCCTCTTCCGGCTGCAGGAACGCATCGTCGGACGGGGCCCCGATGTGCCACAGGTGCCCGTCGTCCCCGGCAACCAGCACGGTCAGTGGGATGTCGCGGGACCCGCCCCGGGGCCGACCGCTCCCGGTGAGTTCGTCAATCCGCCGGTTTCTCCGACCGTCCCGGCTGTGCCCGCCGCGGAGCCCGGACGATGATCGGCACCGTTGCCGACGGGATCGTCGGCGCCGTCAAGTACGGCCACCGCCACAAAGCCTGGTTGTCGGCGATCGCGCTGGTGCTCACCCTGGCCATCGGGCTGTCGTACCTGATGCTGGGGGCGTTGCGCTGGAATCCGTTGCAGTCGGTCTACCGGGTCACCGTCGAACTACCCGCGTCGGGCGGCCTGCTGCCCAACCAGGACGTCACCCTGCGCGGTGTGCCGATCGGCAAGGTGGAGGAGCTCTCGATTGTCCCGGCGGGGGTCAACGCCGAGGTGAGGCTGAACTCGTCGGTCAGACTGTCGGCGTCGAGTAAGGCCCGGGTGGCCGGACTGTCGGCGGCCGGTGAGCAGTACATCGACTTCGACGGCGGCGACGGTGAGGCGCCCTTCCTGGCCAACGGCAGCAATTTCAGCCTGGGCCGCACCGAGGTGCCGGTCACGATGGCCGAGTTGCTCGCCGATGCCGACGGCATGCTCAAACAGATCGACACCGACAAGTTGGAGATCATCAAGTCCGAGCTCGGTACCAGCAAGGACGGCCCGCAGAAGCTCAGCGATATCGTCGAGGGCGGAACGTTCCTGCTCTCCACGCTCGACGGTGTGCTGCCGGAGACCACCAAACTGCTCAATACGAGTCGGGTCACCCTGCAGTTGGTGGCGGATAAGGACGCCGGGATGAAGGTCGCGACCGCGAACCTGAACGAGGTGTTCGCCGGGGTGAACCGGATGACCGGAGGATTCCGAACGCTGACCGAGCAGGCCCCGCAGACCTTCGCCGCCACCGACAATCTGTTCGCCGACAATTCCGAGACAATGGTGCAGCTCCTCGGTGACCTGACGACCACCACCGAGCTGCTCTATCTGCGGGTCCCGGCGATCAACGCGCTGTTCCCCGGCTACCGCGGGTCGGTGCTGGACTCGTTGAGCAGCATCATTCACGATGACGGTTTCTGGGTGAGCGCCGATATTTACCCGCGGTACACCTGCGACTACGGCACGCCCCGGCGGCCGCCGGCCTCGGCGGACTATCCCGAACCCTTCATGTACAACTACTGCCGCGACGATGACGTTGCCGTCCTGATCCGGGGCGCGAAGAATGCGCCGCGGCCGGCCGGGGACGACACCGCCGGGCCCCCCGCGGGAGCTGATCTCGGTAAGCAAACCGATCCCTCGCCGGAGGGCAGGTACTCGATCCCGACGCCCTACGGCGGCCCCACCCTTCCGATCGAGCCGCCCCGCTGATGGCTGAGAGAACAGATGGACCAAGATGCCAGTCATGACCGATGAAGGAGCCGAGCCCACCCGAACCGACGGGGGCGATGACGCCGCACAGCCTGCCGAGGAGACGGTCGATCTAGCTGGGTCTGATTCTTCGGGGTCTGATTCCTCTGGGTCTGATTCTTCTGGGCACGGCCCGATCGGGACGGACGGCGACGGCGCCGAGGACATCCCGGCCGATACGCCGGTGCCGGCCGATACGGCGGTGCCGGCCGAACCGGCGCGGCAGCGCCGCCGGCCCGACATTCGGATCGCAGCGGTCGGCGCGGTGTTCGCCGTGCTGCTGGGCGCGGTCGGATTCCTCGGCTGGCAGCTGTGGCAGCAGCACCAACTAGCGGCGGCCGCCGAGGAAGCCCAGCGCGCAGCCGTCAGCTACGCCCAGGTGCTGACCAGTATCGACTCGGACAAGGTCGACGAGAATTTCCAGGAGGTGCTCGACGGCGCGACCGGCGAGTTCAAGGATATGTATTCGCGGTCCAGTGAGGAACTGCGGCAGTTGCTGATCGCCAACAAGGCGACGGCCCGGGGTGTGGTGGTCGAGTCGGCGGTGCAGTCGGCGTCCAAGGACAGGGCCGTGGTGCTGCTGTTCGTCGACCAGTCGGTGTCCAACACCAAACTCCCCGATCCGCGCATTGATCGGAGCCGGATGATGATGACGCTGGAGAAGGCCGACGGACGCTGGCGGGCAAGCAAAGTCGAGCTCCCCTGAGGGAGATAGAAGTAAGGCGGACAAACCCATGCGGATGGCGGGATTAGCCGGTGTGGTGATCGCTGCGGCGGCAGCTGTTGGATCTGCGCCCGCTGCGTCGGCCTCGGTGGCATCGTTCTGTGAGCAGATCGGCGGTCAGTGGAACGGCCAGTACTGCCACTCCACGGTCGTCTCAGAACGCAAGGGGGTACGCGAGATCAATATCGCGATCCCGCCGGAGATCGACTCACCCATCGGCGGGGTGATCAGCGACTACCTCGGCACCCTGATGAACAATTGGCGGACCGCGGCGGCTCAGATGTATCAAAACAGCTGGGGCGACGCCAATTTCGAGACTTTCCAGCACGGCAACATCCGCACCGTGGTGTTCCACGAGACTTACAACTCCGAGAGCACGGCTCGGCTGGACGGTCCCGCCATTAAAGACGCGTACCGCACCTTCGCCTTCGACCAGACCAGCGGCCGTCAACTTCAGTTGTCGGATGTGGTGGATCCTGCGGCGATCCCCTCGCTGGGCGCCCCGTTCATCCAGGCCGCCCTCGACGCGGCGCCGCCGGCGCATCAGCCGAACACCTACCCGTTCACCCCGGATCGGTGGACGCCGGACAAGGTCTACTCCGGAGGGTACCGGGCCTGGGCATTGACCCCCGACGAGTTGATCCTCTACATGCCGGACTATCCGGTAGCCAGGGACAGCCCGATCGACTTCACCCCGGGTAGCTACCTGTGGTCGATGAGCGGCGGCACGGTGCAACCGCGCATACCGCTCAGCGCGCTGGCGCCGGCGCTGCGACCGGGTATCTGACCAACCGCCAGTAGCATGACGCGATGGACGTCGACGCCTTCGTGCTGGCCCATCAGGCCAGCTGGAAGCGGCTGGACTCTCTGGTCAGGCGGCGTCGCCGACTGACAGGTCCGGAGGTGGACGAACTCGTCGACCTTTATCAGCGCGCGTCGACCCATCTGTCCATGGTGCGCTCGGCATCCACTGACTCGGTGCTCATCGGCCGGCTGTCCGCGCTCGTCGCCCGGGCCCGTTCGGCCGTCACCGGTGCGCACGCACCGTTGTGGCGGGAGTTCCTCCGATTCTGGACCGTCTCGTTTCCGGTCGTGGCCTACCGGGCCCGGTGGTGGTGGCTGATCACCGCGGCGGCGTTCTGCGCGGTGGCCGGGGTGATTGCCCTGTGGGTCACCGGTAATCCGGAACTGCGGTCGTTATTGGGCACTCCGGCCGAGATCGAGCAACTCGTCAGCCAGGATTTCGCCAACTACTACAGCGAGAACCCGGCTGGTTCGTTCGCCCTTCGGGTGTGGGTCAACAACACCTGGGTGGCAGCGCAATGTATCGCCTTCGCGGTGCTGCTCGGCATTCCCATTCCCTGGGTGCTGTTCCAGAATGCGGCCAACCTCGGAGTGACCGCCGGCTTGATGATCGACGCCGGTAAAGCAGACATCCTGTTCGGGCTGCTGACCCCGCACGGCCTGCTGGAGTTGACGGCGGTGTTCCTGGCGGGTGCGGCCGGGATGCGACTGGGTTGGACGGTCATCTCGCCGGGCGACCGGCCCCGCGGTCAGGCGCTCGCCGAACAGGGTCGCGCGGTGGTCTCGGTGGCCGTCGGTCTGGCGGCTGTCCTGCTGGTCAGCGGGCTCATCGAGGCGCTTGTGACCCCCTCGTCGCTGCCGACAGCCGCACGGGTCGGGATCGGGGTGCTCGCCGAGGTGGTGTTCCTGGCCTATGTCATCTACTTCGGCCGCCGCGCGGTTCGGGCCGGGGAGACCGGTGACCTCACCGATGCCCCCGACGTCATCCCGACCGGCTGAGTCGGTCCGGGATCACAGCCGGCCGCCGGCTTTCATCGCCAGGTACCGGTCGGCGAGCGCGGGAGCCAACTCCTCGGGCGGGGCATCGACCACCTCGACTCCGTGCAGCCGAAGTCGCGAGGCGATGGCGCGCCGGTCGTTACGGGCCCGCTCCGCGGCGGCCGCGTCATAGACCGCGGCAGCACCGGCGCGACCATCGGCGAGTTCGGCCACCCGCGGATCGGCTATTGCGGCGACCAGGACCTGATGCCGCCCGGACAGCTCCGGTAGAAGCGGTACCAGGCCCTCCTCCAGGGCCGAGGAGTTCAGGTCGGTCAACAGCACCACCAGGGCACGCCGGCGCACCCGGCGCCGCACGGCCGACACCATGGCCGCGGCGTCCGACTCGATGAGCGCAGGTTGTATCGGTGCCATGGCTTCGACCAGACGAGCCAGCAGGTCGCCGCGGGGCGCACCGAACACCGACGCCCTGGTCGTGCGGTCGTGGGCCAGGAAGTCGACGTGGTCGCCGGCCCGCGACGCCAGGGTGGCGAGCAGCAGCGCCGCGTCCAACGACCAGTCCAGCCGGGGCCAGCCACCCGGGTCGCCTGCGGTGGGATCCACCCCAACCCGGCCGGCGGATGTCCGGCCGGTGTCGACGACGATGACCACCCTGCGGTCCCGCTCCGGCCGCCAGGTTCGTACCACCACGTCGGATCGCCGGGCCGTCGCCCGCCAGTCGATAGAGCGGACGTCATCGCCGACGACATACTCCCGCAGCGAATCGAACTCGGTCCCGCGGCCTCGCACCAGAACCGGCAGCAGACCGTCGATCTCCCGCAGCCGGGCCAGCCGCGACGGCAGATGTTTGCGGGACAGGAACGGCGGCAGCACCCGGATCGTCCCCGGTGCTTCGATCAGACGCTGCCGCCCCGCCAGGCCCAGCGGTCCGATTGACCGTACGGTTACCGCCGCACAACTCTGATCACCCCGTCGAACTGGCCGGAGCCGGGTTGCCAGCGCCGCGGACTCGCCGGGAGCCAGGGCCAGCGGATGGCTGCGCGGCTCGGCGCCGGTGCTCGGTGGCCACGCATCGCGGAGAACACCCCGCACCTTCCGGGCGCCGTCGTTGCGAACCTGCAGCACGGTCACCAACGACTCGCCCAGCCGGGCCGCGGACACCTCGGAGCGATGCACCCGCAACGCGCGCGGGGTACCCGCGAGAGCCACGTCCACGGCCAAGGACAGTGCCAGGGCACCGGCGAGGACCAGGAAGGCCGTTGCAGGCCAGGGCGCAACCGCGATCGGCAGGACCGCGATCAATGCCATCGCCGCAGCGCGCCCGGTGAAAACCACTACCGTGGAACCGGTACCGAGGAGAGGATGCCATCGAGGACCCCGTCGGCTGTGGCACCCTCCAGTTCGGCTTCCGGGCGCAACCCGATCCGGTGCCGCAGCGTCGGTCGCACCATTGCCTTGACATCGTCGGGTGTGACATACCCGCGCCCGGTGAGCCAGGCCCAGGCGCGCGCGGTCCCCAACAGCGCGGTTGCCCCGCGCGGTGACACACCCAGCTGTAACGACGGTGAATTCCTGGTGGCCGTGACGATATCGACGATATAGGCCAGAACCTCGTCGGCGACCAGCACCCGTTGGACGGCCGCCCGGCCCGCGGCAAGATGAGCCGGTCCGGCGACCGGCCGGATGGCACCCAGATCGCGCGGGTCGAAACCGCGCGCATGCCGGCCGAGGATTGCGATCTCCTGATCCCGGTTCGGCAGCGGGACATTGAGTTTGAGCAGAAATCGGTCCAACTGGGCTTCCGGTAGCTGATAGGTGCCCTCGTACTCGATCGGGTTCTGGGTTGCGGCGACGATGAACGGGTCCGGTAACAGGCGTGGCTCGCCGTCGACGCTGACCTGGCGTTCCTCCATGGCCTCCAGTAATGCGGCCTGGGTCTTCGGCGGCGTCCGGTTGATTTCGTCGGCGAGCATGAGGTTGGTGAACACCGGGCCCTCCCGGAACGTGAAGGCCGCCGTCCGCGCGTCATAGACCAGCGACCCGGTGATATCACCGGGCATCAGATCGGGGGTGAACTGAACCCGTTTGAAATCCAATTGCAGAGCGGCCGCCAGTGCCCGGATCAGCAGCGTCTTGGCCACCCCGGGAACACCCTCAAGCAGAACGTGGCCGCGGCACAGCAGCGCGATCACCAGTCCGCTGACCAGAGCGTCCTGCCCGACCACGGCTTTGGCTATCTCGGTGCGCAGCGCCTGCAGGGCGGCGCGGGCGGGGTCAGGCCCGGCTCCGGTGGGTGATGCAGAACGGGTCACGACTGGCTGACCTGCCTTTCAATATCATCGAGTGCCTGGGCGAGATCGACCAGATCGGAATCGGTTTGCGGCGGCGGTCCGAACAGAATGCGGTGCACCGTCGGGTCGTCGGGGTGGGTTCGCCGGCTGATCGCCGCCACGATCGCAGCCTCAGATGCATTGTCCCCCAATCCAAGACGGGGGAGCACCCGCTGCAGGGCCGCAGTGCGCAGTGCAGCTGCGGCCTGGCCGCGGGCGCGTCGGGACCGGTAGAGCCGGGCACGGCCCTCGACCGTCTCCGATGCCCGCACCACCACCGGAAGCCGTTCTGCGACAAGGGGTCCGAGCCTTCGTCCCTGCCACAAACCCGCTAGAAGGACGACCAGGCACAGTTGTGCGATCACCCAGGGTACGGCGTCGGGCAGCAGGTCACTGATCGTAGCGCCGGCCGACCGGTCACCCTGCGGGCGCTGGGGGGCGTACCAGATCAGCCGCGACCGGTCGCCGGCGAGGTTCATTGCCAGTGCCGCGTTACCCGCCTTCGGCAACGAACCGTTGGTCATGAAATCGGCCGTTCCGGCCACGGTCACGGATCGGCCGTTCTGCTGGTAGCGAACCAGTACCCCGCCGTAGCAGCTGGTGACCGAGCCATCGCCGGAGCTTTCGTAGATATCGCCGTTGACCAACTGGGCGGAACCAGCCCGGTTCGCCTCGCGCAGAGCGCAATCGGGCTCCGCTTCGGGAAGGCCCGGCCGTCCGAGCTTGATCTTCGGTGCCAGGACTTCTCGGCTGGCAACGGTGGGCTCGATGACCAGGAGATCGCCGGGAACTGCGGCCAGTCGGTCGAGCAGATCCTTCCCGCGGGTGTTGGCCGTCTCGGCGACGAGCACCAGGGCGTCGGGTCGAGCGGTCCGTTCGACATCGTCTACGTTTTCGGCCACCACCACCTCAACGCCCCGTTCCCGCAGCAGCGTCACCAATGCGCGGGCACCATTCGGCGTGGTGGCGTCGGGATCCATCCGTCCGCCGAGCCGGGGTGCGGTGAGCCATGCGGTGATCAGCGCGAATGCGGTGATCGCGAGTAGGCCCAGGACGACCCAGCGACCGGCCCGCCGACGATGGACGCTCATCGCGGGGGCATTCCGGCACCGGTATGCCCGCCGACGGACTGCCTAACCCGAACGTCGAGATCAGCGATCAGCTGGTAGTGCTGTGCGGTACCCGGCCGATGGCCATAGGTCACATCGTCGAAAATTGCTGCTGCCGACAATAATTCGGTGGCGAACCCCGGCAGGGCGGAGCCGGTGTCCTCGGCGAGTTCGGCAGCGGTGCGGCCGGGAACCGCGTTGAGCACACCGTCCTCCTCAAGCTGGCGGCCGATCGCGCGCAGCCGGTGCCGGATAGCGGTTGCCCAGTGCCCCTGAGCGGCTGATTGTTCTGCTCGGGCCCGGTGTTCCGCCGCGCTCTGCATCCGGCTCCGATACAACCGGCCGTCAGACCCCCGGCCCATGGCGCTTCGTGCGATACGCACTGCGACGAGGGCGCCGGCCAGAATCAGCACGCCGAGGACCGTGATGGTGAACCACCCACCGGGCAGGTCCGCTCCGGCGGTCATCATCCGGAACATGAGGTCGTTGAACCATTCGGCGATCCGGTCGCTCAGGGATGCGTGCGGATAGATCGGTTTGGCGAGTTCGTCTTCGGCGGCCTCGCGGGCCGCCTCACGGTCGATGTCGATGACGGACATATCGGGGAAGTCTTACCGGGGAAGCCAGATATTGTCGGCGTCGGAGCGGTGCTGCGATGCGCTCTGCAGCAGGAAATCGAACGCCTCAGAACGGATCCGGGCGTCGACGTAGAGCAACGCGGCGACTCCGGCTGTGAACGGGGTGGTGATGATCTGGCCGATCGCCGCGCCGATAGTCGTGACCGTCGTCTGCAGCACCGCCGGGGCGGCAGGTCCATCACCTACCGACACCAGCTGGCCCGCAAACTCGAAAGGGACCGCGATCGCAGCAGCCACCAGGGTCGCGACCAGCGATGCCAGCAGCCGGATTCCGAGTATCCGCCAGAATTGCGGCCGGGCCAGAGCCACGGATCTGGCCAGCGCGGCGGTCACCGACCTGTGCTCGAGAACGATGGCCATCGGTGCCAGGGACAACACGGTGAACAGCACCCCCAGTGCGGCGATCAACAACAGCACCAGCGGAATTCCCACCAGGGCCGCCGCAGCACCGTCGGCCGCCCGGGCCACACCGGCGATTGTCAGAATGACGGCTCCGATCAACGTGGCCACCGCCAGGAGTTCCAGCAGGGTCAACGTGATGAGTGCGGGCATCCGACCCCGAACCCGCTGCCAAGTCTGGCCGACCGTGATCGACCTGCCCAGGACGGCGCGCGCCACGACAACGGTCAGCATTCCGGACAGCAGGATGGTGGCCAGCACCGTCGCGATAGCGCCAGTCAGGATTCCTACCAGCAGCCCGGTATCGCCGGCGGCCAGCGGTGCGAGGTACTCGACGGCGAATCCCAGCACCGCGGTGACCAGCACGACAGCGGTCGTCATCCCGAGCGTGGCCCGGGGGTTCGCGCGGACATAGGCCACAGCGCCGTTGAAGATGTCGCTCATCGACAGCGGGCGCAGCGGGATGACTCCGGGTTTCCATGGGGTACCCCACGGCTGATGGCCCTCAGTCCACGGTGATTGCCCTCCGGGATAGCCGGGATAGCCCGGCGGCGGATACCCACCCGGATAGGTCGGGGGGTGGGGGTACCCGCCAAAGGGGGGTTGACCAGGCCAGTGCGGCTGCGGCCCGGGCGGACCGGGAGGCGGCGCGGTCACCTGTCGGCGCCACCGGCATCGTTGCTCACCGACTTATCCTGTCGATCGACGCGGCATTTCTCAAACCTGTCGCCGGCTGACGGTCCGTCGCGCGTAGCGTAAGGCCCTATGTCGGAAATGAAAGATCGGCTGCGGTCTGACCTCACCGCGTCGATGAAGAACCAGGAAAAGTTGCGCACTGCGACGCTGCGCATGTTGTTGTCGGCGATCCAGACCGAGGAGGTGTCCGGCAAGCAGGCCCGGGAGCTCACCGACGACGAGGTGCTCAAGGTCCTGGCCCGTGAGTCCAGGAAACGCACCGAGGCCGCTGAGATCTACACCCAGAACGGACGCGGTGTCCTGGCCGCCGAGGAACATGCCGAGGGCCGGATCATCGACGAGTATCTGCCCACGCCACTGACCGATGCCGAGGTGGGAGATGTGGCGGACACCGCGATAGCCCAAGTCGCCGAGCAGATCGGGGAGCGGCCGTCGGTTAAGCAGATGGGTCTGGTGATGAAAGCGGCGACCGCGATCGCCGCGGGTAAGGCCGACGGATCTCGGTTGTCCGCTGCGGTGAAGGGCCGTCTCTAGCCGCCTCCGCACAGCGGTCTGCGGAGCGAAGTTTCACCGTTATGCCAGCACCGCATCAGGTGCGCCGCGAGACGGTCCTCGACCACACCGAAGGCCCGGATACCGAAAATCACGTCGTTTTCCAGGGCCGGATCGCGGCCGATGAGGTCCCCGACTTCGCTGCGGGCGGACTCCTCCCGCACCGGGTCGGTGGCCGTGTGCCCGCGGTAAAACTCCTGGCACGGCTCGGGAGCGTTCACGCGGGCCAGGGCGGCCGATATTCGGTTCGCCGCCCGGGGGGCGGTCACCGCCATTGCCGCGGAATGACCCACCGTCGCGCCGCGGTGGCGCCGGTGCAGACCGAACAGCGACATCAGGTTCACCACCGCCAGTGCCTCCGCGGGCACCACGTCGATATAAGACAGGTAGCCCGGATCCAGGTCGGCGGCGACCATGAGCCCGGCAAACAGCTGCTGCCGGCCTTCGGCGCGGCGGCCCGCGCCGAGACCGCCGCTCTCGACGGCGGCGAATGAGGTCCCGGACTGCCGGGTCAGGCCGGGCAGGGCCCAGGTGTGCGGATCACCTCCTGTGAGGTGGTGAAGCGAGCGGTGTACGAAGTACTCGCGGAGTTGCTGCCAGGTGCCCCGTGAAACCAGGTAACCGGACGGATCGGCGTCGGCCGCCGGTTCTGCCGTCAACCGGTCCAACTCCCCGGCGGCGCCGGCGCCAGGCGCGTTCGCACCGGCCGTATCGCGGCGGATCGCGGTGCGGAACGCGTCCTCGAGGCGGGCCCGTAGGTGCAGCAGACCCGGGTTCCACTCCCACCCTGGATCGACGCCGGCAAACCCGCGGTAGTGCAGTTCGTAGCAGACGTAGAGCGCGACCTGGACGTCGATGCCGTAGGGATCGCAGTCCGCGACCGGCGCCTCGATCCGGTCGAACCGGGTGCGCGGCGCACGCTCGGTCAGGAGATTGATCACGGCCATCGACAGCGGCCCCCGGGCCGTGGGCAGGGTGGGATCAACGGCGGCGGAGGCGAGGGTCACCCCGGTGTTCTTCCCGCCCGGAACGGCGGCTAAACCCCGGTTGTGCGGCTGCCTCCGCGCGGTGGCCGTGACCGGTACGGTAGCGGCGGGACGAGGTGGAAAGAGTTGGTCGTGATGGATGTGGATGTGATCGTCGTTGGTGCCGGGCTGGCCGGGCTCGTCGCAACCCACGAGCTGACCAGCCGCGGTAAGAAAGTGGCGCTGGTCGACCAGGAGAACGCCGCCAACCTCGGCGGTCAGGCGTTCTGGTCATTCGGCGGACTGTTTCTGGTGGACAGCCCCGAACAGCGTCGGATGGGAGTCAAGGATTCCTTCGAACTCGCCTGGAGCGACTGGCGTGGCAGCGCGGGTTTCGACCGGCTCGACGATGAGGACTCGTTCGCGGTCCAGTGGGCGCGCGCCTATGTCGAGTTCGCCGCGGGGGAGAAGCGGTCGTGGCTGCACAGCCACGGTATGACATTTCTGCCGACGGTCGGGTGGGCCGAGCGTGGCGACCTGCGCGCCGACGGCCACGGCAACTCGGTGCCCCGATTTCACGTCGCCTGGGGAACCGGTACCGGTGTGGTGAAGCCTTTTGTCGAGTCCGCTCTGGCCGCGGCCGGCCGCGGCCTGGTGAGTCTGCACCACCGCCATCGTGTCGACGAACTGCTCATCACCGGCGGTTCGGTCGCCGGTGTTCGGGGCGCGGTGCTGGCCCCCGACGACGCCCCGCGGGGTGCACCGTCGAACCGGGAAACCGTCGGCGACTTCGAGCTGCGGGCCCAGGCCGTCATCATCACCACCGGCGGTATCGGCGGTAACCACGAGATCGTCCGGCGTTCCTGGCCGGCGCGGATGGGTACGCCACCGCGCTCGATGATCACCGGGGTGCCCGCCTATGTCGACGGCCGGATGCTCGATATCGCCGGAGACAGCGGGGTCCGGTTGGTCAACCGTGACCGCATGTGGCACTACAACGAGGGTGTGCAGAACTGGGATCCGATCTGGCCGTCGCACGCCATCCGCATTCTGCCCGGGCCGTCGTCGATGTGGTTCGACGCCCTGGGCAGGCGGCTGCCCGCTCCGTACATTCCCGGCTACGACACTTTGGGAACGCTGCGTTACCTGCGCACGAATCCGGAGATCGCCGCCTACGACCACAGTTGGTTCATCCTCACCCAGAAGATCATCGAGAAGGAATTCGCGCTTTCCGGCTCCGAGCAGAACCCGGACATCACCAACTTCGACCGGGCCGGAATGCTGCGCGAGCGGTTGATGAGCAAGGGCGCGCCCGCCCCGGTGGAGGCATTCAAATCCCGCGGTGCGGACTTCGTGGTTGCTGACACCCTTGAGGAGCTTGTCGGCATGATGAACAAGCTCACCGACGAACCGTTATTGGAACCGCAATCGATCCGCGCCCAAATCGAGGCGAGGGACCGTCAGATGACCAACCCGTACTGCAAGGACGCTCAGGTGCAGGGGATTCGAAACTCCCGGCGTTATCTGGCCGACCGGATCGTTCGTACCGCCGCTCCGCACCGGATCCTCGACCCGGACGCCGGTCCGCTGATCGGGGTCAAACTGCACATCCTGACCCGTAAGACCCTCGGGGGTATCCAGACCGATCTGTTCTCCCGTGCGATCGGTACCGACGGCGGCCCGATCGAGGGCCTCTACGCCGCCGGTGAAGTCGCCGGATTCGGTGGTGGCGGAGTGCACGGCTATAACGCCCTGGAGGGCACCTTCCTGGGGGGCTGTCTGTTCTCCGGTCGGGCCGCCGGTCGGCACGCGGCCGGAGCGCTGTAGGGCGGGGACGGGCAGCACGGCGATGATGAGCGGGACGAGCCGGACCCCGGTCAAGGCTCTGGTGGTGGTGAGCTACCTGACCATGATCGCGGTGAATTACCTCGCCAACTCTCTTCCTCTGAACGGACGGCGCACCGGCGACGTCTCCGACGCGTACCCGAATCTGTTCACCCCGGCCGGTCTGACGTTCTCCATCTGGGGTGTGATCTACCTGCTGCTCGGCGCGCATGTCCTATACCAGCTCGGGCTGTTCCGGGACGAGCCGGAGTCCGCCGAGCAGGACAAGCTGCTCAATCGGGTCGGCGTGCTGTTCGCGGTGTCCTCGCTGACCAATACCGCATGGGTATTCGCCTGGCACTACGGCCTGATGCCGCTCTCGGCAGTGTTGATCGTCGTACTGCTGGTCTGCCTCGCGCTGATTGTCCGGACAGCCCGCTCAGCGGACCTGACCGGACGGCAACGCTGGTTGGTGGGTGTGCCGTTCAGTGTCTACTTCGGCTGGATCACAGTGGCGACCGTGGCCAATATCACCGTGCTGCTGGTCTATTGGGGGTGGGACGGCTTCGGTCTGGCCGAGTCGGCCTGGGCGGTGATTATCGTGCTGGTCGCGATGGCCATCGGCACCGTCACCACTGTGCGAAACCGCGACGTGGCCTACGGCCTGGTGCTGATCTGGGCCTTCGCCGGCATCCTATTGCGGCAGAGCTCGGCCGGCGGGTTCGACGGCCGCTACCCCGGGATCATCGCCGCGACGGTGGTGTCGCTGCTGATCTTCGCCGCCGCCGAGATCGTGGTCCTGCGCGGCCGGCCGGCCGGAGTGCGTTAGGCGTTCCGGGGCCCGGTGCGCGGTTTGGGATCTAGTCCTCATTTCGATCCGAAGTCCCATGGCGAGACCCCGCAGGATCAGCACACTGAAGATATGACGTGGGCTCTCGATGTCGGCGCTGCGACCACCGTCATTGCCGTCCTGACCGGCTGTGCCGGCGAATTCAACAAGCCGGCCACCCAGACCCGGTTCAGCACCGTGACGATGATCCCCGCGCCGACGTCTGCGAACACGCCCGCGTTCTATCGCGGACCGATCCGTGGTGACGGCGTCTTCGCCGTCGCGGAGTCGATATCGTCATCGACGGATGTCGATGGCCGGATCCCACCCGGCAGATATCGCGCCGAAGTGGCGCAGGAGGCGCAAAAGGGCTCCTGGATCCGATGCCGGAGCCTGCCCTGCGGGCCTGACGAACCGGATGCGGCCATCGTTACGACCACTCTCACCGGACCGGGTTCTTCGAACATCCTCGATATCGATGCCAACGATGTCGCCGTATGGCTCTCCGGGGTGAACCTGACGCCAATCGGCTGAGCCGCACACCACAACGGTCGGGGTGGCGGGATTCGAACCCACGACCTCTTCGTCCCGAACGAAGCACGCTACCAAGCTGCGCCACACCCCGCGTGAAGCGACGACAGCCTATCGCACCGACACCGGGGCGGGCCAAACGACGTCAGGGGGCGTTCGCCGAGTCCGGTGTCGGCCAGGAACAGGACTTCTCGAAGCCGATCAGCGTCCGGTTCGGCGCATCCGGGTTCAGGTGGTGGGCCGCCAGCCACGTGTCGTCGAAGTAGGTGTCGGAATAGCGGTCGCCGCTGTCACAGATCAAGGTGACCACCGATCCGCTTGCACCGGTGGCCACCATCTCGGCCAGCAGCCCGAAGGAACCCCAGACGTTGGTCCCGGTGGACGGACCCACCCGCCGGCCGAGGACCCGTGAAATATGCCGGGCCGCCGCCACCGAGGCCGCATCGGGTACGCGGACCATCCGGTCGATGACCCCCGGCAGGAAGGACGCCTCCACCCGTGGCCGACCGATACCTTCGATACGCGATGACTCTCCGGTGTCGATGTCGCGGCGGCCCTCCGCAAAGGCCGGGAAGAACGCCGAGTTCTCCGGATCGACGACACACAGCCCGGTGCGGTGACCGTGGTAGCGAATGAACCGGCCGATGGTGGCACTGGTTCCGCCGGTGCCCGCACCCACCACGACCCAGGACGGAATCGGATGACGCTCGGCACCCATCTGATCGAAGATTGACTCGGCGATATTGTTGTTGCCCCGCCAGTCGGTCGCCCGTTCGGCGTTGGTGAACTGATCCAGGAAATGACCGCCGGTCTGATCAGCGATCCGTTGGGCGGTTTCGGTGACGTCTGCCGCGCGATCCACGAAATGGCAACTCCCGCCGCGATTCTCGATCAGAGCGATTTTCGCGCGGCTGGTTGTTGCCGGCATCACCGCCACGAAAGGCAGACCCAGCAGCGCGGCGAAATAGGCCTCCGATACCGCCGTCGACCCCGATGAGGCCTCGACCAGTGTGGTGCCTTCGACGATCCAGCCGTTGCACAGTCCGTGCAGGAACAGTGACCGCGCCAGCCGATGTTTGAGACTGCCGGTGATATGGGTGGACTCGTCCTTGAGGTACAGCGCGACGTCGACATCGCCGCACCATGACGACGGTAGCGGGTAGCGCAGCAGATGGGTGTCGGCGCTGCGGCGCGCATCGGCTTTTATCAGGCCGACGGCGTGATCGGTCCAGCCACGGCGGTCACGGACCGCCGACGATTTTCCGGGCGCGGTCACGGCTGCGCTAGTGCACCGAAGCTGTCGGGCTGTAGCGCTGAGCGCCGTGGGCGTGATCGCTCCCGCCGGTCGGGGCGGCCACCAGGGTGAGCAAAGTGGCCTCCGGGCGGCAGCAGAATCGGAACGGGGCGAACGGTGAGGTGCCGACTCCGGCCGAAACGTGCAGTGCAGTCGCCGAGCCCCAATGTGAGGCCCCCTTGACCCGGGAGCGGTCCAGATCGCAGTTGGTCACCAGCGCGCCGTAGAACGGCAAGCATAGCTGGCCGCCGTGGGTGTGGCCGGCCATCACCAACTGGTAGCCGTCGGCGGCGAACCGGTCCAGCACCCGGGTATAAGGGGCGTGGGTAACACCGAGGCTCAGGTTGGCGGCCGCACTGGGGGAGCCGGCGATGGTGTCGTACCGGTCCCGCCCGAGGTGCGGATCGTCGACGCCGGCGGCGGCGACGGTGAGCCCGGCCACGTCCAGATCGTGGCGGTTGTGTGTCAGGTCCACCCAACCGCGCTCGTTGAACGCCGCCCGCAGATCCTGCCACGGCAGCGGCTCACCATGGGCACGATGGTCGCTGTCGGTGAGGTACTTGACGGGATTCTTCAGCTTCGGGGCGAAGTAGTCGTTACTGCCGAACACGAAGACGCCCGGTACCGACAGCAGGTCGCCGAGTGCCTGCACTACCGCGGGCACGGCTTTGGGGTGCGACAGATTGTCACCGGTATTGACAACCAGGTCCGGGTCCCAGCCCGCCAGGTCGCGTAGCCACTGCTGTTTCTGCCGCTGGGCCGGGCGCATGTGGATATCGCTGAGGTGCAGCACCCGCAGCGGCGTGGATCCGGGTGTCAGAACCGGCATCGTGACCTCGCGCACGACGAACGCGTTGCGCTCGACGACCGTGGCATAGCCCAGGGTCAGAGCGGCGGTACCGGCCCCTGCTGCGGCCGCGGTTCGCAGGGCGTTTTGAGCCATAGGGGCACAATACTGCCAGTCGCCGCCCCGGCGGGCGGCCAGAGCACCGCCCCGTCGGGCGTTCACGGCGGGGGCGGCGGCGCCTCCGGTGGTGGCGGCGGCGGTGGTGGTGGCGGGGCCTCCGGCGGTGGGGCCGGTGGAGGCGGTGGCACCAGCACCGGAACGGTGATCGGCGGCAGGCCCGGGATCTGCACGATCGTCGATCCCAACCCGGGCGCTCCGGGCATTCCCGGTGGCGGCGGTTCTCCCGGCGGTGCCTCCGGCGGTGGCGGCGGTTCCGGCTTGATGCCGTTGCTCACCACCAGTGTGACGATGATCCCGGGAATGCTCTGGCCGCCGGGGGAGGTGCCGATCACCGTCCCGGCTGATGCTTCGCTGTTGATGCTGTTGACGCCGTCTGCCACCTGGAACCCGGAGGCGCGCAGTTGTTCTCGTGCATTGGCCTGGCTCATACCATTGACATTCGGTATCCGTGATCCCGGAGCGCCGTCGACATAACGCGGATCGGTCGGCGGCATGGTGACCTCGCCGAAATCCTCGGCGATCGGTTTCATCGCGGTGAACCAGGTTGTGGCCGGTTCCTTACCGCCGAAAAGGTCACCGCGGTAACAGGGCCGCAGCGGGAACGAACACAGATCGGACGGATCGGCGGAGTCGTCATAGATGTAGTTCACGCCGGCGTAGCGATTGGTGTAGCCCAGGAAGCCCGCCGACCGGTTCGCCTCGGTGGTGCCGGTCTTACCCGACATCGGCAGGTTCCAGCCGACCGAGTTGGCGGCCGGTGCTCCGGTACCGCTGATGGTGTCCCGGCCGAGCGCGTTGGACAAGGTGTTGGCCAGGCCCTCGGGGACCACCTGCTCACAGGGTTCGGCATTGACCGCGATCTCGTTTCCACGCCGATCGTAGATTTTGTCAATCGGGTTGGCTGGGCACCACATTCCGCCCGATGCGAGGGTGGCCGCCACATTCGCGAGTTCCAGCGGGTTGACCGGGAACGGGCCCAGGGTGAAGGAGCCGATGTTCTGCCGTTTGATGAAATCGGCCAGACTTTCGTCGCTGTCCGGGTTGTAGGCCCGCGCACTGCCCGGCTCCGCATAGGACCGCAGGCCCAGTCGGACCGCCATATCGACACTGCGTGTCACGCCGACCTGTGAAATGAGCTTGGCGAAGGCGGTGTTGGGAGACTTCGACAGCGCCTCGGTCACGCTCATGCGCAGGTAGCGCGAATCACGGTAATTCTCCACACACCAGGTCTCCCGCGGGCACCCTTTGGCGCCGCCCGCGCCAAGCCCGCGGGCGTCAAAACGGCCGGGCACGTCCAGGATCGCGTCGATACCCAGCCCCATGTCCAAAGCGGCGGCGGTGGGGAAGATTTTGAAGATCGACCCCGCCCCGTCGCCGACCAGGGAGAAGGGTTGCGGCTGAACGGTCTCGCCGATGTCGGTGTCGAGGCCGTAGGTGCGGTTGCTGACCATCGCGATCACCGGGTGCGAGGTTTTGCCCGGCAACACCACGTTCATCACGCTGGCGATACCGTCGAGGTCCGGTGCGGCGATCGAGTCGACCGCATCCTTGACGTCGGACTGCACATCGGGGTCCAGGGTGGTCTTGATCAGATAGCCGCCGCGGGCGACCTGCTCCTTGCTCAGTCCGGCCCGTAGCAGGTACTCCTGTGCGTAGTCGCAGAAGAACGCACGATCGCCGGCCGCGATACACCCGCGGGGCAGTTCGTTGGGCCGGGACAACGTGCCCAGCGGTTGCTGTTTAGCCGTGCGCAACTCGTCAGCCTTATCCGGTAGCTGCTCGATCATCGTGTCCAGCACCAGATTTCGACGCGCGAGAGCCCCGTCGGGGTTGGTGTAGGGATTCAGTGCCGATGTCGACCGGACCAGGCCCGCGAGCAGCGCGGACTGCTGCCAGTTCAGATCCGAGGCGTTGATGCCGAAGTAGGTCTGCGCGGCGTCCTGGATCCCGAAGGCTCCGTTGCCGAAGGACACCAGATTGAGGTAGCGGGTCAGGATCTCCGGTTTGGTCAGCGTCTTATCCAGTGACAGTGCCATCCGGATTTCACGAAGCTTGCGCGCCGGTGTCGGCGCCACCGCGGCCCGCTTCTCGGCGTCGGTCTGGGCCACCACCAGCAGCTGATAATTCTTGACGTACTGCTGTTCGATGGTGGATCCGCCCCGGGTCCCGTAGTCCCCCGCGGCGTAGCCCGCCAGACCGGTCAGGGTGCCCTTCCAGTCCACACCGTTATGTTCGGCGAACCGCTTGTCCTCGATGGAGACGATGGCCAACTTCATGGTGTCGGCGATCTGGTCCGCCGAAACCTCGAAACGGCGCTGGGTGTAAAGCCACGCGATCGTGTTGCCCTTCGCGTCCACCATGGTGGTGACGGCCGGCACGTCACCCTCAAGAAGTTGGGCCGAACCGTTGGCGACGATATCGGAGGCCCGGTTGGACATCAGACCCAAGCCGCCGGCTACGGGAAACAGCAGGCCCGCCAAGATCACACTGGCCAACAGGCAACACCAGGCCAGCTTGATGAAGGTGGAACCGGCCGGGGGGCGTTCCGACATGGGGTACAGCGTACTGAGGTGCTCGCGCGGGCTTGCGGATACGCCCGCGGCGTGTGACGCCACCAGAAACTTCTGACGCAGCTGTCACAAAACCCCAGTTCATGGCCTGACTGGACGCTTGTGCAAAAAAACTGTGATGAGACTGTTGCGCTAACGGTATCTGACCACCTATTTTATGTTCACAGTGCGACGCAGGTAACACTCCGTTAGCAATGTGGCGTAGATCGCATCGGGTCTACATCGGAGGGATTTTGCCGCCCCGGGGCGGCTCGACGAAGGGATCGCCAGTGTCGGGGATTCGGCCTACTGCCCGCAGGACCACCACAGCATCTGTTCACGAAACACTCCAGGGGGCCGCAGGGGAGGACCGTATCGCCTGGGTTTCCCAGGCGCTGTGCCGCTCGGCCGACCCCGATGAGCTGTTCGTGCGCGGTGCCGCCCAGCGTAAGGCCGCAGTCATCTGCCGGCACTGCCCGGTGATCACCGAGTGCGGCGCTGACGCCCTGGACAACCGGGTGGAGTTCGGGGTGTGGGGTGGGATGACCGAACGGCAGCGCCGCGCCCTGCTCAAGCAGCACCCCGAGGTCTCGTCCTGGTCGGAGTTCTTCGCCGCACAGCGGAAACATCGCAGCGTCAGCTGATCCCGGGCTATCTGCCCAACCCGGTCACGTCTCGCCGGTGATCTGGTCGGCGATCGCCTGTAACAGCCGCCGGTTGACGGCCATGCAGAACGCCAACGCCACGACGGCCATCCAGCCAGGCGCTTGAACGCCCGCCGGTGTCAGCCCCTGCGAGTGACGTCTTGGCTCAGGATCTGGGGCCAGGTCTGGACATCGGCCGGGGTGTGCGCAACGTTCAGTGTCGACTGCGGCACGGTCCGGTTCGCGGGCAGCAGCGTGCCGGTACCCATGGATGGGCCGATTCCGTGCACCCGTTCGCGCGAACGCTACGAGGCGGCCTACGACATCGTCGTTCCAACGATTTCGGAGTTGTCCTTAACAATTCCGATATCGCCGTCGCGACAGTGCAATTGACGAGCATTCCCGGTCTGTCACGCGGCGGTGCCACTCGGCCGCAGATTGAGGGATTACGTGTCGCCAAAGCCGAAAGTGGACAGGGTGTTGGTACTGAATTCGTCGAGTGGGCGCACAACTATCGTCGAGCCCACGGCGCAGAGTTGGCACAGGTGACCACAGACGAAGCGCCCGAAAGGGCTCGGGCTTTCTATTGCCAGCTCGGCTAGCCGGGGCTGCCCGCCTCCCCGACGAGACGCCCCCGCATGTCGACGTGCTCGGCATACGCGGCGGCGACTTCCATCGGGCGGCGTTGAACTGTTCGCCTGCACCCCAAGCTGCCAGCCGCCATTCGACCTCGACAGGGGGTGGGGCGCTTGAAATGATCAAGATCGCATGAATGCGCCATCAGGAAAACCTCATCCGCCGGCCCCAGCCACATGGGCGACTTATGTCCAGAGCATCGGCGACAGGTCCGGGCTGTTTGCCGCTCTCGCGCAGGCCTGGGCCCCAACCCGGGCGCTGTATCCGGGCAGCTATCTCGACGTGTCTTCCTCAGCGGCGATTCCGTCGGTCACCTACGTAGATGTCGACCGCCGCGCGGCGCGCTACTTCGCCAATCATGAACTTGTGGCGTCCCAACTTGAGGGCCGAACCGGCGCCAGTCGCGAGGCCGAGGTGGCGTTCCTGCACTCCGACTACACTCGTCCTCTGCCGCTGCCCCACGCCGCGTTTGATCTCCTCATCTCCCTTTACGCGGGTCCGGTCTGGGATCACTGTCAGCAACACCTGAAACGGGACGGCCTGCTCCTGGCCAACGCCAGCCACGGCGACGCCAGCCTCGCCGCCTTGGACCCGCGGCTTGAGCTCGTGGCCGCCGTGCACCAGCGCGGCGACGAGTACCGCCTTGACCACAACGCACTGGACAGTTACCTCACACCGAAGAAACCGATCTCCGCTGATCCCCGCCTCATTCGCCGCAGTGGTCGAGGAATCGCCTATACCCGGACCGCCTTCGCATACCTGTTCCGGCTGAACGCGCCGAGGCCTCGTTGACACTACCGATGCATCCTCACCGGATCTGAGATACATCTCGACACCGACCGCGCCTACGGTGTCATCCTTGGCCCTCGCGATCCCGGACACCCCACCTGGATCGACACGGCCGGACTGACCGAAGGGATCTTCGCCATCCGCTACCTGCTGCCCAGCGGCGCGAAACTCCCGTCGCCGAGGTGATCTACCCCCGGATGATCCTGGAAACGGCGCTGAATAAGCCCCCAGCCCGTGCCAGCTGCCCGCAGGATTTTCGCGGTACACCGGTCGGCGGTCGTAAGGATTTACTAGCATTTGGGTTCTTCGGAAGGAGAATGCCGTTACTCGACCAGAGCCCACGCCGACTGCCAAACTGCCCCGGCCGGGATTGACCGACGGATTCAGCGGTGAATTTTTCGTGATGACCAAGCTCGTGCCCGGTGGGGCCGATGGTATTCGGGCCTGGCATGCCAACAGAGTCGCCGATCCCGGCAAGCAAGCCGAAACCCGGGCGGCGGTGCGCGAGATCGGCACACTGCACGACTGACGGCAAGTCATCTTCGACAACGACACCCGCTTCATCTTCGCCAGCGTCTTCGACGGGACCTGGGACAAGTACATCGACGACTTCGCCACGACATCGATCGGTTCGGCCTTTGACGAGTTGTTCTCCTTTTCCGAAGGTTTCCCCGGAATGAAAGATCCCAATGTCAAGGAGTGGTTCGTCGCGCACCAGGTGCCCGCAACCATTTTCCTGAGCGCTTACCCCGACCTCACGACCCAGCAGATCTGGAAGAACCAGCGTGTCAACACTGCATTCCAGGCGGTGCTGGACACCCCGGAGTTCCGGGCCATGATCGAGGACCCGGCCAACGCGGCCCTGGTTGCGACGCCGGCCTTCCAACAGCTGCTCGACGAATCCGAAAGCTGAGCGACGTCGGAGTATGCAGCCACACGGCCAGTATCAACGGGCTGATGCCCTGGTCACCGGAATCCATCAGGTTAACGGCTTCCATCCCGGCTACCGAGCTGTGCATGCGTTGGGCCGGATCTACCGCGGATCGTTCACCGCCTCGGGTGATGGGGCCGCGCTGACCCGCGCCGCGCACTTCCAGCCGGCCGCGGTCGTTCCGGCGACGATGAGGTTTTCCTCGGCATCCTCGGATCCGGAAGCGCCCCCCTCCCCGGTGACGGCGATGGCCACGAAGTTCTATCTCGACAACGGCACGGTCACCGATCTGATCGCACTTAACATTCCGGCCTTCCCGATGGCGACGCCTGATGATGTGTTGAAGGCGGTCACCGCGAACAAGGATCCCAACTCCCTGCGCGCTTTCCTCGCCGAGAATCCCAGGATCGCCGGGGCGCTCAAGGGGCTTGCGACGGTTCCCGCCCCGACCAGCTTGGCCGAAACCGCGTTTCACGCGATTCACACCTTCTGGTTCGAGAACGCCGCACGTGAACGGAGGGCGGGCCGCTACCACTGGGAACCCGAAGCCGGGGTGACCTCCCAACCCGCCGCCGACCTCATCGCGCAACCGAATGATTCGCTGTTCACCGAATTCGAGACCCGCCTGGAGGGCGGCCCGGCGGCGTTTACCTTGGTCGTAAGCCTGGCCGAGGAGGAGGACGACCTGCTCGATCCCAGCACTGCCTGGCCGGAGGACAGAGAGAGGGTGACCCTGGGACGGCTGACCATTCAACGCCGGACCTCGTTGGAGGAGATCGGGGATCCGATCATGATGCACGACCCGACCCGAACCACCGACGGCATCGACACCAGCGACGACCCGATCCTGGCCGCCCGCCGCGGCATCTACGAGACCTCCGCTGTCAACCGTGGTGCCGGCTGGAAGAGCCGGGCGGCCGATGCCGCGGCCCAGGCGGGTGCCAGCTGAATGGCTGGGCGATCCCTTAGCTGGGCAGCCTTCCGGCGAGCGTGCCCACCGCGTCCTCGGGTGGAGGCGATGTGCTGGAACTGAACGACATTCAGAGCGGCGTGCTGCACCCGCGTCCGACACCGTATGTCGGCCGGTTTCTGCTCGTCCGGATCGACAACCCGGCGGCGGGAAGCGCGATGGTGCGCGCGTTGCTGCCGGCAATCAGCATCGGCCTGCCCGCTGCCAATCAGGACCAGGATGCCTGGCTGAGCGTGGCGTTCACCTGTGAAGGACTGCGCGCTCTCGGCGTTCCCGAGGACTCTCTGGCCAGCTTCCCCATCCCATTCCAACAGGGGATGGCGGCCCGGGCGTCGATCCTCGGTGATGTCGGCGAGAGTGACCCCGCGAACTGGGATGCCCCGTTCGGGACGCCGAACCTTCACGTGGCGATCGCGGCGATCGCGCCCGACAACGAGCGGCTGGAAGCGGCTGTGGCGCGGGCCGGAACCGCTCTGCAAGGCACTGCCGGGATCACTGTGGTTATGCGGCAGGAAGTGCGCCAACTTCCCACTGGCCGAACCTCTTTCGGCTTCCGTGACGGCATTAGCTATCCCGCGATCGAAGGGACCGGCATTCCCAGCACCAATACTGGGGAGGTGCCACTGAAAGCCGGAGAATTCGTCTTGGGATATCCCGACGAGACCGGCAACCCACCGCCGATGCCCCAACCTGATGTGCTCGGCCGCAACGGCACCTACGCGGCAATCCGGAAACTTCACACCAAGGTCGCGCTGTGGCGCCAGTACCTGCGCTCGGCTGCGTCATCGCCGACCGACGAGGGACTCCTTGCGGCCAAGATGGTCGGCCGGTGGCCGAGTGGTGCCCCGTTGGCGCTATCGCCCGAGCACGATGACGAGGCACTGGGGGCGGATGACGCCCGGAACAACGACTTCCTCTATGCCGACGACGACAAGGGCTTGAAATGCCCTGCCGGCGCCCATGTCCGACGGGCGAACCCGCGTGATGCCTCAATCATCGGAGTTGCGCGCATGCACCGGATCCTGCGAAGGGGGACCACCTACGGTCCGCCGCTACCGGAGGGCGTCCTCGACGACGACGGGGCCGATCGCGGATTGTTCGGTATCTTCATCGGCGCTCATCTCGACCGCCAGTTCGAGTTCATCAAGTCCGAGTGGATCAATGACGGCAACTTCATCGGGTACCCCGGCGAACAGGACCCGATGGCCGGCCGCAACAGCGGCTCGGGTGTCGCAACCATTCCGGAACGGCCCATCCGGCGGCGGCTGCACAACCTGCCCAGCTTCGTCGTGACCCGCGGCGGGGAGTACTGCTTCATGCCAGGACTGAGCGCATTGCGCTGGCTTGCGGATCTGAATCCCTAAAGCGTACTGATCTCCCCACATGGAGCCGATGGTGCCGGGGTGCACCCGCCGGACCAACTAATGTGCGGGGTTGAATCAAGTCGTCGTTGTTTGAGACAACCCGGTCACGTCTCGCCGGTGATCTGGTCGGCGATCGCCTGTAACGCGTCGAGATCGGATACATCGAACGGCAGCGATGGTACGCCCACCACCCGGACATGCGGGTTGGCCCCGGTGAACCGGGACAGCAACCGGACCTCCCGTTTCGCGGTCTGCGCGCGATCGGCGTGGATGCGTAGCACTCCGGCGCTCAGCGTGTCTTCGTCACCAGTCGGGGCGGCCTCCAGTGTGGTGGCACCGTCGATGGCGCGTTCCACCGTGAGCGGGCAGAGCATCGGGTGGGTTCGGTTGAGGATCAGCCCGGCCAACGGCATGCCCTCCTGGGAAAGTCGATCGACGAAGAAGGAGGCTTCCCGCAACGCATCGGGTTCTGCCGCCGAGACCACCACGAACTGGGTTCCGCGCCGCTTCAACAACTCGTACGTACGGTCTGCTTTCTCCCGGAACCCGCCGAACGTCGAGTCCAGCGACTGCACGAAGGTGGCCGCGTCGGAGAGCATCTGGGAACCGAGAATGGTCGACATCGCCTTCATCGCCAGGCCCATGGCGCCGGCGACCAGTCTGCCGATGCCGCGGCCCGGGCCGAGAAGTAGCTTCCAGAGCCGACTGTCCATGAAACTGCCCAGGCGCTTCGGTGCATCAAGGAAGTCCAGAGCGTTGCGGGACGGGGGAGTGTCCACCACCACCAGGTCCCAGCGGTCCTCGGCGAGTAATTGGCCGAGCTTCTCCATGGCCATGTACTCCTGCGTTCCGGCCAGTGAGGTTGCGACCGTCTGATAGAACGTGTTGTCCAGGATCGTCTGTGCGCGACCATCCTCTGAATACTCGATGACCATCTCGTCGAATGTTCGCCGCATATCGAGCATCATCGCGTGCAGTTCGCCGCCGACCGCCTCGTCCAGCGGTACCCGCTGCGGTTCGTTCCCGAGTTCTCTGATTCCCAGTGCCTGGGCCAGCCGTTTGGCCGGGTCAATGGTGAGCACCACCACGTGGCGGCCGTACTCGGCGGCGCGCAGTGCCATCGCCGCGGCGGTCGTCGTCTTCCCGACCCCGCCCGCGCCGCAACACACCACCACCCGGTTGGACCGGTCGGACAGGATGGTCTTCATATCCAGAACCGGAGGTGTGCCGCTCATGGTTGGCCTTCCCTAGTCATCGCCCACCTACCTCCGATCGGTTCACAGTCATCGGACGCCTTGCTGAGCAAGGATCTCGGCCAGCTCGTAGAGGCTGCCCAAATCCACACCGTCGGCAACGGTCGGCAGGTCAAGTCGTGCAACGTGCAGCTTTTCCAGTTCCGCTGCGCTGTGCGCGCGGGCGCGGATCCGGCCGGCATGCTCGATTGCCTCAGTCAGCAGGCCCGCGAAGTCGTTGTCGGGCAGGGCGATCCCGGCTCGGGAGATTCCGGCTCGGACCGCGTCCGCGTCGATATCACCATCGGCCGCAGCGGCCAGGACATCGGCCGGCAGGAACGCCGGGATAGTGCGGTTGACTATCACGCTGCCGATCGGCAACTCCAGTTTCTCGAGCTCCTCGATGGCTTCCACGGTTTCCTGGATCGGCAGCGCCTCCAGCAGGGTCACCAGATGGATCGCGGTCTGATCGGAGTGCAGTAACCGCACCACCCCCTCCGACTGGGAGTGCACAGGTCCGCCCTTGGCGATATCCGCCAGAGCCTTGGTGACGTCCAGAAACCGCGAGATGCGCCCGGTCGGCGGGGAGTCGACAACGATGGCGTCGTAGCTGGGGCTCTTGTCGGCATTGACCCGGACGGCGGCCTCCTTGATCTTGCCGGTCAGCAGCACGTCGCGCAGTCCCGGCGCGATCGTGGTGGCGAACTCGATCGCCCCGACCCGGCGCATGGCCCGGCCGGCGATCCCCAGGTTGTAGAACATGTCGAGGTATTCCAGGAAGGCGGCCTCGATATCGATGGCCAGTGCGTTGACATGCCCGCCGGCGTCGGCGGTGGCCACCTTGGACTCCTCATAGGGCAGTGGCGGCACGTCGAACAGTTGCGCAATACCTTGTCGCCCTTCGACTTCCACCAGCAGCACTCGGCGTCCGCCGCTTGCCAGGGCGAGTGCCAGGGCGGCAGCGACGGTCGTCTTGCCGGTACCGCCCTTCCCTGTGACGAAATGCAGTCTTGCCCTGGTCAGGCGGTCGGGCCAGCCCACTGCACTGCCGTGTTTCAGTTCGGTCGCCACCAGTGCATGCTATCCAAGCCTGCGCCGGTGCTTGGGCGAGTCGTCAAGAGGTTAGGCTTCGGCCATGAACCAACCGACCACGTGGGAATACGCGACCGTGCCGCTGTTGACCCATGCGACCAAACAAATTCTGGACCAGTGGGGCGCAGACGGCTGGGAGCTGGTGTCGGTCCTGCCGGGCCCGACCGGTGAGCAGCATGTCGCCTACCTGAAGAGGCCTAAATGAGCCGATCCTCGTCGGTCGTTGCCCGGCTTGCGGAACTCGGCGTCAGTCTTCCGGCGGTCGCCGCACCACTGGCGACCTATGTTCCGGCGGTGCGGACCGGAAACCTGGTCTACACCTCAGGTCAGTTGCCGCTCGTCGGTGGTGATCTGATCTGCGCCGGCAAGGTCGGCGCTGAGGTCGATCCGGAGGCTGCCAGGGCCGCGGCCCGGACCTGCGCTCTGAACGGGCTGGCCGCTGTTGACGCACTGGTCGGGATCGAATCGGTGGTCCGGGTGGTCAAGGTTGTGGGGTTCGTGGCATCCGCGCCGGGTTTCACCGGTCAGCCCGGTGTGGTCAACGGGGCATCGGAGTTCCTCGGCGACGTGTTCGGCGACGCCGGATCGCATGCCCGCTCGGCGGTCGGGGTCTGTGAGTTGCCGCTGGATGCCCCCGTGGAGGTTGAACTCATCGTCGAGGTTAGCTAGCCGGTGAATCAGCCGGCCTACGGCGTCCTGCGGCCGGTCACCGACTGCGCCTCGGTGCTGCTCTGTGACAACCCGGGCCCGATGACCCTGGACGGCACGAATACCTGGGTGCTTCGCCGGCCCGGCAGTGATGAGATGGTCGTCGTCGACCCGGGGCCCGATGACGACACGCATCTTGAGCGACTGGCGGACCTGGGCCGGATTCCGCTGGTACTCATCAGCCACCGGCACGGCGACCACACCGACGGAATCGACAAACTCGTCGCCGCCACCGGTGCGGTCGTCCGTTCGGTGGGCAGCGGTTTCCTGCGCGGGCGTGGCGGCCACCTGCGTGACGGCGATGTGATCGAGGCGGCGGGGCTGACGATCACGGTTCTCGCCACCCCCGGCCACACCGCGGATTCGGTCTGCTTCGTACTCGATGATGCCGTTCTGACCGCCGACACCGTGCTGGGGCGCGGTACTGCCGTCATTGATGACGAGGACGGCAGCCTCGCCGACTATCTGCGGTCGCTGCGCCGCCTGCGAGGACTGGGCCCGCGAATCGTCCTTCCCGGTCACGGGCCTGAACTCGATAACCTCGTCGCGGTCACCGAGATGTACCTGATCCATCGCGCGGAGCGACTCGAGCAGGTTCGTCAAGCGCTCGGAACGCTCGGCGAGGACGCCACCGCCCGCCAGATCGTCGAGAGCGTCTACTCCGATGTCGACGTGAAGTTGCGGGATGCCGCGGAGAGTTCGGTGCGCGCCCAGTTGCGCTACCTGCGGACCAGCCGCTAACGCGCCCGGCGAGCCAGCCGCTCGGAGTCGCAGATCAGCACGCTTTTGCCCTCGAGCCGGATCCACCCGCGGTGGGCGAAGTCGGCGAGGGCTTTGTTGACCGTCTCTCGGGAAGCACCGACCAGCTGGGCGATCTCCTCCTGGGTCAGGTCATGGGTGACCCGCATGGCACCCCCCTCCTGGGTGCCGAAGCGCTGCGCCAGTTGCAGTAGCTGCTTGGCGACCCGGCCCGGCACATCGGTGAAGATCAGATCGGCCAGGTTGTTATTGGTCCGGCGCAGTCTGCGGGCGAGCACCCGCAACAGCTGTTCGGCGATCTCGGGGCGGTCGGCGATCCAGGCGCGCAGTGCGTCGCGGTCCATCGCCACCGCGCGCACCTCGGTGATCGTGGTGGCGCTGGACGTCCGCGGGCCGGGGTCGAAGATCGACAGCTCGCCGAACATATCCGAAGGACCCATGATGGTCAGCAGATTCTCCCGCCCGTCGGGGGAGCGGCGACCGATCTTGACCTTGCCGGAAATGATGATGTAAAGGCGGTCGCCTGGCTCGCCCTCGGAGAACACCGTGTGCCCGCGCGGGAAGTCCACCGGCTGCAGCTGTCGGGTAAGCGCGGAAACAGCAGCGGGGTCGACTCCCTGGAAGATTCCGGCGCGCACCAGGATCTCGTCCACATTGCCCTCTCAAGCTCTTCGATGAACAGGTAAACGCAAAATTCACCGCGACAGCGAGCCTGTTGCTCAGGCGGCCTCGGTGACGGGGGAAACGCTACACACGATTGGCCAATCCCGATGGCTGAAACAGCGGATTCGGGCGAGTCGGCAGCCCGGGTTCATCGACCAGGAAGACGGGATCCAGGCTCGCCGCCGAGGGGCCGCCGGAGAACTCATCAAGAGTCCGCTGGGCTGCCTTTTCCCGAGCGGCCCGGGCAGACTGCTCGAGCCGGGTGATGGACTGGGTCGCGTTCGGCCGATCGCCGTGCAGGATGCCCTCCAGGCGTTGCAATCCGAATGTGCAGACCATGAGCAACCCGGGAAAGCACACCGCGGCTAACAACGACATAGCCGGGAAGTTAACCGGCGCCACATCTCATCGGGATCACGAATTGCCACCGTTCCGTCGGCGGTCGCTACCCTGGCACGGTGACGGCGGGCGGGTCGGGACGGGCCTCGAAGTGGGATGGCGAAACGCACCTCGGGCTGGTGCGCCGGGCCCGGCGGATGAACCGGACTCTGGCGAGGGCTTTTCCGGATGTGTACTGCGAATTGGATTTCAGCAATCCGCTCGAACTCGCCGTCGCGACCATCCTGTCAGCCCAGAGCACCGATAAGCGGGTCAACCTCACCACGCCCGCACTGTTCGCGAAGTACCGGACCGCCCTGGACTACGCCCGGGCCGATCGCACGGAACTCGAGGCGCTGATCCGCCCCACCGGCTTCTTCCGCAACAAGGCCGACTCGCTGATCCGGCTCGGTCAGCAGCTCGTCGAGCGGTTCGACGGTGCGGTGCCGGAAACCATGGCCGAGCTGGTAACTCTGCCGGGTGTCGGACGCAAGACCGCAAATGTCATCCTGGGCAACGCATTCGGTGTCCCCGGTATCACCGTGGACACCCACTTCGGCCGACTGGTGCGGCGCTGGCGGTGGACCACCGAGACCGACCCGGTCAAAGTTGAGCACGCCGTCGGTGAGCTGATCGAACGCCGCGAGTGGACACTGCTCAGCCACCGGGTGATCTTCCACGGCCGGCGCGTCTGCCACGCCCGTAGGCCCGCCTGCGGGGTTTGTGTTCTGGCGCGGGACTGCCCCTCCTTCGGGACAGGTCCCACCGAACCGCTGATCGCGGCCAAACTGGTTCGGGGGCCGGAGGCCGAGTACCTGCTCGCGCTGGCCGGGCTGTAGCCGATGAAGATGTCGACCCGCTGGACGGGGGCGGTGCTTGCGGTGCTGACCGCGCTGGCCGTGGCCCTGGCCGCGGAGTTCGCCGACGGTCCGGGCCAACCCGCTACACCGGCCGAACAGGCCAAGCGCAGTCATCGCACCGCCGACACCGCCGAGGCGCTGGCCGAGCCCCGCCGGCTTGCTGATCTGCCGCCATGTCCGGCCAACGGGCCGGATCGCGGTCCGGCCAACCTGCGGGGGGTCATCGTGGAGTGTGCGGCCAACGGCACCGAGGTGGAGGTGGCCCGCGCGCTGGCCGGCCGCACGGTCGTGCTGAACCTCTGGGCGTACTGGTGCGCCCCGTGTGCCGACGAATTGCCCGCTTTGCAGCAGTATCAGCGTCGCGCCGGGAATGCGGTGACCGTTGTGACGGTGCACCAGGATGAGAACGAAACCGCCGCCCTACTGCGGCTGGCCGAACTCGACGTCCGGCTGCCGACCCTTCAGGACGGCCGGCGCACTATCGCCGCAGCGCTGAACGTCCCCAATGTGATGCCCGCCACCGTGGTCCTGCGCGCGGACGGTAGCGTTGCCAAGATCCTGCCGCGCGAGTTCACCAGTGCCGACGAGATCGCGGCAGCCGTGGAATCCGCGCTGCAGTGATCGGCCGCAACGGAATCCGCGCTGATACGACGCTGATATGGCGCTGATATGACACGGAACGGGAGAGTCGGGTGAGCCCAGCGGATCAGCTCCGCCCCCGGGCCCGGCCGCCGTGGCTGGCACCACTGGTGGACAACGTCGACAGGGTGCCGCAGGCTTATCGTCGACGAGTTCCGCCGGATGTGCTCTCCGCCCTCACCGCTGCCCGAAGCGAAGCGGTGACGGCGCGGTCGGGTCGCGACGCCGCGGTGCTGGTGCTGTTCTCGGGGCCGACCGACGATCCGCCGACCGGGGGGGTGCCGCCGAATGCCGATCTGTTGCTCACGGTTCGGGCCGGAACTCTTCGTCACCATGCCGGTCAGGCTGCTTTTCCCGGTGGGGCTGCCGATCCGGGTGACGCGGGGCCGGTGGAAACCGCGCTCCGCGAGGCCCGTGAGGAAACTGGGATCGACCCCGACCGGCTCTGCCCGCTGGCCACTTTGGAACGCATGTTCATTCCGCCGTCGGGTTTCCATGTCATCCCAGTGCTCGCCTTCTCGGCCGACCCGGGGCCGGTGGCGGTGATCGATCAGTCTGAGACGGCCGTGGTGGCGCGGGTGCCCCTGCGAGCCCTGATCAATCCGGAGAACCGACTGATGGTTTACCACTCGCGGGGCGATCGGCGCTATGCCGGTCCGGCGTTCCTGCTCAACGAGATGTTGGTTTGGGGTTTCACCGGTCACGTAATCTCGGCGTTGCTCGACGTGGCCGGGTGGGCCCAGCAGTGGGATACCCAACACATCCGGGCACTGGACGAGGCCATGGCACTCGTCGGCGGCGGCCGCGGCGAGACCACGGCACTCGTCCCAGAAGATATGGAGGATCCGCTGTGACGAGTTCGCAATGGCTGGATATCGCGGTGATCGGTATCGCGCTGATCGCGGCGATCTCCGGATGGCGATCGGGCGCACTGGGGTCGCTGATGTCATTCGTCGGAGTGATTCTCGGAGCGATCGCGGGAGTGATGCTCGCACCGCATATCGTCAGCCATATCGACTCCTCCCGCGGCAAGCTGTTCACCGCGTTGTTCCTGATCCTCGCGCTGGTGGTGATCGGCGAAGTCGCGGGTGTTGTCCTGGGCAGGGCGGTCCGGGGTTCCATCCGGTCGGGCCCGCTCCGGTTCGTCGACTCGATCATCGGCGTGGGTCTTCAACTGGTCGTGGTGCTGATCGCCGCGTGGTTGCTGGGCAGCCCGCTCACCTCCTCCAACCAACCGAATCTGGCTGCGGCGGTGAGCGGTTCGAAGGTGATCACCGAGGTCGACAAGTATGCGCCGGACTGGTTGCGGACAGTCCCCAAGCGGATGTCGGCGCTGTTGAGCACCTCAGGTCTGCCGGATGTTCTGGAGCCGCTCGGCGGTACATCGATCCAGACCGTCGATGCTCCGGATGCCTCGCTCGCGGACAGTCTGGTGGTGGCCGCGTCCCGGCCCAGCGTGGTCAAGATCCGCGGGGTGGCCCCGGCCTGTCAGAAGGTGCTCGAAGGAACCGGATTCGTCATCGCACCGAATCGGGTGATGTCCAATGCGCATGTGGTGGCCGGGTCGGACAGCGTCACCGTCGAGGCCGATGACGGTACCGAATACGACGCCACGGTGGTTTCCTACGACCCCGACGCCGATATCTCGATACTCGACGTACCGAATCTGCCCATCCAGCCCTTGCAGTTCGCCGAGGAGCCGGCCAAGTCCGGGACCGACGCAGTGGTACTCGGATTTCCCGGTGGCGGCGATTTCGTCGCGACCCCGGCGCGGGTCCGCGAGATCATCGAACTCAGCGGGCCCGATATCTACAAGACAACGACAGTCAACCGTGAGGTGTACACGATCAGAGGCCTGGTTCGCCAAGGTAATTCGGGTGGACCGATGATCAACCGGGGTGGTCAGGTGATCGGCGTGGTGTTCGGCGCGGCCGTCGACGACAACGACACCGGTTTCGTGATGACCACCGACGAGGTGTCGCGCCAGCTCGCCAAGGTCGGCAACACCGCCAAGGTGCCCACCGGTGCGTGCATCGGGGGCTGACCGTTTCCGCAGCCGGCCCTGGGCAGAGCGCGCTACACGCCGGCCAGGAACCGTTGCAGATGCTCGTTGACCTCCACCGGCGCTTCCTCGTGCGCATAGTGGCCCACCCCCGGCAGGCCGAGGAAAAGGCCGCGCGGAGCGTACCGGACACTGCGTTCGACCGGGTCGGCCAGAACGTAGGGATCGGCGGCCCCGCGCAGGTGCAGCAGCGGAATGTCGACCTGGCGGTTCATCAACCCCAGGAAACGCGGGCCTTCGCTGCGGAACTGGCTGCGCACCGCCCAGCGCTGATATTCCAGCGCGGAATGCGCCGCCGAAGGAATCTGGATCGCCTGGCGAAGGCGGGTGACGGTCTCGGTGAAGTCAGGGGTGGATTTCCACGCGCCGGCTGCCCGGGCTCGGACTAGGTATTCGAGCCCCTCGGCGTCGTTGCGGGTCAGCGCCCGCTCGGGCCATCGCGGCAGTTGATAGCTCAGCAACGTGGGTAGCAAGGCGCGGCCCTGGTCCCGGCAGGTCAGCACCGAGGTTCGCAGTGCGGCCGGGTGCGGCGAACTGACCAGTGCGACGGCACGAACCATCCGTGAGTGCAGCATTGCGGTGGCCCAGCACACCAATCCTCCGTCGGCATGGCCGATGAGAGTCGCCGAGGTATGGCCCAGGGCGCGGATCAGCCCGGCGGTATCCCCCGCCAGGGTCCATCCGTCATAACCCCGGGGAGGTTTATCGCTACCGCCATACCCGCGGAGGTCGACGGCGACCACCCGGGCAGCGGACAGCCCGCGCAGTTGGTGGCGCCATGACCACCAGAAGGATGCAAAGCCGTGCAGCAGCAGTACCAGTGGGCGCGCGCTGGACGGGGTGTCGCTACCGACACTTGGAACGGCCTCGACGCACTGGAACCGGATTCCGTTGGCGTGTACGTCGTGGTGACGCCACGGTCCCGCGATGCGGGTGACCGACGGGTCCGGCCGCGCCATCACCAACCGGACGGGTCGCTCGACACCGGATCGGACTTGGCGGTGGCAGACCTCGCCGCGGGGTTCGGAGCAGGGCTGTCTGCAGCCGACCCCGGCGCGGTCACACCCCTTGCCTTGTTGATTCCGGGGGTGAGCGCGGCGGTGGTCTCGCGGACCGACTCAATGGTCTGTTGCGGTCCCCGGATCCGGCGGACCTTCAGGTAGCCCAGCAGTGCAAACACTGCTGTGACTATCAGCATGAGGATGAACACGATCAGGAATGCCGCCCAGCGCCACAGCCAGCTGTCCAGGAGTTCGGCCAGGAAGAAGAACATGAAGAAGGTCGAATAGAGCAGTACGACCATGGCCAGGATGAAGAAGACACTGCCGGTGAGCCCCTTCTTGACGTCCCGGGTGATCTCGGCTTTGGCCAGTTCGACCTCCGCCCGCACCAGCGTCGACACCTGGGTGGTTGCGTCCTTGACCAGTTCGCCGATGGACGGGTCGGCGGGCATGGCGTGTGGGTCTGCCAGCGGAATCGAGGTCACCGTGCCGGGCACTCCGTTCTTGCGATCCCGATTAGTCAAGGTGGTCCTCCCGCGTTCGACGTGGTCGCGGTTCATGTTGCCATGCCGGACTCGCTGACGGGCACACCTCAGATCTGTTACGCAAGTTACTGTTGAGGCCAGGTTAGACTCATGGGTCAGGTGGGAATGACGATGGAGGTTTCAGTGATCACCGCACTCCGGGTATGGCGGTCGGCTGGGGCCGCGGTTATCGGGTCCCTTGCCGCCGTCATGCTGACACCCGCCGTCGCCGTGGCTGATGATCCGGTACCGATCGGCGGGGGGGCTGGGATCGTCGTCGACGGCGAGACCTACTGCACCCTCACCGCGATCGGCAATGACAGGACCGGTGCGCTGGTCGGGTTCACATCCGCGCATTGCGGCGGCCCGGGTGCCCAAGTGTCCGCTGAAGGTGCCGAGGACAACGGTGTCATCGGCACCATGGTCGCCGGGAATGACGGCTTGGATTACGCGGTGATTCGTTTCGACCCGGCCAAGGTGACACCGGTATCGAATTGGAACGGGTTCAAAATCAACGGTATCGGCCCTGACCCGATGTTCGGTCAGGTTGCCTGCAAGCTGGGCCGCACCACCGGCTATTCGTGCGGGGTCACATGGGGACCGGGTGACGAACCGGGCACCATCGTCAATCAGGTATGCGGACAGCCCGGCGACTCCGGAGCTCCGGTGACAGTCAACAACAAGCTGGTGGGCATGATCCACGGTGCGTTCACCGAAGGTCTGCCCACCTGCATCATCAAGTACATTCCGCTGCACACGCCCGCGGTGACCATGTCGATCAACGCGATCGAGGCAGACTTGGCGGCCAAGGATCGACCGGGTGCGGGGTTTGTCCCGACCTCGAGTCCGGCACCCGGTCCCGCCCCGTTCTCCAGCTGAGCTACGTGGCGCTA
>Ga0180430_10000203_pt1 | contig 68496 bp, 51 predicted proteins | sample SS_ome_9_FD_132999 | JGI IMG/M metagenome (GOLD analysis project Ga0180430, IMG submission 132999) | Hypersaline lake sediment archaeal communities from the Salton Sea, California, USA - SS_1_S_2 metaG | ecosystem: Environmental > Aquatic > Non-marine Saline and Alkaline > Hypersaline >...
GCTCGCGCTCGTCGTCCCGATCGTCGCCAGCAGCGCGCTGTTCGAGTCGATCGCCGGCTGGACCGGCGTCGAGGTGCGCACCACGAACCTCCAGATGGTCCGCGCCGCGCTGTACCAGAGCGCTTTCGTGATGATGTTCTACGCGGCGGCCTACGCCGTGTCGGTCTTCGCGACGCGCGCGCTGTCGGTCGTGCTCGGCCTGCTCTTCTTCACGATCGGGATGTACGCGCTCTATCTCGTGCCCGAGGCGAACGCCTGGTCCATCTTCCAGTGGACCGACGTGGAGACCTTCGTCAGCCTCGAGAAGCGCTGGGCGACGCCGTGGCAGTTCGCGCGCCCGCTGCTCGTGACGGCGGCGCTCACCACGATCGCGTGGGTCGGCTTCCGTCGGCGTCTGCCCTACTGACGACGCGCGCTCAACCGGTCAACGACCGCAGCCGCGCCTTCCAACCCAGCCACGGATCGCTCCGGCGCTTGAAGCGCGCGCCCTCGGACACCGCCGTCGCCGCGCGCGCGAAGGCCGCCTTGGCCGCGTCGCGATCGCCGCGCGCCGCGTGGACGCGACCGAGCTCGAACAACCCTTCCGGCTCGTCGCCGTGGTTGCGCGCGAAGCGCTCGCACGCGTCCACCGCGCCCGCGCTGTCGCCCGTCGCCGCCAGCAGGCGCGCCTCGAGCAGGAGCGCGCGTCCGTAGGCGTATTCCTCGTCCTCGCCCGTCACCGAACGCACGAGCTCGAGCGCGCGCGCCGTCTCGCCGGCGTCGGCCGCGAGGCGCGCGAGACGCCAGCGCCACTCGGCGACCTCGGGCTCGCCGGCGGCCGCCTCCTCGAGCGGCTCACGCGCCGCGCGCGCGCGACCGTTGTCCATGAGCGCCGCGCCGAGCTTGCCACGCATGTGCGGCGTGTCCACGCGCCCGAGTCCCTCGATCTGGCTGCGCCGCCGCCGCGCGACGACCATGCGCTCGCCGACCGTCCGCCACAGGGTCGAGACGATCGCGAGCGACACGAGGAAGCCGAGGAGCGGGACCGCGCCGAGGAACCCGAGGCCGGGTATCGCGATCAACACGCGGTAGAAGAACCAGGCGCCGACGAAGAGCAGGAGGAGCTGCACGCCCGCCATACTACGCGCGTGACGCCCTCCGATCCCACGCACACAGCCGCGGTCCTCGCGCGGCGACGCGCGCGCTCCGGCCCGCCGCCGGCTCTCGCGGTCGCGTTCGAGTTCGTGCGCGCGCTCGCGGGGCTCCTGGTCGCGCCGCTGCGCTTCGCGTACCACGCGTGCGTCGCGCGCGGCCGGCGCGCGGAGGTCGAGGAGCTGCTCGCGCGCTCTGCGGCCGAGGGCGGAGGCGGCGCGACGCCGATCCCGGCGCTCGACGCGGCGGCACTCGCGGACGCGGCCTCCGACGGCGGTCTGCGCGTGTTCGTCTCCTGCGCCGAGGTGTCCGGCGAGATCCACGGACGGCGCTTCGTGGAGCGCTTGCGCGAACGCGCGGCCGCCGTCGGCGCGCCCGAGCCGAGCTTCACCGGCCTGGGCGGCGAACGCAGCCGCGAGGTCGGCGTCGCGACCGTCGGCGATCCCGTCTCGCGTTCGGCCATGGGCTTCGGCGTCGTCCTGGCGATCGGCTTCTACGTGAAGCTGTTGGTCGCCGCGGCGCGCCACCTGCGCGCGACGCGCCCGCAGGTGATGGTGTGCGTCGACTCGCCGGCGCTCCACGTCCCGCTCGGTCGCCTCGCGCGCCGCTACGGCGTCCCGGTCGTGCACTTCGTCACGCCGCAGTATTGGGGCTGGGCACCGTGGCGCGTGGGCGGCTACCGCAGCGCGGTCGACCTCGGCCTCTCGATCCTGCCCTTCGAACGCGCGTGGTTCGAGCGCCGCGGCGTGCCGACCGCGCACGTCGGGCACCCGCTGCTCGATCGCCTCGCCAGCGTGCCCGCGCGCGACGAACCACTCGACGACGGCCCGATCGCGCTCATGCCCGGCAGCCGGTCCGGCGTCATCGGTCGCAATCTGCCGTGGATGCTCGAGACGCTCGCGGGCGCGAGCGCCGACTCGCCGCTCGCGCGTGCGCGTTTCGTCGTCGCGCTCGGCCGCGCCGACCTCGAGCCGCTCGTGCGCGAGATCGTCGACGCGAGCGCGATCGCGGACCGCGTCGAGGTGCGCGTCGGCGACCTGCACGAGGTGCTCGGCGCGTGCAGCGCCGCGCTCACCGTGTCGGGCACGGTCGTGCTCGACGTGGCGCACCACCTGCTGCCGATGGTCGTGCTCTACCGCCTCGGCCACGCGTTCGAGGTCGCGCTCGTCGGGCGCCTGTTGACCGTGCCCCACTTCGCGTCGGTCAACCTGCTCGCCGGGCGCGAGGTGGTGCCCGAGTTCGGCTTCGCCGGCGACGGACCGCGCGCCGAGGTCCGCGCGCGGCTGGAGGAGCTGGTCCGACCCGGCGCGGCGCGCGAGGCGTGCATCGCCGGCCTGCGCGACGCCGTGCGCGCCGCCGGCGACCACCTGGCGGTGGAGCGCGCCGCGGCGTGGGCGCTGGCGGTGGCCGCCGGGCGCGGGGAGATTCCGGCACAATCGCGGAATGCGGGCCCCGCCGCGCAGTAGGGCCCTCCACTCGATGACCACCGCAACGCCTCCCCCGCCGCCCGGCTCGCACCCTGACGAGCCGCGCTCCGCCCTCCCGGCCGCCCCGGACGCCGCACGCGCGCGCGCCGGCAGCCGGTCGCTGGAGGACGAGGAGGCGCTCGCGACCAAGCTGATGGGTCGCGTGAAAGCCGGCGACGGCGCCGCCTTCGACGACCTCGTCCGCCTGGTGCGCCGCCGCGCGTTCCACGTGGCGAACGGACTGGTGGGATCGCGCGACGACGCGCTCGAGCTGTGCCAGGACGCCTTCCTCAAGGTCTTCCGCGCGCGCGAGACCTACCGCGAGAAGGAGCCGTTCATGCCCTGGTTCCATCGCATCCTGCGCAACACCTGCTTCAGCTTCCTGCGCAAGGCGCGGCGCTTGAAGCCGCTCAGTCTCGACGCGAGCGATCCGGACGATAGCCGCGGTGGTTGGGAGATCGAAGCCGACCTCCCCGCCGTGTCCGCCGGACTCGAGGCCGAGGAGCTCGGTGACCGCTTCCGCACCGCGTTCGAGCGCCTGAGCGCGCGCGACCGCGAGATCCTCACGCTGCGCCACTTCGACGAGCTCGCCTACCGCGACATCGCGCGCGTCCTCGAGATTCCCGAGGGCACGGTCATGTCGCGCCTCTTCCACGCCCGCCGGCGACTGAAGGACGCCCTCGGCTCCGGCTTCGCCGACCTCGTTCCCCCCGACGCCGCGCAGAACGCGAAGCCCACGAAGGGCCGCCGCGCGGCGGGACGCCGAACTTCCAAGCAGTCGTGACCTCGATGCACGCACGCGAAGACCAGCCCACGCGCGACGAGTTGCTCGCGATGGCCTACGCCGACGGCGAACTCGACGGAGAGGAGCGCCGCGCGTTCGAGCTGCGTCTGGTCAGCGAACCCGAGCTCGCCGAGCAGGTGCGCGAGGTGCGCGCCCTCGCGGTGCTGGCCCACCAGGTCGCGCCGCCCGAACCCCAGGACGCGGAGTGGGAGCGCCTCGAGCGCGACCTGTTGCAGCGCCTGCTCAAGCGCGGCGGCTACACCCTCTTCTCGGTGGCGGCCGTCGCGTCGCTTGTCCTCGTCCTGCTCGTCGCGTTCGACGCGCAGTTCGACCAGCAGCCTCTGATCGCGGGCTGCACCGTGTGCTGGATCGCGGGCGGCCTGGCCCTCCTCGTGGCGACGCTGCGTTGGCGCTCGCGCACCCACCCGCACGACCCGTACGTGGACGTGAAGCGCTGACCCCGGCTCGCGCCGGGAACCGACCATGCCCGCCATCCTGTGCACCACCGACCTCGTCCCGGGTCGCACCATCGCCGAGCCACTGGGGCTCGTGCGCGGCTCGGCCGTGCGCGCGCGCCACCTGGGCAAGGACATCAGCGCCTTCCTGAAGAACATCGTCGGCGGCGAGATCGACGACTACACGAAGCTGCTCGGCGAAGCGCGCGAGCAAGCGCTCGACCGCCTGCGCGCCGAGGCGCGCGCGTTGGGCGCGGACGCGGTCGTCGGCCTGCGCTTCTGCGGCACCGAGGTCGCCTCGGGGGCGGCGGAGTTCCTCGCCTACGGAACCGCGGTGCGGCTCGAGCCCCGGGAGTGACCCCGGGGGCGGACGCCCCTGGAACGGCAGCGTCCAGGCACTAGGTTGGGCTGAACCGGGGGCGGCCCCGCGCGTTGCGCGCACGCCTCCGAACCCACCCCAACCGCGCTGTTCCCCGAACGATGCTCCGCCGCCGCCACCTCTCCGTCTGCCTGCTGGCCCTGTTCGCCGCGTCCTGCTCCGAGACCCAGCCCGAGCCGACGACCGAAGGTCCCTCGGTCGTCGACGCCGCGGAGTCGACCGGGAGCACGACCACCGATCGCCAGGTCGGCACGGGCGACACGAAGAGCCTGACCGATCGCGCCGTGCGCTGGCTCCGATCGCAGCAGCAGGACGACGGCGGCTACGGCTCGGTCGCCGACACGGCGCTCGTCCTCCAGGCGCTGGCGCTCTCGCCGCGCGCCTACACGGCGAACGAGGGACCGTTCGTGACGCGCGCGATCGACGCGCTGCTCGCGGCGCAGAAGGACAGCGGCGCGATCTGCGAGGACGACGCGGCGCCCGAGGACGCGGTCGAACGGACGCTCGCCGCAGCGCGCGCGCTCGCGCTCTACGGCGGTAGCGCGGTCGGCGAAGCGCTGCTCGAGGCCGAAGCCTTCCTGCGCGTCCCCGCGATCGAGCCGGCGAGCCTGCCGGCGATGGACCTCGCCGCCGCCCGCGCCCTGGTCGCGCGTTCGCTCGACGAGGTGCACACCGACGGCTGGTACGACGGCGCGAACGGACCGCTGGTGGCGACGGCGCAGCGCCTGCTCGACCTGTCGGCCGCGAACGCGGCGCTGAAGAAGGCCGAGAAGGCCGCCGCCGGTGACGCGCCGAGCGAAGCCAACGCGCTGCCGAGCTTCAGCGCGGCCGACCGCGCGAAGATCGACGCGGCGCTCGAGCGCGGCGGACGCTTCCTGGTCGAGGCCGCGAGCGGTGACGGCGACCTGTGGGGCGCGATGGGTCAGGTCGACCCGGGCATCTCGGCGCTCGTGGTGAGCGCGCTGCAGGCGGTGCCGGCCGAGCGCCGCGGCGAGGGGCACGACGACGCGATCGCGCGCGGCCTCGCGTACCTGCGCGGGCTCCAGAAGGACGACGGCTCGATCCACATCGGCGGTCAGCTCGTCAACTACGTGACGAGCGCGTCGATCCTCGCGCTGACCGACTCCGGCGAGCCCGCCGACCTCGCGCGCGTCGCGAACGCCGCGAACTTCCTGAAGGAGCTGCAGGCCGACGAGGGCGAAGGCTACGGGCCGAGCCACAAGTACTACGGCGGCATCGGCTACGGCGGCGACGAGCGCCCCGACCTGTCGAACGTCTGGCTGGCCGCGAGCGCGCTCGAAGAGGCCGGCATCAGCGACGACGACGAAGCGCTCGCGAAGATGATCCGCTTCCTCGAGCGGACGCAGAACCGCAGCGAGAGCAACGACCTCGTGCTCGAGGAGGACGGTCGGACGATCCGCCCGGGCGACGACGGCGGCGCCGCCTACGCGCCGGGCCAGAGCAAGGCCGGCATGGTCGAACTGCCCGACGGTTCGGTCAGCCCGCGCAGCTACGGCTCGATGACCTACGCGCTGCTGGGCTGCTACCTGTACGCGGGCCTGTCCAAGGACGACCCGCGCGTCGAGGCCGCGTGGAAGTGGATCACCGAGAACTACACGCTCGACCTCAACCCGGGCTTCGAGGCCTCGACCGATCCGAACGCGCCGTACCAGGGCCTCTTCTACTACTTCAACGCGATGGCCAAGGCGCTCGACGCCTACGGCGAGGACGTGCTCGTCGACGCCGACGGCACCGAGCACCGCTGGCGCGAGGAGTTGTCGGGACGCATCGTGTCGATGCAGCGCCCGGACGGCTCGTGGGTCAACGAGAACAGCGAGCGCTGGTGGGAGGGCAACCCGGTCCTCGCCACGGCCTACGCCCTCGTGACGCTCGACGCGGCGATGGGCGAGTGACGCCGGACGGCGCGGTCGCGCGGCACCCGTGCGGCCGAACGCCTGACCGGGCGATCGGCCGATCGAGATGCGCGCCGGGCGCCGAGCTTCGTGCTCGGCGCCCGGCGCGTCGCGTTGGCGGACCGTGTCGAGTGGGGTTGCTGACCTTTGCGAACTGGGTCGAGCGGTGCCGCTCGACGCGACGACTCAGCGCCGCCGCACTTCGCGCTCGGGCGCGTGGTGGCTCGTGCGGTCGAACACGCTCGGGTCGACCGGTTCGCTCGACGCGGTGAGCTCGTAGCGCCAGTCGGGCCGCCGCGCGTGGTCGTCGCGCCACAGCTCGAGGCGCGCGAGGCGCCCGTCCGCGTCGAGCTCGAGCCGGAAGCCCGACGGCTTGCCCTTCGGCGCCGCGTCGCGTCGCGTGCCCTCGAGCACGCGTCCGTCGTCGCTCAGCGTGGCCGCGTAGTGCTCCGAGCAGGCCTCGAGGGCCGACACCGCGTCCACGAACGGCAGGTCCATGTCGTTCTCCTCGAGCACGTCGCTCGCGTCGGCGCGCTGCTCGACCACGAGCACCGGGCGGCGCGGGTTCGGCGGCACGATCCACAACCGCTCGTCGTCGCCGCCCATCCACAGCGTGCGCGGCGGACCGCCGGCCACCGTCAGCGTGCGCGACATCGCAAAGGCGCGGTCGCCGCTCGCGAAGAGGTCGGTCTCGATCGTCCGCGGGCGCAGGCCGTCGCGTTCGTGCACGACCCGGTAGGCGCGCGGCGCGAGCTCGCGGGCGCGTTCGATCGCGCGCGCCAGCGCGGCGTCGGCGGAAGGCGCCGCCGGACCGAGCGCGAACACGAGCAGCACGGTCGCGGCGAGGATCAGGCCGGCCGCGGACGCGAGCGGTGCGAGGAGCCGACGGAAGCGACTCGGAGCGAGCGCGACCTCCACGACGCCGACGCCATCGCGTTCGTCGCGCCAGACCTCGAGCCCGCGTTCGAGCGCGTCTGCGTCGTCCTCGCTCCCCCACGCGCGCTCGAGCAGACCGTCCACGTACCGCTCGACCGCCTCGGCGCGGGCCTCTTCGCGTCCATCGCTCACGTCGTCGTCTCCCGCGCCTCGAGGCGCATGGTCATGCAGTCGAACAGGCGCGCGCGCACGCGCTGCAGGAGCTTCTTCGTCGCCTCCACCGAGCGCCCGAGGCGCTCGGCCAGCTCGCTCCCGCGGTGCCCGTCCGTGTAGTGCAGCCGCACCGCCGCGCGCGCGTCGTCGGGCAGGCGTTCCAGGCACACGCGCAGCGCGTCGAGCTCCTCGCCCAGCCGCTCGCCCTCCCGGTCGACCCCCTCGTCGAACAGTCCACCGAGCTCCTCGAGCACGAGCGGATCCACGAGCGGCCCGCGCCGGCCGTCGGCTCGCCGCCGCGCGAGGATCAGGTTGCGCGCGATGCCGCGCAGCCAGTTGCCGAACGAGCGTTCGGGGTCGAAGTCGTCGATGCGTCGCCAGGCGACCAACAAACACTCCTGGAAGACCTCGTCCACCACGAGCGGGTCGCGCACCGCCGCGCCCAGGTAGTGCCGCAGCCGCGGCCCGTGCTCGCGCACGAGGGCTTCGAACAGGCGGCTGTCGGGCTCGTGCGCCGCGGGCTCGGCGGCGTCGCGCGGGTGCGGGTCGTGGCTGGGCGGCATGGCGGCTGGTCTCGCAGCACGTTGCCGCGGCGCGGCCGGGTGGGGACACGGAATCCGGCGGCGCGATGCGCGGGGTCCCGGAACGGCGTTCCGAGGCGCGGACGCGCCCCTCGGAGACCGTCTCCCGCCCGCCTCAGTCCCGCGTCACGAAACCGACCGCGCCGCCCAGGTCCACGCCGCCGAGAGCGCTCGTGCCGGTGACCTCGGTGACGAGCTCGATCACCTCGCCGTCGCGATCCACCATGAGCGTGAGCGCCTCGGACCCCAGCTCGCGCAGCGCGAGCCTCACCTCCTCCATCCCCGCGAACGCGACGCCGTCGATGCCGAACACCACGTCGCCGTCCGCGAAGCCGAGGTTCGCGAGAGGGCCGTCCTCCTCGTAGACCGAGACCCGTATCGCGTTGGGGAGCTTCGCGTCGACGGTGATCGTGCCGCAGGGCACCTCGATCTGCTCCGCGTGCATCCCGGCGCGCAGCTGGTAGCGGCCCTCGAGCACCGAGTCGAAGCGCGCGTAGCCCGAATCGTCGACGTCCTCGCGGTGCCAACCGCCGAAGGACGGCCCGTCCTCGCTGACGACGGCCAGCGAGACCTGCGTGCCCTCGGGCAGGTTCGGACAGTGCACGACGACTTCGTAGCTCGCCTTCGGCACCAGCGTCACGCGGTTCTCGCCTTCGACGACCTGGACCTCGGCGCTGGCCAACTCGACGCGATCGACGAGGAGCACCGCGCGGTAGAGGCCCACCCCGACGGGTTCGAGGTGTACGACGCCGTCGCTGCCGACGGCCTTCGAGTGCGCTCCGCGGGCGTGGTACACGAGGACGTCGGGATCGTCACCCCCGTCCTCCACCTGGCGCAGGTCGACGCGTGCGTCGCCCCCGCCGCTCCACCCGGCGACGACCACCTCGACGCTGGCGACGGCGGGGAACACGACCTCGTACTCGAACACGCCTTCGACGAGCTCGACGTCGGTCTCCCCGAGCTCCGTGGAGCGCACGCGGAGGGAGACCGTCGTCCCCTCCTCCGGCGCCGTCTCGACGCCGCGCACGCGATAAGCCGGTCGAGGATCGAGGCGCCACCAGCCGTCGCCCGTCGAATCGGCCTGCAGGCCGCTGCTGCTCGACCCGCCCTCGCGCTCGACGCGCCGCGAGAAGTCACAGCCGTCGACGGGCGCGCCGGCCGAGTCGAGCACGCGCACGCGCAGCGGCTCCATGCGTTCGAGAGCCGGAACCGGCAGGACGATCTCCTGCGAGCCACCCTCGTAGACGACCCCGACCTCGGCCATCGGGCTCGCCTCGCCCCAGTCGGCGAGACGCACCGTGTAGGCGCCCTTCGCGAGACCGCCGAACACGTGCGTCGTCTCGCCCCCGCGCACCGAGCGTTGTTCGCCGCCACCGTAGCGCGGATCCTCGCCCTCCTCGACGACGGTGAGCCAGGAGGAGAAGTCGCTCGGGAGCTCTTCGACGGTCTCGAGGACCACGACGAGCGCATCGCTCTCGACCAGTTGGAGGCGTACCGCGCCGACGCCCGGCGTCACTTCGATCGAGACCTGTTCGCTGACCGCGCGCGCGAACTGCTTCAGCTCGTCGATCCGCCAGCGCGCGTCGGCCGTCGGTTCGAGTGCGGCCCGCACGCGCGCGCTCCCTTCGAGCAGCGTCAGCGCCGGCGCGGACGCGCTCCAGTCGACGAGTTCGTCGCCCGAATCGGTCCACAGCGCGATCGACGCGGCGGGGACAGGGGCACCGGATGCATCGACCACCTCGAAGTCGATCGGGATCGGTCGCCGCGCCGTCAGTCGGATCTCGGCGCCGTCGACGACCTCCCCACGAGGCCGCGGAACGATGAAGTCCTCGTGGTACGCGTTCAGGCTCAGGCGCGCCGAGGTGTCGAGACCCTCGAGCGTGAAGGCGCCGTCCGCGTCCGTCACCGCGATCGCCGTGCGTTCGCGCGAGCGCGACCACGCGTCGGCAGCGCGCTCGAGCGCCTCGTCCACCGACTCGAGGACGCGCGGCTTGGCGCGCGAGATCAACGCTTCGCGCGAGGAGCGCGACTCGCCGTACGCGCTGGCGTAGACGGTGACGCCCGGCACCGGAGCGCCCGACACGTCGACCACGTCGCCGGTGACGACGCCCGTCCCCGACGGCTCGAAGTCAGCGCGCGCGGGCGCGCGCTCGGCGGCCTCGGCCACGGCGTTCGCCGGCACGACCGGGGCGAGCCGCTGGGTGCGCTCGGGAACGACGCGCCGGTCGTCGCTCGCTTCGACCAGGAGCGGCTCGGGCGTCGGCGCGGGCTCGGACGGGGTCGTGTTCGACGCCTCCGCGCCGTCGTCCACCGAGGACAGCTCGGTGGCGGACGCGTCGGTGGGTGCGAGGGCGTAACCGCCGGCGAGGCCGAGGACGAGGCCGGCGAACAGGGCGAGCAGGATCTTGGGATTCATCGCGATGGCTAGGGCGAAGGGCTGCTTCGACGGCTGCGAATCGCGCGTGCGGGTGCTCCGTCGCTCGGTCCCACAGCCTAGCGACTGGCGTCCGCGCCTGCGTCCTTCGCGGCGCGCGCCGGCCCGCGCTCAGCGCCCGGCGTCGGGCGCTTCGAGCCGCACGACGTACTCGAGCTGGCCGTCGACGAGCTCCGCGCTCGCCCGACCGAACTCGGAATGCGAGATGCTCAGGCTGCTCTCGACCCCTTCGTCGTCGGTGACCGGTGGGTGTCGGAGCACGTGGGTCTCGAATCCGACGACCTCGTACCAGCCGTCGCCGAGGGGGATCGCCTTGGCGGGAGTGGATATCGCACTCGTTCGAGTGCTGCGATGACATCCGAAGGAGACTCCCTCCACCGGGCGGCCGGTCTCGTCCAGCACGCGAACGCGATGGACGGGGACAGGATCCAAGGGCGGGACCTCGAGCACGACCTGTTGGACGCCGCCCGTGTACTCGATCTGTTGTTCGACCAGAGGCGGCAAGGCCGGATGCCCAGTGGTCAGCGCCACGACGTAGTCGTCAGGCTCCAACCCGTAGGCGACCCAGCGCTCCACGCCTTCCTCCCGCACATCGTCGCGACTCAATCGAGCGACCTGACCTGCGAACACAGCGCGCTCGGCCGCTGGCAGGTTCACCGTGAGGCGAGGCTCGAACGACTCCGGCTCGGGTTCGGCGAACGCGAGTTCGACGATCAAGGCAGACGACTCCTCGAGCTGCAACACGATCGGTCCGATGCCTTCGCGAACCATGATCGACTCGGAAGGACTCTGCGCCAGACAGTGCTTTCCGAGCCGATCCATCACACCCGTGTCGTGGACTTGGACGCCGATCGCTGCGCGCACGGTCGTCCGCCCCTCGATCAGTCGAAGAGGCTGCTGCGATCGCGCCCACGGCACGAGCTCCGAGGTGCCGCTCGTCCAGATCGCGAGGTAGGAGGAATCGATCGGCGCCCCGTCCGCATCGCGCACGTCGAAGGTCACTTCCACGCTGCGCAGCGCGACGAAGTCCACGTCGGTCCCTGCGGTGATCGGTCCGGTCCACGGATCCAGCCGCAGCAGGTAGTCGTCATGGAAGGCGCGCAGATCGAGCCGCACGCCCGTCGCCAGCCCCTCGAGCACGAACGCGCCGTCCGTGTCCGTGAACGCGGTGCTCGTCGTCGCGCGCGCGTCCAACCAGTCCTGCGCGGCCGCGTCGAGCGCTTCGTCTACGCTCGCGATCGCCGCCGGTCGCCGCTGCTCGAGGAACGCAGCGCGCAGCGAGGGCTCGGGCACCGCCGCCCGACCGAACACCGCCACGCCCGCGACCGGAGCGCCGTCGAGATCGAGCACGTGCCCGGTCACCACGCCGCCGCCCTGCACCTCGAAGGAGTCCGCCTCGGGAACGCGCTCGACCGCGCGCGGCACCGCGTCCTGAGCGAGCACGGGCGCGCGCGGCTCGCTCGACGCGGGCACGGCGCGGCGATCGGTGCCGCCGTCGTGAAGAACGGGATCCGAGGCGCCGGTCCGGTCGACGGACGCGTCTTCCACCCCACCAGTTTCCACCACGTCGGGCGCAGTCGCCGGCGATCCGCCGTACCACACGCCGATCGCGAAGCCGCTCACCAGCGCGAGCGCGAATCCGAGCCAGGTGCGAGCGGGCATGGAGTCTCTCCCTTCGTGCGGAGGTCGTGGTGTCGAAGCCGAGCGCCGCGAACTCCCGCGCGGCGCTCGGCCGACGTCGTGGGCTCGCGGCTCAGCCGTCGATGTCCGACAACAGCTCGGTCACGGCGCGCTCGAGCTGGGCGTCGACGCCGGCGTGCTCGTCGCCGGGCAGGCGCGGCACGAAGACGTCGGGCACGGCGCCGTTGTTCTCCATGTCGGTCTCGTCCGGCAGGTACCAGCCGCGGAACGGCATGCGGATGCGCGTGCCGTCGATCAGGCTCGCGGCGCCGGTCGAGATGACGCCGCCGAAGGTGGCTTCGCCCACGAGGCGACCGCGATCGGTGTTGCGGATCGAGTGCGCGAAGATCTCGGCGTTGGAGAACGAGTTCTCGTTGATGAGCACGATGATCGGACGGCTGTAGCCGTAGATCAGGCGCCGGTCGCGCGGGTACGCGTCGCGCGGGACCGAGTCGTAGTCGGCGCCGCGGGGCACGGTGAAGGCGTGACGCGGCGCCGTCAGCGACGCGAGCAGGATGTCGGTGGTCGAGCCGCCGCCGTTGTCGCGCACGTCGATCACGAGACCCTCCTTGCCGTGCGCGGCGGCGTAGAGGTCGCGCTCGAAGTCGCGCACGCTCGGCATGCTCATCCCGCGGATGTGCAGGTAGCCGAGGCGCCCGCCCGAGAGCTCTTCCACACGAGCGCGGCGCTGGCGCACCTCGTCCTCGTAGCGCAGGTTGCGGATCGAACCGTAGCTCGTCGTCCGCACGATCAGCCGCTCCGTCGTGCCGTCGGCGCGCGTCACGTCGAACAGCACCTCCTCGCCGCTGGTGTCCTTCAGCGCCGCGCGCCAGTCGGTGAGCACGCCGTCCTCGCCGACGAGCGAGCGGCCCTCGACCGCGGTCACCTCGTCGCCGACCGCGAGCGCGCGCGGTCCGCCGGCGGCCGGGCCGCCGGGCAGCACGCGCGTGATGCGGTAGCCGCTGTCCGTCGGCTCGAGCTCCACGCCCAGGTAGCCGGTGCGATCGGACGGCGCGCTGAAGCTCGAACCGCCCGACATGCCCAGGTGCGAACCGTCGAGCTCGCCGAACATCAGGTTCGCGAGGCGGTTGAACGCCTGGCTCGTCGTCGTGCGCGTCGCGAGCGAACCGTAGCGCGCGGTCAGGCCCTCCCAGTCGAGGCCCTTGAGCGTCGGGTGGTAGAAGCGCTCGCCGAGCAGGTGCATCGCCTCGCGCCACTTCTGCTCCTGCTCCGCCGCCACGTCCACGCGCTGGTTCGCGTCGAACGACACCGATTCGGGCGAGCCGCCCGAGACCTTCACGTGGTACGCGCGACCGCCGCTGACATAGGTGAGCTTCGTGCCGTCGAGCGACATGCGCAGGTCCGACACGCTGCCGCTGACGACCTTCTTGCGGTCGCCGCCGATCGTCTTCTCGGACCACACGCCGCGATCGCCGTCGACCGATCCCACGTAGAGGATGCGATCACCGGCCGGCGTGACCATCGAGTAGGTCTCCGAACCGTCGTGCGTCGTCACGCGTCGCGCACGCAGCCACGACTCCTCGAGGTCGAGCTCGAGCGGCGCCACCTCGTCGTCGTGCTTCGGCGCCTTCACCTCCTTGGCCGCCTCCTCGAAGTAGGCCTCGCGCTCCCAGGCGGTCATCGCCTCGAGGTCGCGGTCGAGGTAGACCATCCACACGTCGTACTCCCAGTTGACGCCGGCGCTGTCGGAGCACCACACGAGCACCTTGCCGTCGGCCGAGATCGACGGGTAGTAGTCGAGGTCGGGGTGGCGCGTGATGTTGATCGTGTCGGTGCCCGGTTCGGCGTCCACGTCGAGCAGGCGCACGTCGCCGTTGAAGTCGAGGTCGGCGACCGCGAGCAACAGGTGGCGCGAATCGGCGAGCCACGACATCTGCGGATCGTCCCAGGACTCGAGCACGGTGCGCGCGTCCCCCGTCCCGAGGTCGATCACGACCACGTCACCGCGCGTCTCGAGCAGCGCGAGGCGCGCGCCGTTCGGGCTGATGCGCGGGCTCGCGAGGGTGTTCTCGCTCGTGTAGACGACCTCGAGGTCGAACTCGAGCGCGCCTTCCCAGCGCGCGCCGTGGTCGACCTTCACCTCCTCTTCCTCCTCGTCCTCCTCGGACGCGGCGTCGTCGGCTCCTTCCTCGTCCCCGGCCTCTACGTCGCCAGCGGCGCCGGCGTCCGGATCGTCGGTCGTGCCGTCGCCGGCCTCCGCGTCAGCGGCCTCGGAGTCGTCCTCGGTCCCGCCTTCCTCGTCGGACGCGTCGTCGGCGTCCTCCTCCGCCTCTTCCTCGGGCTCAGGCTCCGGCGGCGCGATGTCGTCGCGGCTCGTGCGCACCGTGGCGCGCCACAGGACGTAGCCGTCCGCGTCGTCCGACACGAAGTACAGCGCGGAGCCGTCCGGCGCCCAGGCCAGTCCGCTCTGGCGACGCGCGTCGAAGGTCACGCGGCGCTCGGGGCGCTCGTCGCCGGTCGCGCGCACGTACACCTCGCCGCGGCAGATCGCGGCCATGGTCTTGTTGTCGGGCGAGAGCGCCGCCTCGTCGACGCTGGCGTCCTCGAAGCGCACCGCATCGCTCTCGTCGATGTAGGGCAGCGTCACCTCGAGCCGCGTCGCAGCGCCGTCGGGCAGCGACAGACGAACGAGCCCGTCCCACACGCAGCAGATCGCCGTCGATCCGTCCCAGCTCACGCCGAGGTCGCGCACGCCGTGCGCCAGCGTCAGCTCGCCCTCGTCCGGCCGCGGGGCGTACACCTGCCGCAGGTCGCCGCTCACCGACGAGATCCACACGTCGTTCTGCCCGTCGCGCGTCGACAGGAAGACGAGCGCGCCGTCCGCGCCCAGGTACGCCTGGTGGTCGCTGCCGACCGACGGCACGAGCGGCCAGTAGGACTCCGACGCGCTGTCGTAGCGCCACAGCGAACTGTTTCCCGAGCCGCGGTACCCCGGCCGTTCCGGCGTTCCGCGACCGCGTGTGAACACGAAGCCGGAGCCGTCCGGCAGCGCCTGGACCTCGGCGCCGTAGGCGGGGAACAGCTCTGTGATCGGGCCGCCATCCACGGGAACGCGATAGAGGTTCGCGCCGCGGTAGGCGTCGGGCTCGTGCGTGGAGGTGAACAGGAGCTCACGACCGTCGTGCGAGAAGCCGCCCAGACGCTTCGTGCGATCGCCCTCGGTCACCTGGCGCGGCGCGCCGAGGACGAACCTGCCGTCGTCGATCGACACGTCGCTGACCCACAGCTGCAGCGCGCCCGTGCGCTCCGACTCGAACGCGAGCCGGCTGCCGTCGGGCGAGAACGCGCTGCGCAACTCGAGCGCGGGATGCGCCGTCAACCGCTGTGCGTGACCGCCGTCGCCCCCGACGACCCACAGGTCGCCGCCGGAGCTGAAGACCACCCACTCGCCGGCCGGCGAAATGCTCGGGTACTGCGGGAAGGCGGGCGCGCGTCCCTGCGCCGACGCGACCGCCGATGCGCAGAGGAACGACCCGAGGGTCAGGGCGAGGACGGACGAGGTGCGAACGACGGCGCGGAACGAGGTCATGCGTCGAGGTGAGGGGTTCGGGGACGGCGGCGCGCCGAACACGACGGTTCCGCGCGCCGGTGGGGCGTGCGATGATACGCAGCGCCCCCTCGGTTCGTTCTCGATCCCACGCCCCATGCTCCGACCTTCTTCCTCGTCGGTCCGCGGCGCGCTCACGGCGCTCCTCGCGACCTTCGTCCCCCTCGCGTTCACCCCCGCCACCGCGGACGCGGCGCCGGTGCCGCAGGACCCGCCGGCGAAGCAGACGCGCCCGGACGCGTTCCGACAGCTGGACGAGCTGTTGCCCACGCCGACGGAGAAACGCCTCGCCTCGGGCGCGCCCGGGCCCAAGTACTGGCAGCAGCAGGTCGACTACAAGATCGCGGTCGAGCTCGACGACGAGAACCAGGGCATCCGCGGGCAGGAGTGGATCACCTACCACAACAACTCGCCCCACCGCCTCGACTACCTGTGGGTCCAGCTCGACAACAACATCTTCGCGCCGGACTCGCACTCGAACCTGATCGGCGGCGCGCCGGACATGGAGTCCATGTCCTACGGCGGCCTGCGCCAGCTGCTCGTGCGCCGCAGCTTCGACGGCGGCATCGACGTGGAGGCGGTCGAGGACGCGCGTGGTGATGGCCTGCCTCACACCATCAACGACACGATGATGCGCGTGGACCTGCCGACGCCTCTCGAGTCGGGCGGCGTCTTCGAGTTCTCGATCCGCTGGTCGTACACCATGAACGACTCGCGCTACGTCCGCGGGCGCACGGCCGCGGAGTACTTCGAGGAGGACGACAATTGGCTGTACGAGCTGGCCCACTGGTTCCCGCGCATGGCCGCGTACACCGATGTGGACGGCTGGAACAACAAGCAGTTCCTGGGCCGCGGTGAGTTCACGCTCGAGTTCGGCGACTACGAGGTGGCCATCACGGTGCCGAGCGACCACGTGGTCGCCGCGACGGGCGTGCTGCAGAACCCGGGCGAGGTCCTGAGCGATGCACAGCGCGAGCGCCTCGAGACCGCGCGCACGGCCGAGCGGCCCATCTTCGTCATCACGCCCGACGAAGCTGTCGCGAACCAGTCGACCAAGGCGGACGGCACGGCCACCTGGGTCTTCCACGCCGAGAACGTGCGCGACTTCGCGTGGGCGAGCAGCCGCAAGTTCATCTGGGACGCGTGGGGCACGCCGATCGGCGACCGCACGGTCATGTCGATGAGTTTTTGGCCGATCGAGGGCGAGCCGCTGTGGAGCCGCTACTCCACCCAGGCGATCGCGCACACGCTCGAGGTCTACAGCCGTTTCACCTTCGACTACCCCTACCCCGTCGCCATCTCGGTCAACGGACCGGTCGGTGGGATGGAGTACCCGATGATCTGCTTCAACGGTCCGCGCCCCGAGGAGGACGGCACCTACAGCGAGCGGACCAAGTACGGCCTGATCGGCGTGATCATCCACGAGGTCGGGCACAACTGGTTCCCGATGATCGTCAACTCCGACGAGCGTCAGTGGACCTGGATGGACGAGGGCCTCAACACCTTCGTGCAGTTCCTGACCGAGCAGGAGTGGGAGCACGGCTACCCGTCGCGCCGCGGCGAGGCGCGCAACATCACGAGCTACATGGCGAGCACCGAGCAGGTGCCGATCATGACCAACTCCGAGTCGATCCTGCAGTTCGGCGCGAACGCCTACGCGAAGCCCGCGACGGCGCTCAACGTGCTCCGTGAGACGGTCATGGGGCGCGAGCTGTTCGACTTCGCCTTCCAGCAGTACTCGCGCCGCTGGATGTTCAAGCGGCCGCAGCCGGCCGACCTCTTCCGCACCATGGAGGACGCCTCGGCGGTCGACCTCGACTGGTTCTGGCGCGGATGGTTCTACACGACCGATCACGTGGACGTGGCGGTGACCGGGGTCGAGGTCTTCCAGCTCGAGTCGCCCGATCCCGAGATCGCCAAGGCGAACGACCGCGCCGAGGAGGAGGCGCGTCCCACCACGCCGAGCGAGCGTCGCAACGCGGACCTGCCGCGTCGCACCGACACCTACCCCGAGCTGCTCGACTTCTACAACGCGTTCGATCCGCACGCGGTCACGCTCGCCGACCGCCGCGCGTTCGAGCGCCTGATGGAGGGGCTGTCCGACGAGGAGAAGGCGCTGCACGGCGTCACCGACGCGTTCACCGTCATCAGCCTCGAGAACCGGGGCGGCCTCGTGACGCCGGTGATCCTCGAGCTCGAGCTCGATGACGGCACGACGGAGGAGCTGCGCATCCCGGCCGAGCTGTGGCGCCGCAACGCCGAAGCGGTCGAGACCCTGGCGATCACGCCGCGCCCCGTCGTGCGCGTGACCTTCGACCCGCACGAGGAGACCGCCGACACCGACACGGCCAACAACCACTGGCCGCCCCGGCCGAAGCTGTCGCGCTTCCAGCTCTTCGAACGCGACCGTTCGCGCAGCAACCCGATGCGCCAGGCGCGCGAGGAGGCCGCGGAGCTCGAAGCGGAGGCGAACGGGGGCAGCTCGACGGACGCGGCGCCCGAGGACGAAAGGTGAACCGAGCGGCCGGACTCCTCGCGCTCGTCGCGGTCGCGCCGTTCGCCGCGTCCGCCGCCGCCACGCGCGCGCCAGGCGCGGCGCCGCACCCGGCCGACGAGGGCTACGCCGAACTCGAGTACGCACCGAACAGCGGCGCGCTCGAGGTCGCGCTGCGCGTGGACTCGCTCACGCTCGACCAGGCGCTCTCGGCCTGGACCGGGCGCGAGGTCCGGCTCGACGACCCCAAGGGCGAGGTCGCCGTCGTCGACTACCTCGCGCACGGCTTCCGCGTCGAACAGCGCCGCGCCCTGCCCGGCAGCCCGGCGTGGACGCCGTGCGCGCAGGAATTCCTCGGCTACGAGTTCGAGGAGCAGGGCGCGTGGCTCTACTTCGAGGTCGCCGTGCCCGCCGAGCCCGCGGACCTGCGCGTGTCGTTCGAGATGCTGTTCGACCTGTACACGACGCAGGTCAACGAGCTCTTCGCCTTCGGCGCCGCCGAGGAGCGCGCGTTCGTCTTCCGCTGGGAGAGCGGCTGGGCCGACCTCTCGTTCCTGCTCCGACCGCCCGCTCCCGACGCCTGACCGCCGACCGCGGAACCATCGACCGAACGGAACGGTGTCGCGTCACTCGCCGACGAGCGCGCGACGCACGGCCTCGAAGTCCGTGGTCGGCGTCGCGCACGCGAAGCCGCGGCACAGGTGGTAGACCAGCTCGCCGCTCGCCATGTCGGCGGTGAAGGGCGCCACGCGCGCGAGGGCCGCCGCCGCGCTCGCGCGCCGCTCGACGAGCGTCACGTGCGGGAGGTAGGTCCGGCGGATCTGCTCGAGTCGTCGATCCGCCTCGGCGTCGTCGTCGGCCGCGCTCACGACCAGGTCGACCGCGTCGCAGGTGGCCAGGTGCAGCGCCATCAGGTAATGGCTGTGCCCCGCGGGGAACGGACGCACGCGCCCGACGAGTGCGCTCAGCGTGTCCTCGCCGCGGCGCTCGTAGGCCACCTCGCCGGTGGCGCGCGCGAGCGTGAACAGGTTCATCGCCATGACCGAGTTGCCCGAGGGCAGCGCGCCGTCGTGCACCTCGCGCATGCGCACCGCGAGGTCGGTCGCGTCCGCGGCCGCCGTCGTGAACCCGCCCGAGTCCTCGAACCAGAACAGATCGACGGCCGCGTCGACGAGACGCCGCGCCTCGGCGAGGTGCTCGACCCGTCCCGTCGCGCGGAAGAGCTCGAGCAGGCCCCAGGCGAGGAAGGCGTGGTCGTCGAGCAGTCCGTCGTGCGCCGCGCGTCCGTCGCGCCAGCGCCGGAGCAACCGACCCGACCCGGGCGCCACGAGGTTCGCGCGCACGAACGCCGCGGCGCGCTCGGCGGCCTCGATCAGGCGCGGGTCGGCGAAGGCCGATCCCGCGCGTGCGAGCGCGGCGATCATCAGGCCGTTCCAGTCGCACACGACCTTGTCGTCGCGCAGCGGACGCACGCGCTCCTCGCGCGCCGCGAACAGCTTCGCGCGCAGCGCGGGCCAGTCGCGCCGGGCCTCGTCGTCGAGCTCGGCCACGAGGTGCAGCACGCTGCCGCCCGTGCGCCGCCCCGTCGCCTCGTCGCGGTAGTTGCCGCCCTCCTCGACGCCGAACCAGACCGCGACCCGCGCCGCGTCGCGCTCGCCGAGCGCGTCGACGAGTTCGCTCGGCGTCCACAGGTAGAAGCGCCCTTCCTCGCCCTCGGAGTCGGCGTCCTCGGCGCAGAGGAAGCCGCCCTCGGGCCCGGTCAGGTCGCGCAGCACGTAGTCGCACACCTCGCGCGCGGTCGACTCGAAGAGCGGATCGTCGAACACGAGCGCCGCTTCGGTGTACGCGAGCGCCATGAGCGCCTGGTCGTACAGCATCTTCTCGAAGTGCGGCAGCAGCCACTGCTCGTCGGTGGAGTAGCGGTGGAAGCCGCCGCCGACGTGGTCCCACAGACCGCCGCAGCGCATCGCGCGCAGGGTGTGGCGCACCTGTTCGAGGATCAGCGCGTCGTCCTCCTGCGTCCCCCACCACAGGAGCAGGCGCAGGTTGTGCGGTACGGGGAACTTGGGCGGCTCGCCGAAGCCACCGTGCTCGTGGTCGTACATCGCGACCAGCTGCTGCACGCCCTTTCCGACCAGCCCCGCATCGATCCGCCCGCGCGCGTCGCGTGCCGCGCCCTTGCCGAGTCGTTCGAAGAACTCGCGCGCCCCCATCTTCAACTGCCAGCCCTTCGTGCGCCACGACGCGGTGAGCTGCGGCAAGAGGTCGAGCATCCCGACGCGCCCCAGCGTCGAGGCGCGCGGCAGGTAGGTCGCGCCGAAGATCGGCTCGCGGTCCGGGGTCAGCACGAGGGTCATCGGCCAGCCGCCGCTGCCGGTCATCGCCTGGACGACCGCCATGTAGAGCTGGTCCACGTCGGGCCGCTCCTCGCGGTCGACCTTGATGCACACGAAGCCCTCGTTCAGAAGGCGCGCCACGTCGTCGTCCTCGAACGACTCGTGCTCCATCACGTGGCACCAGTGGCAGGTCGAGTAGCCGACGGAGAGGAAGACCGGCACGTCGCGCTGGCGCGCCTCGGCGAAGGCCTCGTCGCTCCACTCGCGCCAGTCGACGGGATTGCGCGCGTGCTGCAACAGGTAGGGGCTGTCACTGAAGATCAACCGGTTGTACGCGTCGCCGCCATCGGGCGGGAGCGCGGCGATCGCGTCGGCGGAGGGCAGGTCGAGGCGACCGTCGCGCGTGCGAGCGACGGACGCAGCGGGGGGATCGAAGGGCTCGGCGTCGGCGGAGTCGGCGGGGTCGAAGTGCATGGTCGTCGTGGGGCGTCGCGGTGCTGCGCCGCGCGCGCCACCACGGTACGCGACCGCGCGCGCTCCCATTCGGTCGACCCCGCGGTGTGCGCGTTCGATCGTCGAATCGTGCACCTGCGCTCGATGCTTCGACCCTTGGCGCCACCCGCTCGGAACGCGCGCGCACGCGCGCGTCGAGCACCTTCGCGTGCGACCGAACGCCGCCGGGAATCCGCGCGATTCGCGACTCCGCATCGGCGTGCCCGCGCGATCCACCGCGTGAGCCCGGCGCGATCTCGAGGGCCCTTGCCCGCGCCGACCTCGACTCCCGCAGCGCGCACGACGCGCCGCCAACGACGACCCTCACGATTCCTCGACACGATTCCCATGAAGACACCGATCGCCCTTCTCGCACTCCTCGGAACCGTTCCCGTTCTTTCGGCGAACGCGCTCGCGCAGGACGCCTCCATCTCCGTCCTGCACGGCGTGCCCGGTCTGCCCGGCGCCGTCGAAGTGGTCGCCAACGGCGGCACGCTGTTCAGCTTCTGTTACGGCGAACAGCGCGGCCCGCTCGCCCTCCCGCCCGGCCAGTACGCGGTCGAGGTGGTGCTCGACGGCACCACGATCCTCGACGACACCTACGACCTCGCCGCGGGTGACGACGTCTCGGTCATCGCGAACCTCGACGCGTCCGGCGCGCCGCAGCTCACGCCGTTCGCGAACGACGGCTCGGCGCTGACCCTGCCGTCCTCGCGCGTCACCGTCCGCCACACGGCCGAGGCGCCGGCGGTCGACGTGATCGTGCTGCAGAACGGCAGCCAGGTGCTGTCGATCGACAACGTGACGAACGGCCAGCAGGCGACGACCGACGTCCCGCCCGGCGACTACGAGGTCGAGCTGCGGCTCGCGGGCACGCCGACCGTCGCGTTCGGACCCGTCCCGCTGACCGTCGAGGACGGCTTCCGCTACGGCGTGTTCGCCGTGGGCCAGGCGCTGACCCCGAACTTCGACCTGCTCGTGCAGCGCGACGCGCTCACGGCCCAGGTGCGCTCGATGGAAGGCCTTCGGTTCGGCAACGTGACGCCGGCGCTCTTCCTCGACAACGGCGAGGTGCTGGAGCTCGACGACCTGGTCGAGGGACCGGTCGCCGTGCAGCCGGGGACCTACGCGGCCGAGTTCCGCGCCTTCGGCGGCAGCTCGACGCTCGTGAGCGGCGGCCAGGTCACGCTCGAGAAGGGTGACGACCTGACGCTCTTGCCCTACCTCGGCTTCGGAACGGCGCTGCAGTTCGGCGAGTACGCCAACGACACCTCCGCGCTCGCGCTCTCGCGCAACGCCCGCGTGACCGTGCGCCACACGGCGCTCGCTCCCGCCGTCGACGTGGTCGTCTCGCAGAACGGCACGACCGTGGCGACGATCGCCGGACTCGTGAACGGTGACGAGGCCGTCGCCGAGCTGCCGGCGGGCACCTACGACGTGGGCATCGCCGCGGCGGGCACGAGCAACTTCGTCTTCGGCCCGACGCCGCTCACCTTCGACGCGCGGACGAACACGATCGCCCAGGCCCTCGGCGAGCTCGGCACCACCTTCACCGTCGGCGTCGACGTGATCGACCTCGCCGGTGTGCCGCAGCCTTCCGAGCTGCTCCTGCGACGCTTCGGCACGGGCTGCGGCCCGACGCTCGCGACCTCGACGAACTGCGCGATGTTCGGCGACACCTTCACCGTCGCCCTCGAGAACCTCGTGCCCAGCTCGAACGCGGTCCTGTTCTACGGCCTGTCCGACACCGCCGCGGGTGCGCTCCCGCTGCCGGCCGACGCCACCTCGTTCGGCGCGCCCGGCTGCACGCTCTACACGGACTACCTGGGCTTCGTGTTCGCGCCCGCGGACGTGAACGGTCGCGCGACCTTCGACCTCGGCCTGCCGCTCGCCCTCGCCGCGTCGTTCGACGCGCTCTACCTGCAGGGCATCCAGGCGACGCCGAACACCGGCGCGCACTTCCAGACGAGCGGCGCGCTGGCGATCGAGCGCAACTGAGCGACGGCTCGTCGCCACTCCGACGCGTCCGGCCTCGGCCGGAAGCCGATCGGGCCCCGCTCGCGGTTCGCCGCGGGCGGGGCCCGCGCTCGTTCGGGGCCGTTCTCGCGCTCGGTCGACGGGCGACCGATCGAACAGCGCTCCGTCGAGAAGCCGCTCAGTCGACGGGCGAACCGGTGCCGCGCACGAGCGCGTGCCGCGCCCCGACCGCGAGCGACCCGAAGTCCTCGCGCGCGCCGTCCGCGAACTCGACGACCACGCGCGCGGTCGCGCCGGCGGCCAGCGGACCGAGTCCCACGTGCACGCGCGTCTCGCTGCTCGCCAGGTAGCTGCCCGAGGGTTCGCACCGCGCGCGGAACACGCGCTCGCCCGCACCCGCCTCGTCACGCACCCCGACGCGCACCTCGACGATGGCGCCGTGCGCCGGCGCGCCGTTCGCCCTGCGCAGGTCGAACGCGATGAAGACGCCGTCGGCGCGGTCGGCCGCCACGTTCTCGAACACGTGGACCGGCGCGTCACGGTTGACGACGACCACGTCCACGTCGCCGTCCCCGTCGAGGTCGCCGAAGGCCGCCGCGCGACTCGTCGCGACGGGACCGCCGTCCGCGCCCTCGATCGGCTCGTAGCGCAGACCCCCGAGCCCGCGCAGGAGCAGGTTGGGCTCGGCGTAGGGATCGTCGGCGAGCGCGGTCCCCTGCCGCATCACGCGCCCGTTCGCCTGGTAGAGGTCGAGTTCGCCGTCGTGGTCGAAGTCGTACCACCCCAGTCCGAAGCGCGTGTAGCTGCGGCTCGCGCGCGCCAGTCCGGCGCGCAGCGTGCGGTCGCGGAACGAGCCCCCTTCGTTGAGGAAGAACGAGTCCGACTGCTTGTGCAGGTTGCAGACGACGACGTCGAGGTCGCCGTCCGCGTCGGGGTCGGCGGCGACGACGCCCATCCCCGCCTTCGGAACACCGCTGTCGTCGACCGCACAGCCCGCCGCGAGCGCGCGTTCGGTGAAGCCCCCGTCGCCGTCGTTCGACCACAGGAAGTCGTTCATCCCGTCGTTCGCCACGAACACGTCGAGGTCGCCGTCGAGGTCCAGGTCCCCGACCGTGACGCCGAGGCCGGTTCCTGGCGTGCGCCCGATCCCGCTCGCCACGCTCGCGTCCTCGAAGGTCCCGTCGCCGCGATTCACGAGCAGTGTGTCGAGCGCCGGCGAGAAGTGCGACTGGGGGCTGCAGTAGTCGCGCGCACCCATCTCGTTGCGGCACTCGATCGCCCCTTCGATCGACCAGACCAGGTAGTTCGCCACGTACAGGTCGAGATCGCCGTCGAGGTCGGCGTCGAAGAAGGCCGCGCTCGCGCCCCAGCCCGGGTCACCGGCGCCGCTCGCCGCCGTGACGTCCTCGAAGCCGCCCTCGCCGTCGCCGCGATAGAGCGCGTTCGCGCCCACGTTCGTGACGTAGAGGTCGACGACGCCGTCACCGTCGGTGTCGCCGACGGCCGCGCCCATGCCGTAGCCCTCGTCGGCCGCGACGCCGGGCGCGTGTTCGAAGCGCACTGCCTCGTTCACCGGCCCGTTCACAGGGCCGTTCACCGCCCCGTTCGCCGCGCCTTCGACCCTGCGGTTGAGGAAGAGCGCGTTCGCGCCGCGCGGGCCCGGGCCCGCGTCGAGGCTGCCGCTGTTCACCAGGTACAGGTCCAACCGACCGTCGCGATCGGCGTCGAGCAGCGCCGCGCCGCCGCCCATGATCTCGGGCATCCAGTAGCGGTCCGCGATCGCGCCGCTCTTGTGCACGAAGTCCACGCCCCACGCCGCCGCGCGTTCGACGAACCACGGCTCAGCGGCCCGCTCGGCGGCCCGCTCCTCGACCGGCTCCGCGCTGGAGGCGCGGCCGTCGTTCGCGGCGCCGTCCCCCTCGGGCGCGCACGCCGCCGCGGGAGCCAGGGCGAGTGCGAGCGCGAGCCGCCGTGCACCGAGCGCGCTCATCGTCCGCCCTCCTGCGAGGCGCGCAGCGCCGCCCGCGCTTCCTCGAGCTGGCGCGCGACGCGCGGATCGTCGGGCCCGTAGTCGAGCGCGCGTTCGAAGGCCTCGACGGCGGCGGCGTGGCGCCCGAGCGCGGCGTTCGCGCGGGCCGCCGCGTACCACGCGGGCGCGAAGACGCCCTGCAGCTCGAGCGCGCGCTCGGCCGCCGCGAGCTGCTCCTCGAAGCGCCCGAGCGCACCGAGCGCGAGCGCGCGGTTGTAGTGCAACCGGTAGTGGTCGGGGCGTTCGGCGAGCCCTTCGTCGAGCAGCGCCAGCGCCTCGTCGGGACGCCGCTCGGCCAGCATCACGCTGGCGAGCATCGTGCGCACCGGCACGTCCTGCGCGTCCTCGGCGAGCAACCCTTCGAGCCGCGCGCGCGCGGCGTCGAACGCGCCGCGCGCCGCGTCGGCCCGGGCCGCGTCGACCGCGTCGTGGTACCCCGCGCGTCGCGCGCGCACGTCGACCTTCCACGGATCGATCCAGGCCGGCTGCGCCGCGCGCTCCGCGAGGCGCTCGGCCATGTCGAGGTTGCCCAGGCGACGGTGCGCGGTCGCGAGCAGGTGGAAGGTGTAGCTCGGCCCGCGCTCCGCCGCTGCAAGCGGTTCGAGCAACGCGCGCGCACCGGCGTCGTCGCCCGCTTCGAGCGCGAGCCGCGCCAAGCCCCAGATCGGCGCGCGGTCGCGCGGCGCGAGCTCGGCCGCGCGCTCGAAGGCGTCCCGCGCCTCGTCGGCGAGCCCGAGCTCGAAGAACCAGTTCCCGCGCCGCCACCAGGTGGGCGCGTAGGCGTCGTCGACCGCGAGCGCGCGCGCGCTCGCATCGAGCGCGGCCTCGAGCTCGCCCTCCTGCGCCGCCAGACGCGCGGCGTGGTACCAGGCGCGTGGGTGCTCTGGGTCGCGCGCGGTCGTCCCGAGGTAGGCCTGCCGCGCGGCGACGAGGAAGGCGTTGGCCTCGAGCGTCTCGGCGAGCGCGTACCAGGCCTGCGCGTCGTCCGGTCGCGCGACGACCGCCGCGCGCGCACGCTCCACCGCGGCGCGCACGTCGGCGGACGCCGCGTCGCCCGCGCCGGGGATCTCGACCGCGGGCCGCGCCGGGGGGTCGGACGGCCGCGCGGGCGCGTCGCCACCGCTGCACCCGCTGGCCCACGCGCTGACGCACGCACCGGCGAACGCGGCGAGGACGACTGCGACTCGAGCGCCGCTGCTGCGCGTGCGTGCCTCCACGGCGCGCGAGTGTACGGGCCCCGTGGGCCCGGACCCGCCCGTCAGCGGGCGCCCGTCATCGCCAGGTGCCGCCGCGGGATCGTCAGCATGAACGCCGTGACCGCCGAGGCGGAGATGCGGCTGTCCTCGCCGTAGCCCGCGTTGTCGCGGTTCGGCTGGTAGTAGAAGCTGCCGTCGCCGCACTGGGCGAGCGCGAACCACCAGCGGTTCGCGTCCATCAGGCGTCGGTAGCTGTCCGCGTGCGTGAACGCCCCGACCGCGGCGAGCCCCATGCCGAGGATCGGCGAGCCGTGCGTGTCCGGGAAGCTCTCGGGGTGCTCGCCCATGCACACCGCGTGCTCGCGCGCGCGTTCGGTGTAGCGCCGTCCGTCGAACGGGCTCATGGCGAGCCCGATCGCCGCCGCGCCGGTGCGACCCAGGTCCGCCCAGTCCGTGTCGCTCGCCGCCTGGTCCGCGTACCACACGTACCCGTTCTCGCCCGAGCCGCGCTCGATGAACGCGCAGGCCGCGTCGTAGCGCTCGCGATCGATCTCGATCCCGCAGCGCGCCATCAGGCCCAGGGCGAGGACGCCCTCGCCGGTGATCATCGCGATCGGGCCGTAGCCCTCGAAGCCGGGGTTGTGGCCCCAGCCGCCGTGTGCGCGCATCGGATCGGTCGGCCAGTCCTGCGGGTGCGTCTCCTTCACGCGCGGGTTGACCTGCGACATGTCGGTGTACTGCGACCACATGATGAAGTCGCGGATCTCCTCGAGCTCGGAGAGGACCCAGTCCTCCTCGGTCGCGAGGTAGTACTCGGCGAGCACGACGCCGGCCGCCATGTAGCGCCAGTTGATCAGCCCGCCGCTGTCGTCCTCGGCCTTCGTGGTCCGCGCGTGGAAGCGCGCGCACTTCTCGACGGCTTCGCGGTGCGCGCGCTCCGTGCTCGCCATGAGCGCGAGCGGCGCGAACATGTTGCGCGGCTCGAGGCCCCACGAACCGTCCTCGCGCTGCTGCTCCACCAGCTGGTCCAGCAACACCTCGAGCAACGCTTCGCTCTTCTCGCAGTCGGCGGGGAACGACGGCGCGAAAGCGCCCCAGTCGCGCGGGAGCTTCAGCTCGACCTCCTCCGCCTCGCCGCCGAGGTCGTCCGCGCGCAGCACCTCGACCGCGAGCTTCCATTTGGCCTTCTTCGTCTGCGCGGCCTCGAGCGCCGCGGCGAACTCACCGATCGGTCCGCGCGCGCCGAAGACCTCCATGCCGTAGCCGTTCTGGTGCGGCTCGGCGAACTCCTCGCCGCCGACGCCGACGATCCGGTCGCCGACCTCGATCTCGCCGTGCGCCGGCGAGTCCTCGAAGACGTGGCGCACGACGAGCGCGCGCGGCGCGTCCTCGACGAGCTCGACGCGCAGGCCGGTGACCCCGAGGTTGTAGTACCACCCGGGCACTTCGGCGTCGGGTCCCGCGTTCGCGCGTTGGTTCCACGGGCCGCCGTGGTCGTGGTAGTGGACCTGCGCGTGCGCCGGCGTCGCGTGGGCGACGGCGAGCGCGAGGACGGCGAACGGAGCGAGGAGGGCGCGGTGCGTGGGGGGGATCATGCGGCTGGTTCGGATCGCCGTGGTGGAACGGGCGGCCTCGGAATCGGCGCCCGCAGGACCGCACCAGTGTGGTCGCTCCGCGCGCCGCCGTGGTGCGCGCGTCCCCCACCCGCCCCGCCGGCGGGCCGGGTCCGCCCCGTTCAGTCGTCGAGCGCGTCCCGGTACGCGTCGAGGCGTTCGCGGTAGCGCCGCGCGTGCGCGCGCGAGCCGCCTTCGTCCGACGCCTCGAGCGCGGCTTCGAGGTCCGCGATCGCACCCCGCACGTCGCCACCGGCGAATCGCACGGTTGCACGCGCGGCGAGCGGCTGGTGGACGCCCGTTCCGCGTTCGACCGCGGCGTCGGCCACTTCGAGGGCGAGGTCGAGGTCGAGCAGCTCGGGGAACGGCGGCTCGACGAGGAACGCGACCAGGTCGACGAGCTCCTCCCACGGACGGCCGTCGTCGATCAGCGCGCGGGCCGTGGCCTCGTTCCAACTCAGGACCGCCTCGACGACGCCGTCGTGATCGTCCAGCGCACCGAGCGACGAGACCAGCACCTCGTACGCGTTGCCCGTCCACGGGTCCAGTGCGCCGAGATGTTCGAGCTTCGCGCGGTAGACGGGCTACATGTGCTCGACCGCTTCCTCGGTGCGCCCCGTGTCGCGCAGACAGATCCCGAGGTTGGTGCGCAGGCCCAGCGCGTTGCGGTGGTTCGCGCCGAACAGCTCCTCGGCGAGCGCGATCCCCTCCTCGTAGATCGCGATCGCGTCGTCGAACCTGTCGTCGGCCATGCAGACCGAACCGGCGCTCGCCAACGCCGAGAAGGTGCTCGTCGTCGGCGCGACACCGAGCTCGTCGCCGAGCTCGCGCGCTCGGCGGTAGGACGCGAGCGCTTCGTCCACGCGCCGCTCGGCGAACAGCCAACGGGTGCGGTCGGTGTGCAGGCCGTGGAGCGCGCGCGGGTCGCGCACGATCCCGTGCTCCAGGCTCGCGAGGATCTCGTCCGACACCGCGAGCGCTGCGGCCGCGTCCTGCGCGTCGCTCTCGATCAACAGGAGCACGCTGCGCGCGTCGTCGGTCTCAGGGTGCCACGGCCCGAAGACCTCGCGGAAGCCCGCGACGGCTCGTGCGCCCAACGCGGACGCGCGCTCCAGCTCCTTCGCCGCTCCCAGGTAGAGCGCCAGGTGCATGACATTGGAGAGGTGGTCGGGGTGCAGCGGACCGAGGCGCGCCTCGCCGAGACGCACGGCTTCTTCGAGCAGCACCAACGCCTCGTCCATCCGCCCGACCTTGCCGAGCCCCATGCCCAGCCGCGTGCCCGCCTCGATGGCGAGCGGATGGTCGGCGTCCATGATGCGCAGCGCGTCGTCGTGGTGCCGTTGGAGCAGCTCGATGCCGCGCTCGGTCCGACCGGTCGCGAGCAGCGCACCGCCCAGGCGCCCGGCGAGCATCACCGTCGTCGGGCTGAGTCGTCCCAGCTCGCGATCCGCGTCGCGCAGCGCGGGCTCGAGTCGCTCGATGGCTTCCTCCTCGCGATCCAGACCGCGCAGGGCGCCGGCGAGCGTGTCGATCGCGATGAGCCGCAGGCGCGGGTCCAGGCCGTCGGTCGCGTCGATCCGCGCCAGGAGCTCCTCCGACACGCGGACCGAGTCCTCGAGGCGATCCACCAGCACGAGTCCGTGCGCCAGGTCGCCGAGCAGCTGCAGCGTCCCGAGCGCGGCCGGCCCCTCCACGGCCTCGAAGCGCGGTCGCAGCGCCTCGAAGCGAGCGACCGCCGCGTCGACCGACCCCTGCCCCATCTCGATCAGGGCGATGAGACGCTCGACCGCGAGCCGTTCGTGTTCGCGCGCCTCCCCGCCGCGCTGCCAGACTTCGAACGCGAGCTGCGCGTGGCGCTCGGAGCGATCGAGCACCTGCAACCCGAAGTAGGCGGAGCCGAGCACGTCGTGCAGCTCGGCCGCGACCAGCTCGTCCTCCACCTCGCCGCCCAGGACCTTGTCCGAGGTCAGCGCGAGGATCCGCTCGAGCAGCTGCGTGTCCATCTCGCCGGCCACGTCCATGCTGATCCCGGCGAGCATGTCGTTGACCACGGCCTTGTACTCCTCGGCCCGCGACAGCTGGCGCAACGCTTCGTCGCGTTCGCGCGTCGCGTTCACCTCCGCCTCGAGCGCGGCGTCGGCGGCGCGCTCGCGTTCGTCGAGCGCCCACACGAGCCCCCAGCCGGTCCCGATCGTTCCGCCCACGAGCGACAGCGCGACCAACACTCCGCCCACGACCATCGCGCGGTTGCGCCGCACGAACTTGGAGAGCACGTAGCGCGCGCTCGGCGGCGACGCGGAGACCGGGCGATCGTCCAGGAACGCCTGGAGGTCGTCGGCGAAGGCGGCCACCGTCGCGTAGCGCCGCGCGCGATCCTTCTCGAGCGCGCGCATCACGACCCAGTCCAGGTCCCCCCGCAAGCGTCGCCCGAGCCCTTCGACCGAGACGTGGCGCGCGGCCGCGATCGTGCTCGCAGTCTCACCCAGTGTGGACACCCGCGTCGAAGGCTTGGGGGGTCGACCTCGCGGATGCGGCGCAGGAGCTCGTCGAAGCCCGACGACAGCGCCTCGGCGAGGTCGAACGGCTTCGTCCCGGTCAGGACCTCGTACAGGAGCACGCCGAGGCTGTAGACGTCGGCGCGCGTATCGACGTCGAACCCGCCCATCTCGGCCTGCTCTGGCGCCATGTACTCCGGCGTCCCGAGCACCTGCGCGTGCTGGGTGAACATCGTCTACTGCGTCAGCTCGGCGTCGGTCGCCTTCGCGATCCCGAAGTCGATGATCTTCGGCACCGCGACCCCGTCGTGCAGCGAGACGAGCACGTTCGACGGCTTGAGGTCCCGATGGATGACGCCTTTGGAGTGCGCGTGCTGCACGCCGTGGCAGATCTTCGTGAACAGCTCGAGACGCTCGCGCACGCCGAGACCGGCCGCGTCGCAGTACTCGGTCACGGGGACGCCGCGCACGAGCTCCATCACGAAGTACGGTCGCCCGGTGCGCGTGGAGCCGCCGTCGAACACCTGCGCGATGTTCGGATGGTCCATGAGCGCGAGCGCCTGCCGCTCGGCCTCGAACCGCACGACGACCTCGCGCGTGTCCATCCCCAGCTTGATCACCTTCAGTGCGACCTCGCGCACGACGGGTTCGCGCTGCTCCGCCAACCACACCGTGCCCATGCCGCCCTCGCCGATCGGCTCGAGCAGGCGGTAGCGATCGATCGTGTCGCCCGCACGCTCGACCGCGGGCCCCGCGGCGACGGCGGGCGTGGACGCTGCGGCGGGCCGTTCGACGGGATCCTCGTCCATGGCGTCCTTCATGTCCGCCATGATGGCGAGCGCGGCGCGCTGCGTCAGCCTCGCAGCAGTTCGGCTAGCCGATCGTGGGCCCGCGAGCGCAAGAGGTGCACGGCGCCGCGGCTCCGACCGAGCTCCTCGGCCACCTCGGCGGCGTCGCGCTCCTCGATGTCGAGCGCCCGCACCACGGCGCGATAGCTCGGCGGCAGCCGCTCGATCGCCGCGTGGAGGTGCGCGACCTCGTCCTCGAGCTCGGCCGGCTCCACGCCCCCCGTGGCGCTCATCCGCGCCAGCAGCGTGCGCGCGGACTCGCCGCGCGGCCCGTGGGTCTCGCGGTGGCGCGGGTCGGGTCGCTTGTCGCGCTCGAGCCCGCGGATCGCGTCGACGAGGTTGTGCTCGACGATGCGCTCGAGCCACGCGCGCAGTCCGCGCGCGGTCGCGTCGCGCAGGGTCCCGATGCGCAGGAACGCCTCGAGGAAGGAGACCTGCACCACGTCGTCCGCGTCGAGGCTCCGACGCCACAGCGGCGCGATGCGGATGCTCGCCCGCACGCCCGGCTCGCAGAGGCGCAAGAGTCGCTCCAACTCGTCGCGGTCACCCGCGACCGCGCGCTCCACCGCGGCGTCGTCGATCGGTTCTTCGTGCGTCACGGAGCTCAGAAGAACGAACCCTGCACGCCCCGCGCCACCTCGGCCTCGCTCGGGAAGCCCGGGAGCGGATCGCGACCCGTCGCGCGCTCGATCGCCGCGCGAAAGATCCGCGTGGTCTCGACCGCTTCGGGATCGCGGCGCTGGTGGACGAAGACGTGGGCGGTCTGCAGACCGGCGTCGCACCAGCGCGCGATGCGCTCGGCCCACGCGTCGATGCGGACCGCGTCGGTCGGGTGCGGGCGGTTGCCCACGAAGCGCACGATCGCGTCGCGCGCGGTGAGGCGCATGTGGCACACGTCGCGGCGCCCGGCCACGTCGCTCAGCACGAGCGCCACGTCGTGCTCGGCGAACACGGAGCACAGGCGCTCGAACGCGGGGTTGCGGCCGTCGCGCGCGCCGCGGAACCACGCGTCGCCGCGCACCTCGAACGCCAGCGGCAGCTCGCGCGCCCAACGCTCGACGAAGGCCTCGAGCGCGGGACCCTGTCGGGGCGAGAACTCGATCGGCAACAGTCCCCACGCGCGCCCCAGTCGGCCGCCGAACTCGCGCACGAGCTCGACGAAGCGCTCCATCTCCGCCTCCACACCGACGAGCGCGCCGCCGTGCGTGATCCCCGACGGCAGCTTCGGACAGAAGCGGAAGTCCTTCGGGCTCGCGCTGCGCCAGCGCTCGATGCGGTCGGCGTCGATGCCGTAGTAGGTCGTGTTGAGCTCGTTCGTGGTGTAGGCCCGCGCGTGCAGGCGCAGGAACTCGCTCGCCGGCGTGCCCGGCGGCAGGAGCGTCCCGACGAAGTCCTTGTCGGACCACCCGGCGAGCCCGAAGCGGATCACGCCGCGCTCGCGGGCCGGCGCACCGGCCGCGCGCGCGAGCACGGCCGCGTTCGCCTCCGGCTCGGGCGGGAGCCGGAAGTCGACCGCGCCGACGTCGCCCTCGATCCGTCCGAACTCCATCGCTCCGCCCGCGCCTCAGTCCGCGGTCACCACTTCGAAGCGGCGCAGATCGATCCCGCAGGCGCCGTCGGCGGGATCGAGCCGCAGCATCAGCAGCGTGCGACCGCCGGCGTCGGCGAGCGCGTCCCGCAGATCGATCGTGTACTCGCGCACCTCGGGCGAGTTGGCGACCTCGAACGACACGGCGCGCGCCTCGGTGAACTCGTCGTCGTCGTCGAGCACCCAGAAGACCTGTCCGACGCCGCGGTCCACCGCCGCGTCGGGTGCGTGGACGATCATCGCGAGGCGCACGCCGGCGACGCGCTCCGCGGGGAGGTAGATCGCGGGCGCCACGAACCACGGATCGTTGTCGGACGCGACCACGCCGAGTCCGCCGGCCGCGACCTCGTCGAGGTCGGGGTTGAGCATCCACCCGCGGCGGTCGTCCTCCTGGGTGAGGTCCCAGGCGAGCTTCACCCCTTCGCGCGCGTCGCCCACCAGGTCGGCGCGCAGTTCGAGCAGGCGCGCCAGGTCCTCGGGCGCGCGCTGCGCTTCGCGCGCCGCCAACTCGTCGGGCGTGGGATCGGGCGCCTCGAGGTCGAGGAGCAGCGGAGCGCCGTCGCGCACCTCGTAGCGCGTGCCGCTCGGTGCGACCAGCGCGTCGCCCTCGAGCGCGAGCGGTTCCCGCGTCGTCGGACAGACCACGCGTTCGAGCAGCCACGGCGACGGGGCGTCGGGGACGCGCCGGGCGAGCGGCGCGGCCGGCACGCTGCTGCGCTCGAACAGCGCGTCGAGCAGGGCGTTCGTCCCCACGCGCGGCGCGCAGCGCGACGGCACGAGCTCGCGCATCGCGAAGACGCCGGCGCCGCCCTCGACGACGCCCTCGAGCGTCGTGTTGTCGACGAGCCAGTCGGTGAGCGCCGCGCGCGTCACCCCGTCCTCGGGCAGGTCCATCGGGAACTGCGACGCGAGCGACGCCTCGGTCCCCATGATCCGCGTGATGTCGTCGGGCAGGTACAGGTTCTGCTCGAAGTGCGGGAAGCGACAGCGTTGGAAGCGGTGGCGCGCGACGACCGCGGGGTCGGTCTCGAACTCGAGCGTCGTCATGAGCACCGCGCGCCGCGCCACGCGCGTGAGCTCGAGCAGCGCCTCGACCGGGAACTCGAGGTGCTCGATGACCTCGCTGCACACGACCACGTCGAACGCGTCGTCGCGGAACGGCAGGCGCGTGGCGTCGGCGGCGACGCCGTCGAGGTCGAAGAAGTCGCGCGCGCGCAGCGCCGCTTCGATCGAGAGGTCCGCGACCGCCGCGCGGACGCCGAAGGCCTGCTGCACGAGGTGCGGCAGGAAGCCCTCGCCGCCGCCGACCGCGAGCAGCGAGTCGAACTCGAGCTCGTCGAGCGCGCGCAGGAGTCGGAAGCTGATCGCGTAGCGCACCGCGTGCCCGGCCTCCGACGCGGGGTGATTGAGGCCGTAGATCGGCATGTGCGCCTGGTAGACGCCGTCCGCGCCGACCCGGCTGTAGCGGCGGTCGAGCCAGTCGGCCGTGTGCTTCGTGTAGGTACCCACGCGGGGAGTCTGCCACGCCGAGCGCGCGGGGACCAACGACGCGCGCCGGCGATGCGAGCCGACGACGCGCGCCGGCGATGCGAGCTGGGCTCAGCCGCCGGTGAGGAGCGGCGCGACCTTGCGCCACAGGACGAAGGCGAAGAACGCCAGCGTGACGAGGAGCGCGGCGGTGCCGAGCGGGCCCGTGCGACCGCGACCTGCGCGCGCGCGGCTCGCGCCGAGCCACAGGAGTGCGAGTGCGAGCAGCGGCACGAAGCCCGCGCCGACGACCGCGTAGGCCTGCTGCACCGCGCGGAAGTCGAGCCCGAGCCCGGCGAGCGGCACGAAGGCGAGGAAGAGCAGCCACGCGCGGTAGCTGCGCCGCGCTTCGAGGTCCGTGCGGCGCGCACCGTCGTCGTCGCGCCCCGCCGTGAGCCGCCAGAAGTCCGCGAAGACGAGCGGGACGCCCTGCCACACGCCGACGAGGCTCGAGAACACGGCCGCCCACGCGCCGACGAGGAACGCGCCGCGCGCGAAGCCGCCGAGCTCGCCCTCCAGCCTGTCGGCGAGGTCGACCACGAGCTCGGCGGACCGCCCCTCGCCGTCGAGCGTGCTGCCGATCACGACCATCGCCAGGCCGAACGCCGCCGTCGCCGCGTACCCCACCGCGAGGTCGACCCGACAGACGCCGACCGCGTCCTCCCCCGTCCGACCCTCCTCGCGGATCCAGTAGCCGTAGCACAGGATCGTGAGCGTGCCGCCGACGCCGCCGATGAGCGCGACGGTCCAGGCCAGGCCCTCGCCGCCGGCGTCGGGGATCGACGGGACGAAGAGACCGCGCGTCACGTCGCCGAGCGGCGGTGCGAGGGCGACGGCGGTCGCGACGACGGTGACGAACATGATGGCGACGGCGACGCCCATCATCCGCTCGAACAGCGCGAAGCCGCCGCGCCACACGAGCACGAGGCCGACGAGGCTGTGCGCGACGCCCCACACGACCTTCGCCGTGTCCGCGTCGAGCGGCAGCGGTACGAGCGCCTGCGCGGTGACGCCGCACGCGCTCGCGAGCGCCAGCCCGGTGAACCAGCTCCACGGCACGAGGTAGACGGCGAACAGCGGTCGCAGCGCGCGCGGCGCGCGGCCGAGCACGCTCTCGAGCAGCGTCTCGCCGGTCGCGAGCTGCAGTCGCGCGATGCCCTCGGTGAGCACGAACTTGAACACGGCGCCGACCACGACGGCCCACAAGACGACCGTGCCGAGGCTCGCGCCGCTGAATGCGCTCGTCGCCAGGTCCCCCGCGCCCACGCCGGTCGCGGCGACGAGCAGGCCGGGACCGATGCGGTGGAGCAGCGCGCGGCGCGCCGGCGGGTGGATCGGGTCGTCGGACATGGGAGCGGTCGTCGCGCGGCGCCATCCGCGCGCCGACCGAGGGTGGGTTCGAGAGTCCGCGCGCGCCAAGTCGCGTCGGTTCGTGAAGGCGATCTTGGGATTCGGTGAGGGAACGGATCTCGCGTTGAAGGCGGCGCGGCGCGGGGGTACGACGCGCCCGAGGTCCCCTGCGACCGCCCACGCCCATGCACCACCTTCGCGCCCTCGCCGGGCGGTTCGCGCTCCTCGCGCCGGCCGTCGCCGTGCTCCCGTTCGCCCGACCGCACGGCCCGTCGACCGGGTTCTCGCCCTCCGGTTCCTCGGCGACCACCTCCCCTTCCGCGCAGGAGCCCGCGGCCGCGCCGGAGTCGGGCGTCGAGCCGGTGACCGCCGAGGCCGTCGTCGAGCACTACGCGCTCCTGGCCCACGCGCGCTACGCGGACGCGTTGGGCGCCGCGCGCGAACTCTTCGACACGGTGCAGGCCTTCCTGCGCGAGCCGTCCGAGGCGACCTTCGCCGCGACGAAGCGCGCCTGGCTGTCCGCGCACTGCGTGTACTCGCACACCGAGCCGCTGCGCTTCGGCAACCCCAACACCGACGCCTGGGAGGGTCGCGTCAACGCGTGGCCGATGGACGAAGGGCTGATCGACTACGTGGCCGACGCCTACGTCGCGCACGAGGGCAATCCGTACGCGCGCTGGAACTTCATCGCGAACGGGCGCACGCCGATCGACGAGGAGCTGATCGCCGAGTTCCAGTCCGGTACCGATCCCAAGGTCGCTCCGACCGTGGCGATCAGCGACGTGGAGACGAACGTGACGCGCGGCTACCACGCGATCGAGTTCCTGCTCTGGGGTCAGGACCTCAACGATCCGCCGACCAGCGCGGGTCGGCGCCCCTTCACCGACTACGTCCTCGGCGACGCGGGGACGGGCGGCTCACAGGAGCGCCGCTGCGACTACCTCTCCGCGGCCGCGGGACTCCTCGTGGAGGACCTGCGCTTCGCCCTCCTCGACTGGGCACCCGACGGGGAACTCTACTCGAAGACCTTCGCCGCGCTGCCGGTCGCCGAGCGCCTCGATCGCATGATCGTCGGTCTGGGCACGATGTGCTTCGGCGAGATCGCGTCGGAGCGCATGCAGGTCGCGCTCATCACGAGCGACCAGGAGGAGGAGCAGTCGTGCTTCAGCGACACGACGCACCACGCCCACTGGCACAACATCGCCGCCATCGAGTCCTTCTACCGCGGCACGCACACGCACCGCGACGGGACGGTGACCGCGGGCGCGAGCCTCGACGCCCTGGTCCGGCGCCTCGACGCCGATCTGGCCGACCGCCTCGACGCGCAGTTCGTGCGCACGCGCGCCGCCGCGGACGAGCTGTTGCGCCGCGGCGAGGCGGGCGAACCGTTCGACCGGATCGTCGCCGCGGACAACGAGTCCGGACGCGCGCTCGTCACGCGCCTGATGGACGAGCTGCGCGCGCAGACCGAGCTCCTGGAAGAAGTGCACGGTCGCATCGCCGACCTGACCCGCCTGTAGCCGTGCGACGCATCACTCGATCCCACGGCGCACTCCCCGCCCTGCTCGCCGGACTCGTGTGCCTCGGCGCGAGCGCCGAAGTGGCCTCGCGCGGCTCCGACGACGCGGCGCTCACGCGCGAGCGGCGCGCCGACGAGGTCCTCGCCGGCGGAGGCACGAGCGTCGTCATCCCGCGCCAGCAGCTGATGGACCGCGGCGCCTTCTCGCTGCCGGCCGAGAACCTCGCGTTGGTGCGACGCGGCGACCACTTCGCCGGGAACTCGTTCTTCCAGAACGCCTGGGTGACGGCGCCCGCCTCGGCGGCGGCGCGCGACGGACTCGGTCCGCTCTTCAACACGATGTCGTGCCAGAGCTGCCACATCCGCGACGGGCGCGGTCGACCGCCGCGCTCCGACGAGGAGATGCTCTCGATGCTCGTGCGCGTCTCGCTCGACGGCGACGCGGTGTCCGACAGGGAGCGCGACCCGCACGCCGGCGTCGTGCTCGAGCCGAACTACGGCGACCAGATCCAGAACGGCGCGATCGCGGGCGTCGCCGCGGAGGCGCGGGTGACGATCCGCTGGATCGAGGAGGAGGGCGCGTACGCCGACGGCACGCGCTACACGCTGCGGCGCCCCGAGTACCTCCTCGAGGACCTCGGCTGGGGCGCGCTGGACGAGCGCGCGGTCCTGTCGGGCCGCGTCGCCCCCGCGCTCGTCGGCGCCGGGCTGCTCGACACGATCCCCGACGCCACGCTGCTCGCGCTCGCCGATCCCGACGACGCGGACGGCGACGGCATCAGCGGCCGCGTGAATCGCGTGTGGGACGCTGGGACCGGCGCCACGGCGATCGGACGCTTCGGATGGAAGGCCGAGCAGCCCGACGTGCGCCAACAGGTCGCGGCCGCCTTCAACGGCGACATCGGCATCACCTCGTCCCTGTTCCCCACCGACGGCAGGAGCGCGGCCCAGCGCGAGGCGATCACGGCGCCCGACGGCGGCGCTCCCGAGGTCAGCGACCGGATCCTCGACCTGGTCACCTTCTACTGCAAGACGCTCGCGGTCCCGGCGAGTCGCAGCCTCGACGACCCCGTCGTGCAGCGCGGGCAGGAGCTGTTCCGCGGCGCGGGGTGCGCGAGTTGCCACCTCGAGACGCTCGTCACCGGCGACGACCCGGCCTTCCCCGAGCTGTCGGGCCAGACGATCCACGCCTACACCGACCTGCTCCTGCACGACATGGGGCCGGGTCTGGCCGACGGGCGCAGCGTCTTCGATGCGAGCGGGAGCGAGTGGCGCACGCCGCCCCTGTGGAGCGTCGGCCTCGTGTACCTCGTGAATCGCCACACGAACTACCTGCACGACGGGCGCGCGCGGAACCTGGAAGAAGCGATCCTGTGGCACGGCGGTGAGGCCGAGGCCGCGAAGGAGGCCTTCCGCGCACTCGACGCCGAGGACCGCCGCGCGCTCGTGGCGTTCCTGCGCGCGCTCTGAGAACGGCGCGCGCTGGACGCGATCGCTGAGCGCGATCGTCGCGCGCTCAGGCGGCGCGCTCCAGCGACGCGTCCGTGCCGGTCGGATCGTCGCTCGGCCCACCGTCGGCCGGTCGCGGACCCGGCGCCGCGTCGGCGCCGGCCTGCAGGCGTTCGGCCAACTGGGAGAGGCGGTCGGCCAACTCACCGAGCTCGTCGGTGCGGCGCAGGCGGCAGACGCCGACGCGCTCCCCCGCGAGCAGGCGATCGAGGTAGCGCTCGAAGACGTAGATCGGCCCGGCGACACGGTTCGTGACGACGAGCCCGATGTAGGCCATGAGCGGCACGAGCAGGACGAGCGTCCACACGAGGTTCTCGGCCACGATGCCCGGCAGGCGGTCGGCCAGCGCTCCTTCACCGAGCTGCGCCTCCTGCATGATCTCGGTCACCGAGCGGTTCACCAGGATCACCTGGAAGCAGCCGCTGATGCAGGCGAGCGCGACGAAGACGGCGATCATCTTCAGCTGCAGCCCGCGCTTGATGAGCTTCTTGTTGCGTTGACGCATGGGGAGGGGCGCGGGCCGGACGGGACCGCCGCGACGGGGACCGGGCGCCCGCCGCCCCTATCGCCCGAACGCCCCGCAGCGCTTCAGCCCACTTGGGGCTTCTCGAGGGGGCGCGCGGCCGTCAGCGCCGCTCCCAGCCGCCGCGCCGTTCGCCGCCGCGGTCGTCGCGTCGGTCGCCGCCGCGGAAGGGCCCGCGATCGCCACCGCGATCCCCACCGCGATCCCCACCGCGATCCCCACGGCGGCCGCCGTCGCGCGGTCCGCCGCCGTACCCGCCGCCGTAGCCTCCGTAGGAGCGCCGGCCGCGATCGCCGCCGTAGCCACCGCCCGAGCGATCGTCGCGCCCGCCGCGGTAGCCGCCGCCGTCGCGCGGTCCGCCGCCGTAGCCGCGGCCGCCGCGGTCCCCGCGATCGTCGCCGCGACCACCGCCGTACCCGCCGCGGCCACCGTGATCGCGTCCACCGCGCCCGCCGCCGTCGGGGCTCGGTCCGCGGTCGCGGCGGATCATGACGCGCGGATCGCGCGGGTCGCGCCGGGCCGCCAGGTCCTCGAACTTCGCCGCCACGTCGCCGTTGACGTCGAAGGTCGTCGCGTTCGGATGGATCGAGATCGAGCCGATGTCCGAGCCGGTCACGTCGCCGCGTCGGCAGGTGATCGCCAGGATGCGTCCCGGCGTGGCGCCCTGGTTCGCGCCGTAGTTCATGAAGAAGCGCACGGTGCCGAGGTCGCCGACGCTGGGGCGGTCGGCGCGCGGCGCGCGGGGGCGCTCGTCGCGCTCGCGGCGTCCGCGATCGTCGTCGAAGCGCCCGCCGCGACCGCCGCGCTCACCGCGATCGAAGTCGCGGCGCTCGAAGGAGCGCCCCTGGCGATCGTCGTGGCGATCGCGGCCGCGTTCCTCGCGCGGACGCAGGAACTCGACCTCGCGCGGGCGCGCGCGATCCTTGGGCTCGAGGCGCGCCAGGAGCGCGGCGACCACGACCTCGGCGTCGCGCTCGGCGAGCAGTTCGCGCGCGACTTCGAGGCGCGCGGCGTCGGGCTCGCCGTCGAGCGCGCCCTCGAGTTCGGTCACGAGCGCCGCGCGGTCGCGGTTCGACAGCTCGGCCTCCACGTCCGCGCGCGACGGGACGGGCTCGAAGCGCATGTCCACGCCCGCGTCGTTCGCGATGCGCGCCACCTTGCGGCGGCGGCTGGGCGGGCACATGAGGACCGAGCGCCCGGCGCGTCCGGCGCGGCCCGTGCGACCGCTGCGGTGGGTGTAGATCTGGCCGTCGATCGGCGGCGCCATCTGCACCACCATCTCGACCTCGGGCACGTCGATGCCGCGCGCGGCCACGTCGGTGGCCACGAGCACGCGCGCGCGTCCGTCGCGGAAGGCACCCAGCGCGCGCTCGCGCTGGCTCTGGGCGAGTTCACCCGAGATCGGCAACGCGGCGAAGCCGTCGCTCTCGAGCTGCTGCGCGAGGTCCATCGCGTCCGCGCGGCGCTCGACGAAGACGAGCGTGCGCCCGTCGCCGGCGAGCAGCAGGAGGTTCACGAGCGCGTCGTAGCGGCCCTCGGCGCGCACCATGTGCGCCACGTGTTCGATGTCCGCGTTCGCCTCGCCCAGGCGCGTGCCCTCGACGGGGAGCGCGTCGCGCTGGTAGCGCTCGGCCAGGCGCAGGATCGCGTCGGGGAAGGTGGCCGACACCAGGTGGGTGCGACGACCGGCCGGCGTCGTCTCGAGGATGCCCTCGAGCTCGTCGCGGAAGCCCATGTCGAGCATCTGGTCCGCTTCGTCGAGGACGAGTTCGCCGACGCTCGACAGGTCGAGCGCGCCGCTCTCCACGTGGTCGAGCAGGCGACCGGGCGTGCCGACGAGCACGCGCGCGCGGCGGCCGAGGATCCGGCGATCGCCGTAGACCGGCGTGCCGCCGGTGACGACGGAGACCTCCACGCCGTCGAGGCCGGCGAACAGCCAGCCGAGCTCGTCGGCGACCTGCTGCGCGAGCTCGCGCGTCGGCGCGATCACGAGCGCGTCGGGACCGACCCGGTCCTCGGCGCGCGGAGTCGTGAGCAGGTCGGCCATGACGAAGCCGAGGGCCACGGTCTTGCCGGAGCCGGTGCGCGAGGAGATCGACAGGTCGCGACCGCGCGCCTCGTCGGCGAGCACGGCCGTCTGGACCGGGGTCAGGGCGTCGAAGCCGCGCTGCTCGAGCGCGCCGGCGAGCGCGGGGTGGACGCCGGCGAAGGGTCCGGCGTCGACGACCGGGCCGGTCTCGAAGGGCGGCTCGGTCTCCACCGACGGATCGCTCTCGGCGGACGGATCGTTCTCGAGGCTCGCATCGGTCTCGACCGGTGCGTCGGTCTCGACGGGCGCGTCGGTCGCCGCGAACGAATCGCTGGACGCCGACCGTTCGGCGTCGACCGCATCGGCCTCGTCGAGCCGCTCGCGTTCGTCGATCGGCTCGTTCTCGTCGGACGGCTCGTGCTCGGCCGAGGGGGCCGCGTCGCGCGCGTCCGTCGCCGGTGCGTCGAGCGACGCCGCGACGGACTCTTCGACGGAGGACTCCACGGGCTCCTCGATGGGCTCCTCGTCGGGCGCCTCCTCGGAGGCCGCGTCGACGCGGGCGTCGAACTGGTTCGCGGTGGGCGTCGCCGCTGCGAGGCGGGTCGACACGGAAGGGCTCTGCTCGCCGCTCGGCGAGTCGCTGTGCTGGGTCATCGGACGGGTCTCCACACTCGGCGCTCGTGTGCGCCGGTAACGGGGGGCCGTGGTCGGTGCCGCGGCCCTCGAACGAATGCGGAGATCCTTCAGCGCCCGTCCCGACGCGGGCGCCGCTGGGCGCTCGATCGTCGGTCCGGAGTTCAACACCCTCCGCGCGAACCAGGCACCGTACCACGGCCGGCGCGCTCCGTCGGCGACGAGCTCGCGTTTCCTGCCTCGTCCACCGCCCCGCCCGGCGGCGGGACGCCCCCGTCGACGGCCACCCCACCGCCGCTATCCTGCGGGCCATGAAGATCTCCGGCTTCTCGTTCCTGCGCAACGGAGCCAAGTTGCACTACCCAATCGTCGAGTCGATCCGCTCCGCGCTGCCGCTCGTGGACGAGTTCGTGATCGCGATGGGCGACTCGGACCCCGACGACGACACGCGCGAACGGATCGAAGCCATCGGGTCCGACAAGGTCGTGCTCTTCGACACGGTCTGGGACCTCGAGAAGTACCCGCGCGGCATGGAGCACGCGCACCAGACGGATCTCGCGAAGGAGCGCTGCACCGGCGACTGGCTCATCTACCTGCAGGGCGACGAGGTGCTGCACGAGGACGACCTGCCGGTGATCCGACGCTCGTGCGAGCGCTGGCTCGACGACACCCGGGTCGACGGGATGCTGTTCGACTACCTGCACTTCTGGGGCGACTACGACCACGTGCACGACAGCCACGGCTGGTACAAGAACGAGGTGCGGATCGTGCGCAACGATCCCGACATCCACAGCTTCCGCTCGGCGCAGAGCTTCCGCCGCATCCCGAACTTCGACGGCGTGTCGTACCGCGAGAAGGAGGGCACCGAGAAGCTGACCGTGGTCGAGTCGGGCGCGCGGATCTTCCACTACGGCTGGGTGCGGCCGCCGCGCGCGATGCAGAGGAAGCGCGTGTACTTCGAGAACAACCACGGCGGCGCGGCCGCGGCCCAGCGCGTCGAGAAGGAGGCGGAGGTCTTCGACTACGGCCCGCTCGCTCAGGTCCCCCGCTACCGCGGCACGCACCCCGCCGTCATGCGCGACGCGATCGCGGCGCTCGACTGGCGGGCGGACCTGTACGAGGAGCCGCGCGCCGGGGTGGCGCCGCCCCAGCATCGCCACCGCCGACCCAAGTACCGCTTCCTGTCGTTCCTCGAGAACACGTTCTTCGGCGGGCGGCACCTGTTCGCGTCGCGCAACTACCGGATGCTGCCGGGCCAGCGCCTGCCGCGCGGCCATCGCGCGCCCGAGCCGCGCACCGTGCCGCAGGCCTGACGCGGCGGTCGCGCGGTCGCCGAGACGCACGGCGCGCCGTGCGTCACGGTGCGCCGCGAGTCACGGCGCGCCGAATCTCACAGGACGCGGACCTTCACAGGACGCCGACCCTCAGAGGACGTACTTCACGGCGGGCTCCGCCGCGAGTCGCTCCCACAGCCCGCGTCGCTCCTCGTCGCTCGTCACCTCGACCTCCAGCACCATCGACAGGTAGGTCCCCTTCGCACTGCGCTTGGAGACGGCCGGCTCGGGCCCGCGGCCCACGACCGCGACCACGGCGGCTCGCAGCGCCTCCTCGTCCGTTCCGAACAGCGTGAATTGCCAGCGACAGGGGTAGTCGAGCTCGAGATCGTTCACGTCCACGCCACGATCCTACGCGATCGCCACCGCCTCCCGACCGGCCCTCCCACAGGCCGACCCAGCGGCCGACCCACCGCCGCTCGCGCCCCATGACCGCACCCCACCGACGCGTCCTCGTGCTGTTCGCGCACCCCGCCTTCGGACGCAGCCGCCTGAACCGCGCGCTGCTCACGGCGGCGCGCGACCTCGCGCACCCGCCGACGATCCACGACCTGTACGAGAGCTACCCCGACGTCGACGTGGACGTGGTGCGCGAGCAGGAGTTGCTGACCGAACACGACGTGATCGTCTGCCAGCACCCGCTGTTCTGGTACTCGACGCCCGCGCTCGTGAAGCAGTGGTTCGACCTGGTGCTCGAGCACGGGTGGGCGTACGGCAGCTCGGGCCACGCCCTGCGCGGCAAGACCTAGGTCCAGGCGGTGACCACGGGCGCGCCGCAGCGCGCGTACGGACCCGACGGCGCGAACGGCCACTCGGTCCGCGCGTTCCTCGCGCCGGTCGAGCGCACCGTCGCGCTGTGCGGCATGCACTTCCTGCCGCCCTTCTGCGTGCACGGCGCGCTGGGCATCTCGGACGCCGAGATCGAGCGCGGTGCGCGCGACTACGCGGCGGTGCTCGAAGGGCTGCGCGCGGGCGTCTTCGACCACCGCGCGCTCGCGAACGCGCCGCGCCTCGAGGCTCCGGTCGGCGACCGCGCGGAGGGGACGGTCTGATGCACGCGGAAGAGTTCTTCACGGCTGCGCTGATCTACCTCGCGACCGCGGTCGTCGCGGTGCCGCTGGCCGGGCGCCTCGGGCTGGGCTCCGTGCTCGGCTACCTGGTCGGCGGCGTGCTCATCGGGCCGTTCGTGCTCGACCTCGTCGGCGACGACGGTCAGGACGTGCTGCACTTCGCCGAGTTCGGCGTCGTGCTCATGCTGTTCGTCATCGGGCTCGAGCTGCGGCCCGCACGCGTGTGGCGCATGCGCGGACCGATCCTCGGGCTCGGTGGCCTGCAGGTCGCGCTCACGACCGGCGCGCTCACCGGGCTCGGGGTCGCGTTCGGGCTCGAGTGGCAGCCGGCGCTCGCGATCGGCCTCGCGCTGTCCCTGTCGTCGACCGCGATCGTGCTGCAGACGCTCGAGGAGAAGGGGCTGATGGGCACCGCCGGCGGGCAGAGCGCGTTCGCGGTGCTGCTCTTCCAGGACATCGCCGTGATCCCGATGCTGGCGGCGATCCCGCTGCTCGCCACGCAGGGCTCGGCCGTGGGCTCCGGGCAGGGCTCCGGCCACGCGGCCGGCGACGACGCGCACCACGCGACCACCTGGGTCGAAGGGCTCGCGGCCTGGGAGCAGACGGCGGCGGTGCTCGGCGCGGTCGCGGCGATCGTGCTCGTCGGCCGCTACGGACTGCGGCCGGTGTTCCGCGCGCTCGCGTCGAGCGGTTTGCGCGAGGTGTTCACCGCGGGCGCGCTCCTGCTCGTGATCGGCATCGCACTGTTGATGACGAAGGTGGGCCTGAGCCCGGCGCTCGGCACCTTCGTCGCCGGCGTCGTGCTGGCCAGTTCGGAGTACCGCCACGAGCTCGAGAGCAACATCGCGCCGTTCAAGGGGCTCCTGCTCGGGCTGTTCCTCATCGCCGTGGGGACCTCGATCGACTTCGACCTCATCGGCTCGGAGGTGGGCACGATCCTCGGCCTCGTCGTGCTGCTGATCGTCGTCAAGCTCGCGATCCTGCACCCGCTCGCGCGGCTCTTCCGAATGGGGCTCGACCAGAACCTGCTGTTCTCGTTCGGTCTCGCGCAGGGCGGCGAGTTCGCCTTCGTGCTCCTGTCGTTCGCGCTGACGAGCGGAGTCGTCGACGCCGCCCTGACCGGACGGCTCGTCGCGGTCGTCGCGTTGACGATGGCGTTGACGCCGCTCCTGATGCTGTTCAACGAGCGCGTGCTCGTGCCGCGCACCGGCACGCGCGAGCGCGGGGAAGAGCGGGCGCCCGACGTGGAGGACCAGGACCGGCGCGCGATCATCTGCGGGTTCGGCCGCTTCGGCGAGATCGTCGGGCGTCGGTTGAACGCCTCGGGCATCCAGGCGACGGTGCTCGACGCGAACTCCGACCAGGTCGATGCGCTGCGCAAGCTCGGCTCCGAGGTCTTCTACGGCGACGGGACGCGCGTCGACCTGCTCGAGGCGGCCGGCGCCGCCGACGCGGAGCTGTTGGTGGTCGCGGTCGACGACCCCGTCGAGGCGACCCGGATCGTCGAAGCGGTCCGCCGCCACTTCCCCCACCTGGCGATCCTGTCGCGCGCGAAGGGCCGCGTGGACGCGCAGGAGCTGCTGGAGCACGGCGTGGTCGGGGTCTATCGCGAGACCCTCGACTCGGCGCGCGCGCTCGGCGTGCACGCCCTGCGCGCGCTCGGCGTCCCCGGCTATCGAGCGCACCGCTCCGCGCAGGCCTTCCGCCGACACGAAGAACGCACGGTCCGCGAGCTGGCGGAGCACCGCGAGTCGAAGAGCATCTTCGCCCTGGCCCGCGCGCGCATCGCGCGGATGGAGGCCGTGATGCAGCGCGATCGCGAACGCGACGCGGCGGCGCACGACGCGGGCTGGGAGGTCGAGTCGCTGGCCCGGGACCCCGACCTCGCGGACGGTGGCCCGCCGAGCGAGATCGCGGCGCGCGAGGAATGATGGAGGGCGCGCGCCGCGTGCACGACCGGCGCGCACCCCCGATGGCCGACACCGAAGAGCACCGAGGTCCCTCGACGCGGCCGGCGCCGACCGCCGCGCCCGCTGCTGCGCGCTCCGCTGCACCCGCGGCGTCGGCGACTTTGGCGGTGGGCGCGAGCCTGGACGCCTGGTCCCCCGCCGAGATCGCCGCGCGGATCGAGACCGTCGGCGTGACCAAGGCCAGGGCCGACCTGGTCGGCCTGCTCCTCCTGTCGGGTCTGGCGGGCGCCTTCATCGCGCTCGGCGGGCTCTTCTACGCCGTCGTCGTGACCGGCTCCGAGCTGGGCCTGGGACCGACGCGCCTGTTGGGCGGCGCGGCCTTCTCGCTCGGCCTCGTCCTCGTCGTCGTCGCGGGCGCCGAGCTGTTCACCGGCAACAACCTCGTCGCCATGGCCTGGGCGTCGCGCCGCATCACCGGACGCGAGCTCCTGCGCAACTGGGTCGTCGTCTACGCGGGCAACGTGGTCGGCGCGCTCGGCACCGTCGGCCTCGTCCTCCTCGCGGGCACGCACGACCTCGGTGGCGGTGCGGTCGAAGCGACGCTCGTCGGCGTCGCGGCGTCGAAGGCGCAGCTCCCGCTCGCGACCGCATTGGCCCGCGGCGTGCTGTGCAACGCGCTGGTGTGCCTCGCGGTCTGGCTCGCGTTCGGCGGGCGCACGGTCACCGACAAGGTGCTGGCCATCGTGCTGCCCATCACGGCCTTCGTCGCGATGGGCTTCGAGCACTCGATCGCGAACTGGTTCTTCCTCCCGCTGGGCCTCCTGCTCGCCCCCGAGATCGGCGCCCTTCCGTGCCTCGCGAACCTCGCGGTGGTCACCGTCGGCAACGTGATCGGTGGCACGCTGCTCGTCGCGGGTGTCTACTGGACGGCCTACCTGCGCCCCTCGCGCCGCTGACCCATGCGCCAACGCCCGTTCCGCCCCGGCTTCGACCACTCCGTCGATGCACCTCCCGGTGCCGTTCGCGACTGCATCGTCGCGCGCCTCGAGAGCGGCGGCGCCTTCTCGGGCAAGGCGCTCGAGCGCCACCTGCAGTTGACCGTGCTCCCGACCGAGCGGCACCTGTGGTCGCCGCACCTGCACCTCGAGATCGTCGCGCACACGAGCGAGGAGTCGAGCGCCGATCCCCAGCGGGCCTACGTGCGCGGCTTCTTCACGCCGCACCCGAGCCTGTGGACGGCGTTCATCTTCACCTACCTCGCGCTCGCGACGATCGCGGTCTTCTCGGGAATGTGGGCGTTCGTCGAGATGCTGCTCGACGGGCCGCCGCAAGCCCTGTGGATCACCATCGCCGCCACGCTCATGGCCGGCGTCCTGCGCATGGTGTCGAGCACGGGTCAGAAGCTCGCCGCCGAGCAGATGGAGGCCCTGCACGCCGAGATCGAGGGCTGCCTGCGCGGCGCCGGCGCCATGCGCTCGGACGCGGTACACGCGGACGCTGCGCCCACCGGCGCCTGATGCGCGCGACCGAGCGGACGCGCGCTCAGGTCCGGGGGTAGCCCAGCGACGCGAGCGCGTCGCGCATCTCGTCGAGCACGCTCGCGTCCTCGATCGTCGGCGGCGTCGTGAACGGCGCGCCGTCGGCCATCCTACGGAGCACGCCGCGCAGCACCTTGCCCGAGCGTGTCTTCGGGAGACGCTCGACCACCACCGCCAGCTTGAACGCCGCGACGGGCCCGATCCGCGCGCGCATCGCCGCGACCGCTTCCTCGACGACGACCGCGTGCGGCGTCGTGACTCCGAGCTCGAGCACGAGGAAGCCGAGCGGCACCTGGCCCTTCACCGCGTCCGCGACGCCGACGACCGCGGCCTCGCAGACGGCGGGGTGCTCGTCGAGGACCTCCTCCATCGCTCCCGTCGACAGACGATGGCCGGCGACGTTGATGATGTCGTCGAGGCGCGACATGACGAACACGCAGCCGTCCTCGTCCACGAAGCCCGCGTCGTCGGTGCGGTAGTGGCCGGGGAACGCTGAGAGGTAGCGCTCGAAGAAGCGCTCCTCGGCGCCCCACAGGGTCGGCAGCGAGCCGGGCGGCAGCGGCAGGCGACAGACGATCTCACCGCTCGTGCCCGCGGGGACCTCGGCACCCGCCTCGTCGAGCACGACGAGGTCCCAACCGGGCACCGGCCGCCCCGCCGAACCGACGGGCGGCAGCTCGTCGCCCAGCCCCAGGCAGGTCGCCGCCACCGGCCAGCCGGTCTCGGTCTGCCACCAGTGGTCGACGACCGGACGCCCGAGCCGCTCGCGCGCCCAGGTGAGCGTGTCGGGATCGCAGCGTTCGCCGGCGAGGAACAGCGCGCGCAGGCGCGAGAGGTCGTAGCGCCCGAGGTGCTCGCCGGCGTGGTCGTGCTGCTTGATGACGCGGAACGCGGTGGGCGCGGTGAACAGCGCGACCACGCCGTGGTCGGCGGCGACGCGCCAGAACGCTCCGGCATCGGGTGTCCCGACGGGCTTGCCCTCGTAGAGCACCGTCGTGCAGCCGTGGAGCAACGGCCCGTACACGATGTAGGAGTGGCCCACGACCCAACCGATGTCGGAGGCGGCCCAGAATGTCTCGCCCGGCTCGACGCCGTACACGTGCCGCATCGACCAGGTGAGCGCGACCGCGTGTCCGCCGTTGTCGCGCACGATGCCCTTGGGCTGCCCCGTCGTGCCCGAGGTGTAGAGCACGTACAGCGGATCGGTCGCGGCGACGGGCACGCAGTCGACCGGGCGCGCCCGAGCCATCTCGGCGTGCCAGTCGTGGTCGCGACCGGCGACGAGCGTGGCGCGCACCTGCTCGCGCTGCAGGACGATGCAGGCGGGCGGCGCGTGCTCGGCGAGCGCGAGGGCTTCGTCGAGCAACGGCTTGTACGCGATCACGCGCGCGCCCTCGATACCGCAGGAAGCGCTGACGATCGCCGCGGGCCGCGCGTCGTCGATGCGGCTCGCGAGCTCCTTCGCCGCGAAGCCGCCGAAGACGACCGAGTGTACGGCGCCGATCCGCGCGCAGGCGAGCATCGCGACGACGGCCTCGGGGACCATCGGCATGTAGAGCACGACGCGATCCCCGCGTCCGACGCCGTGCGAGGAGAGGACGCCGGCGAAGCGGGCGGTCTCGTCGCGCAGCTCCCGGTAGGTGAAGCGCTCGACCGTGTCCGTGACCGGGCTGTCGTACACGAGTGCGACCTGGTCACCGCGCCCGCCGTCCGCGTGTCGGTCCAGCGCGTTGTGACAGGTGTTGAGCACGCCGCCGGTGAACCAGCGGTAGAAGGGCGCGCGCGTGTCGTCGAGGACCACGCGCGGCGGTTCGATCCAGTCGAGCGCCTGCGCCGCGGCGCCCCAGAACGCATCGGGGTCGGACAGCGAACGCGCGTATGCCTGTGTGTAGCGTCGGTCCGTCTCGCCGCTCGTCCCTCGGTCGCGATTCGTCATGGCGAGAACGCTACGCCCAGTCTCCCGCGCGCGTCGAGTCCCCGCTCGGGCGCGAGCACACGAGATCGTGCGACGGTGCACGCGCGGTACCCTCGCCGCATGAGTTCGACGACCGAGGGCGCGATCGCGCGCCGCGTCGCCCGCATCCGCGCGGGCGAGGACCCCCACCTGCTCGCCGAGCTGCCGTCCGGCTACGCCATCCTCGGCAAGTACCAACCGCCCCAGGTGCGCGGCGCGTGCATGCTCCTGCCCCGGCGCGTGGTCCCGTCGCCGAACGACCTGGACCTGGCCGAGCGCGCGGCGTTCTTCGCCGACCTGGTGCTGGTCGGCGACGCGATCCTCGCGGCCACGGGCGCGGAGCGCATCAACTACCTCGTGCTCTGCAACCAGGTGCCCGAGTTGCACGGGCACGCGATCCCGCGGTTCGTGCACGAGGACCCGGCCGCGCGCCTGCTCGGGCCGTTCGAGGCCTACGACTTCGGCGGCGCGCCGCTGGCCGACGCCGCCGGGCCCGACCTCGAGCTGTTCGCCGCCCTGCGCCGGGAGCTGCTCGCGCGCGCCTAGGAGAGTCGAGCAGCGGGCTCCTCCGTAGAATGTGGGCGATCGGCGTGCCGCACGGGCACGACCGCGACCGCCCCCCTTCGATCCGCTCTCCCGAGGACCCGCTGCGATGAAGGCCCACCTTCTCCTCCCGCTCCTCTCCACCGTCCTGCTCGCGTCCTGCCAATCGATGTCCGAAGGCGTCGTCGGCCTCGAGGCCCGCGCGATCGTCCTCGACGACACGAGCGTCGACGACTTCGGCTCCGCGCCGAGCTTCGACGAGGAGGACCTGGACGTGTCCGCCTACGGCGTCCAGGCCTCGCTCGCCACGCCGATCGTCGACCTGCTCGGTTCGGTCGACGTCCGCGAGTACGAGTCCGAGGACACGCCCGAGGCCAACCTCGGCGTGCGCCGTCGGCTCCTCGAACTCGGTCCGTTCCATCCGTTCGTCGAGGCGAACCTGCGCTACGGCTTCGACCTCGACACCGGCGCCACGTCGGACGGCTACTTCGGGTGGAACGCCGGCGCCGGAGTGCTCGTGGACCTGTCCGACCACGTCTTTCTCAACGTGCGCCTCATGTACGAGACGGCCGAACTCGAGGTGCTGGGTGACGAGGTCACCGCCGACGGCGTGATCGCGACGGTCGGTCTCGGCATCCACCTGTGATGCCAGGGGCATGCGCCGCCGCGCGGGCGCTCGGCGAGAGCGGCGTCCGCGCGGCGCCGGACGCCCCGTGGCGGCGATGCGCACCGTGCGTAAGCCGGGGGTGATCAGCGCTCGTGCGCGCGGTGCCCTCGGCCCGCGCCGCCAGGATCACTCGACGAGCCCTTCCTCGAGCACGAGGCGGATGAGCTCGTTCGTGCTGGTGAGGCCGAGCTTCTTCATGATCCGCGCGCGGTAGGTCGACGCGGTGCTGACCGTCACGTTGAGCTCGAGCGCCGCGCGCTTGATGCCCATGCCGGTGCCGAGCAGTCGCAGGAGTTCGAACTCGCGCGCCGAGAGGGCCGCGAGCCCCTCGCGCGCGCCCTTCGGTCGACGCAGGTCGTCGAGCACCTGGGTCGCGAGCGACGGCGTGATGTAGATACCGCCCTCCTTCACCGCGTGGATCGCGTCGCGCAGCTCGTCGAGCGCGGACGACTTCACCAGGAAACCTTGGGCGCCGGCCTGCAGCACGCGCACCGCGTACTGGCGCGTCTCGTGCACCGTGAGCACGAGCACGCGCACGCCGCTGTCGCGTCGCCCGAGCTCTTCGAGCACCTGCAGCGCGGTCCCGTCGGGGAGGTTGTAGTCGAGGACGAGGACCTCGGGCTCGAGCTCGACCGCGATGCGCACGGCGTCGGCGCGGCTCCCACCGAGCGCCACGACCTCTATGGTCGGATCGTCCGACAGCACCGACGAGAGCGCCTGACGGACCATCGCGTGATCGTCGACGAGTGCGACGCCGATCGAGTTGTCGGAGCTCGTGTTCATGGTGTTCGTCCTCGTGCACCTTCGGCGCCGGGGGCGTCCAGGGGCACCGTCGCTTCGATCGTGGTGCCGCGCCCGGGAACGCTGTCGATCCGCAGGCGGCCGCCGAGCAGGTCGATCCGCTCGTGCATGCCCAAGAGCCCCAGGCCCTCGTTCGGCCGGGTCGGGTCGAAGCCGCGGCCCTCGTCCTCGACCGCGAGGACCGCCAGGTCCCCGTCGCGCCGCAGGGACACGCGGACGGCGGTCGCACCGGCGTGCTTGAGCGCGTTCGAGACGCCCTCCTGGACGACGCGGAAGAGGTGGACGCCGACGGCCGAGGAGAGCTCGTCGTCCCCGACCTCGACGTCCATCCGTACACGGACACCGGTGCGCTCCTCGACCTCGCCGATCAGCTGGCGCAGCGCGGCCTCGAACCCCAGGTCCTCGAGCGGACTCGAGCGCAGGCTCGCGGCGATGCGGCGGACCGACGTCAGCAGCTTCGTCGAGCCGTCGCGCGCGCGCTGGATCGCCTCGTCCTTCGCCGCGTCGTCCTCGAGGCGTAGCGCGCGACCCAGGTCGATCGACATCGCGGTCGCGAGCTGACCCAGGTCGTCGTGCAGATCGCGCGACAGGCGGTGGCGCTCCTCCTCCTGCACCTCGAGCAGGCGCTTCGACAACCGGCTCAGCTGGCGCTCCGACTCGACGAGTCGTCGTTCGTGTCCGCGGCGGACCGCCGCCACGAAGGCCAGGCGCCACGCCGTCGCGACCAGGAGGAGCGCGACGATCGCGCCGGCCCAGCCCATCCGCACGAGCTTTCCGTACGACTCGGCGTGCAGCACGTCGAACGGGATCGCGACCAGGGTGCGCAGGTCCAGATCGATACGATCGCCCGCGCGCACCAGGTCCGCCTTCGGCGCGAGGCGTCGGAAGGTGTAGAGGGAGCGCTCGGCCTCGAAGGTCCCTTCCTCGGCCGCTCCCATGCGCTGCCACGCGCCGGGGTGCGTGCGCGCGAAGGTCGGCGGCTCGTCGAAGAGGAAGCCCCAGGAGGGCAGCTCGTCGGGCGCTTCGAGGAAGTAGCCGGCGTCGTCGACGAGGGCGCTCCAGCCCGGCGCGGACGCGGAGGTGCGCCTCAGCTGGTCGAGCAGCGGTGCGCCGAGGTAGTTCAGGACGACGAGCCCACGCGGCTCCCCCGTCGCGTCGTAGCACCGCGTGGCGATGCGCACGACCGGCTTCCACGGGACCTCGACCGCGCCGTGCTCGACATTGAGGTCGAAGGGCGAGACGTAGACCGCTCCCGGCGGCAGCGCCTGCGCGCGCTCGACGTAGTAGCGATCCGACTTGTTCTGGAGCTGGTCCCGCGGCACCACGACCGCGCCGCCGACCTCGTCGTAGTTCACGCGCACGACCTCGTCGCCGTTCGCGTCGAGCAGGCGCACCTGGTCGAAGACGCCGCTCACCTCGCAGAAGCGCCGCATCGCCTCGCCGATCTCCTCCCGCCGGTCCTCGCGCGAGAAGTGCTCGACGACGAGGCGATCGCGCGCCAGGTCGAGGATCGCGAAGGAGGCCCACTGCAGCTCGCGCTCGACGATCTCGGCGTGGAGCTCGACGACGCCCACCGAGCGCTGCAGCCCCAGGGTCCGATCGCGCTCGCGATCGCGCAGGTGCAGGACCGCCGCTGCGCCGAACAGGACCGCGAACCAGGGCACCAGCAGCCACGGGATCCGCCGCAGCACAGTCCGGTCGAACGGTCCCAACCCGTCGCGGGGCAAGGCACTGGTCGGGTCGGTGGGCGGCATGTCTGAGCGGTGCGTAGCGTCGCTGCGGAACGGGATCGGCCCGCGACCAGCACTGTCGGAATATGGCGTCAATGGATCGGTCGACCGATCGACACCAGCGCAGCGGGACGCCGGGGTAGCTTGCAAGTATGCGCGGACGAAACGCGAACGGTACCGATACCGCGACCGGACACGGTGCCTCGGAGCCCGGAGAGCCCGAGATCAAGCCCGTCTACGGCCCGCCGACGATGCTGCGGCTCTCGGCCGGGTACGTCTACTTCCACTTCGGGATCCTGAAGCTGTTCCCCGATCTCAGTCCGGCGGAGCTGATCGCGGGTGAGGCGATCACGCGCGTGTCGTTCCACATGCTCGACATGTCGACCGCGCTGTTCATCCTGGCGTGGATGGAGGTCCTGATCGGGCTGTGCTTCCTGTTCGACTTCCAGCTCCACCGCGTCTTCTACCTGTTTCTCTTCCACCAGGCAGGGACGTTCGCGCCGCTCGTGATCCTTCCCGAACTCGCCTTCAAGTTCGCGCCCTTCGCCCCGACGATGGAAGGGCAGTACATCCTCAAGAACGTCGTCTCCGTGGCAGCCGGCCTGACCGTGCTCCTCCCGGTCGTCCGCGCCCGGGGCAAGGCGAAGAAGCTCGCGCGCCAGCGAAGGCGCGACGCGGGCGCCCCCCCCACCGTGACCCCAGAGGTCGCCCGATGAGCAACTACTCCGCGTCCGGCCAGCAACGGCTCTTCGTCCTCGGCTTCGTCGCCCTCATGGTGTGGGGCGTCACGACCACCTACGAGCGCTACCGCGGGACCGAGCTGAGCCGCGTACCCTCGACGACGCGCGCCGAGCGACCCACTCCCGCGGCGCGCGTCTCCTACGAGCGCCGGTACGAGACCAAGGCGAACGACGGCTCGGTCTCCACCTTCGACGACGACCGGCCGTACTCGGCGGACCCCTCCGTCCTCATCGAACGGCCCGACGACTCGATCCTGCGCCCGCTGACCGACGGGCTCGAGATCTACCCGTCGGTGCAGAAGGGCATGCGCACGCCCTTCGACCTGTGGCGCTACTACGGCCGCGGCGTCTCGTCGTTCAGCTCGCCGGTCCTGCCGATGCGCTTCGACCAGTGGCTCAGCTACCACCGCAAGCAGAAGCCCGCCCTGATGCGCGACGTCTACGCGTACATGGACTCGCGCTACGACTTCGATCGCGGCGCGATCCCCGGCGCGTTCATGTCCGGCGGCAAGCCGATCATGGCCGGCCCGATCGCTCGCCTGAAGGGCGTCGCGTCGTTCGAGGCCCTCGCCAAGCTCTCGCCCGAAGAGATCCGCGAACGCGACCTCTTCCCCTACAAGCCGCTCGCCCACCCGATCCAGTCGACCGCCCACATGGTCTTCCCGGACGAATGGGTCGTGGCGCACCCGGAGCACGAGCGCATCGACGTCGACATGGACTTCCCGCCGGAGTACCTGCCGGAGTTCCCCCCGCCGTTGTTCCTCACCACGCACAAGGAGCTCGGCGACGTCAGCAACGGGCACGAGATCACGCTCGACAACCACTACGACATGTTCGACGGCCTGCTCACGCCCGAGCAGATGGAAGGCCTCAAGGAGCTGCTCCGTCCGTCGCCGACGACCTGGTTCAACCACACCGACCATCGGATCACCGAGCAGCCGTCGAAGGGCGTGGCGTGCATGGACTGCCACGTGAACGGCCACACGAACGGCGCCTTCGAGCTCGGCCCGGACGCACGCCCGCACATGGCGCGCCTGCGCGTCGACACGCCCACGCTGCGCGGCAACTACAACCTGATGCAGCTGTCGTCGCGTCGCTCGATCCGAAGCCTCGATCACTTCTCCGAGGTCGAGGAGTACTTCGACGGCGACCCGGGCATGATGCAGGCGATCGGCCCCCGCGCGGTGAAGCGCGAGGTCTCCAACCGCATGGCCGACTTCAACGCGATCGTGGACTACCCGCCGGCGCCGAAGCTCGACCCCCTGGGACGCCTGATCCCCGAGAAGTCCACCGAGCAGGAGCTGCGCGGCGAAGCGCTCTTCAAGGGCAAGGCCATGTGCAGCCAGTGCCACCACGGCGCCGGTTTCGTGGACGACCAGATGTACGACCTCCAGGTCGAACGCTTCTACGTCGGACGGCCCGAGGGACCGATCAAGACCTTCCCGCTGCGTGGGATCAAGGACTCGCCGCCGTACCTGCACGACGGGCGTCTGCCGACGCTGGCGGACACGGTGGAGTTCTTCAACTTGGTGCTGCAGCTGGGGCTGACGGAGCAGGAGAAGGACGACCTCGAGGCCTACCTGCTCTGCCTCTAGTACTGGCCCCGCTCGCTGTCCTCAGGACGGGGCGAGCGATGGCTCGCTCCAATGAAGGAACTCGGCCGGCGTGAGGCGGCGCGACAGGATCCCCAGCTCGGCGGCAGCGCTCGTGCGACGACGTGCTGCTGGCTCGGACCTCCAACCGTCGACGTAGTTGCGGAACGCGACCACGACGTCGAGCTGATCCGCCAGCGCTGTCCGCTTCTTCGCGGCTGCCCAGGTCTGCCGTACGAGGCGCGAGGCCAGATCCCGGAAGCGCGCCAGTGTGTGGTTGATGGGGAACAGCGGGTTGCGCACGCCCCGCTGAGCGCGCCCGTCGATCCGTCGATGCTCGAGGCGCGACCCGAGGCTCCGCGTCAACGCCGTGTGGTAGCTCGCCTTCCTGTCCGTCGTCACTCGGATCGCTCCTTCGCGACAGGCCACGCGTTCGAGCTGATCGACCGTTCGTCGCACCGCTCTCAGCGATCCCGAGCCGCGAGCTCCTTCGACCCGTTCGAGTTCCTGGAGCTTCGCCTCCTCGCGTCGACGGAGGGGTTTGCGAGGCGGAAGGGTCTCGACGTCCGTGTGGATGACGAACCCGGTGCGTTGCTCGATCAGTACGGAGACGGTCACCGGCTTGAGCCTGCGATGCTCTTCGTAGCTCTCGAGCTCGTCGAACTGGAACGTCCGACCGAGCCTGGCTTCGCGAGCCTCTGCGATCCCCAGCCCGTGGCGATGGAAGGTGCGGCAGTGCCGGGCGAGTAGACGCATCCTCCGCGCGACGTGCTCACGGTTGACGCCGAGGTTTCGAGCCGTCTTCCGCATCGTCGTCTTGCTACACAGCGCGACGAAGACGGGCTCGATGGTGTCGGGACGTCGGAGCCGATAGTCGAGTCGAAAGGTCTGGCTCGAGAACGTGCGCCAGCACACGGTGCACACGAAGCGCTGGACGCGTTCGCCATCGAGAGCGCGAACGAAGCTCCCACGGCGGCGATACGAGAACCGCGCGCCAGGTCGGTGCGCGGTGCAAGACTGGTTCGGGCAGCGCGGCGGGACGAATCCCGGGTCGCGAAACGCAGATCGGTCGGCTTCCTCCATGTGAGGGAGACCGACCGATCAGGCTTCCGTTACCGCTGGCGCCGAATTTATCGACCAGCGAGCGGACCCAGTACCTCTCAGACCTCGCCGATCTGCACGTCCAGCGCGTTCGCGAAGATCGCCTGGTAGCTCGAGTCCACCGAACCACCTTGGGTGCAGACCTCGACACCGACGAGGGACGGCATGTTCGGCACCCAGATCTGGAACGGGTCACCCGGCGCCGTCGTCAGGACCTGCAGGTAGGGCTGGAACGGATCGCACAGCAGCACGCCGGAGGGCGGGCCGAAGTTGCCGTTCGCGGGCTGGGTCGTCACGATCATGAAGTCGAACATCGCGTCGGGGACGAAGTTCGTGTGGTTGATGAACGGATCCCAGACCGATCCGATGATCGGCGCCGACGTCATGCCCGGACGGAAGGCGTTGGGGTTCGGCGGCGTCCCCAGGCGGACGGTCTCCGTAGCCGGAACGGCGCAGTTGGTGCAGCGGACCGAGATCGTGAACGAGCCCGAATCCCCGTTGTAGCCCCCCACGGCGATGTAGTAGGTCGTCCCAGCCGTCACGGGGATCACCAGCTCGGAGAGGAGCGCGCACGTGTCGTCGTTGCAGGCCACCTGCGTGAGGTTGCCGCACGTGCCGGTGAAGATGGCGAGGCAGGGGTCGTAGCCGGCAGAGGTTCCGGGCGCGCAGAACGAGGCCGTGAGCGTCCCGGGGCCGGGCGCCACGTAGGAGTACCAGACCTCCGATCCCATCAATCCGCAGCTCCCGGTCGTACTCGAGGTCGTGAATCCGGCGGTGCTGCCGGTCGTGAGCCCGTCGCTGATCGGAATCGCTCCACTGCAGTCATCGTTGTTGGTCTGCTGGGCGGCGGCGAGACCGCTCAGCCCGATGCAGGCGACGGCCGCGAGGATCGACGAAGTGAGAGTGCGCATGTCGGTGGTGGTGGTTCGGTGGCCCGAAGGGCAGCTCGGGGGAGCGGACGAGCGAAATCGCTCGGGCGTGCCCGCATTCCACGCGGAATCGTATCCCACCCGTGAAGGCTGGGGCGGCCGGGACCCCTGGGGAGGCCGTCAGGCGGTCCTAGGCGCCCCTCACATCGGGTACTGGCGCCGCTCGGTGTCCCGGGGTCTCCCCCACCATCCCAAACCGTCGATGCAGCCTGAGGCGCCGAAGCGAGCCCCGAGCCCCGAGCCATGGGCGCTGTTCGGCAGATCGCCGGGACCGCGAGCCGCCGCATAGACGGCTCGCGGCGCCCCACCGCGCTCAGGGCGAGGCGTGGGCGACACACCGAGCGGGACCAGTACCGGGTTAGAACTGGCCGACCGTCAGGTCGAGCGCGTTCGTCAGCACCGCATTGAACGCCGGATCGATCGACCCACCCTGCGCACAGAGCGTGACCCCCACGAACGCCGGCACGTTCGGGATCGGGAACGAGAACGCCGTACCCGGCGTGACGGTGAGCACCTTGAGGAAGGAGGTCGTCGGATCGCACAGCAGCACGCCGGTCGGCGGACCGAAGTCCGAGTTCACGGGCAGCGGCGTGATGATCAGGAAGTCCGCCAGCGAGACCGGCACGAAGCTCGTGTGATCGATGATCGGATCCCAGGTCGCGCCGATCACCGGGCCCGACGTCTGACCGGGGAGCAGGGCGTTCGGGTTCGGCGGCGATCCCAGGCGCACGACCTCCGCGGAGGGCAGCGCGCACCCGGTGCAGCGCACCGCGATCGTGAAGTTGCCCTGGGCGCCGTTGTAGCCGCCCACCGCCAGGTAGTAGGTGGTCCCTGCGGTCACGGGCACGGAGATCTCGCTCTGCACGCCGCAGGTGTCGTCGTTACAGGCGACTTCGGTCAAGTTGCCGCAGGTGCCGGTGTAGGCCGCGAGCGCCGTGTCGTAGTCCGCGGTCCCGCCGGGCGCACAGGTGGAGACGACCAGCGTGCCCGGGCCGGGCGCCGTGTAGCTGTACCAGACCTCGGAGCCGAGGTTGCCGCAGCTCGCGCCCTGCGTGCCGGTCGTCGCGCCGGCGTTGGTGCCACTCGTCAGTCCGTTCACGACCGGGATCGCGGTCGCGCAGTCGTCGTTGACGAGGCACTGCAGGTTCAGGGTGAAGTTGCCCTGGGCCGTCACACCCGACGTGTTCGTGTAGCCACCGACCGCGATGTAGTAGTCGGTCCCGCTGACCGCGGTCCAGGACGCCGACGACTGCAGGCCGCAGGTGTCGTCGTTGCAGGTGATCTCCGTGAGCGCACCGCATGTGCCGTCGAAGACCGCGACGACCGTGTCGTAGTCGGCGGTGCCACCGCCGCCGCACAGGTTCGCGCTGACGGAGCCGTTGCAGTCCGCGGTCCACTTGAACCACACATCGTCGCCCATCGTCGAGCAGCTCCCGGTCGGAACGCTCGTCGTCGCTCCGATCGTACTGCCGACGGTCAGCCCGCTCGAGATGACGAGCGCGCCGGCGCAGTCGTCGTTGGTCACCTGGGCCAGGGCGGGCGCGCCGAGCAGCGTGCAGGCGAGAACAGGTGTGAGGAGTCGGGCAGTGATTCGCATGGAGTTGCTTGGGAAAAGAAAGGAGGGGGCGGCGGCTCCGCGGAGCTTGCCGGTCGCTTCGACGCCGCGGCCAGGCATCCAACGGGAACCGGCCTCGGGCCCCCAGGACTCTACGAAGCCCACGCATGTTTCACCGGATCCCTCGCGACCAACGACCGCAACCCCAGTAGCGGCGTCGGTCGCGGGAACACCAGGGGTGCGCGCCCAAGGCGATCGCGTCAGGACTCGCGCCAGTGGTCGCGCCCGCGTGCGGTCGGCCGACCCGCACGCGGGCGCGACACGACGCGCGCCTCGTGCCGTCGGCTCCACAGGACCTCGCTGGTGGCACTCCGCCCGAGCACCCTCCCCGAGCCTCACGGGTCGAGCCGTCGGCACGAGGTGCGAGCCGACTGCCCCCGACACACGAGACGCAGCACACGGGCCGCGCTCGAACCGTCGCACGCTCGAACGCTCTGGGATCGCCCGCGGCCCGACACCCGAACGGTCGCCTCGATCACTCGATCAGCTGACCGTTCGTACGCTCGCCCAGACGCCCGCACACCACGGGACGAAGCCTCCACCCCGAGCGTCCGTCGGGCTCACCTCGAAGCAGCAGCGTCCCGGCACTCAGCGCAGCTCGAGCACCTGCTCGGCCAGCCACTCCCCCAACCACACGACGCCCGCCGTGTCGAGGACGAGCTGCTTCTCCTGCGGCGGCGGATCGAACGCCAACAGGTGGTGGGTGTGCTCGTCCTGCGCGGCGAACGCGGCCACGTCGGCGACCACGTCCACGCCGTCGACGCTCTCGTGCGCGGTCGGCCGCTGCTGGCTCACGAACCAGCGCAGCTCGGGCAGCTCCAGGTCCTCGCGCGACTGGCGCACGAACGCCGCGAGGCGCGCGGCCGCTTCCCGCCGGAACGGGTGGTAGGACATGTCGTTCTCGCCCAGGTGATAGACGATGCCGGCCAGCTCGACGCGATTCCCCTCGGCCTCGACGGCGGCCATGCTCTCGCGGACGAACGCGATGAAGTCGGGGTAGAGGTTGCGGGCCACGGCGACGCTGCCTTCCGGCGTCCAGTCGACGATCTGCGAGCCGCTGTGCGTGAACTTGGCGAGCGCGATCGGGTCCTTGATCCTGCGCTCGAGCTCGGCGCCGAAACTCACCTCCGGCCCGAAGGTGTCGTAGAGCCCCAGGGGCGCGAGCGCGACCCAGCCGGGCGAGGTGTGGACACCGCCGCCGACGCTGAAACGCAACGGTACGTCGTCGTTCGATCGCGCCAACGAGCGTCCGCCCTTCAGCTCGCGCAGCTCCTGGACGAACGCGCGCTCGCCCTCCATGTTGCGATGTCCGGCCAGGACGAAGAGCTGGACCGTCTTCCCCCGCCGGTGCGGCCACGACGCGAGCGGCTCCAAGGGCCCGTCGCCGAGTCCGATCCGCTCGAGGTACGCGTCCGCGTAGTTCACACCGTGCTGGAGCTGGCCGAGCGTCCCGTAGTGGTAGTGCAGCCCTTCGCCCCCACCGATCTCGACGCCCACGTGCGACGTCGGGACGTACTGGGCGAGCGGATCCTCCGCGGTGGCGGCCTTCTGACCCCGGGCGATCGCGTCCATCCACTCGCGCAGGTCCATGCCCCACACGGTCTTCGTGCACAGCTCGCCCACGTAGAAACGCAGGTCCGGCGCCTCGAGCTCCTCGCGCACGCGCCCCATGAAGTTCGCGAGGTTCGCGCCGTAGTTCTCGCGGTAGGCGTCCTCGAACATGTCGTTCTCGCCCTGGTGCCACATGAACCCCTCGAGGCGGTAGTCGACCCGCGCCTCGTCGAGGTCGGCCAGCGCGTCCCGCACCGTCTCGACGAGGAGCGGGAACAGCTCGAAACCCTGCGGATCGTCCGGGTTCCAGTCGCCACCCAGGTGCGTGCCGCCCGCGGCGACCTTGATCACGGCGATGGGCGCATCCACGCGCTCCGCGACCTTGCGCGCGAACGAGAGCTCGGGCCCGACGACGCCGTTCACTGGCTCGAGTTCGACCCAACCGTCGCTCGCGCGCTTGTCCTCGCGCCCGATCACGTACCGGAAGCGCACGTCCTCTTGTGGCTCGCCGAGCCCGGCGAAGGGCGGGAAGCGCTCGATGTCGGCGACCTTCGAGTCGGACCCGACCATGTTCGACTGACCGGCGAACACGAAGACGCGGACCACTTCGTCGCCGGACGCGGCCGCTCGGTGCTCGCGCGCGAAGGGGACGAGGCCGCACAGGAGGAGGAACGGAGCGAAGAGTCGGAACATGGGCGTCAATCGTGGGGACGGCGGATCGTGGAGCGCGCCGGTGCGACGCAGGCGATGGCACCGGTGACGAACGCGGGCGACGAGCGCACGCGCCGCGCGTGGCCGCGCCAGGCGCGGGCGCCGTGGAAGAGGAGGGTCAGGGGGCGGACGGTCCGCCGCCGACCATGCTCGCACGGCCGACGAGCAGGCGATCGAGCTGGCCGATCTGCGAGGTGTCCTTGCCCGTGTACGGCATCTTGCTCAGGACGAAGCGCATCGCGTTGAGGCGCGCGCGCTTCTTGCAGTCCGACTTGATCACCGTCCACGGCGCGTCGACGGTGTCCGTGTTGAAGAACATCGCCTCCTTCGCCTTGGTGTAGTCGTCCCACTTGTCGAGCGAGGCCTCGTCGACCGGGCTCAGCTTCCACTGCTTGAGCGGGTGCGCGCGGCGCGACTCGAAGCGTCGACGCTGTTCGTCGCGGCTGACCGAGAAGTAGAACTTCACGAGGTGCACGCCGCTGTTGACCATGTGGCTCTCGAACTCGGGGCACTGTCGCATGAACTCGTTGTACTCGTGCGGTTCGCAGAACCCCATGACGCGTTCGACGCCCGCGCGGTTGTACCAGGAGCGGTCGAAGAGGACGATCTCGCCCGACGTCGGCAGGTGCCGCACGTAGCGCTGGAAGTACCACTGCCCGCGCTCCGCCTCGGTCGGCTTGTCGAGCGCGACGACCCGCGCGCCACGCGGGTTCATGTGCTCCATGAAGCGCTTGATCGTGCCGCCCTTGCCGGCGGCGTCGCGACCTTCGAAGAGGATCACGAGCCGCTGCTTCGTGTCGCGGACCCAGGCCTGCAGCTTGAGCAGCTCGACCTGCAGCAGGTACTTCTCCGCCTCGTAGCGGCGGCGCGACATCTTGTTGAGGTACGGATAGCCGCCCGAACGCCACCCCGCGCGCAGCTTGTCGTCCGGGTGGATCTCGCCGCCGATGTGCGTCAACCGCGCGTGCAGCGCCTGGCGCACGAGCTCGAGGTCGTCGGCCGACGCGTCGTTCAAGAGCGCTTCGACCGCGGTGGTCAGGTGCTGCGGCTCCACGCGCGCGGCCAGCTCGCGGACGGCCGCAGCGTTCGCCAGCGCGGCGCCGGCCGTCGCCCCGCCCACCTCGAGCGACTCGACGGCGTCCGGGTCGGTGGACTCGGACTCTCCGATGCGTTGCGTGCGCTCGCGCAGCTCGGGCGCCAGCTCCTCCTCGTGGGCGGCGGGCTCGTCCAGGGCTTCGACCACGCGATCGATGCGCCGTTCCTGATTGCGACTCATGTCGTCCTCCGGGTTCGTTCGTCACCCAGAGCCTCGCTGTTCGATGACGCTCCGTCCAGGGCGGCGGACGAGATCGGAGCGCCGACGGGCAGCGGGGCCGGATCGACGAGCTCGGCCCCTCGGCGCCCATCGCTCCGATACGCCCGTGCGTCCCGACCAGCGCGAGTCGCTCGCGTCCACCGAACCGCGACTCCCCGCGAGGCGGGTTGCAGCGAGGGTCCTGAGCACTTCGCCCGCGTCGGGGCCGCCCTGCGCTTCGCGTGCGACCGGTCCTACGCGTCGCGTGACAGGGGTCTCCGCCACCGCGCGGCGAGCGTGATCGCTCGAGTTGGTCGGCGCAGCTTGAGTTCGCCCGACGCACACGGACAATGCGCCCACCACGCGCTCCCCCGGACCACGCACGACGCCACAGTGAACGACGCCACAGTGAACGACGCCACAGTGAACGACTCTGCCACACGCAACCCCGGCACGAACGACGTCGAGGACTCCGTCACCGACGCGCGGTCCCCGGACGCAGGTGCGGTCGCCGTTCCCCCGCTCGTCACCGACCTCGAGGTCTCCGTGCGGCGCATCGACGAGATCGTGCTCGAGAGCGAGTACCTGCGTACCGGGACCGACGTCAGCGCGCTGGTGAAGAGCATCGCGAGCGTCGGGCTCATCCATCCGGTCACGATCAACCGCGACGGCGAGCTGCTCGCGGGCGCGCGGCGCCTCGAGGCCGTGCGCGAGCTGGGTTGGACCGAGATCCCGGTCCACGTGATCGATCGCGACACGCTCGTCCAGGAGTTGATCTCGATCGACGAGAACCTGGTGCGCACGCCGCTGAAGGGGCTCGAGCTCGAGAAGTCGCTCAACCGCGGCCGCGAGATCTACGAGCAGTTGAACCCGGACGCGAACAAGGTCGACATCTCGACCGAGGAGCTCAGCAAGGAGGAGAAGGCCGAGCTGAGGGTCCGGGAGGAGCAGGACGAGGACTCGTTCGCCGCCGTCACCGCCGAGAAGACCGGCCTCTCGAAGTCGGTCATCAAGGGCGCGATCAAGCGCGACGCGCTGGCGTCCCCCGCCGTCAAGCGTGCGCGCGGTGAAGGCGGCCTGAACGCGACGCAGACGAACGAGATCATCAAACTCGAGGCCGACACCCAGGAGCAGGTGCTGCCGCTCGTCGCGGACAAGACGGCCAAGGACACGCGCCGCATCGTCGCCGCGGCGCGTGAGGGCGGCATCGAAGCTGCCATCGAGGAGAGCCGCAAGATCGTCCCCCTGCCCAAGGAGTACGAACAGCTGCGCTCGCCGCTCAAGCGCGTCAACCGCACCATGGCGCGGATCCTGGCCGAGGAACTGCGCTACGACGGGCCGCAGCGCGAGGCGATCGTGAACGAGCTGCGCGCGCTCGAGGCGAACCTCGCGAACTACTTCCGGATGATGGGCGTCCAGTAGCGCGAGCGCTGGTGGGAACGGGGTCGCGGCGTTCCGCTCGCGCCGCGCGTGGACGCAGCTCTCGAGCGCGATCCATCCGCGCGCCAGGGGTCGCTACGTATCGGAGCGGCGCACGGTCCGCGCTAACCTCGCGCCGTCCGAGGGGGGCAGGACCGGTCGACCGCGCTTCGCGTCGACGCCCTCGTCGCCCGCCACCCCTCTTGGCCCCACCCGTCATGTCCACCAACAAGCGCGAGCGGCCGACCGAGCCGATCCGGATCGAAGAGTTCGAGCGCGAGATCGTGCTCCGCCCCCTGCGCATCGAGGACTTCGACGCGCTGGTCGCGATGCAGGCCGAGTGCTTCCCCGACATGGCCACGTGGAAGCGCGACCAGATCGAGAGCCAGCTCGCCCAGTTCCCCGAGGGCCAGCTCGCCATCGAGTACGAGGGGCGCCTGGTCGCCACGGCGTCGAGCCTGATCGTCGACTTCGAGGACTACTCGGAGTGGCACGCCTGGAAGGAGATCGCGGACAACGGCTACATCCGCAACCACGATCCCGACGGCGACACGCTCTACGGGATCGAGATCATGGTGCATCCCGACTTCCGCGGGCTGAAGCTGGCGCGGCGCCTGTACGCCGGCCGGCGCGACCTCGCGCGGCGCTTCAACCTGGCGCGCAGCATCGTCGGCGGTCGGATCCCCGGCTACCACGAGTGGAAGGACGAGCTGACGGCGCGCGAGTACGCCGAACGCGTGATCGAGGGCCAGATCCACGCCCCGGTGCTCACGACCCAGACGGCCAACGGGTTCGTTGGCTGAAGCAGCTGATCCCGAACTACCTGCCGTCGGACGCCGAGTCGTGCGGTTACGCGACGTTCCTCGAGTGGACGAACCTCGACTACGCCTCGGACCCCAAGCGTCGCTACCAACGCGTCCACAACGTGCGCCTCGCGTCGGTCCAGTACCTGATGCGCCCGGTCGCGAGCCTCGAGGAGTTCGAGGCGCAGTGCACCTTCTTCATCGATGCCGTCTCGGACTACAAGTCCGACTTCGTCGTGTTCCCCGAGCTGTTCACGACGCAGATGCTGTCGTTCCTGAAGCCCCAGGAACGACCGCAGGAGGCGGCGCGCGAACTGGCCAGGATCACGCCGCGCTACCTCGAGTGCTTCACGCGGATGGCGATCCGCTTCAACGTCAACATCGTCGCCGGCTCGCAGTTCGTGCTCGAGGGCGAGAAGCTCTACAACGTCGCCTACCTCTTCCACCGCGACGGCGGCATCGACCAGCAGTACAAGATCCACACCACGCCGGCCGAGCGCCGCTGGTGGGGCGTCTCACCGGGCAGTGGGCTCGAGGTCTTCGACACCGACCGCGGCAAGGTGGCGATCCTGATCTGCTACGACGTCGAGTTCCCCGAGCTCGCCCGCCTCGCCGCCGCCAAGGGCGCTCAGATCCTCTTCGTGCCGTTCAACACGAACGATCGCGACGGCTACCTGCGCATCCGCACCTGCGCCCAGGCGCGCTGCATCGAGAACCACGTCTACACCGTGATCTCCGGCTGCACCGGCAACCTACCCTTCGTCGAGAACGCGGACGTTCACTACGCCCAGTCCGGCATCTTCACGCCCCAGGACGTGCCCTTCGCGCGCGAGGGCGTGGCCGCCGAGTGCCCCCCGAACATCGAGACCCTCGTCGTGCGCGACGTGGACATCGAGCAGCTGCGCCGCCACCGCCTGCGCGGCACCGTCCAGAACTGGAACGATCGCCGCACCGACCTGTACCGCGTGGTCTTCGACGGCGAGGACGGTCGGTTCCACGAGGTGTAGGAGCACTCGATCGCCGCAGTCCGCGACGCCGCTCGCGCGAGCGCACCTCGTCGCGAATCGTCCGACGACGAAGCGTGGCGCAACCTTGCTCGAGCCCAGCTCGACCGGCCCCTCCACAGGTCCAGCAGCCCCCTCGACCCACGCTTCGGGTACGCGCCCTCGGCCCACGCCTCGGCCCGCGGCCCAGCTACTCGCCCAACGCGCCGACGCCGCGTTTCGGAGGGGTGCGCCGAAGGCGCACCCCTCCGAAACGCAAGTCGACGCCCAGTGATGCTCATCACCCGGAGGTCGCAGGTTCGAATCCTGCCCCCCCCTACCAACGAAGGGAGGCCGCGCTGCGCGCGGCCTCCCTTCTTGTTGGTAGCGGGGGCCTCATGCGCTCGGCTGGAGAGGAAAGGCCTCCGGAGCCGGCGCCGCGAATGGACTCGAAGGGGTGCAAGAAGGACCTGGACATGCCGGCCGGGCTCACCCTCCACGGCGGACCTCCCCAACGCCTCACTGCGGAAGCTCCCCCCCCCATGCCCGAGACTGCCCACCGCGAAGGGTGGCCCTCGGCCGCGGGCGAGCGAACGAGGATGAGCATGGAACCCCGATCCTGAGTGACGTTGCTCTAGCGGTCCCTCTTCTTCCTTCGTTCGGTGTTCCTTCCCTTGTCGCTGCCACCCCCAGGTCGACGGGCATCAGGATCGAAGTCGGGGTTGCGGCCGCCGGGCAGCTCGGCCTGAGTCTTGGAAAGCCAATCGTCGAGTCGCTCCTCCAGTCGGCTGGCAATCTCGGGACGCTCCGCGAACATGTCCAATGCCTCGCTCGGATCGGCGTCGAGGTCGTAGAGCTCGGCTCGCTCTCCTTCGTAGCGCCGAACGAGCTTCCAGTTGCCCGCCCGCACGGCACTGGCGGGCGTTCCCCGTCCCGTATAGCAGGGGAAGTGCCAGAACAGCCCATCGCGATGCAGGGTGCCGGTGTCCGACAGTAGAGGAACGAGGGAGGCGCCGTCGAGTTCGGCACGCATCTCGAGCCCAGTGAGCTCGAGCAGCGTTGGGTAGACGTCGAGGCTCGAGACGGGGGTCACGGACCGTCGTCCGCCGCGGACGCCCGCTCCCCAAGCGACGAAGGGGACCCTGAGCCCACCCTCGTACAGCTCTCCCTTGCCACCGCGGAGCGGCGACGTCCGGCGGTGCTCGCCGCCGTTGTCCGAAGTGAAGATCACGGTCGTGGAATCCTCGATCCCGAGCTTCCTCAGGTGGTCGACGAGCCGGCCGATGTTGCGGTCGACGGTCTCTACCGTGGCGGCGAACGCAGGATCGTCACCGCGACCGGCACGCGCCTCGTACTTCGCGAGAACCTCCGGATCGGGTTCGAATGGAGCGTGGACGGAGTGCAACGCCAGATAGCAGAGGAACGGCTCGTCCGAGTGAGATTCGATGAACTGAAGTGCCTCTGCCGTGAGCGCGTCCGGCAGCTGGCGACCGTTCTCGTCCCTGTACGCGTTCTTGCCGAAGTCCAGGTCCTGCGGCACCACGGTCGTGTCGAACCCCTGGCCCTCGGGCCCGCTCTCACGCTTGCCGAGGTTCCACATGCCGAAGAACCCGGTCGCGTATCCGGCCTCTCCGAGTGCCTCGGCGAACGTGACGAACTCCGGTGCCAGCTCCGGACGGCTCGGGGCAGCGAGCAGGCGATGGTGCGGCAGCCCAGGCGCGTTGCGTTCGTCGACGACCGTATAGACGCCGTGACGCCCGGGCCACTGACCGGACAACAGACATGCACGCGTCGGGGCGCAGTTGGGCGCGCTCGCGTAGGCCGCGTCGAAGACGAGCCCCTCGGCCGCGAGCTGGTCGAGGCGCGGGGTCTCGACGAACTCGTTGCCCATGAATCCGACGTCGTTCCAGCCCATGTCGTCGAGCAGGACGACGACCAGACCGCGCGAGGATGGAAGGGCTGCTGCGGAGGACAGCCCCCCCTCGGTCTCCGCCGGGTCTTGGCGATCGTCAGCCTTGCTGGAGGCCGTGGAGAACGCTCCGTCCCCGTCGGAGTCGTGGCGGCGATGGAAACGCTCGAACACGGCGAGGATCTCCTCTGCCTCGATGCTGCCGTCTCCGTCGGTGTCGAGCTCTGCTCGGTGACCACGCAGGAACCCAGCGACCGCGGAGCGCACGCGGGCGCCGCCGTCCAGCTCGGCGTTGCTGAGACGACCGTCCGCGTTCGCATCGAAGCCGTCGACCGCCGTCTCCACCTCCGCTCGGACCTCGTCCAGCGTGAGCACACCGTCGCCGTCGGCATCGAGCTCGGCGGCGTGCGCGAGAATCCAGGGCTGCCGCGGCGGGGTGTCGCCCCCTCCGCTGCCGGCGGAGTCGCTCCCGCGGCCGCGCCGCCCTTCCTCGCGACGGTCGCCACGGCCACTCCCGTCACCATCGGCATCAGGGCTCCCGCGGCGTTCGCCACGTTCGCGCGGAGCCGGGTAGGTCTCGGTTCGCGCAGTCCCGTCGGGGTCCACGAACAAGAACTCCACACCTCCGTCCTCGCGCAGGTGGTAGTCGATCCGGTGCGTCTCC
>Ga0180430_10000204_pt1 | contig 68421 bp, 49 predicted proteins | sample SS_ome_9_FD_132999 | JGI IMG/M metagenome (GOLD analysis project Ga0180430, IMG submission 132999) | Hypersaline lake sediment archaeal communities from the Salton Sea, California, USA - SS_1_S_2 metaG | ecosystem: Environmental > Aquatic > Non-marine Saline and Alkaline > Hypersaline >...
GAGGGAGCGGTGAGTGGCTACCGGACCGCGGTCTCCGCTCTCGACTGAATGCGATCGGTTCGGACCTGCAATCGCGGTTGCTTTCCGACCCGCGCACCGCTACCGGTGGCGACATGGGAGTCAACCTCATCGATCACCCGGTCCTCCGCGAACGATTGACCCGCCTGCGCGACGTTTCCTCCACCAACCAGACTTTTCGCGAGGCACTGCACGACGTGTCCCGCCTGATGTGTTTCGAGGTCACGCGGGACTTCGAGACCGTGCCCCACGAGATCGAAACACCGCTCGCGAAAACCGAAGGCCACCGCTTCGCCCGCCCCATCGTCCTCGTGCCGATCCTGCGCGCCGGAATCGGAATGCTGGAAGGATTTCTCGATATCCTCTCGGAAGCTTCGATCGGGCACGTGGGCCTCTACCGGGATGAAGAGACCCATCGGCCACAGTGGTACTACTTCAAAATGCCACCAAGACTGGAAGAAGCCGAAGTGATCCTCCTCGATCCCATGCTCGCCACCGGAAACAGTGGGGCCGACGCAGCCGACCGCCTCAGGGAAGCGGGTGCCCGGCGCATCCGTTTCGTCAGTCTCCTCGCCGCCCCGGAGGGCATCGCCACATTCGAAGAGAGGCATCCCGCGATCCCCGTCTATACGAGCGCGATCGACGAACGCCTCAACGAGAACGCCTACATCGTTCCTGGATTGGGTGACGCCGGAGACCGCTATTTCGGGACCTGAGAGTCCTACAACTCCGCGAGGTAGGCAATCACGTCGCGAATCTCCTGCTTCGTCAGGATCAGGCCCATCGGTGGCATCGTCGAGACCACGGGACTCCTCTGTTCGATGTTCTTCGCCCGGACACGGACGTCCTTACCCTCGGGATCCCGGATCGTGAGGACGCCATCCTTCTCACCCCGAAACAGACCCGCCACGGTCGAACCGTCGCTCCGGGTCACCGAGATCGTTCCGTAGTTCTTCGCAACCGTCGCCTGGGGTGCCACGAGAGACTCCAGGAGATAGCGACGATCCCGTTTTTCCCCGATTCCCTTCAGATTCGGTCCCACGTCGCTGCCCGGCCCCCTGCCGACCTTGTGACACCGGGCGCACTGGGCGGCGACATGATTGCGAAATGTCGATTCCCCGCGTTGCGGATCTCCCCCCACAAGAGTCGTCCGCCAGGGGGAGAGAGGATCGGCGACGGCCGCGGCCTTCCACGCCTCCTCGATCTCCTCCCGCATCTCGACGATCGCTCGAACCTCCCCGAAGGCGGGACTGCCTGCGGCGAGAAGCACATCGAGTTGCAGGCCCGGGTCGAGCCGGCCATCGCGCAGGGCGACAAGCAGGCCCTCCAGGTACTCGCGGCCGGAAGCGCGCGGCAGTTGAGCGATCGCGTGTTGCCGGAGTGCGAGCGACATCTCTCCCTCGACACGACGCCGAATTTCCGAGCGGGCCATCTCCTCATCGATCCCGGCAAGCAATTCCAGTGCGGCCCGGGCCACCGGCTCGGCCTCGTCGTCGAGACGGTCATTCACGAGCGCCGCGAGATCACCTCCAGACTGACCGGCCAAACTTCGCAACGCCTCGGCCCGCAGGCCCGGATCGCTCTCCTTGTTCTCCACCACCCTGTGCAGCGTCTCGGCCGCGATCTCGAGATTTTCCTCCCGCGCCAATGCCATCGCGCGCGTCTGCACGTCAGGGGACGAGACGAGGAGGAGTTCATCGATGCGTTCCGCCAACGCGGCCGTGAGAATGCTCCCGTCGCGTTCATCGAGAGCCCGGTAGCGTCCCACCACAAGATCGAGCGGTTCCGGCCGGGTCCAGGTCTCCAGCACTTCGATCCCCGCGAGAAGCAGCGATTCGGACGCCTCATCCGAAGCGATGAAGGAAGTCACCCGTGCCGCGGCCTCCCTTGTGCCCAAGCGGTGGTTTGCCGCGAGCGCCCGGCGCGTGAAGGCTTCGTTCTCGATCTGTTCGCCCAACGACTTCGCCAGGGCGGGCATTGCCGCGGGAATCATTCCGTCGTCGTAGATGGCCCGAGCCGCTTCGGCGGCCACCAGGGAATCAGGGTCGGACAAGAACTCCGCCGCTCCGGGATTGGCCCTGCGACGGAGCGCTACCACGGCACATCCACGAACGAAACGGGACTCGTGCGACGAAAGCCCCTCGAGCTGGTCGGCACGGGCGAGCCCGGTGAGCGCGACCACCCCGGCATGCCGGACATAGGTGGCCTCGCATTCGTTTCCCTGCTCGGCCAGTAATTCGACGACGGCCGGGAAGGCAGCCGGGACGCCCAGTCTACCGAGGGCATGAAGGGCCCTCATCCGCACGGCGAGCACAGGATCCCGCAACAGGGGAAGCACAGACCTCATCAAGGGCGTTTCCTCCCCGGCCGGTTCGGGCGCGACAGCAAATCCGAGCTTGTTCGGAGCACCATCCGTCACCGTTCGCACCGCCTGTCCCCGAATCTCCGGATCGGGATCGGTGAAGAGCCCCACGAGCGTGGCCTCTCCCCGTGGCGCGGCTACCTTCCGCAGCAGCTGTCCCAGTCCCCAGATCGCGTGGATGCGCGCGATCTGCGCCTCGTCTGGATCCATGGCCAAGTCGGTCAGAGACTCTTCGTCCTTTCGGTCAACGAGGGCGAACTGTGCCTTCAGCCGCACCCGCCGGTCGGGGTGGTCGAGGAGCTCGAGGAGCTCGAGGAGCTGCCCGGTGCCTCTGGACGAAAAATCGGATTGGATGACTTTCCTCGTCTCCTCCCGGCGCGGATCGGCCGCTCTCTCGTCGACATCGATCCGCCAGACGGCCCCGTTCTGGTTCAGGGGGTAGCCTCCGCCCCAATCGACGCCGTAGAGGGCACCGTCCGGAGCAAACGCGAGCCCGACCAGAGGAATCCCGTCACCGATCTGGTGATCGTCCACCATCGCGAAGGCATCACCACGGGGTTCGATACGGAAGGCCCACTGCTGACCGTTGGGGGCACTCGTCAGGAAAAAATAGTCGCGGTAGGCCGGACCGAGCGCGGTTCCCGGGTTCTTCTTGAACCCGGCGGGTCCATTCTCATAGTTCGAAAGCGGGGGCGTGAACCAGATGGGCTGTCCCTCGTGGTGGGGCTCGTGCATCCGCTCGTCGAGCCAGGGATTGTAGTCGTCGCGCAGGTACTGCCAGTTCGCTCTCCACCCCGCGTCGAGGTATTGCTCGATGTGGACGAAACGCTCCTTCTCGCCGGGCCCGTCCGCGTCGTTGTCCACCCCGAACCAATTGCCGTGGTCGTCGAACTCCGCCTCCTGGACGTTCCGAAGCCCCCTGGCATAGACCTCGAAACCGGTTCCATCGAGCTCGCAGCGAAACAGGGCCCCCTGGTTGGGAAAGTGGTAGTCCCCATGAGGTGTGGAAACACTTGCGCCCTTGTCACCGATCGACCAGTAGAGGCGCCCGTCGGGACCAATGGCGAGCCCGTGCATGTCGTGTCCGGCGTAGGCGATGTGCACGCCGAAGCCCCGCACGATGCCTTTCCTCTCATCCGCCTTCCCGTCTCCATCACCATCACGGAACCGGACGAGCTCGGGAACCGGGCTGACGAAAATCTCCCCCTCGTGATACAGAACGCCTCCCGCGACACCCCCGATCAACTCGTCGAGTTGCTCCGCGAAAACCATCGACGTGTCCGCGAATCCGTCGCCGTCGGTATCTTCGATCCGGTGGACCCGTTCGCTCAATGCCTCGAGGTCTCGGAGGTCGTGGATGCCATCCCCGTTGTGATCCGCGACCCGCTCCTTGTTGCGGTCGCTGTTCTCGACCGTGAACTGCTCCCGGTAAAAGGAGATCTTGTCGTCGATCGTCTCAAACCGGAGATCATCGACGAGCCAGTCCATGTTCCGGCGGATGTCGAGATCGTTGGCCTTGCGCCTCCGGGTCTGCGTGACGTAGGCCCGGCCGGCCGGGTCGAACGAGAGCGCCACCGGGTCCGGAACCGGAAAATCCGGCGTCCACTTTTCATAGCGCAGCAGGCCGGGGCTGGCGGCCTTCGGTTCCTCACCCGGCGACCATTCGGCAGTCAGGATACACCCGATCAGGAGGCATAGGAATCGCTTCATCATCGACTCTGGCACAAATTCGTAACGTCGCCAGTGCCCGGGGGGATTTCCCTTGGCAGGAAACAGGAACGGTTTACCCTCCTTCTAGCCATGGATTGCACCCAGCGTGAGATCGCCGACAGGCTGGTAGAGTCGTATCACGAGATCGGCGGGATCAACCGGATCGACAGCGCGAACCTGCCTTCGAAGAGGACGATCATCGCAACGTGCGAGAAGCTCCTGCAATTGCTCTTCCCGGGCTTTCACGACGAACAGTCCATTCCCGCGGACGAGCTGGAGATGATCACCGGCGAAAGGATCGCGACCCTCGTGGAGACACTCGAAGTGGAATTGGCGAAGACCCTGCGATTGCGTGACGGCGCGAGCAACGAGCCCCTCTCCGACGAAATGCAGCACGCGCGGGAACTGGTCTGCCGGTTCCTCCGAGATCTCCCCGAGTTGCGCCGACTCCTCCAGACCGATGTCGAGGCGGCCTACGAAGGCGATCCGGCAGCGAAGAACTTCGACGAGATCATTCTCGCGTATCCCTGCATCGAAGCGATCGCGATCCAGCGCTGCGCACACTGCCTCTACCGGCTCGACGTGCCCCTGATCCCGCGAATCATGACCGAATACGCCCACAGCCTGACGGGCATCGACATCCATCCCGGTGCGCAGATCGGCACCCACTTTTTCATCGATCACGGCACGGGTGTCGTCATCGGGGAGACCTGCGTAATCGGTGACCGGGTCAAGCTCTACCATGGCGTCACGCTCGGGGCGCGGAATTTCCCCAAGGACGCAAAGGGACGCATCGTGAAGGGGAACAAGCGTCATCCGAATGTCGAAGACGGGGTCGTGATCTACCCCAACGCCACCGTCCTCGGCGGTGAGACCACGATCGGCACAAGCTCCACCATCGGCGCCAATGTGTTCCTCATGGAGAGCGTGCCCGCCAGGAGCTTCGTCACCACCGTCGGCGAGGAGGTGCTCGTCTACGACAAGACCACGGGCGAGCGTATCGAGCGGGAGAAAAACGCGGACGCCACCGCCGGCTGAAAGCAATGCCCGATCAACTGGAACTGTTCTCGGAAGACGATTTCTTCGAACCGGAGCGCTCAGGAGAGTCCGGCCGTTCCGAAGGCGAGGCGGATTTCCTGCGAACCGGCCTCGACGAAGAATTGACGCGAATCGCGGCCGACTGGCTGAGGCGCCTCGAACTGGAAAAGGTGGCGCGACACGTTTCCGTCGTCTGGAACGGGCGGATGCGCACGGCGGCGGGCAGGGCCTTCTATCGCGAGGCACGCATCGAGTTGAATCCCCGCCTCCAGACCTTGCCCCGCGAGCAGCGCGAGGACGAGACTCACCGGACCTTCCTCCATGAGCTGGCGCACATTGTTTCACACGCCCGTCACCCTGACCGGCGCATCCAGCCCCACGGCCCGGAGTGGCGACGCGCCTGTGGCGAACTGGGCATTCCCGACGAATCGAGGTGCCATGACCTCGCTTTCACCCCGAGGAGACACCGAAGGAAATATGGCTACCAATGCCCCGCGTGCGGACTCGTCATCCCCCGTGTTCGCCGCATAAAACGCCCCGTCGCCTGCCGGGCATGTTGCGACAAGCACAACGGCGGGAGATTCGACAAGCGATTCGTGTTGGAGGAGAAGAGCCTCCCGTAGCGTGCCGGCACGTTGGAAGGCTGACGCGAATCGAACCGTTGCGGTGTTGAATTCGGGGACCCACCCCGTCTAGGCTCATCGCATGCGCACCGCGATCCTCACTTCCTTCGCCGCCCTGGTCGTCAGCACGACGCTTCCTGCCGAACGTCCCAACATTCTCTTCATCTACACGGACGACCACTCCCATCGCACGGTCAGCTGCTATCCGGAAGCCTACGATTTCGTCTCCACGCCTCACATCGATGCCCTCGCTGAGAACGGCATCCGTTTCCGGTATGCCTACATCGGGACCTGGTGCATGCCCTCGCGCGCGACGCTGCTCACCGGCCACTACCAACATGCGATCGAGTCGATGCGCATGGAAGGAGACTATCCCGGAAGCGCCTACGATCCGGAGAAGTGCCCCTTCTGGCCCAGGGTGTTTCGCGAACACGGATACCAGACCGCCCAGATCGGAAAGTGGCACACGGGCACCGACACGGGTGCGGGACGTGACTGGGATCACCAGGTCGTCTGGAATCGCCCCCGCTACCCGAAGAATGCGGGAAATTATTACAAGGAACAGTTGATCGAGCGAAACGGGGGCGAGCCCGAGCTTGTCGAAGGCTACTCGACCGACAACTATACCCGCTGGGCGATCGACTATGTGAAAGGCGAGGGTCGCGACCCGGAAAAGCCCTGGTACCTGTGGCTCTGCTACGGAGCGGTTCACGGTCCGTTCACGCCGGCAAAGCGCCACCTCGACGCCTACCCGGACGTTTCCGTTTCCGTGCCCGAGGACATCTATCCACCACGCCCCGGCAAGCCCGCCTACATGCAGAACTTCCAGAACTGGGTGCCCGGGCCGGACGGTCTGCCCCATCTCCGGGGAAGAAAACGGGCCACCGGTGAGTTCAGCCCGGGCAGGGGCATTCACGGCAGCGATCTGCACAACTGGATCCGGCAGTATCACCAGGGCGTGCTCGCGCTCGACGAATCGGTCGGCCAACTCGTCACGGCGCTGAAGGAAACCGACCAATACGACGACACCCTGATCATCTTCACGTCCGACCAGGGGTTCGCCTGGGGACAGCACGGATTCCGGAACAAGGTGGCACCCTACGACGCCTCCATTCGCAGCCCACTCATTCTCGCCATGCCTGCCCGGCTCCCCGCGGGCAAGACAAACGACACACCGGTGGGAGGGGTGGACATCGTTCCCACGATCTTCTCTTTCGCGGGCATCGACATTCCCTGGGAGATGCACGGACGCGATCTCACCCCACTCCTCGTGAATCCCGAAACACGCTGGGAGCGCCCGCTTCTCACCGTGCACACGGGGCGGTTCTACGGATCGGACACCGACGAAATACCGAGCGATCCCCGTATCCTGCTGCAAACCTCGCAGGTGCCATGGTATGCCTCGATTCACGACGGACGCCACAAGTACATCCGGACATTCGTCGAGGGGGAGATCGAAGAGCTCTACGATCTCGAGAACGACCCCAGTGAACTCGTCAATCTTGCGCTCGATCCGAAATTCGGCGGACGACTCGAAGAAATGAGACGACACGCGGTCGAGGAACTGCTCCGGACCGGCGCGGGGTTTGCCGGGAATCTGCCCAGGGTCGCGACACGGTCCCCCTGACACTGACAAAGGGACGGTCGCGCTGTGTGTGTCCGGCGAACTCCCGTCGCCCACCGGGATGCCGCGGAGGCGACACTCGCGAAAGCGTTTGAATCCCGCGGCAATTCTGCCATGCTCGAAAGTTCGGCCAACACCCGAACATCACCTGGGAATTTATGGGCAAAGGAAGAACGAAAGCCATTCTCGCACTCGAAGACGGCACGATATTCGAGGGAACCGCCTTCGGCGCGACGACGACCCACACGGGCGAAATCTGCTTCAACACGGCCATGACCGGCTACCAGGAGATTCTCACCGATCCCTCCTACCGTGGTCAGTTCGTCACGATGACCTACCCCCTCATCGGCAACTATGGCGTGAGCGAGATCGATGCGGAAAGCGAACACGTTCATGTCCGGGGATTCGTCGTCGAGGAACTCTGCGACGTGCCGAGCAACTGGCGGAGCCAGGAATCACTCGACCAGTATTTATCCGATGCCGGCGTTCCCGGCATCGAGGGAATCGATACCCGCGCCGTGACGAAACGGCTGCGCGAACAGGGTGCGATGCGCGCCTGCCTCTGCACAGACGGCACGCTCGACGCCGATGAAGCGGTGGCACGGGCTCGAAATGCGGCTCCGATGCAGGGATCGGATTTCGTCAGGGAGGTGACGACGGAAGCCGGTTACTCGTGGGACCCCGAGGGTGTGCGAAGCCGTCGCTGGACGATCCGGAACGAAACCTGCGACAAACCGCGCGAGGAGAGTGGCGGCCAATACTACTATCCCCTGGAGGCAACCCGTTTCCGCATCGTCGCCTACGACTTCGGGATCAAGCGCAACATTCTCCGCCAGCTCCGCCAGAACGGCTTCGAGGTGGAGGTGGTCAATTCCCGGACCCCGGCCCGCGATGTGCTCGACCGGGACCCTGACGGCGTGTTTCTCTCCAACGGTCCCGGAGATCCGGCCGCCCTCGATTGCATCCACGCCGAGGTCAGGGAAATCGTCGGCAGGAAACCCGTCTTCGGCATCTGCCTCGGCCACCAGGTTCTGGCCCACGCATTCGGGGGAAAAACCTTCAAACTGAAATTCGGCCACCGGGGCGGCAACCACCCGGTGAAGGATCTCCGGACCGGGAAGATCGCGATCACATCCCAGAACCACGGATTCGCGGTCGAACGGGAGACGCTCCCGGACCACGTTGAGGTCACCCACATCAACCTCAACGATCAGACCGTCGAGGGAATGCGGCATCGCGACCATCCCGTGTTCTCGGTCCAGTATCACCCCGAGGCCGCTCCGGGTCCCCACGACGCGTCATATTTCTTCGAGGAATTTGCGAATCTCATTGCACAATCGCGCTAGTACGTTGTAACAATTCCATCCGATTATGGCGAAACTCACCATTTACGTGCCCGATGCGGAACCGACTGCCTACGATTTGGAGGGTGCGGAGCAAGTGACCGTCGGGCGTGCTCCCGAGGTTGGAATCGTGATCGATCATCCCTCGATTTCCGGAACACATGCGAGCCTCACCCTCGAGGGCGGGCAATGGATGCTCGAGGATCATGGCTCGACCAACGGAACATTTGTCGAAGGGGAAGCCATTTCCAAAGTCGCTCTCGCCACGGGTAGCCAGCTCGTCTTCGGCCAGGTTCAAGCGGACTTCGAAGAACCTCAGGCCGGGGCGGAGCCCGCGGCACCAGCCGACGAAAGCGAAGGTTACGGCTACGGTGGCCCGGTGGCGGAAATCGCGGATCAGTCGGTCCGCCCCAGCGGATTCAGCGACATGTCACCGATCGAAAAGGTTGAGAAAAAGGACACCATGGCCCAGATCGCACTGATCGTGGGGGTGCTCGCCATCGCCGCGGCGATCGGTCTCGTCGTCATGTCCGTTCTCATGTAGGGTCGTCTCCCTCCGGTCCCCCGCGGAGACCGTAGCCCCTGGTTCCACCGGGTCCTCCGTCCGGGCTCGTCTCTCCAGGTATTCTGCACGGATCCGGTCGTTTTCCGATTGCCCGGTAACAGGCTCTGCGGCATTGGTTCCCGCCACCACGCGGTCGTTTTTTTCCCGGCAACTCACCCAGACTTCCACCATGTCCAACACGATCGTGATCGGTGCCCAGTGGGGCGATGAAGGCAAAGGGAAAATCGTCGATTGGCTGACCGAGTCGGCTGACGTGGTCGTTCGCGCCCAGGGAGGCAACAATGCCGGCCACACCGTGATCAGCGGGGGAAAGGAGTACATCCTGCATCTTATTCCGTCCGGGATCCTCTGGGAGGACAAATCCTGCGTGATCGGGAACGGGGTGGTGATGGATCCCGTCGCACTGCTTGCCGAGATCGACGGCCTCGCCAGTCAAGGGATCATCGTGACGCCCGATCGACTGCGCATCTCTCTCCGGGCCCACCTCGTGATGCCCTATCACCGGGAGATGGACGCCTTTCGCGAAGACAGTCGCGGCAACAACAAGATCGGCACGACGAAGCGGGGTATCGGGCCCGCCTACGGTGACAAGATCGATCGCACCGGGTTCCGCCTTCACGACCTCCTCGGAGATCCCGTGGCGTTCGCCGAACGGCTCTCGGATCGCGTCGGCGCAGCGAACGATCTCTTCGCAACCGCCGGAGAAACCCGCCTCGACAGCGAGGAGATCGGGAGAGAGCTCCTCGCCGCCGCAGATCGGCTCGCCCCCTTTGCCGCCGACACGGTATCCGTGTTGCACGAAGCGATCCGAGCCGGCAGCTCTCTTCTCTTCGAGGGGGCCCAGGGCACCTACCTCGACGTCGATCACGGCACCTATCCTTTCGTGACGTCTTCCAACACGACGGCGGGCGGGGCCTGCACCGGATCCGGTGTTCCGCCCCACCGCATCGATCGCGTCATCGGAGTGGCAAAGGCGTACACGACACGCGTTGGCGGAGGTCCGTTTCCCACCCAGGACGATTCCCTTGCCGACAAATTCCACGCGATGGGCCGCGAATTCGGCGCCACGACCGGGCGCAAGAGGCGCTGCGGATGGCTCGATCTCGTCTTGCTGCGCTACGCGGCCATGGTGAATGGCGTCGATGAATGGGCGATCACCATCCTCGATGGTCTCGACGACTTCGACGAGATCCCGGTCTGCACGCACTACGAGTTGGACGGTGAAAAGCTCGAGCTCCCACCCGCCTCGTCGACCGACTTCGCCCAGGTGGTGCCGGTGTTCGAGACGCTCCCGGGATGGCGGTCCGACACGACCGGAGTCCGCTCCTACGACGAGCTTCCGGCACAGGCCCGCGGCTACCTGGACCGAATCGAGAAAGAAACGGGCGGACGCGTCAGTATGGTGGGGGTGGGCCCATCCCGGGATCAGACGATCATCCGGTGACGGATTCCCCGGACTCCCGATCCGACCTGCCATGCCCGACCCTTTTGATCCCGACAAACCGATTCCCCGGCACATCGCCATCATCATGGACGGCAATGGGCGCTGGGCCCGCCAGCGAGACCTTCCCCGTCGCGAAGGACACCGCGCCGGTGCGGTTTCGGTTGAGGAGTGCTTACGCGCGGCGGGCGAGATCGGGATCGAGTACCTGACCCTCTACGCGTTCAGTTCCCAGAACTGGAAACGCCCCGAGACCGAGGTGACCGCGCTCATGTCTCTGCTGACGCTTTTTCTCAAGGAAAAGACCCCGCTCCTGGTCGAGAACAACATTCGCCTCCAGGTGATCGGAAACCTTGCCCGCCTGCCCAACCGCAACCAGCGCGAACTCGACCGCACCATTCAGGCGACCCGCGACAACGACGGCCTCACCGTGGTCGTGGCACTCAGTTATGGCGGCCGCGAAGAGATCGTGGAAGCGACGCGCTCCCTCATGGAACGCGCGGTCCGGATGGAGATCTCCCCGGCGGAACTCGACGAGACCATCTTCGCCGCGCACCTGTTCACCGCCGGCATTCCCGATCCCGATCTGCTCGTACGCACCAGCGGAGAATCCCGGGTGTCGAATTTCCTTCTCTGGCAGATCAGCTACGCGGAGATTCACATCACCCCGGTCTTCTGGCCGGACTTTCGGCGCCAACATCTCGAGGCGGCGATCGGAGATTTCCAGGGCCGGCAGCGCCGATTTGGAGCCGTTTGAGGCACCTCCCTGGCACGGAACCGGGAGCACCCCGCGTCGAGAAACACCGAATCCGATCCAAGCCACTCAGGGAGTCCGTTTGGCCCGTACCGATCGGACCCTCCAGATCTTCCCGGATGACTCGTAAACGGCATGGGTCCAGTGCGTTCCGTTCGGAACAGGACGATCGGTTCGGCAATGAACACTTCCTCCCCCGGGTGGACACCGGTGCCGCCGACTGCGAAAGTTCCAGTGGTCCGACACCCGCTCACACCCCTCGGGTGTGAAATCCCAACGCTTTTCCCGACAGGAATAGAACGAGCGGGAGAAGGGAGACTTGCTCAGGCCCGGCCAGTGCTCCATGAACTCGAGGAACTCGGCGGGGAAAGTTCGAACTTCCCGCAGATAGCTCAAGACCTGTTGGCGATTGCGCGGCCGCCGCATGAGTGGTTGAGGTAGGATGAAAGGCGGGATAGCGATCGTTATTGCGATCCTCGCCACGCAGAAAATCATCCATCGCTTCCGAACAAAAAGCTACATTCGTTCGCTCTTTTCCGAGAAACGGAACCATGAAGACACCCCACCGCCATCTCCTCCTGATCTTTGCCCTTGTCGCCCTGGCCGGCCCGAACGCGCTCTACCTGTATTTCGCCCTCCGGCACCCGGAACTGAACTCCCAGGCGATTCGAAATCCCATCGCCCTCGCTTTCATGATCGAGGCGATGATGCTCCTGGGCCTCTTTCTCGTCTACGTCTTTCTCCGGACGCGCTCCTACCTGCAGGTCGTCGTCTACCTCCTCCTGACGCTGGCGGGGAGCCTCGCGTTCAGTCTTCCCCTCTTCCTGTATCGACAAGGGAGAAACGACCCATCAGGCGATGCCCCCGGTAGGTGAAGGGAAAAGCCGATATCGCATACTCCTACAACCCCTGCGAAACGGAACCCGACTCCTCGAAAACCACGACCGGAGAACGGGGCCGGGCGCTCGATCACTTTCGGCCGACCCGCCGCGACGGGGCCGCATGATCCCGGCGACACCTCGCAAAGTTCGAGGTGCCGCTCCAGGTCGAGTTCCCCCCGTCCTACCTCCGCGTGGTCGCCCGCACCTGGACACGATCGGCCGCACTCGAGTCCGTGGAGGAACGCCCCAACAGCGACACCGTGGTGCGAACCCCTCTCCTGACCCACCGGAGCCGGCCGCGCACGGGCCGAATGATAACCACGTATCTCTCCGTCTCGCCTTCCTCGAGGCTTGCCCTCGCTCTTCCCGAAACGACGGCGCCCGTCACATTGCCTGCCGCTTCGCCTCGCCGGCTGTAGGTCACGCGAAATCGCGAACCGCCATTCGTGCCCCGGAGTCTCATCTCGTCGGAAGTCGTCCCGTCATTCTGCACCGACGCGTAGGCCCGCATCGCGCGGAAACGCCGGGATGCGACGCCGACTCTCTGGCCTGCGGCAGTGACGCTGTAGTGATCATCGCGAAGGAGGCGACGGGCCGTTCTCCCGATCGCGAGATCCGGCTGGAAGGTCGCGCCCGGGCGCACGACCGGAGCACTGAGCGATTCCTCACCCTCCGCATCCACCGACGCCACCCAGTAGGTGTAGTCGACCCCACTCTCGATGGACGTGTCCTCGAAGGAGGTGAATGTGGTCGTGCCGACGATCTCCGCCGACGAGGCATCACCGGAGGTCGATCGATAGATGACGAAACCCCCGCTACCCGGTGCCCCCGTCCACGCGAGCAGGACACTCCGGCCATCCCTCGACAGGTGAGCGCTGAGACCCGCCGGCGCTGCCATCGCGGCACTGCCCGACACCTCCTGCGAGGGCTCACTCTCACCATACGGGTTCACCGCCGTAATCCGGTATCGATAGGGCTTCCCTCCGACGACCGACTGATCACCAAAGGCAGGAGTGGCAGAGGATCCGATGAGCAGGAAACCCGCCCCCCCGTCCCGGTAGATTCCATAACCATCGGCCCCTTCGACACTGTTCCACGAAAGGACCACTCGATCGGCGAACTCCCCCTCGGACGCGGTGAGCCCGGTGGGAACGGGCAACCGGCGGACCGCCGTCGCGACTCCGCTCCGGCCCAGGGGATTCCCCTCTCCATCCAGGGCGAAAACCCGGTAGGAGTAGTCTCTCTCCGCCACGCCACCATTGTCCTGGAAGCTCGTTTCGTCCGTTCGCGCCAACTCGACGAATCCACCGGTATCGGATGAGACTTTCCGTTCGATCATGTAGTCGACGGCCGACGTCACCTGTTCCCAATCGAGGAGAATGGATTCGGAGGAAGCCCCCTCCGTCGCGGTGAGCGAGAATTCGATCACGTCGTCCACCGATCCTTCGTCGGCTCCACCCGGCTCGCTCACCTCGTGGGCACCGATCGCGACGACCCAGTAGAACGCTTCGCCGCCCACCGGCGGCGACTGATCGATCCATTCGGTGCCAGCCGTCTCGCCGAGAAGACGCGACTCGACGAAAGCGTTGCTCTCCGACCGGTATACCGCATAGCGAATCGCCTCCTCGACGGCACGCCAGGAGACTTCGATGCGGTCCGAAAACGTGCCGTCTGAGGCGGTAACGTCCGGTGGAACCCCGATCGCTCCGGCCATCTGCCCGAACAGCTCGGTTTCGAATGAAGCCGATGCCGCCCAGCCGGATCCGTCCTCGACGAACCACCTTCCGTGGATCGTCCTTCCCGCGAGATTTTCACCCGCCGGAAGCGCAATCGCCCGGGACGAGTAACCCTCGTCTCCTTCTCCGCTCAGCGACAGATCGTGGCGCAACCAGACCGCATCCTCCGGAGGTGGGCCGTTCCCGGCGGAAACCGGATCCCAATCGACAACGAGAACCGCCTCGCCCCCCGCCGGACCTCCCGCCACTCCCACCGTGAAACTCGGATTCCCGGAAAGGGCCGGTTCGATCGCCACCATCGACGGGGTGAAGCCACCATCACCGGGTAAGGCGTCATCGGCTACGGCCGGTTGCAACCGCGAACCTGCGTAGAGAGCGGGTCGGGTGAATGGTCCGGATTCTTCGGCGACACGGGGATCCGTCAAGGGACGCCCGAGAAAGGCGATAAGTGCATTCCTTTCATTCGCATTCAACTGGAGCGGCCTCACGCTCCGATTCTTGTTCGGAGCATCGAAATCTCCACCGCGATTGTAGAACGCGACAACATCCGTGATCGATCCGAATCCCCCGTTGTGCATGAAAGCTCCTCGCAACTCGAGGTTGCGCAGCGAAGGCGTCCGCATGCGACCCCGGTCGCCATTGTTTCCCGTCACGTGAAACCGGCCCAGATCCTCGTCCACCGGACGCACCCCGATGTAGTGAAACCGGTCATCGGTGAACCGGTTTCCGCCGTGGCAATCCACACAATCGCTCTGGGCAAATACCTGGAGACCCTGCCGCTCGAGGGGAGTGAGCGCCGCATTGTCACCGGCGATAAAGTCGTCGATCGAAGCCTGGTTCGAAACCAATGTCCGCTCGTAGGTCGCGATCGCCATCACAACGCGAGACGGCGTGACGGCAGCATCACCGAAAGCCTCGGCAAAGAGCGCCGGATAATTCCGGTTCGCGATCCAGCTCTCCAGTTCGGACGGCACCGAGGGAGAGAGGGCCAGCGGCTTCGCGTATTCGATGCGCTCGGCGACCTGCGTCCAATCCCGTCCCTGGTGAGCCATCTCCGCGCCACTGAGGGGAGGACCTGCTGCCTGGCTCTCCAGCGCGGCTCCATTCGACAGGACGACGGCACCGCTCTCCGGATCCCGAAACGTGTCGCCGGCGCGACCGTCCCAGAAGAGAGAGGGAGAAAAGCCCGCATTGATCGCCGATGGCGCATACCGTCCCGTCACCTGGACTGTCATCCCGAAGAAGTCCTCCAGGCTGTAAGTGCCGTCGGCGTTGTTGAGAATCACCCCCGGCGACCCCGTCACGTCGTCGGACGTCCCAGGCACACCGTCCGCTCCGGGATGGGTGGATCCGGATCCGCCGAGAATGGCCCGGGGGTCGACACCACCCGACGCCGGCTGGTGGCACGTGCCGCAGGAAACCGTGCGAGTCGAGGACAGCTGCTCGTCCCAGAAGAGAGCTTTTCCCAGATGGATCTTCGACGCGGAGACCGGATTGCCCGCCGGAGCAGGGGGAATCCCGAGGGGCGGAATGGGAGGGGGACCACCCGGTCCGCCACCTCCAGGACCACCTCCGCCTGGCCCGCCACCCGGTCCACCTCCGCCCGGACCGCCCGGTCCCTGGGCATTGGCGAAAACAGCAAGGAAAACGGCGGAAATGGTGGCGATCAGACTCTTCATCGCCGCCATTCAGCCACTTCAGGATGACAGCAAGGTGAATGACCTCATGACAGTTTTGTCATCAGTCGATCGGACGAACTCGATGGTCCCGGGAGATCCCCACTGGCGTTTTCGGTCAAAGCAGGCATCCTGTCTGGCCAGAGCCCTGCTACACTCCGGCTCTCTGCCTCATGGATGCCCTGCTCATCGCGATCGCCTTTCTCTTCGGTCTCCTTGCGCAACAGGTGCGTCTCCCCCCCCTGGTCGGTTTTCTCATCGCAGGATTCGTTCTCCAGGCTCTCGGAAAAGAAGGCGGAGAAATGTTGCGCTCCGTTTCGGATCTCGGTGTCACCCTGCTTCTCTTCAGCATCGGCCTGAAACTCCGCGTTCGCAGCCTGATGCGACCCGAAATCTGGGCCGGCACGACCATCCATGCCGGTCTCGCCATCCTCCTGTTTGCCCCCCTCCTGTATGGTGCGGCTCTCCTCGTCGCTCCCTCCATGGGCATGGATTGGCGCACCGCGTTTCTTCTCGCCTTTGCGATGAGCTTTTCGAGTACCGTGTTCGCGGTCAAGGCCCTGACCGAAAACGGCGATCTTGGCGCCATGCACGGACGAGTCGCGATCGGTATCCTCGTGATGCAGGACATCATCGCCGTGCTTTTCCTCACCTTTTCGACCGGAAAGATCCCTTCGGCCTGGGTGCTCGCCGCCATTCCCGCGTTTCTCCTGGCCCGGCCCGTCTTCGGCTGGATCCTGAGCCGTTCGGGACATGGGGAGCTGCTCACCCTGTGCGGCCTTTTCATGGCCCTGGTCATCGGAGCCAAGGGATTCGACGTGGTCGGGCTCAAGGCCGATCTCGGCGCCCTCTTCATCGGCGTTCTCGTGGGCTCGCATCCCCGGTCGAGCGAGATGAAGAAATCCCTCAACTACATCACCGACCTCTTCCTCGTCGGGTTCTTCCTCCAGATCGGACTCGAGGGTTCCCTGTCGTGGCAGGGCCTGGGATGGGCACTCTTCATGATCGTCCTCCTTCCGGTGAAAAGCGTCGGATTCTTCGCCCTTTTCACCCGGTTTCGGCTGCGGGCCCGGACTTCCTGGATGGCGGCTGCGTCGCTCTCCACCTACAGTGAGTTCGGTTTGATCGTGATGTCTCTCGGCGTCGCCCAGGGCTGGATCGGCGCGGAGTGGCTCGTCGCGGTCGCCGTGGCACTGTCGATCAGTTTCCTGATCGCGGCCCCCCTGAACCGGCGTGCCGAGGAACTCTACGATCCCATCAGCAATCCTCTCAAGAAATGGGAGACCAGGGGCCGCCATTGCGACGATCTCCCTGTTCTGGAGAGGGGAGAGCGCGTCGCGATTTTCGGGATGGGGCGGGTCGGACTCGCCGTCTACCACGCCCTCGAAGCCCGATTTCCCGGACAGGTGATCGGATTCGATCGCGATCCGGCCGCGGTGGAGGAGCACCGGGTGGAAGAGCGCAACGTCATGCTCGCCGATGCGACCGATTCGGACTTCTGGGAAAAGGTGTGCCCACGCGACGCCCTCGATCTCGCCGTGCTCGCGATGCCCACCCACAGTGCGAACGTCCATGCGGTGGAAACCCTCAAGCGGCACGATTTTCACGGGGTGGTCGCCGTCGCCGCGAAGTATCCCGAGGACATCCGGCAATTGCGCAACCTGGGCGTCGATACCGCCTTCAACCTCTATTCCCACGCGGGCTCAACATTCGCGGGACACGTGATCAGTGTCTTCGGGCAGCAACGCCCGGACCTCGCCAAACAGTGGCGATCCGTCCTCGAACAGGATTGACTCCGGTGAAAGAGGCAGGCTCGCACCCGCCACGGGACTCATTCGATCCCGGTTTCGCCCTCCGGCGTTTTCACCACGATTTCCACCCGCCGGTTCAGCGCCTGCTCTTCGGCCGTTCCCTCGATCGACACGATCGGTTCGGCCTTTCCCTTGCCTACGATCTCGATGTTCTCGTCGCTGATGCGAAGCCGCTCCACCAGCCAGTCCCGCACCGCCTGCGCTCTCTTGCGACTGAGCTCGAGATTGAAATTGTCGCCCCCGAAACTGTCGGTGTGTCCCTCGATGACAAAACGCGCGTTCGGATTGGTCTGGACGAGAAAGGCGAGTTTCATCATGCTGAGCTTGGCGGCCTCCTTGAGTTCGAACTCGTTGTATTCGAATAGGATGTCCGTGGGGAGTGCGATCTTCTCCTCACCGGGAGGCAGAGCGCCGGTGCGCCCGATGAGTTCGTCCAGTCCCGAGTACCCTGCGATTTTCTCCGTCGCTCCCTCGCCGAATGCCTTGGCCGCCGCCTCGCGAAAGAACTCGTCGGTATCCACCCCCTCGGATAGTTCCTCCGCCGTGTTCAGCTCCAGAACCGCCTGATTCCCCGACACCTGGGCGGAAGAATTGATGAGTTCGTTCTTCATGTTGGACAGTTCCTCCGACAGCAATTCACTCGCCGAAAAGTCCATCGAGCGATTCGCAACGTCGAGAGCCTGGGACGGGGCGGTCGGTGCTCCGTCGGAGAAGATCCGGGGGGATTCGATCGGAGCCATCCGCACCACCTCGTCCCGAATCTGCTCCATCAGGTCGAACTCGTCGAGGGACTGGTCGATCATTTCCAGGTCGGAGAGTTTCTCCGGCTGCAGATCGGGAAGCTCCTCGGGGGCAGGGATCTCGGGATCAGCGAGGATTTCCTCGAGTTTGTCCCGGTCGATCGTCTGCTGCTCCCGGCTCATCTGGAAGACGATATCGGATGTCTGGGGGCCTGAAGGCTCGCGGTAGATTCCCGAGAGGAGGAGATAGAGAAGAACGTGGACGATGACGGAGAAGAGGATCGCGAGCACGATCCACCATCCCAGGTTTCGGGTTTCTACTTTGAACACCGATCCGGATCGATAATCCGGATGCCAATCAAATTCCGAGGACATAGCGTCGCGTGTTGCCGGAGGATACGAGCATTTTTCCGTTTCGGCAAAGAGCGATCCGGGCTATCCCATCTATGTGACAGGCGCTCTACGACCGCTCATTCCCGGCCGCGACGCGGCCTCCGGCCATCGCATCGGCCGGTTGCTCTTCGTGAGGGGCCTCGGTGCCATCTACCTCGTCGCCATCGCGTCGTGGTGGACGCAGGCAATCCTCCTGACGGGCGAAAACGGGTTGGTTCCCGCCGGGGACTACCTCTCCAGGGTGGCCGAAGCTCTCGACGAGACGGGGCGATCGCGCTGGCAGGCCCTGCCCAATCTCTACTGGATGACCGGCGCCTCGGATGCAGCGATCCACGCCCTCTGCACGGTGGGCTGCCTCCTTGCCCTCATGGTCCTGGCCGGACTCGCACCCGGACCGGCCCTGGCGGGTCTCTGGGCCATCTACCTGACGTTTCTCAACACGGGGAATGTCTTCATGAGCTTCCAATGGGACATCCTGCTCCTCGAAACCGGATTCCTCGCCCTGTTCATCGCACCGTGGAAGCTCCGCACGAGCTGGCGCCACCCGGACAGGCCGGGCGTGGTCGCCCGGACCGGTCTCGTGTTCTGCTGGTTTCTCGCGGCGAAGCTCATGTTCCTCTCGGGTTGGGTCAAGCTCGCCTGGGCGACAGGAGCCCATCCGGAATGGTGGCCCGATCACACCGCCATGACTTTCCACTACCAGACGCAACCGATCCCCACGTGGACCGCGTGGTGGATGCACCAGCTCCCCGCCTGGTTTCACAAGCTCTCGATCTGGCCGATGTACGGCATCGAATTGATCCTGCCCCTGCTCGTTTTCTTCGGGCGATGGGCCCGGCTTGTCGCGGGGCTGGGATTCATCGCGCTGATGGTCCTGATCCTCCTGACGGGCAACTACACCTTTTTCAACTACCTCACCATCGTCATTTCGCTTCCTCTCATCGCCGACTCCTGCTGGCCGGGGGCGATCAGAAAGCGCGTCTTCGGTCTCGACGGTCCCACCACCGTGCAGGTGACCACGACCCGCCCCTGGCAGAGGTGGCTGCCGCTTGCCGCCGCACCCGCAGGCCTTCTCATCGCTCTCCTCAACATCCAGGTCCTGCTGTCGGATTTCCATCGCGCACCCATCCCCCTGCTGCAACGCGATCTGAGCCCGTCCTGGCTCGACCGATTCGCCGGAAGCGCGGCCCCCTTTCGCCTCGTTTCCGGTTACGGACTGTTCCGGACCATGACAACCGACCGTCCCGAGATCATCCTCGAGGGCAGCCGGGACGGGATCCGTTGGGAGGCCTACGATTTTCGTTGGAAACCCGACCGGCTCGAGGGGCGTCCGCGATTCGTCGCCCCCCATCAACCGCGAGTGGCCTGGCAACTCTGGTTCGCCGCCCTGGAGCGCCAATATCATCCACGGAGCCGCAATGCCGCCTGGATCGAATCGCTTCTCGGGAAACTGCTCGAGGGTGACGAGTCCGTCCAGGCCCTCTTCGTGCGCAACCCCTTCCCCGAGTCTCCTCCCCGCCTCCTCCGTGCCCGCCTCTTCCTCTACGAATTCACCAGTCCGGAAGAGCGCCGCGCTTCGGGGGAGTGGTGGACCCGCCGGGCCGCCGGCGACTATCTTCCTGTCGTGAGCAAGCGATAGGCGATCTCCGTTGTCAGCCCCGAGGGCAGCCTCTATCCTTGATCGTGATGAAAGCGACGGCAGCAGTATGCTATGCGGCGAACCAGCCCCTCGCCATCGAGGAAGTGGAAGTGATCCCCCCTCGCCGGGGCGAGGTATTGATTCGGATGGAGGCGGCCGGCGTCTGTCACAGCGACCTTCACGTTATGAAAGGCGATCAGCCTCTCGAGATGCCGATCATCCTCGGTCACGAGGGAGCCGGGATCGTCGCGGAAACAGGTCCCGGAGTCGATTCGGTGAAACCGGGTGATTCCGTCGTGCCGATCTGGCGGATGTCCTGCGGACGCTGCGCCTATTGCCTCGGGGGCCGCCCGGCCCTCTGCGACGTGGGAACCAAGATCCGGTTCACCGGACTCATGCCGGACGGGGAAACGCGCTTCCGCTCCTCCCGGGGTGATTCGATTCGCCATTATGCGGGTGTCTCGACCTTCTCGCAGTTTTCGACGATGCCCGAGGAAGCTGTCGTCAGGATCGATTCGAACGTCTCACTCCGCGATGCGGCCCTCGTCAGTTGCGGGGTCATCACGGGATACGGGGCCGTCTTTCGCGCGGCGGAAGTCACACCCGGATCGACCGTCGCGGTCTTCGGTGCCGGTGGCATCGGCCTGAACGTGATCCAGAGCGCCCGGCTGGCCGGAGCGACCACCATCATCGCGGTGGACTGGTTCGCGACCAAGAGACCCCATGCCGAGCGCATGGGGGCCACCCATTTTCTCGACAGCCGGGAAGACGATCCGGTCTCGGGCATCCTCGATCTCACCGGCGGGCTCGGCGTGGATTTCGCCTTCGAGGCGGTGGGATTACCGACACCCATCGAACAGGCCTACGATGCGACGAAGAAGGGTGGCACCTGCGTCGTGGTCGGAATCGCCCGGCCCGATGCGCGAGCCGCCATCAATGTGAACGCCCTGGTCTATGCGGAAAAGACCCTGAAAGGTTCGATCTACGGCTCGACGCGTCCCCGCATCGATCTCCCACTTCTCATCGGCCTGGCGCGCGAAGGAAAGATCGAGCTCGAACCGCTTCTCACCCGGACGTGGAAGCTCGCCGAAATCAACCAGGCCTACGCAGCACTTGAACGCGGAGAGGTCGCGCGTAGTCTGATCCTTCCCCAGGAAGTGTGATCACGGCGGAATGAGGAATTTCTGGATTCGTGTGCTGATCCGGCTGGCGATCCCGATGGGAGCCGGTTGGATTCGCCAACAGGAGGCTCGTGTCCTCCACGATGGACGCCCACTCTCGGAGTGGGAGAGTGGATGGGCGGTCGAAGTGGGGGTCCGGCATCCCGAGAGAGTCCGCATCCTCCTCGTTCCCGTCGTACCCACCCCGGGTTCGTCGCTTCTTCGGGTCCTCGCCGCCATTTCCCGATTCGGCATGGACGCGCCGACCGGCATGGCGGTGAATTACGGCATCTTCCTCGACTCCTCGCAGTCGAACAACCCATCCCTACTCGTTCACGAGCTGGCTCATGTCGCTCAGTATGAACGACTGGGAGGAATCGAGGCCTTTCTCGCGGAGTACCTTCGCCAATGCGTCGCGGATGGCTACTGGGATGCTGACATGGAACAGGAGGCCCGGGATGCCGCCGCACCCTACGCCCGTCCACCGGGAGGGTGAGAACGCCGCGGGTTTCGCGGTACGACCGCTCAGGCACCCCCCTCGCATCCACAGTTCCCATAATAACTCGGCGCCTCATCCGTCTAACGGGGTGAAACCTGTCTAACATGGAGAATCAACCGAATCCCATTCATCGCGCCGCGGCCGCTCCCCCGCCAGAACCCTCTTCCTTCCACTCCGAGGCCCCGACGGCTGCCGAAATTCTCAACCAAAGGCGGTCCCGCAATCCGTGGAAATTCGTGGCGATCGGGGCCGGTGCCCTCCTCGCCGTCGTCATCGGAGTCGGCGTCTGGTGGTGGTGGAGCAACCGCATGCCCGGTCCCGTCGTCCTTTCGGAACCCGAGAAGCGCGTTCTCGAGAGCAAACTGGAAGCCGTCAGCGGGGAGCCGATCATCGTCGATGGCTCCCACATCGAACGCCCTCCGGAACTGGTCATGGCAACGGTCGGAGAAGCGGAACCCGGTCCGGCGCAGGACGCGCTCGCCGGCGTGACCGATCCGGAGTTGAGACGTGACCTGATGAGCGACGAGGATCGTCGCACGGTCGTTTTCACGGAACGCGAAATCAACGGCTTCATCAACCACAACACCGGGCTCGCGGATCAGTTCTATCTGCACTTCGCAAACGACGCGATGGTCGCAAAAATGGCCTACACCTTCCATGACGATGTCCCCGTTCTCGGTGGCCAGGAAGTGAAGCTCCGGTGCGCTCTCGGGGCCCGTCTCGACGAGAATACCGGCGAACTCTACGTGGCGCTGCAGGACGTGACGGTCAATGGCGTGCCGATTCCGAACGCCTGGCTGGGCGACATCAAGAACCGCAACCTGATCGAAGCGGCGAGCGGTTCCGAGCCGTCCGGATTCCTCAAGGCCTTCGCCGACGGAATCGAGGACATCTCCCTGGAGAACGGCCAGATTCGGATCCGTCTCGCGCCGTAACCGCTCCCCGGGCGGGCGATCACTCTCCCGGAGGCTCGCCCGCCTCCTTTTCTTTCCCTCCTTCCGCCTCGACGCGATTCCGCTCGATCACGTCGAGACGCTGCGACAGTTGCTGCTGGCCCTCGGCGAGTCGGGCCAACAATTGCTCGGATCGCTCCCCCTCCCGCTCGATTCTCTGGAGGACCTCGTTCTGCATCGCGTCCTGGGCACGCTCCTCGCGGCCCACGAGCACGGTCGTGAGTGTCGCGGTGAAGACCCCGACGAGGACCATACCGGCAATGACGAGAAACACGGTGAGAAGGCGCCCTCCGAGGGTGTGGGGATTGTAGATATCACCGAACCCTCCCGTCACCAGCGTGGTGAAACTCCACCAGAGGCCGGGCAGGAACCCCTTCACCGCCTCGTGTCCCTCGCCGCGTTCACCGAAAATCGTGATCAGCAGGGCGCCGAGCGCAAGGACAATCAATCCGGCGAAGAGTGACTTCTTCATCAGGCGCACGTCGAAGATCTCGGCGAGATGGTCGAGACCGCGCCACATGAAGAGGAAGAGACGAAGCGCTCGCAACGCCCGGAGGAGGCGCACGACCCGCAGGACCCGGCCCGCGCGGAGAGCCTCGCTGCCCGACAGGCCGAGCTCGGCCAGGACCTGTGCGGGCGGCAGGGGAATCGAGGTGACGAGATCGACCCACCGCATCTTCCAATACCACTTCTTCGATTCGGCCCGGGACAATTCGAAGAAGAAATTCGCCAGAAAGATCAGACAGCAGAGGAAGTCGATGCCCCAGAAAATCCACCGGATCTGCGGAGAAAGCGAGGGCACCACATGCAGGATGACTTCGTCTCCATAGCCTTCGCCCCCACTCGCCACGGTTGCCTCGATGATTCGTCCGTCTTCCCATTTCAACAGGATCTCCGCACCGCGTCCGCCGTCGGCTCCCACCTCGGGAACGGCGTGCGCCGCCGCGTAGTCCCGCCCGCCATCCAGGATTTCGACGGAGACGATACTGCCGTCGACGACCTCGCCCGCGAGCCGGGCTCCGCCGCCGGGAGCGCCGACATTCCCCGCATCGACAACGAGGAGCACGAGCACGAGCAGGATGAGCGCGAAAATGATGGCATCCTTGGCGCGCACGACCCGTATTCCACCGAGCACGCGGGCCTGACGTTCCAGCAGGATCTTCTCCTCACACGCCGAGAACACCGGCTTGCGTTTCTCCAGAAGGTCGTCCAGCCGGTCGCGCAGTTCTCCGAGACGCTCCTTGGCGCTGTCGAGAGGAAATCGGTAGCGCCCTCCCTCGAAGATCAGTTCGACATTCTCCTCGGTCGCGTAGAGGCGACGCACCTCGTCCTCTGTCGCCTCGATCTCGCTTTGAACCTGCACACACTCCGCATCGATCAGTTCCAGCATGCGACGGAGGCGCCCCAACGAACAGTCGGCGAGGGAAACCCGAAGCCGGCTGCCCAGAAATACGTTCAATCCTTCTTCGACCGCCTGCTTCATGCTTGCCCTGCGGTAGCGCCGGGACGCGTTCTTATCTCACAATCCCCGCGGATTGGAAACGGCGAATTGCTCCCGGCTCGCTGGTCAGGTGCCGCAGAACGTCGCTTTCACCTCTTCCTCCTGACGCGGTGGCTTCTCGTACTCGGAGAACTCGTCCCGGTCTTCGAAAGGATTCCGGAGTGCTTCGTGCAGGCGGTGGAACGAGGAGAATTCGCCTTCGTAGGCGGCACGGATCGCTTCCTCGATGCGGTGGTTGCGTGGAATCCGGGCCGGATTTGCCCCTCTCATCCGTTCTCCCGCCTCGCCCTCCGGCATCCCTCGTCTCGATTGTTCACCTCTCCACTCTTCGAGCCAGGATTCGACCCGAGCCGGCTCGGCAAACAGCGAGAGGAACATCCCCTCCGATTCCGCGGACACCGCAGAGGTCAGGCGACGAAACGCCAGGTGAAAGTCGACCGCCTGATCCTGCATCGCGTCGAGCAAATCCGCCACGAGTTCGCGGGTTCTCGCATCACCCTGCTCGAACCCGAGTTTCGCGGCGAATACCGCATCGCGCTCCGCCTCGAACCAGTCCGGGAACCGTTCGAGGATCGCACTCGCCACCTCCGCCGCTCCTTCCTGACTTCCACCTTCGGACTCGGCGATCACGGGAAGCAGCGCTTCCGCGAATCGCGCCAGGTTCCACTGGAGAATTCCCGGCTGATTCCCGTAGGCATAGCGCCCGAATTGATCGATGAAGCTGAACTTCTTCGCGGGGTCATACCGGTCGAGAAAGGCACACGGGCCGTAGTCGATCGTCTCGCCCGACAGGCTCGTGTTGTCGGTATTCATGACTCCGTGTATGAAGCCCAAACCCATCCAGCGGGCGACGAGTCTTGCCTGACGTCGCACCACGCCCTCGAAGAGGGCCGTCGCCGGATTCTCCGCCTCGGCGGCTCTGGGATCGTGCCTCTCGATCGCAAACGCCACGAGTTCGCGCAGGTGGCCCACTTTCCCCCGTGCAGCAAAATACTCGAAAGTCCCGATGCGGAGGTGGGACCGCGCCACCCGGGTGAACACTCCCCCCGGTTCGCCCTGCTCTCTCCAGACCGTGTCGCCGGTCGCCACCGCCGCCAGGGCGCGGGTCGTCGGAACCCCGAGCGCCGCCATGCTTTCGGAGACCAGGTATTCCCGGAGCACCGGACCGAGCGCGGAGCGTCCATCACCTCGTCGCGAAAACGGCGTCGGTCCCGCCCCCTTCAACTGGATGTCGTACCTCTCACCCGCACGATCGACGACCTCGCCGAGCAACAGGGCGCGCCCGTCGCCAAGCTGGGGAACGAATCCGCCGAACTGGTGCCCGGCATAGGCCATCGCGAGCGGTTCCGCCCCGGGAGGAAGGGAGTTTCCGGAGAAGTAGGCCAGTCCCTCGTCCGAGTCGAGGGCTTCCGAGTCGAGCCCGAGCTCATCAGACAGGTCTCGATTGAAGGCGATCCAGCCGGGAGACGAAACCGGCGAGGGGTCCGTGCGAACGAAGAATCCCTCGGATAGCCGCGCGTAGGAGTTGTCGAAGGGAATCGGAGGGGTCATGAGGAAACGATTCTACGCCGGAGGAGTCGCCTGCGCAAAACGGGACGCGAATCCCCCGGGAACCACGCCGGGTTCATGGCGCGAGAGCTTCCGCGACGCGCTTCGCCAGCTTCCGGGCGGCGTGCTCCCGGGCCGCAGAATGGCCGGGATCGTCGAGAACGTTCGAGGTCTCCCCGGGATCCGCCACCAGGTCGGTGAGCACACGAGCCACCCGCTTTCCGTCCTCCCTGCGAAACCACTCCGTATACCGGTGAGTCGACGTGCGAATGCTGTGCCCGGCGAACTTGCCATGGGGATACATGCTATAGGCCGACTCCCGATGGGATGCCTTCGGGTCGTCGAAAAGCGAGGCAAAACTCCGTCCCTGCACGTGGCCGGGAATCGGCAGCCCGGCCAACTCACACAGGGTCGGATAGAGATCGACGAGTTCCACGAGCGCCTCGCTCTCATGACCGGCCGCCTTTCCGGGAACTCTCATGAGGAGGGGCACCCGCGTATCCACCTCGAAGTTGGTGTGCTTGCACCAGGACGAGTGATCGCCCAATTTCCAACCATGGTCCCCCCAGAGCACGACGATCGTGTTTTCGGCGGCGCCCGATTCATCCAGCGCCTCGAGAAGGCGTCCCAGGTTTGCGTCGGTATAGCTGACGCAGGCGGCATACCCATGGAGGAGCCGGCGATTCAACGGATCGGGGAACTCGGCCGGCACCCGCCGCTCGATGTCCGCATAGGACCGGAGTTCCCCGGCGGAAGCATTGCGGGCGAAGTCGGGGTAGCCCGGAGGAACTCCCCGGTTCGGCGGCATCGCAAACTGGCTCCGGTCATAGAGATCCCAATACCTGGCAGGAGCGTTGAAGGGCAGATGCGGCTTGGTGAAACCCACCGCGAGAAAGAAGGGCTTCCCTGCCGCAGCGAGCTTTTTGAGTTGCTTCGCACCCTCCACCGCACGCGCGCCATCCGTGTAGGCGTCGTCGTCCACATCGGCTCGTTCCGTGGACGGCCCCTTTGCTCTCGACCCCGCCCGTGGACGAGGTTGCTCGCGCAGCACCCGCAGGCTCTCCTCGAGGGCGTAGGACGCCCCGTTCACCACGATCCACTCATCCCAGTTCTCCGGATCGACTCCCGGACCCCTCGCGCCGTGGTAGATTTTTCCCAATCCCACGGTGCGATAGCCACTTTGACCGAAGTGCTGCTGCAGGGTGAGGAGATCGGGATGCCTCTTCCTCCATCCCTCGACGTGGTAGGTGTGCTCTCCGAGACTCGTCGGGTAGCGTCCCCCCATCAGGGAGAGTCGCGATGCCCCGCAAACCGCCTGTTGGCAATACGCCCGGTCGAAGCGGATTCCCGACGACGCAAGTGCGTCGAAGTGAGGGGTCAGCGTGCCAGCCCCATAGCACCCCAACTCCGGACGCAGGTCATCGACCGCCACGAAGAGGATGTTGGGGCGTCCGTCGGCCGGAGAATCAATCGGGAGGCCAAAACAACAGGTGAGACAGGAAAAAAGTGTGAGAAGCCGAAACATTCGCTGGAGGGTAACGGCTTCTCACGCCATCGGCACGTCCCGAATCGCGCACAGGCAAGTGAAATAGGCGAATCCCCACCCGCGAACCCTCTCCTTCGGTGCCCGTCCGCGAATCCTCACCGTTCGACCGACGATCAGCGTTTCGAATAGACTCGCTCTCGTGCCACCCTTGGGCGGCGACGCTTTCTCCCTGATCCTCGAGATCCCCCTCGACGAGCTTGCGCGATGGAGGCGGAAAACGGGAGGGGAGCTCCACATGTGCCCGCTCCAGGCCGCGCCGTGATCGGGAGGAAAATCTGTGAACCGGTGCGGCTCCAGAACTGAGCAACCACCCGTGGCCACCGATTCGTGTTAGCGGAATGGGGCGAGACAGGTAGAATGGCGGGCACTGTCATAATGCGTGCCTTCGCGTTCCTCTTTTTTCTCTCGGCCCCCGTGATCTCCTTCGCGGCGGAATCGGCTCCGCGTCCCAATATCGTCTTCGTGTTCGCCGACGACTGGGGATGGGGCGACCTGAGTTGCCGGGATCATCCATTCGTCAAGACGCCCCACATCGATCGTATCGCCGCGGAGGGGACGGATTTCCGCCGATTCACTGTCGCCAGTGGAGTCTGCTCACCGAGCCGGACCGCCGTGATGACGGGCCACTTTCCCGCCCGCTATGCGATCGATGGCCACTTCGCGTGGGTGCCGAGCAATGCCAAGCGAGGCATGCCCGATTGGCTCGACCCCGCCGCACCTTCACTCCCCCGGATGCTCCAGGACGCGGGTTACGCCACCGCACATTACGGCAAGTGGCACCTCGCCAACAACATGATCCCCGACTCACCCCTGCCAGAGGAGTACGGCTACGACGACTACGGTGCGTTCAACTGCGCCGGAGAACAGATGCCGTGGTACGAGGACGCGGAACGGGCAGTTGCCTTCATCGAGAAATCCACCGCCGAGAACCGGCCTTTCTTCATCAACCTGTGGCTGCATGAACCTCACACACCGTTTCATACCATTCCGCGCTACGAATGGCGGTTTCGGCACCTCGAGAACCGGGAAGACCAGATTTACGCCTCGGTCCTCTCCCATGCCGACGACCGGGTCGGCCTCGTTCTCGACGCGCTCGATCGCCTCGGCCAGGCCGACAACACCCTGGTGATTTTCAGTTCTGACAACGGTCCGGCCCGCGCCGCCGGGAAAACGGAATTGGAGCTGATGTACGACACGGCCACGGGAGCCGGGTGGAACGTGGCGGCCGCCAAGGGAATCACCGGAGGACGCCGGGGCTACAAGGCTTCGCTGTTCGACGGCGGCATCGGTGTGCCGTTTCTGGCCCGGTGGCCCGGTCGCATCCCCGCGGGCGAGGTCGATGAGGTCTCGCTGATTTCGGCCGTGGATTTGCTTCCCACCTTCTGCGCCCTGGCGGGTGCCCCGATGCCGGAGGGCTATCGGCCCGACGGTGTGTCGATCGTGGCCGTGCTGACGGGACAATTGCGGATGCCCAACCGGGAAAAAGCCCTCTTCTGGAAGGCCCAGTCTCCCTGGCCTCCACGGGAAAACCGCCCCGATCACTGGATTTCCTGGGCGGTCCTTCACGGGCGGTGGAAACTGGTCGCCAACCGCGATCTCGATCACGTCGAACTCTACGACATCGGCCTCGATATCGGGGAAGAGGAAGATCTGGCCGACGCCCGGCCGGAGGTGACCCAGCGCCTGATGGCGCTCCTCTTGGATTGGCGAAAGGAACTCCCCGAGGAACCCCCGGGAAACGTCTTTTCCGCCGAGCGCGAGACCCGGGTCACATCGCAGGAATAGTGCCCCGCGAGTGGCCGGGGCTCCTCACGCCGCTTCGAACTTCGACGGCAGGCAGCCCTTCTCTTTCTGAAACGCCTTGCTGAAGTGGCTCATGCTGCGATAGCCCACCTCGATTGCTGCCTCGCTCACGTTACACCGCCCCGTCACGATGAGGTCGGCGGCCCTCTCGATGCGGCGCTTGCGCAGGTATTGGCTCAGGGTCATACCCGTGGAAGCGGAAAAAGTCCGGCTCAGGTGAAACGGGCTGCACCCGACATGGGTCGCGAGCCGCTGGAGATCGAGCGGTTCATCGAGCCGTTTCCCGAGGTAGGATCTCGCGCGGGAAACTCGATCCTCGGCAAGACGCTTCTGGCGAGAGCAGAAATACTCGTCCTCTCCTCCCCCGGGCAGAAAGCAGGTGGCCGCGATCAGTTCCTTCACCTGCGCCTCAAACCAGAACGATCGAGCCGGTCCCGTGACGGCCGGTTCCAGCAGGGCAGGCAGAATGCGGCGGCGCACCACATCGGGCGAGGGGAGTTCGATGCATCCATCCCCGGGATCGCCGAAGACCACAGGAATCAAATCGCCCATCAACCCGGGGCGGAAGGGTTTCAACATCTCCGCAAGGAGCGTCCGGTCGACCGCCACGACCACGGATTCCGCCCTCGCGCCCCAGCGCAGGCGCCCTCGACAGGTCGAGGAAAATACCGCCATCACCCCATATGGTGCGGCCCTGCCGAATTCCGCCCCTTCCCACAGGATGGGTTCCGCACCGCGATTCAGAACGAAGGCGACCTGTTGTGACGCGATCGCGATCGAAGCGCCCCGGTCTTCCTCTGCCGCGAGGCAAGCCGCCCACAGCGAAGATCGTCCAAACTCGCCAAACAAGGGCCTGATCAATCGGGATCTGCTCATCTCGCCAAACAATGCGAATGAGACGCTGTCTCAATATAGCGACCTTAGCAAGTTTCATTTTGCGGATGGCGCAATTGTGCGCCTCCTCAGTTCCCCAACAAGCCGGTCACTTGAAAACGGCATCGATTCCCATCGCGCTCTTGCGCGCGAAGCGAGGCACCATCCTGGGCCGGGAACGCTTCAAAACGAGGTAGGCCACCGACAGCAACCGCAGTCCGATGATCCGGTCGATCACCCGGTAGGAAGGACGGTCCCGGACCAGATACCGGAAAATCAGGATGATGTAGCGCCGGTTGAGTTGCCACGGTTTGAAATCGAGCTTCACCGCGTAGCGAAATCTTGATCCCCTCGGATAACGCTTCTTGTATCGCTTCTTGGCCCGCTTCAGGCGCGCCTTGATCTCCTCGTCGAAGGGCCGGAAGAAGTACTCTCGCGCAAGCGCGATGAGCCCGAAGGTGTACTCCATGTATTCGATGTCTTCCTCGGGAAGATTGCACGCCAGCGCCAGTCCTCGCATGCGGTGAATCTTCGCCATCGCGGCTCGACCGGCCCGGATGCTGTTTTCCCCGTCTTCGACGAGGTCGTGGAGTATTCGCTTGAGAGAATGGGAAACGAAGATGTGATACCAGTAGACGCCGATCAGAGGAGGAATCCGGACGCGACGAAAAAAGAACTTCTGGCGCGCGAAGTCGGGAACGTAGAGCAACTCGGTGATGACCTCTTCGGAGAGACGGAGCAATTCGATCAGGGCGGCGTGATTGGTCGCTCCCGGCAGATGCAGGAGTGCCTCTTCCTCGGATTCGCCGTGCTTGAAGATCCGAATCGTCACGAAGGTATTGATCTCGGTCCAGATTCCCTCCGGCTCGAGAAAGGCGAGCCGGCGGAACGGAGTCCACCCTCCCGTCTGGCACCAGACCGAAATCCCGATCACGTTCGGCGCATCACGCAACTCGATCGCGTATTGCTCGTAGTCCTTCCCGATGAAACTGGGGAACTCGCCACATCCCTCATATTCCCGCCTCGTCTGCAATTCGACGATGGTCGGAATGTCGGTGACGAAGAAGTTCCGGTTCAGGGAGAGATAGCGGAAAAAGTCCGACTCGCCGTATTTCATCGAGAGAACGAGAGCGGGGCTCTCGATTCCCTTGACCGTCTTCTCCAGGGTGGCTTCGCGCCAGATCAAGTCGCCGACGGCATGCGCTCCCACGGTCCAGGTGCGAAAGATGCACCGTCGCCGGTGTTTCTCGAAGACCGGCAGAATCGCCTTCAGACACCGGTTCACCATCTGTGGGCTTTTCAGGACCAGGCGGCTGTGAAAATGCTCGCGCACGTCGAGACCGTCGCTCTCACCGATCCGCAGCACCACCCCGGCCACCTCGGGAAAGTCACGGAAGAACCGGTCGAGGAGCTTTCGCAGAAAGATGTTCCTTCGCTTCTCGCGTTTGCCCAGTCGCTGCTCCAACGCCGGAGTGAAGGTCAGCACATCCATAGTCAGGTAGATGTGAAGGCCCTCCTCCCGTATGATGGCGAACAGCCGCCGGAAGTGTTCCTGGTAGAGGGCTATCCTCTCGCGCACGTCATCCTCGTAGAACACGTGCTCGGTCAGGTGCGGCACGTCGTCGAGCGTGACGCCGTTGTAGCCGATGCCCGCCACGCTCCGGGCAAAAGTTCTCATGTCCTTCTCGATCGCCGAGAACGCCTCTCCCAACTCGTCGGGATCCATCGTCGCGAATCGCATCCACGGGAGCTTCGACCAATTGATGCGGACACGGTCGTAGCCACGGAAGAACGGGCCGATGGCGTCGACAAGGTAGAGTCGCGATTGGTAGGGGGGCAGATCCACGGGAAACGCTCCGTTACCCCATCCGGATGGATCACGCAATGTTACGGTTGAGACACAACCCTCTCCCGGAGGCCGGGATCGGGTTGCAAGTCGACGACTTTGCCTTTCGTTTTGCGGCCCGTGCAACCTCCCGACTCATCCCCATCCGATCACACCCCGATTCGAGTCGGAATTCTCGACTCCGGGGTGGGTGGGCTTTCCGTGCTTCGCGAGATCCGTCGCCTGGTGCCCACCGTTTCCCTGCACTATGTGGGTGATTCGGCCTGGTGCCCCTACGGCAACAAGCCGGCGGAACGCATTCAGGCCCGGGTCACGACGATCGCCGAACACCTGATCGAGGCCGGAGCCGACCTACTCGTCGTCGCCTGCAATTCGGCGACCATCCACGCGGTGGAATTGCTGCGCTCCGCGTTTCCGCTCCCCATCGTCGGGATGGAGCCCGGGGTGAAACCGGCCGCGAGCGCCACCCGCTCCGGGGTCGTGGGCATTCTCGCCACCGAGGCTTCCTTCGCCGGGGAGAAATTTCACCGGCTGGTCGATAGCCACGCCCGGGGGGTCCGGGTGATCACCCGTCCGTGCCCGCGCTTCGTCGAGTTGGTGGAGGCGGGGATACTCGACGGCCCCGAAGCAGACGATGCGATCGACGAGGCCGTCGGTCCCCTGCTGAGAGAAGGGACCGATGTCGTGGTGCTCGGTTGCACCCATTATCCCTTTCTTCGGTCCGCCATCGCACGCCGCATTCCCGACGGAACGATCCTCATCGATACCGGTCCGGCGGTTGCCCGGCGGGTCCGCGATCTGTTGCCCTCCCCTTTCCCCGAGAAAGATCCGTTGGAAGAGGCGGAGCTTCTTATCGAAACCAGCGGGGATCTCAACCACCTGTCGCGTTTGCTCCCTCTCCTTCTACCCGATCTCCACCCACAGACCCGCCCGTTTCCCCGGTAAACCCATGAAAACACTCGTCACGACCCTCGCCCTTACCCTCGTCGCCTTTCTCACGCCCACCTTGGCAGGATCACCGAACTTCCTCCTCATCATCGGAGACGACTGCACCTACAATGATCTTCCACTCTACGGAGGGGGGCACGCCCACACACCGCATCTCGACTCCCTTGCCGCACGAGGACTGGTTTTCGATCAGGCCTACGTCTCGATGGCGATGTGCCAACCCTGCCGGGCCGAACTCTACTCGGGCCAGTATCCCTTGAGCAACGGCTGCTCGTGGAATCACTCCGCGAGCCGGGCCGCCACCCGCAGCCTGCCCCATTTCCTTCGTCCGCTCGGCTATCGCGTCGGGCTTTCCGGCAAGGTTCACGTGAAACCCGCGGAGGCCTTTCCCTTCGACGAGGTGCCGGGATTCGATCCCAGTTGCGTTCGTCACCCCACCCAGGCCCACGACCTGGACGGCATCGCAAACTACATCGCGGAGGATACCCCCTTCTGCCTCGTCATCGCACTCGTGGAACCTCATGTCCCGTGGGTGATGGGAGACTCGTCCGCCTACCCGCCAAAATCGCTGACCCTGCCACCCCGCCTCGCCGACACACCGGTAACCCGGGAACACTTCTCTCAGTATCTTGCGGAGATCACCTACATGGACGAGCAGGTGGGCGACATTCTCGCCACACTCGAGGAATCCGGAAAAGCGGACGAGACTCTCGTCCTTTTCACCTCGGAACAGGGCTCCCAGTTTCCCGGAAACAAGTGGACGAACTGGAACACCGGGGTCCACACCGCCCTGATCGCGGCCTGGGCCGGCACCGTGCCCACCGGCCAACGGACACCGGCCCTGGTGCAGTATGCCGACATCGCCCCGACCCTGGTCGACCTCGCGGGTGGCCCCACGGAACCGCAGTGGGACGGCACGAGCTTCGCCGAAGTCCTGCGGGGAGAGCAAGCGCGCCATCGTGACTTCGCCTACGCCATGCACAACAATCTGCCGGAGGGTCCACGCTACCCGATCCGGTCGGTCACCGACGGACGCTACCGACTCATTCGAAACCTCCTGCCCGGTGAACTCTACATCGAGAAGCACCTGATGGGCGGGGGCCGTCTCAACAATCCCTACTGGGCGACCTGGATGGGAGACAATCCCCTTCGCAAACCCCGAACCTACGAGGCGATCAAGCGCTACATGCTCCGTCCGGCGGTGGAGCTCTACCACACCGCCACGGATCCCTACGAGATGAACAATCTCGCCTCCGAGCCGGCCCATCAGAAGGCACGGGAAGAACTCTCGGCGGCGCTCGACAGGTGGATGGAGGAGGAAGCCGATCCCGGAGCAGCCCTCGACACGACGGAGGCTCTCGAAGCCTCACGCCAGGGGAAACACCTCTACGGCCGATCTGACAAGACACCTTGATTTGCGGGTCGCCGCAGTGAAGGATGGATCATGAATTCGCCCACCATGGTCAGCATCCATCCCTACTTTCAGCCGCACGAGGGAAAGCTCGAAGAATTCGTCGCCGGCCTTCCGGCGTTCATCGAACGAACCTCGACGGAAGAGCGGTGCCTGTTTTACGACTTCACGATCAGCGACGACATCGTTTTCTGCCGCGAAGCCTACGAGGGAGCGGAAGGAGCTCTCACCCATCTCGAGAATGTGGGAGATCTCCTCGAAAAGGCCCTCGGCATTGCGGACCTCGTGCGCCTCGAGATCCACGGGCCCGCCGCGGAACTCGACCAGATGCGCGAACCCCTGTCGGAACTGCCCGTCGACTGGTTCGTGTTTTCAGGCGGAGTCGAGCGGTGAGGGGAGAGCCGGAACAGGGCCGGGGATTGAACATATCGCGCTATCGCGTGTCTCACTTCTTGATGTTTGGACCCTCCTTCCACCTCGGAAATGCTGCGGGTATTCCGATCCGCATTCATTGGACCTTCGGGCTGCTGATCCTCTGGGCGATCGGCTCCTACTTCATCATGAGCGGGAGCGTAAGCGTCGCGTTCGCCGGACTCTTCTTCCTGCTCGTCATCTTCGGTTGTGTGATTCTCCACGAACTCGGCCACAGCCTCACGGCACGGTATTTCGGGATCGAGACGCGGAGTATCACCCTCTCCTCCATCGGTGGCGTCGCCGCCCTCGAGCGATCGCCCCGTCACTGGCAGGCCGAACTCTGGATCACTATCGCGGGTCCGGCGGTAAACTACGTCATCGCCGCGCTCACCCTCCCGATCGTGCTGGTGGTGGCACCCTTCAGCCCCGTGGTCGCGGATCCTTTCACGACGCTGGGCAACTTCCTCTTCATGGTCTTCCTGGCGAACGTGATCCTCGGGACTTTCAATCTCATTCCGGCCTTCCCCATGGACGGCGGACGGATCCTGCGGGCTCTCCTCGCGGCGCGGGGAGACCGGCTCACGGCCACCGAGGTCGCCACCCGTGTCGGGAAAGTCGCGGCCGTCCTCATGGGTTTGGCGGGGCTGTTTGTTTCTCCCCTTCTCGTGATCGTTTCGATCTTCGTCTTCTTCGCAGGCGAGGCCGAGCGGCGCATGGTCCGCAGGGAATGGGAAGCGGCCCGCTCTCCGTTCCGCCCGTTCGATGACGCCATTCCCTTCGAGCCGGTTTCCGTCCGCAACTTCCCTACTGTCACTTCCCGGAAGTCCGGCGAACCGGTGGTGATCCACCCTCGCATCTACCCCTATTCGTCGTGAAGACCTCGCGGCAAATCGATCCGGATTGAGATTGCGCGAGTTTTCGCCGCCGGATACTCTTCCGGCGATGAAAACCGTCGCTCCCTTCTTCGCTCTCATCCTCCTCGTCGCTGCGGCGAAGGCGGAGGAAGCCGAAACCCGGGAGTGGACCAGTTCCGACGGCCGCACGATCCAGGCGAAACTCCTCGAATTCGACGGAGACACGGTTTCGCTGGAGATGAACGGGAACCGGTTCGAGATCCCGGTTTCGCGCTTGTCCGATAAGGACCAGGCCTTCGCCAGGGAATGGGCCGACGCCCGGATGGCCCCCGGGGAAGAGCCGGGTTCCGGGGAATCCGGACGACCGACGGCTCCGGTGATGGGCGCCTTCGAGGATCTGCAGCTGGGGGCCTGGCCTTCGGCGATCGAAGCCGACCTCGATACCGACGACATCGAGTTCGTCGAGTCGAAGGAGGACGGCGAGGAGCAGTATCTCTACCGCACGCCCCACTTCGAATTCGAGGCACCGGACCGGCTTTCCATCAGTGTCGTCCGTGAGTTTGCCCGGATCTTCGAGGCGTCTTTCGCCTTCGTCGATCAGATGCCGATCGGGCTCGCCCCGAAGCCCAGCGCGAACGGCTTCTACAAAACGAAGCTCTACATGCGACGCGACGACTACTACAGCGACGGGGGAATGCCGGGAAGCGGAGGCATGTTCTCCTGGCGTCGGCGAGGCAACGAAATGAGTGGTATCATCAAGGTGCCCCTTCCCAATCTCGGTGTCGAGTACACCGGCACCCGCTACATCGTGGACCACGGCAAGCGAAGTGATACCCTCACCCACGAAATCGTTCACCAGGTCATGTTGCGCTGGCTCGCTACGCCGATGCCGACCTGGCTGTCCGAGGGGATTGCAGAGGTCGTCTCCTCGCAACCTTACGATAATGGCCGCTTTCGGCTCACCTCGATGGACCGTGCGATCAAGGACGAGGTGACGCGCTACGGCGACGGCCGCGAATTCTCCATGCTCGGCCTCGAACGGCTCATGACGATCACCGCGGGTGAATGGGCCGCGGAACTGGCGGCGGGCCGGGGCCGGATCAACTACGCGAGCGCCAACGTTCTCGCCTACTACTTCCTTCGTCTCGACGGCGAGGGGGACGCCGCCCATCTCGTCGAATTCCTGAAGGTTCTCCCCACGGGAATCGATGAAGCGAATATGCGGGAGGCGCAACTGCAGCATCTCCTGCGCGACCGCACCTTCGATCAACTCGAGGCCGACGTGACGGCAGCCTGGCGTAGCGAAGGCCTCCGGATCGCGTTTCCGTGACCGGGGGCGTCTCCGTCTCCCCTCATGACCCCCGCGGAAGCCGCGCGACACCACTTCGGTCACGATTCCCTGCGCCCCGGCCAGGAAGAGGTGATCGACATTCTCCTCCAGGGCCGGTCGGCTCTCGCGGTGTTTCCCACCGGGGGCGGAAAGAGTCTCTGCTACCAGTTGCCCGCCATGCTGTTCGGGGGATTGACCCTGGTCATCTCCCCGTTGGTCGCCCTGATGCGGGACCAGGTCGAAGCCCTCCTCGAAAAGGGAATTCCCGCCGCTCGAATCGACTCGAGCCTCAGCGGAACCGAGGTGGAGGACGTCTACCGCCGGGTCGAGACCGGCGAGTTGCGCCTTCTCTACGTGGCCCCCGAACGCCTCGCCAACGAGAGTTTTCGCCGCAGGATTCGTTCGCTCGATATCGCCCTTCTCGCGGTCGATGAGGCCCACTGCGTCTCCGAGTGGGGTCACAACTTCCGGCCCGACTACCTCAAGCTCGCGCGCGTCGCGAAGGACTGGCAAGTCGCCCGCGTCCTCGCCCTGACAGCCACCGCGACGCCGGACGTGGCCCGCGACATTCGCGATGCCTTCGCCATCGCCCGGGACGATCACGTCCAGACGGGATTCGGACGTCCCAATCTGACCTATCGCATCGCGCCCTGCCAACCCGATGAACAGGAGGACCGCCTTGTCGACCTGATCCGCGGTACGCCCGGGATGAGTTCGATCGTCTACGTGACCCTCCAGCAAACGGCGGAACGAATCGCCGCGCTCCTCTCCCGGCAGGGATTTCGGGCGCGCGCCTACCACGCCGGCATGCGAGCGGAACACCGTGACGAAGTACAGGATGCGTTTCAACGCAACGGCATCGACATCGTCGTGGCGACGATCGCGTTTGGAATGGGGATCGACAAGAGCGATATCCGGAGAGTGATCCACTTCAATCTTCCCAAGTCGCTGGAGAATTACCTCCAGGAGACCGGGAGAGCCGGCCGCGACGGGGAAGACGGCGCCTGTGTTCTCCTTGCCTGCGGTGCCGATCTCACCGTTCTCGAGAACTTCGTGCACGGAGGCCTTCCTGCGGAATCCGCCTTGCGCTCCTTGTCCGAACACCTCCTGCTGCAGGGTGAAGAGTTTTCCCTCTCGCGCTACGATCTCTCGGTGAGCCGCGACATCAGGGAAAGTGCCATCGAAACCGCACTCACCTACCTGGAGATCGACGGTGTCCTCGAACCTCTCGGCCCCTTCTACACCTCCTACCGTTTCCGCTTCATCGAGCCGGTCCACCGGATTCTCTCGGGGCGATCCGAGGAGTCGAAGCAGCTCCTCGGGGCTCTGTTCGAGCGGGCCAAGGCGGGCCGCATCTGGATGCGCCTCGAGATCGGTGAATCCGCCGAAGCACTGGAGATACCGGAGTGCGCCATCCGCACAATCCTGAACGAGCTCACCGAGGCGCGAGAGATCGAATGTCGTCCATCCGGGCTCAGGCACCGGTATCGCCTCGTCGATGGAGCGTCGCGGGATGTGGACGCGCTGACGCACCGGCTCACGGAAACGTTTCGGAGGCGCGAGGAACACGATCTGGCCCGGCTCCGCGCCGTCGTGGACCTGTGTGAATCCGGACAGTGTATCCCAGCGCTCCTCCTCTCCTATTTCGGCGAACCGGCGTCCGATTGCGGCCGGTGCGGCCCCTGTCGCGGCGAACCCTCAGGCGGTCCCCTGCCGGGATCGAACCGGCGTGCGATCGACGCGGATGCGGTCGCTTGCATGACCGCGCTGCATCGGGAGAACCACCCCGCCCTCCGCAGTCCCCGTCAACTGGCGCGCTTCCTCTGCGGCCTGGCGAGTCCTGCCACCAGCCGGGCCCGGCTATTGCGCGACGAGCGGTTCGGTGTGCTCCGCGAAATACCGTTCCGGGAGGTGCTCACCCAGGCGGAATCCCTCCTTCCCTACGGCTGAAACCGCTCGGGTGAGGACGCTTCGAGACAGGGGGCCAACTCGGGAAGGTATCCCCTGTCGACCGCGACGCGGCGCAATCTCGCGACCGCTTCGGGAATGTGTTGGAGGAACTCGCGTTTGCCTTTCTCCAGGCCGAGAAAGCCGTAGGCCCCCAGCGCCTGCATGAGCCGTTGCAAGGCACAGCGAGCCAGCCGTTTTTCGTAATCGTGGGTGGACTCGCGATCCCCGGCGCTGCGTTTCAGGCCGAGGTAATAGGACGCCAGGCGCGACACCTGTTCTTCCGAAAAGGGGCAGTAGGGATCGTAGATCATCGAGGCGACATCGTATTCGGGCAATCCCCACCGCAATCCCTGGTAGTCGATCAGGTAACAGTTGCCGTCCTTCAACATGACGTTGGTGCTCTGGAAGTCACGGTGAACGAGCGACCGCGGTTCGTTCGCCAACTCCTCCGCGAGAACCCGCAGCGCCGGATCATCCCGGACCGCCCCGGCGCCCGGCGGGGCGAAAGGACGGACGAAGTGGTCGAAGAAGTATCCCTGCTCCCAGCGGTAGAGCTCCCGGTCGAACCCTGGCTCGAGTTCCGGAAGATTCTCCGGGGGATTGGATTCGAGGATTCGATGAACCCGAAAGACCGACTTGAGCGTGGACTCGTAGCGAGGGCGCCGCACCGTTTCCCAGTCTCCCTCGCGGAGATCATGGAGATCGGTTTCCCCGAGATCCTCGAGCCAGATCAGGTCGCTGTCCTCGTCTCTCGCGAGAATACGGGGAACGGCTGTCTGGCAGGCGTAGAGGAAATCCGTCACCGCGGCGAAACGCTCGTTGTCGGGGCGCTCTCGCGTGAAATGCATCGCGATGAGAGATTCGCCTCCGGATTCCCGTTCGATGCGGACAAAGCGCCGACCCGATCCCCCTTTCGTCAACGGTGTCACGACAAGACTGGGACCATCCCAATCGACAAATCCCGCGCGGGTGCGCTTTTCGATTTCGGCGAGTTCCATGATGCGAGGGGAGAAATACCGGGAAACGGGTATCAATGCGTCCCGGGAAAGGAAATGTTTTTGCGCGGCGAATTCATCACTCCTACCTTACCTCCGGATCTCTTCTGGAATGGCATCGCGGTCGAAACGGCAATCCCTGCGTGAGCGCCTTGATACGAACGGCCGACGCGTCGGTCTCATGCCGGAAAAGGGGTGGGCACTCCGCAACTATCGCTACCTCAGCGAGAGCCTGCTGCCCGCGATCCTGCGCAAGCGGGAGAAACGGATTCGCACCGACGCCCCCGAGTACCGGCCTCTCGATCGGGGGGAAATCGAGGTGACGTGGATCGGTCACGCCAGTTTCCTCATTCGGACGCCGGCGTTCAACGCCCTCATCGACCCGGTCTGGGCGAAGTGGGTCGGGCCGATCAAGCGAAGCCGCGAACCCGGGCTCGAAATGCGTGACCTGCCCCCGATCGATCTCGTCATGATCACCCACGCCCACTTCGACCACCTGTGCCGCAAGACCCTCCGCAAGCTGACGAATGGAACCCAGACCGTGCTCGTTCCCGAGGGCGTCTCGCAGGTCCTCAACGGCCTCGACATCCATCACATCGAAGAAATGTCGGAGTGGGAGAGCTACACCTTTCGCAACGCCATGGTTCATTTCACACCCGCCCACCATTGGGGAGCCCGCTTCATCCACGACACGCACAGGGGATTCGGCGGTTTTGTGATCGAGACACCCGGCCACTCCCTCTACCACAGTGGCGACTCCGCCTATTTCGACGGATTTGCCGAGATCGGACGGAAACACGACATCCATACCGCGCTCCTTCCGATCGGCGCCTACGACTGCCCCAGTGGACGCGAGGTTCACATGAATCCCGAGGAGGCGATCCGGGCCTTTCTCGATCTCGAGGCGGGCCAGATGATCCCGATGCACCACGCCACCTTCGCCATCAGCAACGAACATCTCGGAGAGCCGATCTCCCGCCTCACCGATGCGGTTCGGGCCCACCAGCTGGATGACTGCGTCCTCGCCCCTCACGAGGGAGAGCAAGTCATCCTGAGGCCCCGTTGACAGCCCGGCCCTCACTCTTCTTGCCCGGAGCGGGGTGAGGAAAGGGCCCCGCCAGCGGATCCACCCACACTGATCTCTTTCACCTCTGCTTCGGGGAGAATCCCGCCACGTTGACCCTCCCCATCGGCGATCACAGGGCGCTCACCCGGGCCGCCGTCCTGTCTCCAGGCCGCGATGAGTTCGAGCCCTCCGCGGGCTGCCTCCGGCGCGCGAAACGCTGTGGCGGACGCGACCTCGCGATAGGATGCCTCCGCGGCCACGAGATCTCCCGCCCGCAGGTGAGTTTCCGCCTCTGCCAGCATGAGATTTCCGTAGCCCGGCGCCCAGGCCCTCGCGTCACGAATGCGTTCCACCGCCTCCTCGTGCCGCCCCTGCGCGGACAGGACGGCTCCATGCCCGAGTGCTGCATAGATGTCCTGAGGATACAGCTGCCTGGCGGCGGCGAAATAGCGTTCCGCCTTCTCGAGGGCCTCGTCGCGTACCGGCCCCGCCATTCCAGCTCTCACGGCCGCGGCGTGGGCATGACCGCTTAGACTGACGATGAACGGATTGCGTGAATCGAGCTCCCGCGCGGACTGCAGGTGGCGGAATTGACGGTAGTCCCGGCTGCCCTCCTCGAAGGCGAGTCGTGCCTTCTCGTAGTGCCACTCGCTCCGGACGAAGACGGAACCAAAGACGACCATCGCCAGTCCACAGGCGAAGGCGGTTGCTCGCGTGGCATAGAGAAAAGCCCCTCCCGGAATCGCGGTCCGCTTGGGCCGGCGCACCGCCAGAGACATGGGGTCCGGACAAGCGAGCACGGCAAGGACGGTCGCGGCGAGCACGGCAAACACGGGAAGATGCAGGAGAAAGTCGGTGCAGGCGAGAAGGGAGAGCGTGACCAGAGAGGACAATGCCCCCATCGTCATCCCGAGGTGATCAGACTGGGGCAGCGGCGGGCCCCCGGGACCACCGAAACCCGCATAGGCTCGGACGAATCGCCACCCGTTTCCAGCGTGGGCGACAAGGACGCACAGGATCAATACAAGACCGGCGAGACCATACTCCGCAAACACCTGGAGATACTCGTTGTGGACAAACTCGGGTTCCCCGTTGGTCGATGCCAATGCATCCGGCCGGTGGAGGCGCTGGTAAAAGTGGAAAGTGCGACTGCCGGTCCCGGTGAGGGGTGCGTCGAGCGACTGGTAGACCGCCGATTTCCAAACCGGTCCCAAGGCCATCTCTCCTCCGCGCCCCAGAATGTCATCCGAGACGGCTCCCTTGAGGGATGGCCACCAGATCAGGGCTCCGACCGCCGCGACCAGGGCGGCGGATAGAACCGGAACCACGACGGCACGCCTCGCTTTTCTCGACAGGCTCGGCCAGGCCACGCCTGCCGCGAGCGCACCGAGGACGGCCAGGCCGACGATCACCCCCACGAAAGCTGCGGTGCTCTTCGAAGCAACGATGGCTGCCACGCTGACGAACGCGAGAACCGCGAAGCCGACCCGCGGAAAGAGCGACCACTTCCCCGAAATCACCGCGGCCACGAACAGGGGAACCAGAACGGCGAGAAATGCGGCAAAGTGGGCCGGGTGGTTGAACAGTCCGCCGACCCGATCCGTAAAGGTTCGCTCGTAGCCGGGCAAAACCCAGATGGCCGGATCGACGATCCGCTGCGCGAGAGCAAAGGCAAGATTCATCATCACCAGGCCAGCCAGTGTCCAGAGCAGCAATCTTCTCCGCAGGCCACTCGCGAAAACCACGAGAACGACCGCGTAGGAGAGGAACGATGCCACCACCAACGAGGCGTCTTCCCGTCCGAAATACGCGACCGGGGACACGGCTGACCGGATCAGAAACCAGCTCGCGGCCACGAATACCGTTGCGAGGCACCAGCGCGGCACGGTGAACAAGGTGCGGGAGAACAGGGTGGACACCGTGGCGGCGCCCGCCACTCCCACGAGAAGGTAAACCGGCCAGACAAAAGTCATGGAAGTGCCCGTCCCGAGGACTCCGGCCAGCATGATGCCGGCAAGAAAAAGGATCACGATGGACAACTGCCAGCCTGCCTTCATACACGATGAGAAGAAAACACCTCTCACGCTACTCAAAAATCTAGAAAAACCAAAATTTAATTTTACCGAAATACTGATGGCCGAATCGGTTCACGTTGGAGTTGCGACACGGTCCCTCCCTGGGGTAACCTTCACTCCGGCGTAGAGCCGATTGTGGACGTGGTGAGGAGATGAGGATTCGAATGGAGACGACTCGATGGACGTGGCTTCTACTCGCGGTGATCGCGATCGGGGCCCTGGATTCCCTGGATGCGCAGATCCAGGTGCAACTCGAAATGGATCGACGCCTCTACCTGGCACACGAGCCCGTGACCGGAACACTCACCATCGTCAACCGGGCGGGGCGCGACCTCGTTTTCGGCGAAAGCGACGGTCTGAGTTGGTTGGATTTCACGGTCACGGACGGTCGCGGGCATCTCATCACCCCGATCCGCGGCATCGCGAGCGAGCCGCCCATCGTGCTGGCGTCGGGTCAGACCTACCGGCACGAAGTGACGGTCAACCGCTACTACCCCATGGCGCAGATCGGAGTCTACCGGGTCAAGGCTTCGATCCACTTCCCTCAGATCAAGCGAGTCTTCACCACGACGTCGGAGACGGTCCAGATCACCGACGGACAGCCCATGTGGAGCCAGATCGTCGGGGTGCCCCAGGGCCATCCCGAGGCGGGATCCTACCGGGAATACGCTCTCATGACCTACTACCACGGGGCGCGCAACAAGTCCCTCTACTTCCGGTTGCGGGACAATGATTCCGGGATGGTCTACAAGACCTACCCCATCGGCGACTACATGAGTATTCGTCCGCCGCAACATGCGATCGACCGGCAGAATCAGCTGCACATCCTCCACATGTCGGCCCCCCAGAAATACACCTACACGGTGGTGAACGTCGACGGAATCCCGAAGATGCAACGGGAATACTACGAGAAGAACGCCGACCGTCCCGAACTCGTCAGCAACGACTTTGGTGAGGTTCGCGTGGAAGGCGGCATCACGGCGGAAGAAGCCTCCGTTTCCTACGAGGAGACGGAGTTCCCCCGCCTCTCGGAGCGTCCCCCGGGCATGCCCACGTTCTGACCGGAACCGGTCCCGGCCCCCTGTTCCACCCCGGGTCTGGCGACCCTGAGATTCCCCTCAACCCGCCTGCCGGAACGCCGCGCCAAGCGAGATTCCGGCGGAAGAAGGGCGTTTTTCCGCGAATTGGTCACAAATACTTTGAACGGAAGCGTCGTATTTAATACAGAACAATTAAATACTTGCATCGCTGAATCTTCGAGTATTGTTGTTTTGACCACTTCATGAACGCTCAACGCCATCACTCACTACCGGTGGACATTCCACCGGTGAACCGGTTCTCGATCCTCGTGGTCGATGATACGGAAGCCAACCGTGTCATGCTCCGCAAGGTCCTCCGGCTGAGTGGGTACGAGGTGCTCGAGGCAACGAGCGGGCGGGAAGCGCTCGACCTTCTCCATTCCGGTGTCAGTTATCCTGACCTGATCGTCTCGGACGTCGAGATGCCCGGTATGGATGGCATCACCCTGACCCGGCAGATCCGCCTCGAGGAGGACCCCGAGCTTGCTCGCATTCCTCTCATCGTCGCGTCGGGAAATGCCGATCGAGCGATGCGAGACACCGCGATCGAAGCAGGTGCCGACATCTTCCTGACCAAACCCTTCGAGTTGCAGGATCTCCGGAGAGAAATCGCCAGCCAATTGCGCTCGCGTCGCAAGATCGCGTCCCGCCTTTCTCCCTCCCGGCACGCGGAGGCGAACCGGTTCGAGACCCCGGCCGAGAAAGTGGGCTGAGACCTGCGCCGTCCCGACTCCTACTCCGAGTTTCGTCCCCCGACTTCCCGTAGGAGGTCTCTCAGTTCGTCCGGTTCCGTCGCCGGCAAACGGCACGCGAAGTCGACGCAAACATAGGCGGCGGGACGTCCCTGAACGTGCCCCTGGCCTTTCGTATACGGGGCGATTTCATCGAGTTCGGGGCTCTCGCCACCTGGCCGGACGAGGACAACCTTGTTCGGCAGGAACGGAGTCAGCGCGACCCTCAGCAGTTCCTGCACGGCGGGATCCTCCCTGTCACCGGTCACGACGATCTCGCAGGAAGGTCCGAGAAGGAAATCATAGGCACCGAGCGCCATGGGGAACGAGGAGGGACTGCGCGCGATCTCTCCCGCAAACGACTGCAGTGTCTCCTCCGCCCTCCCCCGATAGGAGGCATCCCCGGTGATGCGGTGCAACCGGCCCAGGTTCGCGATGGCGACCGAGTTTCCGCTCGGAATCGCACCCCCGTATAGTTTTTTCGCCCGGACGATCAGTTCCTCGGCGTCGTCTGCCGTCATGAAATAACCGCCCGACTGGTCATCCCAGAATAGTTCGTCCATCACCCGCTGAAGGGCGATCGCTTCCCTGAGATAGGTGGTTTCGAAGACACTCTCGTAGAGGTCGAGGAGGCCCGAGATGAAAAAGGCATAATCCTCCAGATGTGCCGTGAGTCCCGCTTCCCCCTGCCGGTATCGCTTGAGAAGCCGACCCTCTTCCGCGCGCAGGTCCGAGAGCACGAAGTCGGCGGCCCTTTTCGCCGCCTCGCCGTAGGATTCATCGCCCAGGGCCTGGGATGCCTTGGCGAAAGCGGAAATCATGAGTCCGTTCCAGTCGGTCAGAATCTTGTGGTCCTTCTGGGGAGGCACGCGCGCGACTCTCCGCGCGAAGAGTCGCTGCCGCACGGAGTTGAAGCGCGCCCGTTCGCCGGCCGTCAATTCACCGGCCAGGTGAGGAATGTTCTTCCCGGTCCTTTCCCGGGTGGCCTCGTCCAGATAGTTGCCTGCATCCTCGAAACGGAACGTGTCGGCGAACCACTGCCCGTCTCCGGCTCCCAGGACGGTACGCACCTCATCGGTTGACCACACATAAAACCGCCCCTCTTCTCCCTCGCTGTCGGCATCTTCGGCCGAATAGAATCCTCCCCTCTCCCCCGTCATGTCCCGCAACACGTAGGCGAGGATCTCGCGCGCGGTACGCTCGTAGCGTTCGTCGCGGGTCACCTGGTAGGCTTCCACGTAGCTGATGACCGCGAGCGCCTGGTCGTAGAGCATTTTCTCGAAATGCGGAAGGAGCCAGTCCCGAGTGGTGGAGTAGCGGTGGAATCCGAAACCGATGTGATCGTAGATACCCCCGAGCCGCATCCCGTTCAGGGTCTTCTCCACCATGGCAAGGGCGTCCTCGTTGCCGGTTCGAACGTGGTATCGGAGCAGGAAGCTGAGGTTCGGTGCCACCGGAAACTTGGGCACCCCCCCGAATCCTCCCTGCACCTGGTCGAACCTCCGTTCGAAGAGGGTGAACGCCTCATCCAGCAGACCGGCTTCGAGGGCCGGCCCCGGTGCGCCCGCCATCATTCGGCCGAGCTGATCGGTGATGTTCCCTGCCGTTTCGACCACTTCCTCGCGTCGTTCGGTCCACGCCTCGGACAACTGCAACACCACCATTTCGATTCCCGGGCGACCGGGCTGCGCGTGCCGCGGAAAGTAGGTGCCCGCAAAAAAGGCATGCTTGCCGGGGGTCAGCGCCACCGTCATCGGCCAGCCTCCTCCCCCCGTGATCCCCTGCGTGATCCGCATGTAGACCTCGTCGATGTCGGGACGCTCCTCGCGATCAACCTTCACCGGTATGAACCGCTCGTTGATGAGTTGCGCCACCTCCGCGTCCTCGAAGGACTCGTGTTCCATCACATGGCACCAGTGACAGGTCGCATAGCCGACGCTGAGGAGAACCGGTTTGTCTTCGGCCCGAGCCCGTTCGAACGCCTCCTCGCACCAGGGCCACCAATCGACCGGGTTCCGCGCGTGCTGCAGGAGATAGGGGCTCTTCTCGAAAACGAGACGATTGAACTCCTCTCCACCGTCCGGCGGCAGGCGCGCGATCTCCCCGGGTGAGGGTAACGGCAGCCGGACGGGGACACCTTCCCCGACAGCCATGCGCCCACCATGCAGGACGATCGCCGCGATGACGAACCCTATCGAAGGAAAAGCGCGACGCATCGGGGACACCCTCGCACGCTCCCCCGCCCGTGGCGACCCCTTCCCCGAAAAACCCCGCCCCAACGGAGCGATCAACGTCCCAGGTGATCCGCCATCGCGTTCTGCTGCCGGGCGATGTCGTTCAGGGTGATCACCCCCAGCAGTTTGCCCGAATCCGTGTCGCTCACTACCGGCAGTTGCCGGATGTCCTCGCGCACCATCTTCATGGCCGCGTCCCGGATAGAGATTTTCGGGGTGACCGTGTGGAGAGGGCGCTTCCCGACCCGCCGGCCTACGCTCGACCCGGTTTCGTCCGCCACGAATTCCTCCAACTCGTGGTGCATCACGACACCGGCAAGGCGGCCTTCGGAATCGACTACCGGATAGCTGCGGCGGATTCTCTCCGGCTGACCGGCCAGTTCGGCCAGCACGTCGCCGGGGCTGTTCTCGCCGGAAACCGTGATGAGATCGTGATTCATGATGGCGCTCACGGGCAACTGCCGGTAGTCGCGCGCTCCCTGGTAAGTCGGCATCTTCCGCAGGGTGACGCGATCCTGGATGAGGATCGCATCGTAAACCGGCACGGGACGAAGCCGGCTCGACAGGGCGAAGGCGATCACGTTGCCCGCCATCAGCGGCAGGATCAGCGAGTAGTTTCCCGTCATCTCGAAGATGATGAAAAGAGAGGTGAAGGGACAACGAATCACTGCCGCGAACATCGACCCCATCCCGAGCAACACACAGGCACCGGTCACCGTACCCGGCAGCGACAGCGCTTCGGCGACGCCCTCGTGACTGAAGGTCGCCAACACCACGAGGCCCCAGATCCCGCCGAGCATACCTCCGAAGAAGAGAGTCGGGGAAAACAGGCCGCCACTGCCTCCGCTCCCGTAGCACACCACCACCGCAACCAGTTTCGCCGCCAGGAGGGTCAGAACCACGAGCCCGGCCAGTTTCGCTTCGAAGGCGAGCTCCAGACTGCCGTATCCGATGCTGAAGACCGAGTCCTGCGCCTCGCCGAAACGTCCCGTCCAGACATAGACTCCCGTGGCGACCACACCCACGACGAGTCCGCCCAAGGCCGGACGCAGCACCACGGGAACGGCACGCGCTTCCCCGATCATCCGTCTCGAACGCAGCAACAACCCGATGAAGAGGTGTCCGAAGAGGGCCGATGAGACTCCGAGAGGGACGGCCACCAACATCCACCAGTGCACCGCATACTCCTCCCCCAACCGGGCGTGCAGGATCGGCTCCGATCCCAGGAAGCTGCGAGCCACCGCCTCCGAAACGACCACGGCAAGCACGATCCCGCTCAACGCCTTCGCGCTGAAGTCATCCAAAATCTCCTCGAAGACGAAAAGGATCGCGGAGATCGGAGCGTTGAATGCGGCCGCGATCCCGGCAGCCACACCCACGGGTACCATCGCCTGCACGCGGAGTTTCGCGAGCCCCGCTTTCCTTCCGAGGGTCGATGCGATCGAGGCGCACATGTGCACCGTGGGCCCCTCGCGCCCCAGGCTGTTCCCGCTGCCCACGTAGATCGCGGTGAGAAGGAAGCGCCACACCGCCACGGAAAACGGGATCCTCCCGAACTCGTTGTAGAATGCCGCCTTCGTCTGGGGAATCCCGCTTCCCACCGTTGCCGGTGCGAAGCGCGTCGTCGCCCACCCGATGATCAGGCCACCCAGGGCCGGCAGGACCGGCATCACCACCCACCACGGCACTCCGAACCTCTCGGCCTCGTGGGCCGCGTGCCAGGTCCCATGAAAAATCGCCTCGATCGCAAGATGAAGACCCACCGCCGCCAATCCACAGAGAAACCCCGCGACCAGGCAAAGAATGATGAATCGATGCCTGTCTGAAAACCGCGCTCGCAACCAATCGGCGAGAGTGCTTCTCGGGAAGGGCAGCGTGGCGGGAACGTCCTCCCCGGGTCTCGGAGAGGGCACCTCGTCGTCGGGTTTCATGGAGCTTGTACCGGTTCGGGGACACCGGGTCGCCGAAAGAGCCCGACCACCATGGGATGCGAACCGAACCCGTCAACGCAAAAACCCGCGTCGACGTCCGGCCGTCATCCGAACATCGCCCGGCAGATCACGACCGCAGCGATCACGCCGGCGAAGTCGGCGCAGAGCCCTGCAGCGAGAGCATGGCGCGTGCGACGAATCGCCACCGACCCGAAATAGACCGCAAGGACGTAAAACGTGGTCTCGGTCGAGCCGAACATCGTCGCGGCGGTATACTTGATCGTTTCTCCGATTCCCTCGTTGGTGAGAATCTCCACGAGCACCCCCTGGCTCCCGCTGCCGCTGAGCGGGCGCATCAGTGCCATCGGCACGAGTTCGGGAGGAAACCGCACGAAATCGAGCACCGGACGCAGCAGGTTCTGCACGAGCAGAAGAGTGCCCGAATTCCTCAGGATGGCGAGAGCGGCCAGCATCGTGACGAGAAACGGCATGATGCGCACCGCGACATGCCAGCCTTCCTTCGCTCCCTCGACGAACTCCTCGTAGACGCGGACACCCTTGAGGGCGGCAAAAGTCACGAAAAAGACCAGGACGAAAGGGATCGCCACCACAGACACCGCCATCACCCCGCGCTGCCAGAACGGGTCCTCCTCGTCTCCCCCCGGATCGGGAGCGGCTGGCTTCTCCGCATCCAGTTGCACCGCGATCTCGCGAATTCCCAGGGCTTCCTGAAGAGCAACCCGTACTTGTGGCATCGCCTCGAGAACGACCACACCCGCGAAGGCAGCCAGCACGACAACGAGAATCACCTTGGACCGTGCTCCGAGCGGCCGCGTTGCCGGCTCGGCATTTTCCCCACCATCCTCGTCCCGGTCTCCCGCCGCCTCGTCCGGCGAAACCGGCAAACCCTCGCGGATCCGAAAGACCGGCAACCGTTCGAACGTCTTCACCGCGAGGATGGCCACGATGGTGGAACAGAGAGTCGCTCCGATCGTCGTACCGACGATGGCGTAGGGCTCGGCCATCCCCTGCGCCGCGAGAAGAGCGATGGCGGTGGTGGGAATCAGGGTCACCGAACTGGTGTTGATCGCGAGGAAGGTGCACATCGCATTCGTGGCGGTACCCTTGTGCGGATTCAACTCGTCGAGATGCTGCATCGCCTTGAGCCCGAGAGGCGTCGCGGCATTGCCGAGCCCGAGCATGTTTGCGGCCATATTCATGATCATCGCGCTCATCGCGGGATGATCGCCGGGAACGCCCGGAAAGAGCCGCGTCATGACCGGGCGCACGACGCGGGCCATCACCCGGATCATTCCCGACGTCTCTGCCAGCCGCATGATCCCGAGCCAGAACATCATCATGGCGCTCAGGGGGATCGCGATATTCACCACCCCGACCTTGATGAGTGAGAACATCCCCTCGACGATGCCGTTATCTCCCCGAAACTGGTCGAGCAGGGCCGCCACGAGGACCCCGACCACGATCATTCCCATCCAGATCCAGTTCAACATGGCCTCAGTCTAGGGAACGACTTCCCCACCCGCCAACCACATTCTCGTCCCGGTGCCGCTTGATCTCCGGTTCCGGGATTGCCATGATGCGGCACCGTCATGAAAACCCTGTCTCGCCTTTTCGGCTCCGCCGCACTCTCCCTCGTCCTCCTGTCCGTCGCGAGCGGCCAGCCCGATGGACGCCCGAACTTCATTCTCTTCATCACCGACGACATCGGCTGGAATGACCTTGGCTGCTACGGCAACGACTTCGTCGAAACGCCTCATCTCGATGCTCTCGCCGCGCGTGGAATGCGATTCGACAACGCCTATCTCACGATCAGCAGCTGCAGCCCCTCGCGGTGCTCCATCATCACGAGCCGCTATCCCCACAACACCGGCGCCCCCGAGTTGCACACCACCCTGCCCGCGGATCAGTTCCCCTTCCCTCTCGCACTGAAGGAGGCCGGCTACTACACGATGCTGTCGGGCAAACACCACATGGGGAAACCGGTGAATCGTGCCTTCGACCTCGTCTCGAAAGGAAAGGGCGCGAGCGCCTCCGGAGACTGGGTGGAACTGCTGCGCACCCGGCCCATGGATCGTCCCTTCTTCGCCTGGTTCGCGAGCAAGGACGCCCACCGGGACTGGCAGATCGACGAAACGAACCGGACCTATGACCCGGAGGAAATCGACGTTCCGCCCTTCCTCTACGACGGTCCGAAAACCCGCCGCGATCTCGCAGAATACTACCACGAGGTCAGTCGCACCGACACCACCATGGGGGAACTCGTCGCCGAGCTCCGGCGCCAGGGAATCGAGAACAGGACCTATGTCATCTACATGACCGACAACGGGCGTCCCTTTCCCCGATGCAAGACCCGCCTCTACGACAGCGGCATCAAGACGCCCTTCATCGTCGCCTGCCCGGGAAAGATTGAGCACGGCGTCACCTCTTCGCTCATCAGTTCGATCGACCTGGGCCCCACCATTCTCGAGCTCGCCGGCGAATCGAAGCATCCTGCCATGCAGGGGGTGAGCTTCGTCCCGATTCTCCAGAACCCGACCGCAACCGTGCGCGAGATCGCTTTCGCCGAGCAAAATTGGCATGTCTTCCAGGCTCACCAGCGCATGGTGCGTACGGGTGATTTTCTCTACATCCGCAACGCCTTCCCGGACAAGCGTGCGCTCAGCATGGAGAGCGATCCCACCTTTCCCGCAGGCGAAGAGCTGTGGGAAAAGGAGAAGGCCGGCGAGCTCGAGGAGCACCAGCGAGACATCTTCCTGAGCCCGCGTCCCGAGGAAGAACTCTACCGGGTGAGCGAGGATCCCTTTCAACTCGAGAATCTTGCCGGCTCTCCCGAGCACGTCTCCGATCTGCAAATCGCCCGGGATTTGCTCGACCGGTGGAGCGCGGAAACGGGTGATACCGTCCCCTCCGACCCCACTCCCGATCGCCAGACCGTCGATGGGGAACGGTTTCCCGGACATTCGCACCGCGAGTTCCCCGGAGAAGCGAAAGATGCCGAGACGATCCGGGAACCGGGACCGGTGCGGAGGTCCTGAAAAATCCGTTGCGCCACGATCGATGTGGGTTTAACGGCGCTCGTTCGTTATGGGGAAACGCGCAGTCATACTATTTGCCGGACAGGGGGCCCAGACGGTCGGCATGGGCCTCGACCTGTCGGAGGCCTACCCGGCCGCATCCGAGTTGTTCCAGCGTGCTGACGAGCAACTCGGTGCATCACTGACACAGGCGATGTTCCACGGACCGTCCGCCGAGCTGACGCGCACGTCCGTCTGTCAGCCGGCGCTCTACGTTCACGGACTCGCCTGCCTCGAATTGCTCCGGAGCCAGGTCCCCGATCTCGAGATTGCGGGAAGCGCAGGGCTTTCGCTGGGCGAATTCACCGCTCACGCCGCCGCCGGCACCTTCGACTTCGCCACCGGCCTCGACATTGTCGCAAAACGCGGACGGTTCATGGAGGAAACCACCGACGCCGTGCCCGGCTCGATGGCCGCCATGATCGGAGGCGATCCCGACGACATCCAGCGCCTCGCCGACGAGTGCGGAATCGATGTCGCCAACTACAATGCCCCGGGTCAGACCGTGCTCTCGGGGATGAAGGAGGGTGTCACCACTGCGATCGAGCGCGCCGAGGAATTCGGGGTGCGGATGGCACGCGAACTGGACGTCGCCGGCGCCTACCACTCGCGCCTCATGAAGCCGGCCCAGGATAAACTTTCGTCCGAACTCGCGGCCCTACCCGTCAGCGAACCCACCGTTCCCGTCGTCTGCAATGTCGAGGCGCGTCCTGTGAGCGCGGGAGATGACATCCGGCGAACCCTCGAAGAACAGGTGAGTGGTTCGGTGCGATGGAGTGATTCGATGCGATGGTTCCTCGACCAGGGAGAAACCCTCTTCATCGAACTCGGTCCCGGTCGTGTGCTTGCCGGTCTCATGAAGCGGATCGACAGATCGGCCACGATGCTGAGCTTCGGTGACAAGGAAGGCTTGGAGAAAACGGTCACCGAACTCACTTCCTGAACCGGGCGAAGCGCCGATCTCGACCTTCCCTGCTTTCGTCCCTGCTATTCGCCCCCTTCCTCGGTCAGGGCGACCCCCTCGGGCCGTTCCGACGGCAGGAGGAACATCACGTCGAGGACTGCCTTGACTCGGGCGAAATACTCGCGGAGACGCACCTTTCTCGAATCGACCGGACTCACCGTCTTGCTGCGAAAGGCGATCGCATCGAGGCCCAGGCGATCGGCGATGAACAGCGCCCGAGCCACGTGGAAGTCGTCCGACACGATCGTGAACCGGTCGTGTCCGAATTCCGACGAGGCCCGCGAGACGGAGTGAATCGTGCGACTTCCATCCGGATCGGTCGAGAACCGGTTCTCCCCGATGCCCAGCTCCCGCAGACGGGCCGCCATGTCCCGTGTCTCGTCGTAATAGCGGGAGTCGCGATACCCACTGAGCAGAAGGTGGTCGACTTTCCCGGCCGCCAGCAGCCTCGCCGCGGCATCGACCCGGTTGACGAAATGCTGGTTCAGGGTGTCCGGAGCCACTTTTTTCGACGTGCCCAGCACCAGCCCCACCGGCCGGTAATCCACCTTATCAACCGATTCGTAGACGCGACCTGCGGTTGTTGTCGTAATCCAGAGATTACAGGAGACGACGAAGAGGATGAGCAGGGCGGGGGGCAGGAAAAGAAAAACGAGGAAGCGCTTGAAAAGGCGAGACATGAAGGCGTGTTCCCACGTCGGGCGGATGCGGCCGCGACACGTTTGTTTACGATCCCATACTTCCGAAACTTTCAAATCGATTTCGACTCCATGACGACCGTTTTCCGCGTTTTCGCCTACCTCCGCCGCTACCCGGTCCTCGCCGGTGCGCAACTCGCCTGCGCCGTTCTCATGACGGTGATGCTCCCCGTCTTCGCCCAGGTGGTCAAGGTGGTCACGGGCGACGTGATTCCCTCCGGCGAACTCGCCCGGCTCTGGCCGTGGGTGACCCTGGCGGCGGGCGCGTTTCTCCTCACCAATCTCTTCAACAGCCTGAGGATCGTCCTCAACAACACCTTCGAACAGAAGGTCGTCTATGACATTCGCTCGGACCTCTACGCAAAGATCCAGCGACTGCCGATGCGCTGGTTCGACAACAAGCGCACCGGCGACATCATGACCCGGGTGAGTGAGGACGTGCAGGCCGTCGAGCGTGTCCTCATCGACGGAATCGAACAGGGAGTCGTCGCCGCCCTCCAGGTCGTCATCGTGGGCGGATGGATGATCTACCAGAGCCCCCAACTCGGTGGCGTCGCGATCATCCCGCTTCCGCTGCTCGTTCTCGGCGCCTGGCTCTACTCCCGGTCCGCCCCCGAACGGCATCGCCGGGTTCGTCGCACCACCAGCGACATGAATTCCCTCCTCCACGACAACATCGACGGCGTTCAGCAGATCAAGATTTTTACGAGGGAAAACGCGGAACTCGAACGGTTCAACACCGCGAGCGACACGGTGCGGCGGGCCACCCTGCACCTGATGCGCATGTGGGCCGTCTACTCGCCGTCGATGGAATTGCTGCGCAACACGGGATACGTCCTCGTCGTCGGCTTCGGGGGATGGTGGGTCATCGAGGGAACGGTCGACTACGAGGTATTCGTGGCATTTCTCGTGCTTCTCAACCTGTTCTACGAGCCCATCACCCGTCTCAACCAGCTCAACCAGATTATCCAGGCGGGCCGCGCCGCCGGGGAGAGGGTGTTCGAGATCATCGACGCCGAGGAAGAAGTCGATCTCGACCAGGGGAAAATGCTGCCCCACCCGATCCGCGGTGAAGTCGTTTTCGAGAAGGTCGGCTTCTCCTACCGCGACGACCGGCCCACCCTCCAAAACGTCAACATCGCCGCCCAACCGGGCCAGACGATCGCGCTCGTCGGGCACACCGGAGCCGGCAAGTCGACCATCATCAATCTCCTGGCACGCTTCTACGAATACGACGAGGGCCGGATCACACTGGACGGAATCGACATCCGGGAGGTGCGCAAGAGTTCGCTTCGCCAGGTGATGGGCTACGTCACCCAGGAGAGCTTCCTCTTCAACGGCACCGTTCGCGAGAATCTCCTCCTCGCCGGTACCGAGGCGGACGAAGATGCGATGTGGGCCGCCCTCGAAGCGGCCAACGCCGGCGACTTCGTCCGGGCTCTCCCCGGGCGACTCGACACCAACGTGGGCGAGCGCGGCGTCAAGCTCTCTGTGGGCGAGAAGCAACGCATCGCGATTTCGCGGGTGATCCTGAAGAATCCTCCTCTCCTGCTTCTCGACGAGGCCACCGCCAGCGTCGACACGGAAACCGAAGTACTCATCCAACGGGCTCTCGACAACCTGATGGAAAACCGCACCAGCTTCGTCATCGCCCACCGCCTCTCGACCGTGCGGCGGGCCCACCGGATCTACGTCATGGAGGGTGGCCAGGTTCGGGAAGAGGGAACCCATGAAGAACTCATCTCCCGAGACGGGATCTACGCTTCGCTCTGCCGCAGCAGCCTGATCGCCGAGGATCCGTGAGATCGGTCCGCACGCAGGACGACCCCGCCTCGCTCTCACGCGGCCGGCACCACTCTCCCCCCCCCTGCAACGCCTTCCCGTGGGTCCGAGCGTGAGGGAGGATTCCCTGCGCCCGCACCGCGCACCCCTCCGCAACCCACACTGGCGCAGCGGCGATCTTCCTCTACATTCGCCGCCGATGTTGGCCGTCGACAAAGTCTCCGTGGAATTCGGCGCACGAACGCTCTTCCGCGATCTCTCCTTCACGATTCGCGCGAAGGAACGCTGGGCGCTTGCGGGTCCCAATGGAGCCGGCAAGTCGACCCTGATGAAGATCATCGCCGAGATCGACCAACCCGATACGGGCCGGCTCATCAAGGCGAAACAGACCACCGTCGGTTACCTGCCGCAGGAGGGAGTCAGACACGAGGGATGCACCGTTTTCGAGGAGGCGGAGAAGGCGTTCGATGACGTTCTCCAACTCCAGGAACAACTCGCCGAGGTGGAGGAGGAACTGGAACACGCGGATCCCGAAGCGGAAGCCTACGGCGATCTACTCGAGGTCTACGGGGATCTCCAGCTCAGGCTCGACCACCACGATGTCGAGAAGATGCGCCCCCGGATCGAGACAGTCCTCGGCGGACTCGGGTTTTCCCAATCCGACTGCGACCGCCCGACGACCGAGTTCAGCGGAGGCTGGCAGATGCGGATCGCGCTGGCCAAGTTGCTTCTCCGCGAGCCGAGCGTCCTTCTCCTCGACGAACCGACGAACCATCTCGACATCGAAACGGTGCAGTGGCTCGAGCAGTGGCTCCGCCAGTACGGAGGAGCGGTTGTCCTGATCTCGCACGATCGCAGCATGCTGGACAATCTCACCAATCGCACCCTCGCGTTCGAAAACGGCACCGCCCAGATCTACTCCGGCAACTACTCGTTCTACCTGCGCGAACGGGAGGCTCGCCGCGAACAACTCGAACGTGCCCAGAAGAATCAGCAGAAGGAAATCGAGAAGACCGAACGCCTGATCAACCGCTTCCGGGCGAAAGCCACCAAGGCGAAAATGGTGCAATCCCGGATCAAGCAACTCGAGAAGATCGACAGGATCGAACTCGAACACGAGGGGGCCACGATCGACTTCCGGTTTCCCCAGCCGGAGCGCAGCGGCCAGACCGTCATCAAGGTGGAGAACCTCTGCAAGAACTACGGCGAAAAGAGAGTGATTCGAGACTTTGATTTCGCGATCGAACGGGGCGATCGCATCGCCATCGTCGGTGTCAACGGAGCCGGCAAATCGACATTCTCCCGGATTCTAGCGGGGGTGGAGGATCTCACCTCGGGCCAGAGAATCGAGGGTCACAAGGTGCAGGTCAGCTATTTTTCACAGACTCATGCCGACGAACTCGATCCCGGACGAACCGTGCTTGAGACGCTCGAAGGTCATGTCACCGACGAGGCTGCCCGGAATCTCCGTACTCTCCTGGGCGCTTTTCTCTTTCGCGGCGACGACGTCTTCAAGCAGGTGAGCGTCCTCTCGGGGGGAGAGCGAGGACGCCTCGCCCTCGCTCGCATGCTTCTCCAGCCCGCCAACTTTCTCGTCATGGACGAGCCCACCAACCACCTCGATCTCCAGTCGCAGGAGGTCCTGCAACGTGCGCTCGACGACTACAGTGGAACGTACGTGATCGTCTCCCACGACCGGTCCTTTCTCGACCCCATCGTGACCAAGGTGCTCGAGTTCATTCCCGGACAGGCCCCGAGGCTCTATTACGGCAACGTCTCGGACTACATCGAAAAGAAGCAGGCCGATCTCGCGTCCGCCGCCGGACCCCAGGGGAAGGGCGTGCGTCGCGCGGGTGAAGCCGCGGGAAGCTCCCCCGGTGGCAAGGGGGGCAACCGGAAGGAACAGAGGCGACGCGAAGCGGAAGCCCGGGCCTCTCTCGCAGCGAAGCTGAAACCACTGCGCGAGCAATTTGCGAAGGTGGAGAAATCGATCGAAGATCTCGAAGCGGAAAAGGAAACGCTCACCGCCAGACTCGTCGATCCCGAGTTCTTCAAGAAGAGCGACGATGCGGCCGCCGCGACGAAGCGGTTCTCCGAGATCGAGGGCGAGCTGGAAGCCGCCTACACCCGGTGGAGCGAGTTGAGCGAAGAGATCGAGAAGCTCGAAGAGGTGTAGGAAGGAAGGGAGGAGAAACAACGGCAGTGACGAGCCCCGGCCATCCACAAACGGAGAACGACGAGTTCTACGGGGCCCTGCATCCTGCCACGGCGCGCTGGTTCCAGGACAGCTTCGGCACGCCGACTGAAGCACAACGCCTCTGCGTTCCCCCCCTCGCATCCGGCCGGTCCGTGTTGCTTTCCTCTCCGACAGGTTCCGGCAAGACCTTGGCCGGGTTCCTCGCTGTCGTCGATCGTCTCGCACGCGAGCACCACGAAGAGGGGCTCACCGCCGGCGGCATCCGCTGTCTCTACGTATCTCCTCTCCGCGCCCTCGCCTACGACATCGAGAAAAACCTGAAAGCGCCCCTGCGGGGACTCGGCCTCGAGGAAGTGATCACGGTGGGGCTCCGTACCGGAGACACGTCTTCCACCGAGCGGCAGAAGCAGCGCCGCAAGCCACCACACCTGCTTCTCACCACCCCGGAAAGCCTCGCCATCATCCTTCCCCAGAAGGGATATCGCGAGGCGCTCGCCCGCTGTGACTATGTGATCGTCGATGAACTCCACGCCTTCGCCGAAACGAAACGGGGCGTTCACCTCGCCGTGTCACTCGAACGTCTGGAAAGACTGCGACGCGACTGCCGTTCCGGCGTGTCACCACTCGTGCGCGTGGGCCTCTCGGCCACGGTCGCCCCCCTCGAAACGGTCGCGGACTTCCTCTCGGGCTCGGGCCCACCCTGCCTCATCCGCGAGGCGAAACAGGCTCGCCGTTCACTCATCGAGGTGATGACTCCCATCCGGAAGAAGGCCTATCCCCCCGCCGGATACACCGCGTCGCGCATGATCTCCGACATGGCGGCAGTCGTCGAGCGCAACCGCTCCACACTGATCTTCACGAACACTCGGTCGGGCGCCGAACGGATCTCCCACCGGCTCAAGTTGGCTCTACCGAAACTGGCCGACGCCATCGAATGCCATCACTCTTCGCTCGATCGCGACCTTCGACAGGAAGTGGAAGACCGGCTCAAGGACGGAAAGCTGCGATCGGTGGTGTGCTCCACCAGCCTCGAACTGGGCATCGATATCGGTCACATCGACACCGTAATCATGGTCAGCACGCCCAAGGGAGTCTCTCGCGCACTGCAGAGAGTGGGACGATCGGGACACTCGATCCACCAGTCCAGCCACGGTGTTCTCGTCGCAACGAACATCAACGACCTGATCGAGTGCATCGTCTGCGCCCGCCTCACCCACGAGGGCCGGCTCGATCCGGTGACCATCCTCGGAACGGCGCACGATGTCGTCATCCAGCATATCGTCGGCATGGCGATGGACGGGGGGGTGACCGCCAACGAAGCCTTCGCGGTCATCACATCGGCTTTTCCCCTGCGCCACCTACCCCGGGCGACGTTCGACCGGCTTCTCCGCTACCTCGAGGGCGGTGGTCGCTCCCTCGAAAAACAGTATCGGGAGGCGTTCGGAAAGATCGAGGAGAGGGACGGTCTCTGGCACACCGTTTCCAGGAAGGTCGAGCGGGATTACCTGGTGAACATCGGGACGATCCACGCCGATGGCATGGTCGACGTCAAACTGAACCGCAGGCGTCTCGGCGCCGTCGAGGAGGGATTCGTGAAAGGCCTCAAGACCGGGGACATCTTCGTCCTCGGGGGCAAGACGGTCCGACTGATCGATGCCAGTCCCGACTCGGTAATCGTGGAGAATGCCGCGGGCCGGCTACCATCGGTGCCGACCTGGAATGCCCACAAGATGCCGCTCGCCTCCGGGATCGCAGAGGAAGTGGCACGCCTCCGCACGGATTTGCATCATCGACTCTTCGTCGAGAAAAGACCGGACGCCGAGGTCGAGGACCGGCTCGTCGAGGAGTGGTCCATCTCACGGACGAACGCCTCCGCCGTGATCGACCACTTCCGGAACCAGGCCCTGCTCTCGCGCATTCCGACGGCCGAACTCTTCCTGATCGAGCGATTCCGCGACGAGGAGAACGATCCCGAACGGGTCCATTTCTTCTTCCACTCGCTGATCGGGCGAAGCGCCAACGACGCCCTCTCGCGAATCGTCAGTCACCGGCTCAAGCAGGCGGTGGGGGGCAACACGCTCGTCACCATCGACGACTACGGTTTCCTGCTCAGCGTGCGCGATTTCCAGGACCTCGAGTGCGAGCAGTGGAAAGAACTCTTTCACCCGGGAGAGGCTGTCGCCGACCTCGCCACGGCACTCGAGAACTCCCAACTGGTGAAATGGCAGTTCGGGGGGGTCGCGCAGACGGGACTCATGATTCCCCGCCAACTTCCGGGAGCGGAGAGGAAATTGCGACAGATTCGCTGGAGTTCGGACCTCCTCTTCCAGGTTCTCATCCAGCACGAGCCCGATCATCCTCTCCTCGAACAGGCCCGCCACGAATCGATGCACACCTTTCTCGACACGGACCGAGCCCGGCGGTTCCTCGGACGGGTGGGGGAAATGGAGTGGGACCTCGTCGAGCTGCCGGCCGTGTCCCCTTTCGCCTTCGGCCTCTACGCCAGCAAGATCCGCGAGAGCATGATGATGGAGACCCCCGAGGAGGCGATCGAACGCCTCTACCAGGCCATGTGCGAGAAGACGGGAAGGAGCCCGGCGAATTGAAGCGGTCGCAACAAAAGGGTTGCTTGATTCGCAAGATGGATCGTTCTAACTCGGAGTATTCGATTCTGTCATGACCGATCCGACCCTCCGCCTCGCCGTCTCCCTCCTTCTCACCACCGGAATCTTCGCCGCCGCAGGCCACGCGCAGGACGACGCGCGCGATCTCGAGAAGGTCAACAATGCCGCGCACTTCCTCGCCGGTCTCGACCTGCCGCACTCCGGGTCCGAGAGCCTCGCCGAATCGAGCGCCTTCGCCACCCACCGGTCGCAACTCGACCGGGAGTGGAACGACTATACCAAGAGCACGCTCCACCCGATGAGCGCGTGGGCCACGTCGGAGGTGGCTCCCTATTCGAAATCGGATGGCGTTCTCCGCTACCTCTTCAGCGGACCCGACATCCTGCACGCCTTCCACGTCTTCCCGAAGGTCGACACCTACGTGATGTGCGGTCTCGAACCGGTGGGAGTCGCGCCGAACATCGACGGTCTCACGCCGGGCACCGCCGGGCGCGCCCTCGGCGAGGTCCGCAATGCCCTCGGTGAAATCATCAACTTCAGCTTTTTCCGCACCAAGGACATGAAGGTGGACCTGCAATACGGGGTGTTTCGCGGAACGACCCCGATCATGATGGTCTTCCTCGCCCGTTCCGGCCAATACCTGCTCGACTACGAATTCTACGAGCTGCAGAGCGATGGCACCCTCGCCAGCCAGGGAGCCGACAGCAAGGGGGCCAACGTGGTCCGGATCGAGTTCTCCCCTCGCCGCCTCAAGAACAACAAGACGCTCTACTACTTTTCCACCGACCTCTCGAACAGCGGGTTTACCAAGAACGGATTCTCGAAGTGGCTTGAAGCCCAGCCGAAAGGCGATTCCTACCTGAAAGCGGCGTCCTTCCTGATGCACTCCGACTGGTTCGGCGACGTCCGCGATCACCTGCTGGACTATTCCAACGTCATCGTCCAGACGGATTCGGGTATTCCCTACCGTCACTTCGACAAAGACACCTGGGATATCCAGCTCTACGGCACCTACACCCGGCCGATCGATCTTTTCGCCGAGTATGGCCAGGGCGACCTGCGCGCCGCCTACGGGTCCGGGGGCGTGAAGAAGATCGATTTCGGCACGGGATACAAGTGGCGCAAGGGGCAGTCCAACCTCATGCGCTTCGTCCGCAAGGGCGTCGTTCCGGAAGCCACCCCGGTGGAGGAGGCTCCCCCTGCGACCGAATAGGCGACTTCACTCGCCTTCCCTGTCCTTGAACAGCTTCTTGAACAAGCCGCCTCCGCTCTGCACGTCGGGCCGGAACACCTCGACAGGGGGGACGTCGGACTGCGTGAGTTGAGGGAGAGTCGCATCCCGGAAAAGGATGCGGAGAAATTCCTCATCCCGGAACGTCCCCTTCCGTCCGAGGTGAACGACCACGAGCTGCATCGACGGCACCATGTAGAGTCGCTGGAAATTGGAACCGAGCGCGGTCACCATGTCGGGCGGCGCATCGCGGCTCAGGCACGCACGACTCCAATCGATCGGCAGGGGATCCCGGTCGAGCCACTCCTCGACATCGACGACGCGGGCATCGGCCCGCGTGGCATACCCGTTGACCCAGAAAGTGAGCCCGTAGGCCGGATTGATCCGTGTCCCGGTGAAGCAGCGCCTCAGGCTGTCGATCGAGACGATGCGCTTGCCGTTCCATTCCCCACCTCGAATCACCATCTGACCGAATGTGAGCCAGTCGCGCCCGGTCATGTACATCCCGGCCGAAAGGATGGGATTTCCGTGGGCATCGTCCCGCCACTGGGTCACCGTGATATCGAGCGGGCGCAGAATCTGCCGCTCCAGGAATTTGTCGTAGGTGGTCATGCGCCGGCGCAACTTGCGCCGCAGGACTTCACCGAAAACCTGGAGGTGGCCAGGACCGTAGACAAAGGTCTCCCCTCGACCAGCCTCGGCATCGAGACCGATCGCGAGGGTGAGCTTGTCCGCCGAGGAGCGACCGTAGATTTCGGAGAAACCGGTCTCCAGTCCGGACGTGAAATTGAGCAGATCCCTCACCGTGATCCGGCTCTTCCGGGGATCGTCGCGCCACTCGAGTATCGTCTCCGAGACCCGCTCGTCGAGGTCGAGCCATCCGTGGTCGAGGCCGATCGCGGCAACCACGCCGAAAAAGGACTTCGTCCCGGAATAGATGTGCAGCGGCTTGCTGACGGAGTGGCTGTTGTAGTAATCCTCGAAACGGATCCGCCCCCCCTCGTAGACGATCATCCCGAGCCCGGGACCGGACGCGGAATACTCGTGCGCGGCCTTGATCGACTCCATCCTGAGCTGTGCGTTCGCGGCCATCGGCACAAAGAACCAGGGACACAGGGACAGGCAAGCAGCGAACAATGCGGATCGGGCCATAACCGGAATTTCAAGGAACTACGGAAACGTGAAATGACAAGAAACGATCCGGTTTCTCACGAGGGCTTGGTATCCACGCGGAGCACACCATCGGACAGGATACGTGCGCGCAATCCCCCTCGCCCCCGGAGGGCCTCCTCCGCCCCCTCCGCGAATGCCTGGTTCATCCAGTAGCAGGGACGCGCCTCTTCCGATCCGGAGAACCGGATTCCCTGGACTTCGAACTCCTGTCCGATCCACTCGTTGAGATCCTGTCCCTCGGTCAGCACGTTGCGGCGGAAGACGTCCGGTCCGACGTGGGTCACGTTGAACTGCCGGCAGAGCGACTCGTAGGTCGCGAGGTCGAAGAAGGTGATCTGCCCCTTGTAGTCCTCCTTGTAGTCGAAAAAGCGGTCGCCCCGGATCCCCCTGCCTGCGACGCATTCCACCTCGTCGCACTCCACCATCTCGTGTTCACCGGGTGGTTTGCCGTGGTGTCCGAAAAAGTTGTGGTCGGGTGATACGAAGATTCGGCGAATGGTCATGGGCATCGAATGAGGGAACTCCCAGGATACTTTCGCATTTCCCCACTGGCAATCCTCCGGGTTCCGGGTAGGCTCCCGGCCTCAGAAAACCCCTTTTTCCGCGATGGCGAAAGCACCCAAGAACGCGATTTCCCCCACCCGCGAAGAGAACTTCCCGGAGTGGTATCAACAGGTCGTCCGCGCTGCCGACCTCGCCGAGACGTCGGAGGTTCGCGGCTGCATGGTGATCAAGCCCTGGGGCTACGGTTTGTGGGAATTGATCCAGGGACAGCTCGATCGCTACTTCAAGGAGACGGGTCACAAGAACGCCTATTTTCCGCTCCTGATTCCCGTGAGCTACCTCGAAAAGGAGGCCACCCACGTCGAGGGTTTCGCCACCGAATGTGCCGTGGTCACGCATCACCGCCTCGAGTTGAAGGAGGGCAAGATGGTCCCGACCGGCGAACTGACCGAGCCCTACGTGATTCGACCCACCTCGGAAACGATCATCGGCGCCGCCTTTGCCCGGTGGATCCAGAGCTATCGCGACCTTCCCCTCCTCATCAACCAGTGGGCCAACGTGATGCGCTGGGAGATGCGCACCCGTCTCTTCCTCCGAACCGCCGAGTTTCTCTGGCAGGAGGGGCACACCGCGCACGAGACGGCGGAAGACGCCATGGAGGAGACGCGGCGCATGCACGGCGTGTATGAAACGTTCCTGCGCGACCACCTCGCCATCCCTGTGGTGGCGGGGGAGAAGACGGAAGCGGAGCGATTTCCCGGAGCCCAGAATACCTTCACCGTCGAGGCCCTCGTCCAGGACCGGAAGGCGATCCAGGCCGGCACCTCCCACTTCCTCGGCCAGAATTTCTCGAAGGCATCCGGTATCGAGTTCGAGAGCCGCGAGAGCAAACGGGAGTTCGCCTGGACCACGAGCTGGGGCGTCAGCACCCGTCTCATCGGGACATTGCTCATGGCGCATTCCGACGACGACGGAGCCATCCTCCCGCCCCGAGTCGCGCCGACCCAGGTCGTGATTATCCCGGTGACCCCGAAGCCCGAACACGAGGAGCCCGTCTTCTCGGCCTGCGAGGAACTCGCGGCGTCCCTGCGGGGAGAGTCTTTTCACGGCGACCCCGTTCGCGTCGAGATCGACAAGCGCGACCTCGGTGGTGGCGTGAAAAACTGGGAGTGGATCAAGAAGGGAGTGCCGGTGCGGATCGAGATCGGCCCGAGGGATCTCGAGAAGGGGTCCGTCGCCGTGGCACGTCGAGACCGGGGGCCGAAGGAGAAAGACTTTCTTCCCACCGGTGACGCCGTGTCCGGGATCACGGATTTGCTCCAGGAGATCCAGACCGGCCTGCTCGAGCAAGCCCTTGCCTTTCGCGAAGAACACACGGTGGAAATCGCTTCGATCGATGAATTCCGGGAGTTCTTCACGCCGCAGAATGCCGATCAGCCCGAGATACACGGCGGATTCGCCCTCGTGCACTGGGCCGGATCGGCCGCGGACGAGGAAACACTGCAGGAAGAGCTCAAGGTGACGGTGCGTTGCATCCCCGATGATCCCGACCTCCGCGGCGAACCCGGCACCTGTTTCTTCACGGGCCGGGAAGCCGAGGGCCGGGTTCTCTTCGCCAAGAGCTACTGATCCGCGCGGGGATCCTCGCCGGCGCACTCCGGATTCTCGCTGGCGTCGATCCGGCCGAATCGGGCTCGACACCCCGGACCGTTCCCTGCAACAAGAAGGGATGACAGAGAGAGATCCCGAACCGGCAGCGCATCGTCGCGGCTTTCTCAAGACGGGCACGGCCGCCTCGGTGGGGATCGTGCTGTCCTCCGCTTCGAAAGCCCGCTCCGCCGCAGGCAGCGAGACACTCAAACTGGGCGTGATCGGCTGTGGCGGACGCGGCGCCGGAGCCGCCAACCAGGCCATGAATGCCGACGACGGGGTGGTGCTTCACGCGATGTGCGACGTCGACCGCACCGTTCTCGACACGGCACACGAGATCTTGATGAAGCAACAGGAGGGCCGCGTCGACGTCCCGGAAGACCGTCGTTTCTCCGGATTCGAGGACTACAAGCGAGTGATCGAACAATGTGATGTCGTCATTCTCGCCACCTCGCCCGGATTTCGTCCGCAGCACTTCGAAGAGGCCGTCGCGCAGGGCAAGCACGTCTTCATGGAAAAGCCGGTCGCCACGGATGTCCACGGCATCAAGCGCGTCCTCGCGGCGGGGAAGGAAGCGGCCGCAAAGAATCTCAAGGTCGGAGTCGGCCTCCAGCGCCGCCATCAACCGGGCTACCAGGACTGGATTCGACGCATCCAGGATGGCGACATCGGTGACGTCCTCACGATTCGCGCGCTCTGGAATGGTTCGTCTCGCGCGGGAAAGCCGCGGCGTGAAGGCGAATCCGAACTCGAGTACCAGATTCGCAACTGGTACTATTTCACCTGGCTGTCGGGGGATCACAACGTGGAGCAGCACGTCCACAACCTCGATGTCGCCAACTGGATCATGGGCGAGCAGCATGTCGTCGTCGCCCGCGGCATGGGTGGGCGAGAGGTGCGCGACAAGCTCGAGAACGGGCAGATCTACGACCACCATTTCGTTGAATACGAGTATGCCGACGGTACTCTCCTCTACAGCCAGGCGCGCCAGATTCCGAACTGCTGGCGCCTGATTGGCGAAACCGCGGTCGGAACGCTGGGTAGGGCCGAGTTTCAACAGCGGCTCTTCACCATTTCCGGCCCGAACGCTGCGACGAAGCGATTTCGCCGCAACGAGGACGGCCACCAACTCGAGCATTACCCCCTCTTCCGTGCCATTCGCGAGGACCTTCCTCACAACGAAGCCGAACGGGGCGCTCACGCGACGATGACGGCGATCCTGGGAAGGATGGCGAACTACTCGGGTCAGGAAGTCACCTGGGACGACGCGATGGCTTCCGATCAGCGCCTCGTGCCCGATGACCTCTTCGACTTCCGCTCCGATCCTCCTGTTCACCCCGATGCGGAAGGCCGCTATCCCATCGCCGTTCCCGGCGTAACCGACCCCTTCGCGGTCTGGTATTGAGAACACCCCATCAGACTTCGACAGATGCGGTGATGCAGGGCGCGAGGGATCTCCGTTGGACCATCGAGAGTCCCTCCCTGGCCGATCCCGGACGACCGGATGTGACTTCACCCACCTGGCCGCCGGATACCGGCATCCGTGAAGACGGGCTCTCCTCGTGGCTGGCGGCTCGATCCACCCACCGTGTCGGGCGCTACTTCGAGGATCTCATCGCCTTCTATCTCACCGAGATCCGTGGCGCTCGTCTCATCGCGCACGGACGGCAGGTCCTCGAGGAGGGGAAGACCCTCGGAGAGATCGATTTCCTCTTCGACGAACCCTCTGGCGAGCGGGTGCATTGGGAGGTCGCGGTCAAATTCTATCTGCAGGCGGAAGGAGCGCATCCGGGAGGCAGCCGTCTGATCGGTCCCAACGCATCCGACACGTGGGAACGCAAGGCGGAGCGACTCTTCGGAAGCCAGTTGGCACTCGGCCCTGCCGTCGATCCCTCCATCACACGCAGCGAAGCCCTGGTGAAGGGCCGCATTTGCCACCACGTCCACGAATTCGCCGAACCGCTCGAGGCAGAGTATCTCTCGTCCAGGTGCTCGCGAGGAATGTGGCTTCGCTTCGGCGAACTCGAGAAATGGCTCGAGGAGGATTCTTCGGAATCCGGTTATACGATTCTGGAGAAGCCTCACTGGCTCGGCCCTCCGGTCGACTCGTCCCGTTACTCCGGTTCCACGACCTTCTTCGACCAGGTCATGGACCGGACCGCCGAGTCGAACCGTCCGATCGCCTTTCACCGCGCCGCAGCGGAAGCCGGCACCTCGTTCGGTTTTCTTGTCCCCGACGACTGGCCCTTCACGTGACACGATCAGGTCGCTTCGCCCGTGAAGACCGGTCTCTTCCAGATGGGCACCGTCGTCTTGATGCGTCTCAGGTACTCGCGACTGATTTCGTAGGCCTCCGCGCTGTGGGGAGTCTGGACGCGGATGAGGATCGACGGCTCTCCCGCCGCGACGAATCCGGTCCGGTGATGGACGAAAGCGAGATGGCCGGGAAACTCCGCCCTCATCTCCGCACCGATCTTCTCCAGCTCGCGCTCCGCCATCCCCGGATAGTGGGAGTAGTCGATTCCGCGGATGAGTCGCCCGTCCTCCCGGTCCCGCACCACGCCCCGAAATCGCAGGTCGGCTCCGTGTTCGGTCGATGCGGGGAGTGCCGACTCCACCTCTTCGATGGTCTGCTCGGACAGGGATGAGGAGAAATGATCGCTTGCCATCGGGGAAAGGTGAGTAGGCTTGAGGCCAACATTCAAAAGAGACACAAATGAGCAAGAGCGATTTCGGACTGATTGGCCTCGCCGTCATGGGGCAGAACCTCGTCCTCAACGTCGAGAGCCGCGGCTACCGGGTTTCCGTCTACAACCGCACCACGGCCACGATGAAGGAGTTCGTGGAGGCGAATCCCGGGAAGAACCTCTACGGAGCCGAAACGCTCGAGGACTTCATCGCCAGCCTGGAACGGCCGAGGAAGATCATGATCATGGTCAAGTCGACCGCCGCGACCAACCCGGCCGACCGCGATGCCGTCGACGCCGTCATCGATTCGCTCGTGCCCCTGCTCGACGAGGGCGACCTCCTGATCGACGGGGGAAACACCTATTTCATCCACTCGGATCGGCGCTCCAAGGATCTCGCCGAGAAGGGACTCCTCTTCATTGGCACGGGCGTTTCCGGCGGCGAGGAAGGCGCCCTCAAGGGGCCCTCGATCATGCCGGGCGGACCCGCGAAGAGTTGGGAAATCATCCAGCCGATCTTCGAGTCCATCGCCGCGCAGGTCGACGGCGATCCGTGCGTCACCCACATCGGCGAGGGCGGGGCCGGCCATTTCGTGAAGATGGTGCACAACGGGATCGAATACGGTGACATGCAGCTGATCTGCGAGGCCTACGAGATCTTCAAGGCGGCCGGATTCTCGACCCGGGAACTCGCCGAGGTCTTCGCCGAGTGGAA